>JADMIO011204619.1_pt1 | contig 64817 bp, 52 predicted proteins | sample 8958161 | NCBI WGS metagenome assembly JADMIO01 (sample SAMN16585339, study PRJNA669376) | soil metagenome | isolation source: Crop rotation soil | place: USA: Cullars Rotation, Alabama | collected 2011 | reverse complement strand
CGCGACAACTTGTCCACGTGGAATTCTAAGCTTAGGATCCCAATGTGCTGGAAAGACCCCGATACCGAGCATGCCTTCGATCCCTACAGTCGCAACTTCGACGAGTGCGCCATCACGCATTTCATTCGTGACGGAGAATACACCCCCGTTCGGGAAGTAGACGTCGGTGACGGGCATGCCGTTCGCCTGGAGCGTACGCCCGGTCACGCCAGTGTTCATGTGCAGATGCTTCCGAATACGCGCGTAGTCAGCAGCCGGAAGCGCGGCGAGAAGTCGATTGTGAAGCGGTGTGCCGTCGGGCAGAAGGCGTGAACGCACGGTTGAGCTGGGCATGGAGTCTCCTCTGAGCGGGCCTGAAAAATCTCAGGCGCTTCGATGAGACTGGAGGAGCGCAGCCGTGGGCTGCGAACGCAGCTCAGGGAACCAACGAGATCAGCAGCGTATCACGCGGGCAGCGGCGAGAATGTGCGATACACTACATTCGCCCGCCAGACTGGTGCCACGCCTTCGGGTGACGTCGCCTCAGCTTCCGAGCTTTTGGCAGCGGACCGCTGCCGCACAGGAGCGCGACGTATGTCTTTCCGGCTTGCTTCCGAACGACTCGCTGGGCTTCGCCTCGACGCGAGACGATTAATCGAACAGGCAGGGGATCAGGAAGATCGCGCGTTGGCGGGGCTCGCCGTACAGGACCTGAATGTAGCGAGTCGAACGTCGGCGAGGCTCCTGATCACGGCTTCGACGCCGCATGCCGTGGAGATGCTGGCCCGGCGCATTCACGAAAGCGGCGCGCGTGCGCAGTTCCCCTTCGTCATGATCTGTGCGGGCGAACTTCCGATCGACGCCCAGGCGCTGAGACACGATTGCGTACGTTTTCTCGATGCCGCTGAGGGCGGCAGCATGTTCGTCAGCGCCGTTGAAGAAATGCCGTCGGCGGTGCAGGAGGCGTTGATTGATCTGCTTGCTGTACTTGAATCCGCGCGGAGGCCATCTGCCGCGGTCCGGCTGATCTCAGGGACCACCGTGCCGCTCCTCGATCGGATCGCCGCGGGTACGTTTTCTGAGCGACTGTTCTATCGGCTGAACATCATCCACCTCCTGCCCGGCGCCGCCGCGCCAGAAGTCGCGATCACTTGAGCGCTTCCGTGGAGGCGCACCTGAAGCACACCTAGACTGCGATGCGCCCACTATGACTGTCCATCTGGTGAGTCCCAGCCACTTGTCGTTTGGTGTGGGCGTGATCACACCACGATGGCTGTCTGTGCTCGCTGGGGCCACCCCGCCTTACAGGGGCGACCGAGCATTAGCCTGCGCGCGCGACAACAGTTTCGCCAGTTTCGCCTGCGCGACCGATTCTGTTCTGATGTCATTCGTCGCGGAGAGGGGACGTCATGTTGTACGAGTTCGTTGACCTGAACCGAGACCTCATCATCGCTCGCACCAGTGATCGGGTGCGCACCCGGCTCTGGCCGTCTGTGGCACCTGGCGAGGTTGAGCACGGCGTGCCGCTCTTCCTGACGCAGCTGTCCGAAACGCTTCGTTTGGAAGTGACTTCGGCACCGTTTCCGGCAGACGCGATCGGTGCTGCGGCCGCGCACCACGGAGGCGATTTGCTCCGCTCAGGCTTTACCGTGTCTCAGGTCGTCAATGACTATGGCGACATCTGCCAGACGATCACGTCGCTCGCGGTCGAGCAAAGGGCGCCCATTTCCGTCGAAGAATTCCAGACGCTCAACCGGTGTCTCGATATCGCGATTGCAGAGGCCGTCACAGAACACGCGCGCCTGACCGCGGAGACGCGATCCGCCGAAGAGGTTGAGCGTCTCGGGTACGCGGCGCACGAACTCCGAGACAGCCTGAACACCGCGATTCTCGCCTTCCACGCGCTGAAGCGAGGCGCCGTGGCCGTGAACGGCAGCACTGGAGCGGTCCTCGGCCAGAGTTTGATGAGCCTTCGCGATGTCGTCGACCGCACGTTGTCAGAAGTCCGCCTCGAGGCGGGGAAACAGCGACGCGTCCGCGTACCTGTGGTCACGTTCATCGACGAAATTGCTGCGTCTGGCATGCTCCATTCCGAGTACCGGCACATTCGGTTCACCGTCGAGCCTATCGATCCAGCTTTAACCATCGAGGCGGACCCGCAGCTCCTCTCGTCGGCCGTGATGAACCTGTTGCACAACGCCTTCAAGAACACGCCGTCAGGGGGCCGCGTGATCCTTCGGGCCCGCGCCGAAGAGGGCAGGTTGCTCATCGAGATCGAGGACGAATGTGGGGGAATCCCGCCGACCAAAGGGGATCTGTTTCAAGTGTTTGGCGATCGGCGTGGCAACGATCGCTCGGGCCTCGGGCTGGGGCTCTCGATCGCACGGAAAGCGGTAAGGGCGCACGGCGGCGAAATCAGCATCCGCAACATGCCCGGCAAAGGGTGCGTCTTCATCATCGATGTCCCGCTCGCTGCAGCGGCAGAGAGTGCCCCGCAACCGGTGTCCTGACCTGAGTGCACATGCTCCGATCGAGTGGTTTCCTGTGGCGAATGTCATCCGGGCAGAGGGAGCCATTCTCGAGCGCGTTCTCGATGCCGGACATTGGACCTCGTCTGAAGCTCTGAGCCGCCACGCGTTCGCCCAGTTCGATGCCGCACAGATGAGGACCGCATGGGGCAGTCGTCACCAGCGCCGATTTGCGTTGATCGAGGGTGAAGACGTGCTTGCCAGCGCCGTGCAGTACGACTTTGCAGCGGTGCTCGATCGAGCGCCAGTGCGCGTGTGCGGCATCGCGCCGATCGTTCCCCAGCCCGCGCTGGCCGCACGCGGGCCGGCGCGAGAGCTCGTGGAACGGCTGCTCCAGCAAGCCGCGCGCGATGGAGCAGCGTTGGCGCTCGTCTTCTCAGACATGGAGGACGCAACGCAGGTCGGCGGTTTCGACATGGTTCCAATGACCGAGGTTGAAATCGGGGTGGCACAACCGTCGCGTCGCGGTGCCCCTATGACGTTGATTCGTGGAGGCGAGGAACGGGATCTAGCCGCCATCGTCGCCATGGGACGGATCCGCGCCGACCCATTCCGGTTCCACCTCGATCGAGACGTGGACTTCGTGCAGTACGCGATCACGAAGAAGCGATTGCTGGCAGGGCTCGGCACAGCTGGCGCGCGGCAACTGCACTTCTTCATTGCCGAAGAAGGGATCACCGCGGCTGCGTACGTCGTCCTCAGCATCGCCGGTGACCTGTGGACCGTTGAGGAGTGCGGCGATCGCGATCCCTCCGGTGCGCGAGTCGGCGCCATTCTGCAGGCGCTCATCGCCCGTGAACCCGTCGAACGTCGTCCGACGATCCGCGCCTGGCTGCCTCGCGGCTTTGTCCCCCCGCAAGTCACGATCGTATCGACGAGGCCCTCGACAGAAGTGATGATGACGCGGTCTCTCGGGACGAAAGAGATACGTCCGCGACTCTCTGGCGACGACGTGCTCTACTGGCGCAGCGACATCATCTGATCGACGGTTGGCGTACGCGCATCACGGGCCGGCCTATGACAGAAACCCGATTCCGCCAAGCCTTTCTGCTCCTGCTCGTCGCGGTTATCTCCGCAGCGTTCGTCGCGATGATCCGCGCGTTTCTGCTGACGATTCTCCTGGCCGCCATCTTTGCTGGCCTGAGCTATCCCGTCTATGAGTGGATCCTCCGACGAGGCCGTGGGCGAAAGGCGCCCGCCGCGGTCGCGACGCTCCTGCTGTTGCTGCTCCTCGTTATGGGCCCTCTCCTGGGGGTGCTCGCGGCTGGCGCCAATGAAGCTTTGCGGGTCACCGAGACGATCAGACCGCGTCTCCAGCTACTCGTCGATCAGCCTGGTGAATTCGACAGGCGATTGCGGGCGCTACCGGGCTACGCTCGTGTCGAGCCCTACAGAACGCAGATCCTGACAAAGGCTGGCGAACTCGTCGGAAGCACAAGCGCCTTCCTCTTCGCCGCACTGTCCGCCACTACACTCGCCACGGCACTCTTCATCTTTCATTTCGTCGTTCTGCTTTACACGATGTTCTTCTTCCTGACCGGCGGTCCGGGCCTGCTCGCAAGCATGCTCGCGTACCTGCCACTCACGGACGCCGACAAGCAACGCATGATCGGGAAGTTCGTGTCTGTCACTCGCGCGACTCTCAAAGGCACGATTCTGATCGGCGTCGCTCAGGGCCTGCTTGGAGGGTTGGCGTTTTGGGCCGTAGGGATTGACGGCGCGATCTTCTGGGGAACGGTGATGACGGTCCTATCTATTATCCCGGGCATCGGCAGCGCGCTCGTGTGGATACCGGCGACGATCATCCTGATGACGACCGGAGCGGTCTGGAAAGGAGTCGCACTCGCCCTGTTCTGCGCGCTCATCGTTGGCAGTGTGGATAATGTGCTGCGACCGAGGCTCGTGGGACACGACATAAAGATGCACGAGCTGCTCATATTCTTCTCGACTCTCGGTGGCCTGATGTTCTTCGGCGCGATGGGCTTCATCCTCGGCCCGATCCTCGCCGCCCTCTTCGTCACCTCGTGGGAAATGTTTGGGACGGCGTTCCGCACCGCCCTCGCCGAGCCCGGTTCCGCAGCAGCCGACCCTGAGCATCGCCCGCCACTCTGACATCGCGTTAAACATCGCGCGTACGCAAGTCTCGGCTGCCACCGTGATTGCCGCACTAGCGTGATCTCGATGTCAGATGGACGGACGCGAGCGATGACCCGAGACACACGCGGCCAGGGCGACGACGCAGAGCCGGACCGCGCTCCTACAGTGAGTGCGATGCGCGATGTTCGGCGAGCCATTGCTCGCTCATCCAGCCGAGATTGGCGGAAGTCACCCCACCCGGCACGCGCATCCTGGGGATGGTGGCGACCGCGGTTAATGCGATGACGATGCCGACGACGAATAGCATATGGTTCTCCGCGTTCAGCACGACGCACAACGATCCTGACACGCAGCAGGAGGAATGGCTGTGCGCTTGTGCACATGGAATCTCTGGGCGGCCTTGCGAGGTGGAAGGCGCCGCGACAACGGCCGTGCTGGCGTGCCACCGTCGAGTCGCGCGGCTTACGTGTGCTCTCGGGGACAGCGCGGTTCAACGCCGGCGCCTACACTTGAAACATGCAACTCCAATCAATCAAAGTCATCATTGCCATGCTCTGGGTGTCGACCGTGTCCGTCGTCGTCGGGATCACAGTGAATGTGAACTCAATCGCGAGCTGGACCGCTCTCGCGCTGGTCGCCATCATCCCGCCGCTCGTCATGATGTGGCGGTGGAATGACCCTCGCCAGACCATGTCCGAGGCCATTCAGGAAGCACGTCGATGACGATTCAGACTGCCGTGATCCCGACGTAGAAGCGGACATCCGGTGGCACGAGCGGGACACCCGTGTTCACGTGCAACGCTCAGCCGAACCGCACAGTATTCCCGTGGTGGCGGAAGTCCTTCGAGAAGGCCAGTCTGACTATCTCCGGCCAGCTCCGTCGCAACCAGTTCCGCTTCGTGCGGTCTGCGTTGCGCTTCGCCAACTCGTCTCGGGCTTCAGAGCCAGACAGCGGGCTTCGATGGTGGTGCGACATCGATTCCTAGGCTTCTTGTCACACCCCCATGGTTGACATCGGCCTGATGTTGCAGGAGTGGTGCGCGAGTGGACGACTTCGTCTTTGCGTCGAGCAGGCGAGCATTATTCTGTTGCTCCGTGCGCTCTTCGTCGGAGATCAACGCGAGAACCGCACGAACGACGAACTGGCGCTCCTCGACATCGAGCGCCGGAGCCTCCGAGTTCGACGACTGTGTCGCCACTCCAGGAAATCCGCATAGCGGCACTCTTGTTTGCGTAACAGCCGCGGAAGAATGTGTTGCCAGACAATCGGAGTGTCGTCCGCGGGAAACTGGTTTGCGCTCAAGTCTTGACAGCAACTTCGAGTGCATCGAGGAATGCCTGATAGGGCAGGCGTGGTGAGCCATCCGTCGCACTCTCGATGCTGACTTGAGTTCCCGAACAAGCCCGTATCCGCTTATGATTCGCGGCCGATCTCATGCACTCCGCCGTCGTAGGATGCGATACGAATGGCAACGTGATTGGTCCGTTGCTGCGCGCCGGCATTGCGCAGACGCCCAAGCTGTCGCCGATGCCGCAGTTTTCCGATCTGAGTGACCGGCAGATTTCCGCGATCGTGACCTGGATCCACTACGCGCGGCAGCAGGGCCTCGCCCAAGAGGCCGCGCGGGCAAAGACTGGCGACGGAAGAGAGCGTTGATCAGGCAAGTGCCTGGCGACAGAACGCCAGGCATTTGGTGACTTCCTTCACCGCGTCCGATCCGGCAGGTATCTGGTACTCCTGCTCGATGCACGCCGGCATCGTCCACTTGTTCTTCTTCACCAGCTGCAGGATTGCGGTGATCGGCGTGTCGCCTGTGCCCCACGCAAGGTTGCCCGCGCCGTGCGCCGGCGTCTGACGATCCTTCAGGTGGAAGCTCGCGATTCGGTCGTGGAACGTGTTGAGAAATTGAATCGGGTCGCCGCCGGCCGCAACGTAGTGGCCGAGATCGACGTTGGCCATGTTGTACTTCGACGCGGCAAACGCCTGGTCGAACGCGGTCATGCTGCCCTGCAGGTGCGTGTGGTACGCCGCGTAGATCTTGTGCTTCTCGGCGAACTGGCCGATGCGTTTGAGCTGGGCTGGATCGTCCACGAGCTCGAGGGTCGTCTGCGTGTTGCCCAGCGCCTCGGCGACGTTGAAGACGTACTCCATCTCCGCGTCGGACATGGCAGGATCGAGCTGCTTCCACGCATAGATCGTCACGCCGGCGTCGTTGAACATCTTGCGCAGCGCCTTGAAGCGATCCATCGACACGGACGAGCGCCACGCGCGCATCTTCTGAGCGGCATCGCGCAGCGCCGCCTGTTGCTCGGCGTTCGGTTGCGTGCCGAACGGCTGCCGATACACCTGCGGTGCGCCCGCGAAGGCCTCGACGGGCCCTCCCATGAACTCGATCGCGCTGATGCCTGAATCGACGACGTAGCGCAGGATCGCCTCGGCGCTTTGATCCTTCATGCTGCGATAGCTGTAGGTGATCGTGCTGATGTGCACGCCGTTGACGACCGAGTTCGGGCGTGTGTCGGCGAACGCAACGGGCAAGCGGTTCAGCAGGGCGGCCGCGGGGAGCGCACCAAGTGCGAGCTTTCCGAAATCACGGCGTGTGTAGCGCATCAGCTCACCTCACTGGCTGCGTATTGTAACCGGTTACACAGACGTCTATAATCCGCAGACCGTGAACCCCGCCAGGTCCGCCCCGGCTGTCCTCGTCGCGCTGTTTCTGGCCATTGGCGGGGCGTCTGCGCAACAGCCGCCGCCTCGGCCGGTGCTTCTCGACATCACGTCGCATGTCTCCGCGGACCGCGTGAAGATCGGCGATCGCTTCAGCGTCACCCTCGACCTGACCCCTGCGCAGGGAATCCACGTGTACGCCCCTGCGGTCGTCGACTACAAGCCGATCGCGTTTGCCATCAAGCCGCAACCAGGTCTCGTCGTTCGCGGCGTGGCGTATCCGCCAGCGGAGAAATATTTCTACGCGCCGCTGAAACAGACCGTCGACGTCTACCAGAAGCCATTTCGGATCGATCAGGAGCTGGCGCTGGACGCATCGGCGGCTGGACGGGCGGCGCTCAAGGGCGTCTCGTCGATCACGCTCCAGGGCACTCTCAGCTATCAGGCCTGCAACGAAAAGATCTGTTTCCCGCCGCGCACGGTCCCGATGACATGGACCGTCGCGGTCAAGGAGTCGTAATGAACGCGAACGCCGTGCGTCCTGTCGCCGTCCTCTGCCTGCTGCTGTCAGGTTCCGCTTCGCGCGCGTTTGCGCAGGCGCCAGCCCCGGCTGCCGCCGGCGAGGAGACCTACGCGCAGCAGATGGCCCGCGAGCAGCGGGAGCATCCGACACTGAAAGTCGGGTCCCCGGCGCCTGACTTCAATCTCATCGGCATCGACGACAAGATGCACTCGTTGAGCGAGTACGCGGCTGCGCCGATTCTGGCGATCGCGTTCATCTCCAACCATTGCCCCGCATCGCAGCTCTACGAGGGACGCATCAAGCAGATCGTGCGCGACTACGCCGACAAGGGCGTCACGCTGATCGCGATCGCGCCGAACGGCCCGATGGCGGTCGCGCCTCGGGAATTGAACTACGCAGAGGTGGACGACTCGTTCGACAGCATGAAGATTCATGCCGCGTATCGCCAGTTCAACTTTCCGTACCTGTATGAAGGCGACACGCAGATGGTGGCGCACCAGTACGGGCCCAAGGTGACGCCGCACATCTTCATCTTCGACCGTGAGCGGAAGCTGCGCTACGAAGGCCGCATCGACGACAACATGCGCGGCAACAACATCAAATCGAACGACGCGCGCAATGCCCTCGACGCCCTGGTTGCGGGTCGTCCGGTGCCCGTCGAGCACACGCCGGTGTTCGGCTGCAGCACGAAATGGAACTCCGCCGTTGCGGGCAAGCAGAAGGAGATGAAGGAGTGGATGGCGAAGCCCGTCACGCTCGAGACAGTCTCCCTCGACGAGCTGAAGAAGCTGCGGGCCAATCCGACGGGCAAGACGCTCATGATCAACTTCTGGGCGACGTGGTGCGGTCCGTGTCAGACGGAATACCCGGAGCTGCTGACCAGCTATCTGTGGTACCGGAGTCGCGATTTCGAGTTCATCAGCGTGTCGCTCAATACGCCCGACGAGAAGGCCTCGGTGCAGAAGTTCCTCGACGAACATCACTCCGCAATCCGCAACCTGATCATCGACACCGACGATGTCTACGCCGTGCAGGCGGCGTTCGATGCGAAGTGGGAGTCGGGCGTCCCATTCACGCTCGTCCTGGCGCCTGACGGTCACGAGATTTACCGCGTGGAAGGCGAGGCCGACGTGCTCGATCTGCGGCGTGCGGTTCTTGGCAACCTGCCTGACGCGGGCATGTTCGCCGGCAACACTGAGTACTGGCGCAAATAGAGGAGCTATGACACGCATCTACGCATTCACGATCGCGGTTGTCGTTGCGCTCGGCATCTCCGGTCAGGCGCAGCAGCGCGCAGCGGCGACGCCGAACATCTCGGGCATGTGGAACCGTCTCGACACGGTGGGCGGTGACAGTTACGAGGGAATTGATGACACGTTCCCCAGGGCGCAGCTGCTTCCGGCCGCGCAGGCCAAGCTCCCACCGCCGCAGCCGCGCGGTGCAGACGCACCGCCTCCGGTGCGCCTCGCGAACGGCGCGTACCTGACCCCCGCCGCAGCTGCAGCGGGTGGACCGTCGCCGACGGCCGGTCATTGCAACATCGGCGGCGGCTTCGGTGGCGGCATCGACATCAATTCCGCCGGCATGGCGATCATCCAGTCGCGAGATGAAGTGGTCGTCGCGCGTGACGGCAACGCAGGAGGACGCCGCATTTATCTGGGCCGCGCAATGCCTGATGTGTCGCGGATCACGCCGTCGGGCGGCGGCTATTCCGTCGGACGCTGGGAAAACGGTGCGCTGGTCGTCACCACCACCGGGTTTGCTCCCGGTATGACGGGTTTTGGACGCGGCTGGAAAGAGCGCACGACGGTGCTGACTGAAACGTTCAAGCCATCAGCGGACGGCAAGCGGTTGACGATCACGTACACGTGGAACGATCCGGCGGTCTATGCGAAGCCGCACACGTACGACATGACGTTCGAGCGCTGGGACGACGGCTACGTCTTCGAGACGTACTGCGACGCCAGCGTCGACCATCCTGAAAACTACACGTCCGTCGTCCTGTCCACGGGAACCGCAAATGCCGGCAAGAAGTAGCGTCATCCTTCGCTTCGTCGCCGCGATGTGCGTCGCAGCAGTCGTCCCCGTGACCGTTGGCGCGCAGGGTCGGGGCGGGAACGCCGCCGCGCCGCCGGCGTTCGATCCCAGGGACTTTTCCGGTTACTGGGAGCTGCCGCCCGACGGCCACGACGGCCGCAACATTCCACCCGCGAACCTTGCTGCGGGCGCGACACGAGCGAAGCTGGCGGAGGTCGCGGCGCACGACGCCAAGGGCTATCGCTGGTGCGCCAACATCGGGGTGCCGAACCTGATGTTGCTGACGCGCCCGCTCGACATCCGCATGAGCGGCGGCTACATGACGATCATGCCGGAGTACAGCGCGGCGCAGAATCGCTGGGTCTATCTGAATCGGACCAGGCACATTCCCGCTGACGAATACGAAGCGGGCGTGAACGGCGATTCGATCGGCCATTGGGAAGGCGATACGCTCGTCGTCGAGACGACGCTGTTTCATCCGGACAACGGCATCCTCGGCATTCCTGGTGGCGGCTTCCGTACGCCGGAATCAAAGCTGGTCGAACGTTTTCGTCTGCTGAGGAATGGGCAAGTGCTGCAGGTGATCTCGACGTGGACGGATGCGAAGGTGTTCCGCACGCCCCACACGTACGAGCTGCGGTACACCCGGCTGCCGCGGGATTACGAGGCGCGGGCCAACGCCGTCTGCGATCCGTACGATGACGTGCGGGCGCAGCTGTTCTCGGGAGCGCCGAAGACTACTCCTTGACGATTTCGATCTCGTTCCCTTCACTGTCGTGAACGAGGAACGTCGTGATCTGTGCGGGGGCCGGCGTCCCGCGCACCGATACGTCCGCCCCGCGCGCCTTCAACGTCGCGTAGGCCGCCGCCGGATCCGGTACTGAGAAAACGATGTGAATCCATCCGCTGCGCGCTGCCACCGCTGGCGGTGCGGCTCCAGGATTCTGAACGAGGCCGATACCGTAGCCGGGTAGCTGCAAGTCGGCGAACCGCATCCCATTGGGCCGGTCGCCACGATTGATGACGGCGAAGCCAAGCATCTGCTGGTACCACCGGACAGCGCGGTCGAGATCGGCAACCGCGGCGGTGGCGTGATGTGCCTTCAAGCCGAGTGGATTGGACGAGGTCTGAGCGGCGGGCGACACAGACCAGCAGAACAGGAACGCGACGCCCAACGTCCAACCAATACAGGGTCCGGTCGTGGTCTTCATGCGGGGGATGGTAGCACCAGCCCGCCGGGGAGAAACCGGACTTCATGCGTGAAAATCGCCCTTGTAACCGGTTGCAATTCGCGCGAGAATGTTCCCCGCAATTTTGTTGTACGCCTACGTCCAATGAGGAGCCAGCTTATGAAATCCGCGTTTCGACGCTCCGCTGTACTGGCGGCGTTTGCCCTGATGGCGACCGTTCCGGCCTTCGCCCACCATTCGTTCTCCATCTTCAGCATGGACAAGAACGTCACCTACAAGGGCAAGGTGGTCGAGTACAAGTGGGTCAATCCGCATTCCCACATCGTCATCAAGGTCGATCCTGCTCCGGGCGTTGATGCCGAGACCGTCGGCACGTGGGACATCGAGGGCGGCAGCACCAACATCATGGGTCGCCAGGGATGGAACAAGGCGACGTTCAAGGCGGGCGACGAGATCACCGTTGTCGCGCATCCGCTGAAGGACGGCTCCAAGGGTGCGTCGCTCTTTTACGTCATCCTGCCGGACGGCAAGCGGCTGTATCACGACATCGCGCGGCCAAAGGGCGAGGCGTCGTAGTTGAACCGCCGAGTCTTTCCCGCAGTCGTTCTGGGCGGCGTCGCGCTCTGGCTCGGCGTCGTGTGTGCGCAGGGACCGCCCGGTCAGGGCGGTTTCGTCGCGTATCCGCAGCGGCCTGTGACGGATCCGGCGGCAGTCGAACGCGGTAAGGCATTGTTCTCCGTCAACTGTGGTTTCTGCCACGGTCCCGATGCTCGCGGCGGAGACGCCGGCGGTCCCAACCTGATGCGCTCGGACGTCGTCTTGCTCGATGAGAAGGGCGAGCGCATCGGACCTGTGGTTCTCGGTGGGCGTGCCGACAAAGGGATGCCCAACTTCATGCTGACGCCCGCGCAAATTGGAGACATCGCGGCATTCCTTCACAGCCTGCCTGTCAGCAGCCGCACTGGCGAGCGTCAGGTGAACATCGTCACGGGCAATGCGGATACGGGTCGGACGTTGTTCCAGGCGAAGTGCGGCTCCTGTCATTCCGCGACCGGCAACCTGCAGGGTGTGTCGAGTCGTTACGCCGATCCGAAGATTCTCCAGCAGACCTGGCTGCTGCCGGGCACCGGCGGAACGCGTGGTGGCGGTTCGCCCCGGCCTGCGCCGCCCATCGGCGCGACGGTGACGCTCGCGAACGGACAGAAGGTCGAGGGGACGCTCAATCGCATCGACGACTTCATGGTGTCGCTGAAGATGGCGGATGGAACGTACCGCACGTTCCGGACGGACACGCCGAACGGACCGAAGGTAGAACTGCGCGACCCGTTGAAGGGCCATCGCGACTTGCTCACCACGTACAGCGACGACGACATTCACAACATCACCGCGTATCTCGTCACAATCAAGTAGACGCCTATGAAGAGATTGCTGCTCGTTGCAGTTGTGATCGGGGCGTCGGCGCTCGTCGCCGCGCAGAGTGGACTCGATCCGGCATCCATCAACAAGCCGCTGGGCGACTCGTGGCCGACCTATTCCGGTGATTACACCGGCCGGCGCTACAGCTCGCTGACGCAGATCAACCAGACCAACGTGAAGCACATGACGCTTGCGTGGACACGGCGTCTGGCGAACGGGCCTGGCCCGTCGGGTCCTCGGGCGCCTGGCGCGCCTGAAGTGATCGTTGGGGGCGAAGCAGACGGCAGCGTGACGGTTGCAGGCGCGACGCAGATCAAAGGCGCCATCCTGTCGGTCAACGGCGTGTTGTACGTCACCACACCAGACAACACGTGGGCACTCGACGCCAATGATGGCCACGAGCTCTGGCACTTCTTCTGGAAGACCAAGGGTGGGACGCACATCGGCAACCGCGGCGTCGGGATGTGGGGCAACTATCTGTTCTTCGTCACCCCGGACGACTACCTGATTTCGGTTGACGCGCGCACCGGCAAAGAACGCTGGCACCGTGTCTTCAGCCCATTCGACCAGCAGTACTTTTCGACGATGGCGCCGGTGGTGATCGGAAACCATGTCCTGGTCGGGACGAGCAACGACCTCGATTCGCCTGGCTGGCTCGAGTCGTTCGATCCTGAAACCGGCAAGACCCAGTGGAAGTGGTTCGTGACGCCGCAGAACGAGGGCGATCCGGGCCTCGATACGTGGAAGAACCTGGATGCGGCACGCCATGGCGGTGGACATCCGTGGGTGCCCGGTTCCTACGATCCGGAGACACACCTCTATATCTTCGGTACGGGCAATCCGACGCCGGCCTACACATCCCAGACACGCGGCGAAGGCGACAACCTTTTCACCTGCGCGCTCGTGGCCATCAATGTCGACACGGGCAAGATGCAGTGGTACTACCAGACCTCACCGCACGACACGCACGACTGGGATTCCGCGCAGACGCCGGTGCTCGTCGACATGATGGTCGAGGGGCAGCGACGCAAGCTCGTGCTCACCGCGAGCCGTAACGGCTTCTACTTCACCGTCGATCGCATGACGGGTCAGCACGTCGTGACGTCGAAGTTCTCCGATACGGCGAACTGGGCGACTGGCCTGAACGAATCGGGTCAGCCCGTGCGGAATCCCAAGAAGGACTACGACGTTGGCGGAGCGCTGGTATCCGGCGCGAATCAAGGCGCGACCAACTGGCCGCCGCCCGCGTTCAGTCCAGATACGGGACTGTTCTACCTGCCTGCTTCCGACACCTATGCGATGTACTACCTGACGGAGCTCGATCCGCGCGGCGCGATGGGGCTCGGTGGTAAGGACGAGCGCGGCGTCGGGACCGTCGGCAGCTACTTGATGGCGATCGAGCCACGAAGCGGCAAGGTCGCGTGGAAACACAAGTACCGCAGCGTCATCGACGGTCGTGGCCAGGGACTGCTGACCACTGCGGGCCGTCTGCTGTTCGGCGGCGATCCGGACGGCAACTTCGTCGCGTACGACGTCGCCAATGGCAATCCGCTGTGGCACGCCGCCACAGGCCAGGTGTCGAACGCGCCGGAAACGTACATGGTCGACGGAAAGCAGTACGTGCTCGTCGCAGCGGGCGATACGCTGTTTGCGTTCACAGTGAATCCATAGGCATGCGCGCGCCGCTGTTGATCGTTGCCGCATTGGCGGTGGCGAGTCCCGCCGCCGCGCAGCACCCGGATCTCTCCGGGATGTGGATCGTTCAGGATCCAGGCTCCGGAGACTGGCAGGCGTGGTACGACAACGTCCCGAAAGCGCCGCTCCGGCCGGACATCATCAAGGACAACGAAGAGGAAGCCGCCCGCGAGCGTGCCGGCAATGTGGTGAATCGCGCCGCGAGAACGCCTGACTGTCCCGTCGGCAATCTGCCGATGATGATGGCGTCCTCGCCGCCGCTCAACATCGTCGCATCGAAGGACGAAGTGCTGATCGGCGCCGAGTCGAATCGCGGACGTTTCATCTACACCGACGGCAGGCAGCATCCCGACGTGACGTCGCCGTCGTATGTGGCAAGCGGATTCGGCCACTCAATCGGCCGCTGGGATGGCGACACGCTCATCGTCGACACCATCGGCTTTCCTGCGCGCGTGTGCGACAGCCGCAAGCCGGTCATGGTCACGCCTGGCGGGGGGCGCGCGAAAGAGACGACGCACCTCGTCGAGCGTTATCGTCTCGTCGGTCCGGAGGAACTGTCCGTCACCTTTACGTGGGAAGACCCTACGGTTCTGCTCGCGCCGCACACGTATTCGTATACGTACAGGCGCCTGCCCGAAGGTACGCCGATCGAAAACAACGAAGACGCCTCGCCAGCGCCGCAGCAGAAATACATCACCGATCAGGTCGAGAAGTAATGTCGCGCGCGGCCGCGACGCTGTTGCTCGTGCTGGCGGCATCGACCTGTGTTCTTGTCGCGCAAAGCGCGCCTGCCCGAACTGACATCTCGGGATTCTGGGAGCTTCGCTTCGACAGCTTCAACGTCCCTCGCGCAGCTCTGACGCCGGCCGCGCAGACGGCATCGGACGCGCGGCTCAAGAAGGATCTCGACGCGGTGCGCGGGTGCACGAACATCGGCATGCCCGCGTTGATGAACGATCGACAGACACTCGACATCCGCCAGAGCGCCAGCGTGATCGGCATGGTCGCGACGTCACCCTCGTCGACACGCTACATCTACCTCGACGGTCGAAAGCATCCCGACGCCGAGGAGCTCGAGGGGACGACCAACGGGCATTCGATTGGCCGCTGGGACGGCGCGTCGCTAATCGTCGATACGGTTGGATTCAATGACCGTGGGATCACAGCCATCCCCGGCGGTGGTTACCGAACGGGCCGTTCGCATCTTGTGGAGCAATATCGCCTGTCGACTGACGGTAAGACCTTGACGGTGACGTTCACGTGGACGGATGCAGTCGTGTTCCGTCGGCCGCACACGTACGCGTTCCGCTATTACAAGGTGGCGTCGATCAGCGAGCCGCGAGTGGTGAACTGCATACCGAACGACGCGGAACGCACCCGCTTCCTCACGGACGCGCCCGCGCCAATTCGCTTCTGAGGCTTACCGTCCGGCAGGAAGCGCGAACACGTCGCTGAAGCCGTAACAGTAGTACTCGAGGACCCGTGGCGCCGGTTCGATGCGCTTGTAGAGCGGCATTCGAATCTGCCAGGGCCGCGTGAACACCTTCGGATCCTCGAGCGTCACCTGGTAGTCGATGTGTGTTGCGTCGATCGGCGTGTAGCGTTCGACGACGTGGAGCATATCGCTGTGGAAATTGCCCGCCCTGTCGAAGCGCGTCTGGTCGTTGAAGTGGACGACGTCCACCACCAGCGTGTCGCCCTCCCAGTGTCCGCGCGAATCGCCCATCCACCAGTCGATGTGTCCTGGCGGATGCGGAGTCCCGTTTGTGAAGACGTGCCGCAGCGCGCCGACGTATTCATAGCTGATGTCGATCCGCTCCGGCGTTTGAATGATGCGGAACGGATAGGGCATGTACGTGGCGCGGGGGACGCCGGGGAGAAAACACTTTGCGTCGGTGTCGTCGGTCTGCCTGTTCGCGTAGTTCTCCTTGCGGCGTTCGAGCGCCCAGGGCTGATAGGGAATCTCGCCGCCCACGACGACGCTGACACCCGCGGGTGCCCCTGGCGCGGCGTGATGATCTTCGAGATCGATGGCAGCGGTGTTCAATACCTGCCAGACACCGGACAGATCAGGCTTGCCGTCAGACGTGCGCGCGACCGCACCCTGCGCCGCCATGCGCACCGGGACCATCAGCAGCACGCCGAGACACAGGAGCCGCAGTCGCATGAACACGCTCAGGGCTTCTTTGGCCCGATGATGTGATCGACGTCTTTCTCGCCTTCGTAGCAGGCCGTTTCCCACGGCTCGTCCGGCTCCGCGCGCCTCGAGAACTCGACGTGCGCGGTCCATGGCGCGGTGAAGACTCTCGAATCGTGACTGGTGACGTCGTAGTACATGCGCGTGCCGACGAACGTGAAGCGTTCCTCGATCCTCAGATCGCTGCTGTGCAAGTTGCCGTAGGTGTCGTACCACCCATGCTCGTTGAAGTTGCGCCCCTCGACGATCAGCGTGTTCCCGTCCCAGCGGCCGATCGAATCGCCGTACCACAGCTTCGCTCGATCGCTCAGTTGAGTCCGTCCGTCGAGATAGACGGTCCGAACCACGCTGTTATATGGGTACTCGAAGAAGACGAACCCCGGAGTCTGAATGACTTCCGCTCCCTGATCGAGGCTCTCGCGCGGAAACCCCATCGGGAGGCAGCGCGCGTTCGAATCGAGGTGCCAGACTTCGGTCGGGTTGAAGAAGTTCTTTCGATTCTCGATCCGTTGCGCGCGCGCCCACGGCTGATACGGGATACGGCCGTCAGGGGTCCGCACGATCTGTGGTTTGGGGAAGTCTTCGGGTTTGCGGCCGGTTGCCCGCATCTCGTCCGGATCCTGCCCGTCCTCGAGGTCGAAGTTCGGGCCGCGCGCGCCGATCCAGTCCTTCGCGTAGAACCCATGCACGTCGGGCTGGCCGTCGGACGTGCGCGGGCCCGTCCATGTCGTCGTGGCCGGCGTCAACGTGGCTGCGGATTGTGCGCGGAGCACGGCGCCTGCGGCCATCGCCAGCACGCAGACGCCGAGACCGTGGAGCACGCGCCGCGCAGTCACCGCTACGCGTCGAGCGCCTTCTTCATGTAGTCCATCTGCCATTTCGCCTCTTCGACCGGCGTGCCCGGTCCGCGATATTCGCGCTCGAGCAGCGCGTAGATGGGCCACTTGTTGTCGCGGATCATCGCGAGGCACTGCTTGATCGGCGTGTCGCCGTCCCCAAGCTGCACATTGGGACCGTGATTCTTCTTGCGGTCCTTGACGTGCAGGTGCGTGATCCGATCGTGGTGTTTCTGGAGGAACGCCACGGCGTCGCCATTGCCGGCTGTGAAGTGCCCGATGTCGAAGTTGACGACGAAGTCCTTCGACATGGCGAGCAGCTTCTCGAGCGTCTCGGCACTGGCAACCTCGACCGGCGAATCGATGTTGTCGTGCGGATGCCAGGCCGGCTTGATCTTGTACTTCGCGGCGAACGGCGCCATGCGCGGCGCCATCGTGACGCGCGTCTGATTCGTGCAGAAGAGTCCGACCTTGAGCGCCTGCATCTGCCGGAAGACGGCATCAATCTCCGGGTCCGTCATGTCGTCGTCAATCGTGTAGACGTACGAGAACAGGTTCAACCCCGCAGCGTCGAACTTCTTCCTGACTTCGCGGAAGCGGTCGAGCGGAAGGTTGATGCGCCACTGACGCAGCGCTTCGCGCGTCTTGATGTAGTCGGGTGTCTTCTGATCCGGGGCCTGACCAAACCGGCCGCCGTTGGTGACGGCCGGCGGCATGTCACCACCTACATTGACCAGCTCGATGTTCGCTGCACCGACGGCCAGGCAGTTCTCGATGATCACGTCAATCGGATCCTTGCCCGGCACGTTCGGCACCGGGTTCAGCGTTCCCGTAATCAGCCCGAGCTTCACGCCCTTGTAGGTGGAATCCACTTTCGTTGCCGCGAACAGGTCGGGCACGCGAACGGCGCTCAGGGCCGCGACCGCGGACAAACCCTTCAACATGTCACGTCTTTTCATCATGCACATCCTTCAGCGATCGATTGAACCCGCGTCAGAACAGCAGCTTTGCCGCAAACTGCATCTGTCGCGGTGGAGCATTTCCGGTGCTCGAGATCGATCCAAACGCCGCCGATCCGAGGGCACCGCTCGGATTCTGGAAACTTGGCGTATTGGTGACGTTGTAGATTTCCGCGCGAAGCTGAAGCTTCCACGGGTTCCGGAGCGTGACGTCCTTGAACAGCGACAGATCGAGACGACGCTGCGGCGGGCCATGCAGCACGATCGGCGGCGCGCTTCCCGGCGTGTAGAGCGCCTGCGCGACGAATGCATCGGTGTTGAACCAGTGAGCGAGCGTGCGCTGATCCTTTGGCAACTCGGGGTTGGCCACCATGTCCGGGCGATCGGTCCCGCCGGTATTCATGCGCGCCGTGTTGTTCGTCACGCCGAATGGAATGCCCGACTGCCAGTTGGCGATCGCGTTGATCTGCCAGCCGGCGAGTACGCCGCCGGCGATTCCTTTCAGCGACTTGCCCCACGGCAGGTCGTAGTTGGCCGACAGGACCCAATGATGTCGCGCGTCCTGGGCCGCGTCACTCCGTTCGATGAGGTTGACGTCCCAGGTCGACAGCGCAGTCGAGGTGGCATGTGCGAGCGTGTAGTGCGTGTTCAGCGACAGCCCTCCACGGTACCGGCGCTGAAAGGCGAGCTGCATTGCGTCATAGCTCGTCTCGTAAATGCTCTGGAACACATTGATGGTGTTCAGATTGGGCAGCGTTCCTGAATACACGCGGCGCGGCTGGACCGCCGCGGGGCCGGGAGGAGCGAGGTCCACATTCGGGTTCAACGCAACCCTATCGCCTCGTGAACCGATGTAGCCGACGCCCACCACGTTGCCGGCGATTTCCTTTTCGCCGATGACGTTGAACTGCTGGACCCGTGTGCTCTTGAAATCGAGCGCGACGGCCCTGAAGGTGCCCGTGAGATCGCGCGCGCCGGTCGCTGGCGCGACCGGCAGCGGCAGGCCCTGCGCAAGGAACAGGTTCGGGATCCCGCCGAGAATCGACCCGTCGCTCGTCACGGGACCGTAAGAGGTGACGAACGGCGCGTTCTTCATGTACGCGAACGACGCGATGTTGCCTGGGAAATACGAGATGCCGTAGCCGCCGCGCAGCACCCACGCCCCGGGCAGCGTTGCCGCAAAGCCGACACGCGGTCCGATATCCGAATAGTCGGTCTTGACGCCCGCCGTTCGCGAGACGCCGTTCTGCCCTGCGATGAGCACGGTCGACGTCGCCAGATCGAGGTTCGACAACTGGTTGTGTTCTTCGGTGAACGGCGTGAACACGTCGTACCGCAGACCGAGATTGACAGTCAGCCACGAGTTCGCGCGCCAGTCGTCCTGGACGTACGCGGCCGGCTCGTTCGTGTGGTACCGCGGGTCGAATGGCGAGTGCTGCCGCTGCACCGTCGTCGGATAGCCGAGGAGGAACGAGGCGAGCGCATTGCCGCCGGTGCCCGTGGCGCTTCTCGTCATCGTGGCATCGAACGCGAAGATGCCGTTCGGCGAACCGCTCTGCTGCACGGAGAAGCGCCTGAGCACCACGCTGGCGCCCATCTTCAGGTTGTGCCCGCCGCGCGTCATCGTCAGCGAGCCGCCGACCTGACGCGTGAAGTTCTTGTTGATGAGCGGGATGTTCTGCGTGTCGCCGAGCACCGTGTAACCGGCGACGTTCATCAGCGCAAGCCCCGAGGCGATCTGGTCGATGTTCACGTTCGGCAACCCGAACTTCTGACTGAGATTCATGCCGTAGTTGGCCGGCAGCGACTCGATGTCCGTGCGGACGTATCCCGCCTTGAACTCGGAGATCAACGTCGGCGTGAAGATGCGCACCCAATTCGCCTGGAAGGCCGTGGCGGTCGTCGTGTTCGGACCGGGAAACCCGGCATTGGTGCCGGTGAGACAGCCGGGCTGAATGCCATCAGCGGTTGTCGGGCAGCCGCCGGGCGTTACCGTCGTCAGATCGTTGATGGAGTAGCGGCCGAAGATCGAGTTCTTGTCGTCGAAGCGATGGTCGACGCGGAAGTCGGCGGTGGAACTGTTCTGCGTCCGGATCGTCGTGCTCGCGTAGTTGTTGGCTTGTCCCGCGGACGTCGGCAGGGGATAGAGCGCCATGTACCGCGTCGCGATCGGATCGAGGCGGTTTCCGGGAATCACGTTGCCGGGGAATTGCACGCGCGCGTTCGTCAGCGGGTCGTAGATCGCGGCGGACAGCTCTGAAAAGTCGCCGCTCCGCATCTTGACGGTCGGAACGGTGAGCAGGTTGGTCTGCCCCTGCCGCTGCCGGAAGCCTTCGTAGTCGGCGAAGAAGAAGGTGCGGTCACGAACGATCGGTCCGCCAAGGCTGCCGCCGAATTGATGCTGGCGCAGAAGCGGTTTGGTGGTCGCGAAGAAGTTGCGTGCGTCGAACCGGTCGTTGCGCATGAACTCGAAACCGGATCCGTGGAAGTCGTTGCTCCCGGACTTGGTCAGGATGTTGATCACGCCGCCGCCGGTGCGACCCGTTTCCGCGGAATACAGGTTCGTCTGGACCTTGATTTCGGCAATCGCATCCATCGATGGCTTGACGCCGATGGTGCCGATCGCCCGTTCGTTGTTGTCCATCCCGTCGATCATCTGGTTGTTCTGGTTGTCGCCGGCGCCGTTGATCGAGACCGCCGACGTCTGCCGACGATCGTCCGGACGATTTCCGCTCGACAGCGCGTTCACGCCGCCTTCCGTGGCACCGGGCACCATCTGCACGAGCCGGATGAAGTTCCTTCCGTTCACGGGCAGGTCCTGAACAGCCTTCTCGTTCATGATCGAGCTGACCGTCGAGGTGTCGGTCTGGACCAGTTGCGCCTCCGCCGTCACCTGGATTTGCTCGCTGACCGTTCCCAGCTGCAGCTTCGCGTCGACGCGGGCGCGATCACCGCTGGCGACGGTGACTTGAGTGGTTTGTGGCTGGAACCCCTGGAGCTCGATCGAGACGGTATAGGTGCCGATGGGCAAGAGGTTCACAACGAAGTCACCCGTGTCGCCGGTGATCGCGGTTCGAGCGGCGCGTGTGGCGGTGTTGACGACATTGACGGTCACACCTGGCAGCACCGCTCCGGAGTTGTCAGTGATGCGGCCAACGATGTCAGCGGTGGCCACCTGCGCTGTGGCGGCGGTGGCGAAGAGGCATCCGAACGTGACGAGCGTCAACAGGCGGCGGAGTGAGCACATGGGGATGGCTCTCCTTGAGGCGAGGTGAATGTAACCGGACTCTGTGCCGATGTAACCGGTTGCAGTGCGGCCGCATCCTATCCGATACTCCCCGCGCGCCGCAACCGGCACTCAGGGCCGGCCGTCGGGAACGCGATCCCAGCGGTGCGTGCGAAGGGCGGTGATCACCGAGGCAGGGAAGGGACCGCGATCCGCGGCCGCGAGGTTCGTCTCGACATGCGCGACAGTCCGCATGCCGGGAATCGTCGTCGTGACATCGGGGTTCGACAAAATGAATCGAAGCGCGAGATCGGGAAGGGTGACACCAAGCGCATCGGCGTCTCGCTTAACCGCTTCGACTCGTGGCAGGGTGTCGGCCAGGTGCTTCGGGGCGAAGTAAATGTTTCGCCAATCGCCGTTCGGCCAGCTCGAATCGATCCGCAGCGTCCCCGTCAGGCTGCCCTCGTCAAACGGCACTCGCGCGATGACTCCAACGCCGAGCTGCCTGCACCGTGGGAACAAGACGTCCTCTGGCGCCTGATCGAAGACGTTATAGACAACCTGCACCACGTCGACAATGCGCGTCTCGAGGACGCGCAGAACGTTGTGCGGCTCCCAACGGTTCACGCTGATACCGAACGCGCGAATCTTGCCGGCGCGTTTCAAGTCTTCGATCGCTTCGCGCCATCCGTTCGCGTCGGTCCAGCTGTCGTCCCATACGTGCAGCTGCTGAAGATCGAGTGTGTCGACGCCCAGGTTGCTGAGTGTCGCCTCGGTGTAGGTGATGACGTGTTCGTAGGGGAACACGTCGTCTGCGGGCGTCGCAGCGCTGCCCGGCCACTGCAGGTTCTTGGGCGGCACTTTCGAGGCGAGGAACAGATCGGCGCGCGGGTGACGACGCCGAAGGCCAGACAGCAGACGCTCGCTATGCCCTTCACCGTAGGCCCAGGCCGTGTCGAAGAAGGTGCAGCCCAACTCGACGGCGCGATCGAGCGCGCGGGCCGACTCGCGATCGTCCGAGCCGGACCAGCCGCCCATTCCCCACATCCCCATTCCGACCTCGGAGAGTGGCGATGGCAGCCGCGGACTGCGTCGCAACCGCATCACTGAAGCTGCAGCGTCGTTTCGTCGAAGTGTCGGAGGGCCTCGAGCGCCGCCCCGCGCGCGCCCGCCGTATCGCCATCGGGCATCAACAGCAGCGGAAGGTCGCGCTGTTCGGCCCGCTGCGGCGGCATGCCCTTTCGTACCTCGGCGATGAACCAGTTGCGAAACGCCTCGGTGGTCTCGATGATGCCGCCGCCGATGATAATGGCGTCCGGGTCGAACGTATTGACCATCTGGTCGACGAACAGACCGAGCGCACGCGCCTGGATGGAGAAGATACGCACCGAGAGCGGATCGCCTGCCGCCGCGAGGCCGCGCACCCGCTTCGCGGCATCGCGCACCGTCGATTCACGATGCAGTTCGTGAGTCGGATACTGCGGGAGAAGTGCCGGAAGCAGCACGCGTTCGATGGCGGTGAGTGAACACAGCGATTCAAGATCGCCGTATCGCCCGCAGTTGCAGAGCGGCCGCAGTTCAGCCGCGCCTTCGATGCGCTCGAATGGAATCAGGACGTGTCCCAGCTCGCCGGCAAAGCCGTTGCGACCGACCACGAGACGGCCGTTCACGACCACGCCGCCGCCGAGACCGGTTCCGGCGACTGCGGTAATCGATGTCGATGTCGACTCCTTCTCGCCGCACGCGGCGACGTGACCCCACAACGCAGCCGCGTTGCCGTCGTTGAGGTACACGACAGGCATGCGGAGCTGCGTCGAGAGACGGGCGGGCAGATCAAAACCGGCCCAGCCTGGATGGGCGAAATTGGTCGAACCGGCGGCGCTCAATACGCCTGCGACGCTCGCAGGGCCGGGCGTGGCGACACCAGCCACGACGACGTCGGTGAAGTCGATACCCGCATGGACCGCGGCGCGTTGGAGGCCCACCGCGATTTGATCAAGACAGACTGTTGGGCCATCCGTCACGCGTGCTGGAAATTCGCAGAGCTGCGTCAGAAGAAAGCGCCCCGCGGCATCACAGAACGTGTAGTTGATCGCCGTGCCGCCGAGATCGATGCCCGCGATGACGGTCACGTCAGTTGCCTGAGCCGATGTACGGGAGCATCCGTCCGAAGAAGAGCACGGCAAACCAGGCGAACAGCGACACGCCGCCGACGATCTTGAATGACGTGGGCGTCTCCTCGTCGGGGCCGAGCATCATGACCCGTGTTCCCAAGGTCGTTTCAAAGAACATCGCATTGAGGCCAGCGACGGCGATGAAGAAGACCTTCGCCCACCAGGCGGCGCTGGGCACGTACATGTGCGGCGCCATGACGAAGAAGGCGGTGCCGGTCACGAGATTCATCGCGAAGCCCGAGATCGCCCAGGGCATGAACGCCTTCGCGGCCGAGACAGGCACGCGGCGCATGAAGCCGAGGAGGCGCAGGTCGAAGTAGCCAGCGCCTCCAATCAGCAGTGCGAGCCCGATGAAGTGAATCGACTCGCACGCCGGCCACAACCACGTCATGTCGCGCATCGCCATGGAGATGCGCGTGCTTTCGAGCCAGGCTGAAAACGGATCCATAGGTTCGCTATTTCAGGTACGCCATCAAGCGGCCGGCGACGATGGCGCCAGCCCAGACAAACAGGGACACCTTGGCGAGCGTCTGCGCGGACAGTGGCGTACTGTCCGTTTGGAACACGGCGTTCCGGAGTCGTGCCGTGATCACCACGCCGATGCCGACGAGCAGGAGCTTCAGCAGGAAGACTGGCTGCGCGGCTTTGTCGGCGGCTTCGGAGACGAACAGCATCACGCCGCTGACGAGATTGATGAAGAAGCCGAGCCAGAAGAGCGGAAACACGCGACGCATTTCGGCGACGGGAATGCCGGGCCCGACGCCCAGCAGTCGCAAGTCGATGATGGCGGCGGCGCCGACGACGATGCCGAGGCCGACGGTGTGCATCGTCAGAATCATGGGATAGGCCCAGATCGAGTCGGAGCCGACGACCCAGGCGGAGAAGGCGCTGTTCTGGAGCGCGTCGAGGGTGGCGTGCATGAAGGGCGCATCATACACGACTCTGCAACCGGTTACATCGGGCGGTTGATGGCGTTCGCCCTTGCGCGGCCGGAGGTGATCGGGTAGCATCTGCAACCGGTTACATTCCCATGCGTTACCGGTTACACAAGGAGAGAGAGACGCTATGACGTTCGCCCGGCGTGCCGTCCTCGGCGCGATGTGTGTGCTGCTGGCCAGTGCAGCGCATGCCCAGGTCACCACCGCCGATATCCTCGGCCGCGTGACCGACTCGAGCGGTGCCGTCCTGCCCGGCGCCAGCATTACGGTCGTGAACAGCGCGACCCGCGACACCCGAACGCTGAACAGCAGCGAAACGGGTGATTACGTGTTCAACCTCCTGCCGATTGGCACCTATACCGTCACGATCGAACTCCAGGGTTTCTCGACGCAGATGAGGACCGTCACCGTCTCGAGCGGCGACCGCGCGCGTGTCGACGCCAAGATGTCGCTCGGGACCGTGAGTGAGAACGTCCAGGTGACCGCCGAAGCGGCTCCACTGCAGACCGACACGTCCACGGTGGGCACGTTGTTCAACGAAAAGGCCGTTCAGGATCTCCCGATCGCCGGCCGCAACATCATGCGGCTGGTGCAGATGATTCCCGGCGCGAATGAAGGCGCGACCAGCTCGCTCGCCAACGGGACACGGCCGGACGACCGGCGCCAGACCTCGTCGGTGTCGGTCAACGGGAACGGTGACAATCTCAACAACCAGCTGATCGACGGCCTGGACAACAACGAACGTGCGATCGGCACGGTCAGCATCAAGCCGTCCATCGATGCGATCGCCGAAGTCAAGGTGCAGACGAACCTGTATTCGGCCGACGTCGGCCGCACGCAGGGCGGCGTCATCAACATCCTGACCAAGTCAGGCACGAACGGGTTCCACGGCACGGCCTACGAGTTCGGACGCAGCGACAAGTTCGATGCGGAAGACTTCTTCGCCAAGCAGCGTCCGGTGCTGAAGCAGAATCAGTTCGGCGGCAGCCTCGGCGGGCCGATCAAGACCGACAGGACATTCTTCTTCGTTGATTACGAAGGGTTCCGGAACCATCAGGGTGTCGCGAATCTGCTCACGTTGCCCACGGCGAAGATGCGCTCGGGCGACTTCTCCGAGCTCACGACGCCCATCTACGATCCGACCACCAGTCCGCGCGTCGCGTTCCCGGGCAACGTCATTCCGGCGAACCGGATCGATCCGATCGCCGCGCGCCTGATTGCGCTGTATCCGCTGCCCAACCTTGCAGGTCTCGCGAACAACTATGCGAGCACCACGCTGCGCACGCAGAACATGGACACGACGGATTTCCGCGTCGATCACCGCTTCAACGGCAACAACTCGCTGTTCGCCCGCTACTCGTACAACCGGGTGAACACGTTCACGCCGGGCGCGTGCCCGATCGTCAACGGCATCGACCCGAACTGCATCGTCGGTGGTATCGCGGCCGGCGGCGCGTTCCCGGGACCGAATCACACGACCGCGTCCAATTTCGTCGCCAGCTACGTGCGCGTGTTCAATCCGACGTTGATTGGTGAGTTCAAGGGGGCGTACAACCATCCGAACATCAACTCGCTCCCGGCCAATTTCGGCAAGAACCTCGGCACGCAGTTCGGTATTCCGAATACGAACTTTGACGACCGCACGTCGGGCATGCCGCTGATGTCCACGACAGGCTATGCGTTGATTGGCGATGCCCAGGCAGTACCGCTCAACACGAAGGACCAGACGCAGCAGTACGCCGCATCCATTACGAAGAACGCCGGCGCACACAGCCTGAAGATGGGCGGCGGCGTCATCCTTCGCCAGTTCTCGGTCATCCAGAGCATCTCGCCGGTCGGCGTCTTCACGTTCGACACGCTGCTCACGAACAACGGTGCGGGATCGGGCGGCAACACGATCGCGTCACTGTTGCTCGGCTATCCCTCGCAGGTCGTGCGCGCACTCAATCCGTTCGAGCCGAAGTACCACACGAACGAGCCATCGGCCTACGTGCAGGACGACTGGCGCGCGAACTCGTGGCTGACGCTGAATCTCGGGCTGCGGTACGACGTCTTCACGCCGTTCACCGAAGAAGGGAATCACCTCGCGAACTTCGATCCCGCCACGCAGAAAATGCTGGTCGCGGGGCAGAACGGCGTATCGAAGACCGCGGGCGTGAAGACGGATTACAGCGACTTTGCGCCACGCTTCGGCTTCGCGGCGACCGTCAACCCCGCGACGGTCGTGCGCGGCGGCTACGGGTGGACGTACTTCCCGGGCAACGTCGCCTCGACCGCGTACCTGAAGAACCCGCCGTTCACGGCGAACTACGGACCGGTCACGAGCAACGGGCAGTCCGGGTTGCTCCCGAACATCCGTCTCGCTGACGGACTGCCGCCTGTTGCGACCAACGACCTGTCCAATCTTTCCGGTGCGCTGATCGCCACGGCTCTCGACTTCAAGGCCAACCGCGTGCAGCAGTTCAACGCGGTGGTCGAGCGCCAGCTCGGCGAGAACGTCGTGTCGGTTGGCTATGTCGGCCAGCGCGGCAATCGCATGGCGGCGAACCCCCAGATCAACTTCGCACCCGCGGGGGCCGGCGCCATCCAGGCGCGCCGCGTGTTCGCGTCGGCGTTCCCGAATGTGTCGAACATCCAGCTCTGGACCAATGGCGGCAAGATCAAGTACGACGCGATGCAGCTGATCTTCCAGCGTCGCTACAGCCATGGCCTGACGTTCAGCACGCACTACACGTTCGCGCACGCGCAGCAGTTCACGCCGACCGCGTGGAGCGGATATCAGTACGAGTGGTCCGATGCGCCGCTCGACATCCGTCACCGCTGGGTCATGACCGTGAACTACGAGCTGCCGTGGGGCAAGTCGTTGACGGGACTCGCTGGTGGCGTGCTCGGCGGCTGGCAGATCAATTCGTCCGGGTACTGGCAGGGCGGCTTCCCGTTCACGGTGACCAACGCCGCCGCCCGCATGAACACGGGCGGCGCCGATCGGCCTGACATGACCTGCGATCCCAAGCTGCCGAAGGATCAGCGCACCTTGCAGCGCTGGTTCAACACGAGCTGCTTCGTTGGACAGGCGCAGTTCACGCCCGGCAGCACGCCGGGCACCGTCCTGCACGGGCCCTCGCAGCGGCTTCTCAACTTCTCGTTCTTCAAGGATTTCGCGCTCTACAGCCAGCAGAAGCTGCAGTTCCGCGCCGAGGTCTACAACGTGACCAACACGCCGAACTTCGTCGTCCCGAACAGCGCGCTGGGCAACCCGGCATTCGGGTCGATTTCGAGCACGGGCAACAACATCCCGCGTCAGATGCAGTTTGCCGTGAAGTACCTCTTCTAGATCATCGAATCAGTGCACCGGCCGCGCGCGTCCCGCGGCGGCCGGTGCCAGGAAACATCGTGCCCTCACATTCGGAACGAGTTCGCCGGCACTACGAGGATGGGTGGTGGACCCGTCTGCACGGCCGGCAGGGGCGGTCTTCGGACCAGCCCGATCGCGCCAACGACGATGGAGACGTGAACGGCCCGTCAGCGGATAATGCTGTAGCACCGCAACCGGTTACACCCATGGAAGACGGGGCGAAACGGAACGGAACGTCATGAAGCGCATTGGAATGGGACTGGTCGGTCCGGGCTTCGTTGGCACGCATCACATCGACGCCGTGCGCCGGCTTGGGTTCGTGGATGTCGTGGCTGTTGCCGACGTCAACGAAGGCCTCGCACGTGAGAAGGCGGCCGCACTTGGCGTGTCGAAAGCGTACGGGTCCTTCGAGGAGCTCGCCGCGGATCCTGCGGTCGACGTCATCCACAATACGACGCCGAACTTCATGCACGGGCCGGTGATCCGCGCGGCCATCGGCTACGGGAAGCACATCATCTCGGAGAAGCCGCTCGCGTCATCGTCCACGGAAGCGCATGCGCTCTGGAGTGCCGCGGTCGAAGCCGAGATCGTCCATGCGGTGACCTTCAACTATCGCGGAAATCCGCTCGTGCAGCAGGCGCGCGCGATGGTTGCGAGCGGTGAAATCGGTGCGACGCACTTCGTTCATGGCGGATACCTGCAGGACTGGCTGCTGAAGCCGACCGATTTTTCCTGGCGTCTCGAGCCGGAAAAGGGTGGCGCAAGTTCGGCGTTTGCTGACATTGGTTCGCATTGGTGTGACCTCGCGCAGCATGTCATCGGCTCGCCAATCGTCGAAGTCCTTGCAGATCTCGCGACGGTGGTCCCCACGCGGTATCGGCCCTCCGCGAGCCCTGAAGCCTTTTCGACCGGATCGTCGGACAAGCGCGTCCCGTTTCAGGTCGAGAGTGAAGACCTCGCGACCATTCTGGTGCGCTTCGAGAACGGCGCGCGCGGCTGTGCGACCGTCGGCCAGGTCTGCGCGGGACACAAGAACGATCTCTGGATTGAATTGAACGCCGCCGATGCGTCGCTTCGATGGCGGCAGGAATACCAGAACGAACTGTGGATCGGTCGCCGCGATCACGCGAACGAGCTGCTCGCCAAAGACCCGTCGCTGATGGATCCGGCCGTGCGCCCGTACGCCCATCTGCCCGGCGGGCACCAGGAGGGGTGGACCGACGCGTTCACCAACATCATTCGCGACATCTACACGCATATCGCGGCAGGTGCACGCGCTTCCGAGCGGCGGCCGCCGGCCTTCGCCACGTTTGAAGACGGCTACAACGTGGCGTGCCTGGTGGACGCTGTACTGGAAAGCCATCGCAACGGCGGCACGTGGACGAAGGTGCAAACCCTGGAACTGGTCGGAGGAGTCCGTTGAAGCTTGGCTTGTTCACCCCGGTGTTTGGCAACCTCGACGTCACGCAGATGCTCGCGAAGGTGCGCGCACTGGGAAAGGTGCAGGCACTCGAGATTGGCACCGGCGGGTGGCCGGGCAACGGTCACCTCGACATGGACGCGCTCCTCGCCGATTCGGGGAAGCTCGCGGACTATCGGTCGATGATTGCGGACGCGGGTCTCACGATCAGCGCGTTGTCCTGCCATGGCAACCCTCTGCACCCCGATGCCGCGGTCGCCCGCAAGTACGACGAGGTCTTCCGAAAGACCGTCTGCCTGGCGCATCGCATGGAGGTGCCCGTCGTCGTGACCTTCTCCGGTTGTCCCGGTGACTCGGACCAGGCGAAGCATCCGAACTGGGTGACCACGCCGTGGCCGCCGGAGTTTCTCGAAATGCTCGACTGGCAGTGGGAGGAGAAGGCGATCCCTTACTGGACCCAGGCGGCGGCGTTTGCGAACAACAACGGCGTCAAGGTCGCGCTGGAAGCACATCCCGGCTTTCTCGTCTACAACCCCGAGACGATGCTCAAGCTGCGGAGCGCGGTCGGCCCGGCCGTCGGCATCAACTTCGACCCGAGCCATCTGTACTGGCAGGGCGTGGACATGCCGAGCGCGATACGCGCACTCGGCGACTCGATTTTCCATGTCCATGCGAAGGACGTCGCCTTCGATCGACAGAACGTCGCGGTCAACGGTGTGCTCGACGTCAAGAGCTATCGCGACATGCAGACACGGTCGTGGCTGTTCCGCAGCGTGGGCTGGGGACATGACGAGCTCGAGTGGAAGCGCATCGTCAGTGCGTTGCGCCTCGCAGGCTACGACTACGTCCTCAGCATCGAGCATGAAGATGCGTTGGCGTCCGTGGATGAGGGCCTGACAGCTGCCGTGGATCTCCTGAGCCGCGTCGTCTTGACGGAACCACCCGTTGACGCGTGGTGGACCTAACCCCGCACCGGAGGACTGATGGCTCAATCCGCTGCCGTACCTGCCGCAGGCGTCATCGCCGATCGGAACGTTGCTTATGACACCGGACGGCTGTTTCTCGTCAGCGCGCTTGCGCTGACGACAGCCGGCATCGCCGCATCGTTGCGCGCGAACAGCGCCGCCGACATTCAGCGCATTTTTCTCGACCCGATTGACAAAGCGCACTCAGCCGAAATGATCGGGGCGATTCTCGGCATCCCGTTCCTCGGTTTCGCGCTGACGATCGCCATCGGCAGCCCGCTGCTGGACATCATCGGCATGGCGCTGCTGCTGCCCTTGTCGGGCATTCTGCTCGCCGCGGGCAATTTAATCATGGTGTTTGCCGGAAGCCTCGCGACTGGTCCGGGCGTGTACACCGTGCTGTGGTCCGGCGCGCTCGTTCTCGGAATCGGATGGGGACTCGTCGAAACGGTCATCAATCCGCTGATGACGAGCCTGTATCCCCGCGACAAGGCCGCGAGGCTGAACGCCGTTCACGCCTGGTGGCCCGGTGGTCTCGTGATCGGAGGACTGCTCGGGGTGGCGATGACGGCGATGGGCTTCGGATGGCAGGCGAAGCTCGCGTTGATCGCCGTGCCCGGCCTTCTCGTGGCGGTGCTCTGTATCGGCGTCAAGTTCCCGCCCACGGAACGCGCCGCCGCCGGCGTCTCGATGGCAGAGATGTTCCGCGAGCTGGCAAACCCGTTGTTCATCGTGTTGTTCGCGTCGATGTTCCTGACGGCCGCATCCGAGCTGGCTCCGGGCCAGTGGGTTGACTTCGCGCTGAGCCGGACCGTGCACATGCCGGGAATTCTCCTGCTCGTCTATGTCAGCGCGTTGATGTTCGTCGCCCGTCACTTTGCGGGACCGCTGGTCGAGCGGCTTTCGTCGATCGGTCTGTTGTGGGTCTCCTGTCTGATGGCATCGCTCGGGCTCGTGGCGCTCAGCGTTGCGAACTCGCCGGCGACGGGCCTGCTCGCTGCGACGTTGTGGGGCGCGGGCGTCTGCTACATGTGGCCCACGATGCTCGCAACCGCTTCGGAGCGATTTCCACGGGGCGGCGCGCTGCTGATGGGACTGATGGGGACGGCGGGGACGCTGTCGATCCAGTTCGTGCTGCCAATCATGGGCGCCATCTACGACCGGACGAAGATCGGCGCTGCTGGCGGCGAGGCGGCGTTCAATGCCTTGCCCGCGGGAAGCGAACAGTTGAACAACGTGCTGAGCATCGCGGCGCAAACATCCTTCCGCGCAGTGGCCATCCTGCCGGCGACTCTTCTCGTGGTCTTTGGAGCCATCTGGCTGCGCGATCGCGCCAAGGGCGGGTTTGTGGCCGAACAACTGTCGAGGCACGCATGATCACACGATTCACGTCAGTTGTCGTCGCGGCGCTCATCGCGGGCGTCGCGTGGAACACTTCGACATACGCGCAGGCGCGCGGCGCGGGCGCCGGGGCACCCGCCTTCGGTCCGCGTGACATTTCGGGCTTCTGGCTGTTGCCGGTGGACAGCGGGCGCAAGGTGCCGCCTGCGAAGCTCCTGCCGCGCATCACGAAGGCGATGCTGGATCTGCACGCGCGCCGTGACGTTCACGCCATTCGATGGTGCAACCTCCCGGGCGTGCCGTTCGCGATGGAGACCGGCACGCCAATCGATATCCGCGTCGGACCGACGACCGTCATCGTGGCGCCCGAGGGCGATCCGGCGCCGCGGTATCTCTATCTCGGCCGCAAGCACGTCAGCCCGGACGTGTATGACAACTCGACCAATGGTGACTCGATCGCGAACTGGGAGGGTGACACGCTCGTCGTCGACACGGTCGGCTTCCACCCGACTCGGGGCATCACCTCAATACCCGGCGGTGGGTTCAAGACCGACAAGTCGCATCTCGTCGAGCGGTACCGACTCCTCAGCAACGGCAACGTGCTCTCGGTGACGTTCACCTGGACGGATCCGACGGTGTTCGCTGCGCCGCACACGTACGAGTTCCGCTACAGGCGGCTGCCGGCCACGTACGAACCGGCCGCGGCGTTCGAGTGCGACCCGTACGACGAAACGCGCGCGGCGTTCATCGGCGATCCGGCGCCGTTCAAGGCAGACACGAAATGAGATCGGCAACACGTGCGAAGTGCGAGATGAAAGCTGCGTGTGTCACGGCGGGAATCCTGGCAGTTGTGCTGGCCGCCGCAGTGCGCCCGTCGGCGCAGACGGGTCCTGAAACGCTTAAGGGATTCGAACGGCTCGAAGGTGATTGGGTTCGCACGGATCCGAATGGCTCCAACGATTTCGGAGGCCTCACGTCGAAGTTCACGCCCGCGTCGCTGACGCCCGAGGCGACGGCGACTGCTGAAGCGATGCGCCGCGCCCAGAACGCGCCGCGAGGGCCCGCCTACAACGACGAGAAGCCGCACGCTGTCGGCGAGCCCTACATCGTCGTGTCGAAGCCATGCGCGCCCGGCCCCTTCGGTAGCGGCGGAGCGCTCGGCATCAACCCGGACTCCGGCGCGATTCACTTCGTGCTCGGCAAGGACGAAGTCATCCTCGCGCCCGAGCGCGGCGGCGTTCGACACATCTACATGGACGGGCGGAAGCATCCAGACCTGAGCCGCTGGACGCCAACCGGCGCTGGTCACTCAGTTGGTCACGTCGAGAACGGCGAGCTGGTGATCGACACCATGGGTATCACGACTGGTGGTGTGACGGCCGGCGGATTCCGCACGCCGGAAACCCACCTCATCGAACGATTCGTCGTGTCGCCAGACGGCCAGCACCTGACGATCAAATACCGGTGGGAAGACCCGAAGATCTATCAGAAGCCCCACGAATATCAGTACGAGCTGGATCGGTTGCCGGCCGGGAGCTACGCGTTCGAAGAATGGTGTGACGCGAGCGATCCGATCGAGCAGCAGTCAATCGTGCCGCCGGCGCAGCAGTAGTGCTGCCTGACGCAGCTACGGGGTCCTAACGCCGGCCGACGGCCGGTGCGGTGCTGGATCTCACTGTGACGATGTGGGGAAGCGTGACCGGTTCGGGCGGCGTCGCCGGGTCTCGAAGGATCTGCATCAGCAGTCGCACGGTACCTTCGCCGATTTCGCGCATGGGCTGCGCCACAGTCGTCAGTGGCGGATTCATGCACGCGGCGTAGCGGATGTCGTCGAAGCCGACGACTGACAAGTCCGCGGGAATCCGGATCCCTTCCCGTTGCGCGGTCATGTAGACGCCCATCGCCATCTCGTCGTTGAAGCAGAAGATAGCCGTTGGCGGTTCACGTCGTGCGAGCAGGCGTGATGCAGCGACGGCTCCCGACTCAATCGAAAAATCCCCGTTCATCACGACGAAGTCTTTTTCCGCGCCGTGTCGCTTGGCCTGCGCCGTCGCGCCTTCGAGGCGATCGCGGCTCAGCGGACTGACGAGCGGGCCGGTCACGATGCCGATCCGTCGATGGCCGAGGCTGTACAGATGTGCCATCGCCTCGCCGGCGGCTTTCGCGTTGTCGATGTGAACGCTCGGGATCCCCAACCGTGGACTGAACTCGCAGCCGTTGACGACGGGGGCGACCTTCGGAGCGACGCTCTTCATCAACGACGCCGCTTCTTTCGGCAGTCGATGGCCAAGGAAGATGAGTCCGTCCGCTTCCTTGCGCTTGAGCATCTCGGCGTAACGTTCTTCCCGTTCCTCGTCGTGCTGCGTGTCGCCGACGAGCACGTTGTACCCCTCGCGCAGGGCGGCGTCCTCGATGCCCTTGAGGATCAGCGAGAAGAACGGGTTCGCGATGTCGGGAACAGTGACGATCAGCTTGCCGGTGCGGAGCGTCCGGAGGCTCTTCGAAATCGCATTCGGGGTGAACTTGAGCCGCTCGACGGCCTGCATTACCTTGCGGCGCGTCGTGGGGGCCACGACATCCGGGTTGCTGAGGACGCGCGACACCGTCGCGGTCGAAACGCCGGCGCGCTTAGCGACTTCGTAAATAGTGGCCACTGGGATGGTTACGCATTCAGCACGATCAGTCCATGATAGCTGAAGCTGTTCGCGGCGGCGCGAAGGCGCCTCAGACGAGCGATCCGGGCGCCCGTGCGGATCTCCATCACCGCTGCCGCGGCGTAGCCGTCGCGATATACCCTTGTTGATCCGGAAAGGCCGCCATGAGCGTTGAGAGCGACGAGCAGAAGCGAACCATCCAACGATGGATTCGCCTGGCGATTCACCTGAATGGTGCCGCCGACAGCGGCAACCACGACGGAATCACAACCGACGTGGTGCTCAAGGAGCTTGAAGGCGGCCACATTTTCGATTTCTTGCGCCGCGAGCTGCCGCCTGACGTGTGGATGGTCAGCAAGCTCACCGACGGAGACCGCCACACGCTGACGCAGCAATGGGAGCAGATGGCCTCAGCGTATGAGCCTGCGCAGTTTCACGTTCATCGCAGCGGTCTGTCGCTCCTCGTGGCATATCTGCTCCATCTGATCGACATTCGGCACGCGATTGTGCAGCAATAACAATGGAGATTCTGTTCCTTTCTCACGTCTCCAACGCCTTCCACCGAGCCGTAGCGGCTCGTCGTCAAGGACGTCTTGCGAAGAACGCGCGCATTTCCGTTGCCACGGCATCCGCCGAAGGAGTGCCCTCGCGTTGCAAGCCTTCGATGACCCCGGCGCGATCCTCCGCAGAACGGTTCTGACCGAGCTTCCACTTGCCGACAAGCTCTTCGATCTGAATCTCGATTCCGACGATCCCGCGCGTCAGCGAGGCAAAAAAGTCCGAGGGTGCATCGGTCGTGCGCCAACGTGATGCTCGGCGTTCCTCGTGCGCGTCCGTCAGCGCCGTCACGTGCGCGGCTATCCACGATGGATCGTCGACCACTCTCATGTGGCCACGCGCGTGCAGGACGACATAGTTCCACGTAGGCACGACCTTGCCCGCGTCTTCTTTGCTTGGATACCACGACGGCGATACGTAGCTGCTCGGTCCTTGGAAGATGACAAGACATCGAGCGTCCTGCACGTACTCACGCCATACGTGATTGCCTCGCGCCACATGAGCACGCAGTGTGCCGAGCGGAGACGGCTCGGGGTCGATCAGGAATGGGATGTGGTTGGCGTCGATGCCGTTTGCGGCAAGGGTGACCAACGCCCCAAGCGGATGCGTCTGGATGCAACGATGAAGCACGGCGACATCGGTTTCGGCAAACGCAGAAGGGAGATACATCGATCGATTGTGCCGTAGATGCTCCGCTTTGTGATCAATTCATCAGAGGTGCCAATCGGATCGGCCCAAGTGTTTCGCTGCCGGGCAGACCGTTCCCACCCGTCCCGCACAGCGTAGCCGACCCGACCCACGGCATGTAGCCTTGCTTCGTCGCTCCTGGCAACCGATCGTTGTCGGTATCCGTTACGTCGATGAGTCGGACGCACCCGGAGATGGACGCCCTTCTCGCGCGGGCTCCATCGTGGAGCCGCAGATGCGCAAACAATGGTTGTGCTCACTCGTGCGTATTGGCTGCTCGCTTCAAGCTCGTCTTCCCCTGGTCGTCGATGTCCGCCGTCGAATCGTTTTCGGTGTGACGCCCTTCTGATCAAGCCATAACCGAATGCCGCGGCGGATCTGCTCCGACACGGGTATTCCTTCTTCTTCTCGAATGGCTTCGAGCGCATCAAGCAGATGCGGATCGACGCGGATATTCATCGCTTGCTTGTTGTCGTCAGTCACGTAGATTAGTGTGTATACACATAGCCACGCAAATGCAAGCGGAATGTTCGGACTTCAACACGGCGTTGCGGCTTGCGAGGGGTGGACGCTGTGTGTGCAGCTTCGATGACTGCTCGCTCAGCCGCCGCATTTCAGCGGTCAGTTCGTCCACATGCTTGATGACATCTGCTGTCTCGCATTCAGTCGGCACGCGTCGACGATCGCTCATAGGTGTCACCTCGCGTCATCGTTGTGGTCGTTCTTGCGAGGAGCGGAAGAGGAGCAAATGGCACGCCGACTACGGACGAGCTTGGGATGCAACGAAGTATCGAATGCGCCGATACCTCCAATGTGCGTCACCGCGTCTTGGTCGTGGAAGACGACTCTCAACTCGCGCATCTCTACTGCACCGCGCTGGCGTTACGGGGTATCGCTTGCCTGCGAGTTGCTGACGGGGTGGCGGCGCTGAGGGCCATCGAAGAGCAACGGCCGTCGTTGGTTCTGCTCGACTTGCGATTGCCTGGGCTGGATGGCGAGGTCATACTCCGCGATTTAGAGGCGAACCCATCGACTCAAAACATCCCGGTCATCGTCGTGACCGGAGTTGAGCGACCGCCACGGTTGCCTCACGCCCTGTTCGTCCTCGGTAAACCGTGCGACCCCGATCACGTTGCAAAGCTCGTTGATGATCAGTTGCCCGCGCTCACGCGGCACGCCCACGGCTGAGCTGGGTGGTAGTAGTATTGCGCGATGCCCGACAACTCCATCAAGACTGCGCTTCCTCCGGTCTGCCCTGCTTGCGGAGGAGTCGGGACAGTAAAGCAGGAAACGACGATCAAGGGCGCGAGCACAACGCTGCTGTGGCACTGCACCCGTTGTGACCATCGGTGGCCGGTGAAAGGCGACGGCGTGGCCGCGTAGTCGTTACCTGTCGGAGCCGGTTTTCGGCGAGCCGTCTTCCGGCGCTTCCCATGAACGATTGCAGGCACCGCAGTAGAACAGCGTTGTCGAATTGCCAGCCTTCAACACACGTTCGCGGCGAACGAAGCCTACCTTGCCGCAATGTGGGCATCGAGTGCGGTCAGGCATCGGAGGATTCTACTCTTTCGTTTCTGTGATTCTGAATAAGGCACGTAGCGGTTTTGCGTCGAAACCGCCTGCAACATGCGCACGCCATTGGATTCGCTCGTGAAGTCTCAGCGCACGCGCCCGCTTGACCTCGATGCAGGTGAGAGCGTAGTTCTTGAACGCGCAGATTATTCAACCGCCCGCATCGACGGACGCGACAAGTGGTTGATTGGGTTGGTGGTGAGCCGCCTCGGAATCGAACCGAGAACCCGCAGATTAAGAGTCTGCTGCTCTGCCAGTTGAGCTAGCGGCCCACGCGTTGAACGCTGTTCTTCCTCTGGAAGGTGTTCCGAGGTAGACGGGACCGTTTATTCTACCGGCCTCGTCGCGGATGCCGCAACTCGCTCGCGCGCGACTCGGATTCCGACGACACATCGCGCAGTTCCTCGGCGATCGCCCGCGCACGCTCGATCTCGAGCTGCGCGGCGTCGTTGGCCCGCCTGGCGCGCTCCGACAAGTCGTTGGCCCTCTCCAGATGGAGCGTCAACTCCTGCTCGATCCCCGATGTGTCCCAGTCCCAGCGCGCCATCGCTCTGGCTCTGAATTTTTCAAGATGGCTGCCATCGCTGCCCATCGCGGACCCCGACCGATTGACGTCGGAAAGGCCCCAAGATGACGGAAAAGTCCGCAAAAACAGCCGCTGAGGCCGATACTCCATCAGCTCACGTCCTTACCGATGAGAGTAAAGGTTGCCACAAGGGGTGGACGTATACTCACCAGGCCGCGTCCGCGCTTCGCGCACCGGCCGGCCAGGTCGGGTCTTCCAGGAGGATTCATGATTCGCCGTTTGCTGTTCCTGACATTTGCCGCGGGCCTCGTCCACGCCCCAGCCGCTTCCGCGGCGACGTGCGACAGCCTCAGCGTCCTTCCGCTGCAGAACGCGAAGGTCACTTCGGCACAAACGGTGGCCGCCGGCGCGTTCACGCCACCGGCACCACCCGCACGCGAAGGCGCACCAGCGGCGCGAGGCGGCGGACGAGGGGCGGCCAATGCGGGCCGCGGAGGCGGGCGCGGCGGGAACCAGAACAACCCGTACGCGATGCTCCCGGCGTTCTGCCGCGTGGCCGCGACGCTGACCCCGTCGAGCGACTCGGACATCAAAATCGAGGTCTGGCTGCCCGACATGGCGACATGGAACGGCAAGTTCCAGGCAGTCGGCAACGGCGGGTGGGCCGGCACGATCGGGTACCCGGCGATGGCGACGGCGCTCGCCGCCGGCTACGCGACGACGAGCACGGACACCGGACACGTGGGCAACACGGCGTCGTTCGCGCTCGGCCACCCGGAGAAGGTCGTCGACATCGCGTACCGCGCGATTCACGAGATGACGGTGCAGGCCAAGGCGATCGTCAACGGCTACTACAACAGCGCGCCGAAGTACTCGTACTTCAACGGCTGCTCGCTCGGAGGACGGCAGGGCATTACGGAAGCGCAGCGCTACCCGGCAGACTACGACGGCATCATCGCCGGCGCGGTGGCGTGGGGCGGCATGGATCGCTATTCGGGTGTGGTGATGGTCGGGTCCGCGATGCAGAAAACGTCGGGTGGCTACATCCCGCCGGAGAAGTACCCCGCCGTGCATGACGCGGTGATGGCGGCCTGCGACGGCCAGGACGGCGTCAAGGACGGCGTGCTCGAGAACCCGCTCGCCTGCCGTTTCGATCCAAAGGTGCTGCAGTGCAAGGCGGGCGAGGACAACGTGTCGTGCCTGACGCCGGCGCAGGTGCAGACCGCGAACATGATCTACTCCGACGCGAAGGACCCGAAGACGGGCAAGGTGCTCACCGGCGGCCTGCTGCGTGGCACCGAGCTGCAGTGGGGAACGCTCTACAGCCCCGCGGGCTACGGCAACGCGATCGAAGCGATGAAGTTCATCGCGATGAAGGATCCGAACTGGGATCCCGCCACCTTCAACCCCGCGACCGACATCGAAAAGGCGCAGAAGGGCGATCCGGAAGGCATCCTGAAGTCGGACAACCCGAACCTGAAAGCGTTTTTCGATCGCGGCGGGAAGCTGTTCATGTATCAGGGCCTGCAGGACCCGCAGGTCACTTCGATGAACGCCATCCGCTATCACCAGGCGGTGCTCGACAAGGTCGGCAAGAACGCCGAGGGCAAGTCGATCGAGCTGTTCATGGTGCCCGGGATGCTGCACTGCCAGGGCGGCCCTGGAACAGACACCTGGGACAAGGCCGCAGTGCTCGATTCGTGGGTGACCACGGGCAAGGCGCCCGACAAGGTCGTCGCGTCGCATCTGACGGACGGGAAGGCCGATCGCACGCGGCCGCTCTGTGTGTTCCCGAAGGTCGCGAAGTGGAACGGCACGGGCAGCACTGATGACGCGGCGAACTTTACCTGCGCTGCGCCGACATCAGTCTCGCCCGCGACGAAATAGCAGGAACCCGATCGTCAGCTGATCCATTCTTTCAAGACGGCCCTCACCGGCATGAACAATGCTCTGGTGAGGGCACCCCCCCACTTCAGCTCAATACAGGTATGACGATTTTGATCGTCGATGCCGATCCGTCCGCGCTGGCTGCGACCGCACGCCTCGTGTTCGACGCGGGCTATCACGTCGTGACCGCCGCATCATTCGAAGATGCCTGCACCAAGCTCGCGTACCTGAAGCCCGACGCGCTCATAGCAGACATCCAGCTCGGCCCATACAACGGGCTCCACCTCGTCTTTCGCGCCCGCGTCGCGCATCCGGCGATCGTCGCCTTCGTGACACACGGCGTGGCCGATCGCGTGCTGGCGGCTGATGCGGATGCAGCGGGTGTCGTGTATCTGGTCAAACCGCTGACGTCGTCGGGGCTGCTGCCGCTCCTCCGCGAACGGCTCGCCGGCAGACCTGAGGCGACGTTCTCCGACCTCCGCCAGTGGCCCCGCAAGGTCACCTACCGGCGCTGGGGCGCAAACGTCGGATGGGGGAACGCGAAGGTGATCGACATCAGCTACGGCGGCCTGCGGCTCGAAATCATCGAGGGAGGCGAAGTCCCCCGTTTCGACGCGGACATCGTCGTCGTGCCCGACGCCGGCGTCGCGTTGCACACGCGTTGCGTCTGGATGAAGAAGCTCGAAGCGCAGAAGTCGTGGACGGGCGTGGCCGTAGACGACCAGGATCCGCACGCGATCGAAGCGTGGCGCCGGTTCGTCGATCGCGCCTGATCGCGCCGCTAGAAATCCAGCTTCACCACCAGCTGCACGAGCCGCGGGCTCGTCGTCGTGTCCGTCACCCGGCCGAACGTCGCGCTGTTGATGTCGTCGTCCACGACGTAGAAGTTGACCGTGTTGAACAGGTTGAAGATGTCGGCTCGGATGCGGAATCCCGCCCGTTTCCAGACACGCACGCGCTTGGACAGCGACAGGTCCGCGGTGAACTGCGGGGGTCCGTCGAACGACAGGATGTCGAGATTGCCGACTTCGCCCGCCATCGGATTGAAGAAGACCTGGCCGGGGAAGCCTGGCGCGTTCGTCAGCGTATCGGGACCGACCGCCCGGCCGGTGTTCGGATCGATCACGCTCGGATCGATCCAGTAGATGATCCCGTTAACGTCACGAATCCCGAGGAGCTTTCTGAGATCGCTGGCGCTGAGGCTGGTGCGCGCGGTCTGATGGAACGAGCGAGCCGTCCGATTGAACGTGCCGCGTTGCGCCAGCACCGAGATCGGCGCGCCGCTCTGCCAGTGCACGATCGTGCCCGCTTCCCAGCCGCCGAGCAGCACGTCCCAGGCGCCGCCGCGATTGAGCCAACGCTGGTCGCGGCCGAACGGGAGATCCGCGACGAGGTTTCCATTGATCACATGCGTGACCTGGAACTCGGAGCGCCCCTCGTCCAACTGCGGCCTCGCGTTGTCGAGGAACGGCTCGAAGCGCACCTGTGAGGTGCCGGTCGAATTCGTGTTCGTGTGCGCGAACGTATAGTTGATTTGTCCAAGCACGCCGCCCTGCAACTGACGACGCAACTCGAGCTGTAGCGCGTTGTAGTTGCTGAACCCGCCGTTCTCGATCAGGTCGGACGCATAGATGCCAGGGTTGGCGAGGAACGCCTGCCGCGCCTGCGCGCCGACGGCCGCACCGGCACCTGTTTCGTAAAAGTCAGCAAGCGCCGCGACCTGTCCCGTCTGAATCAGGCCACGAACGGTCGTGTTCGTCAGGAACCCTCCGCCGAAAGCAGGCAGCACCGACAGCGGCTGGCTTCCCGGGATCGCCGGGTTGTATGACGGGTCGAAGACGCGCGTGCTTTGCAGCGCGAGAAACCCGTTCGTGCGCGCGCGGAGGAAATCGTCCTGGAACGCGCCGCGCGGATTCATCTGGTTGAGATCGACGCCGCGCCAGATACCGCGTCCGAACGTGCCGACGTAGCGCGCTTCGCCGGCGAATCGCCACGGCAGCTCGCGTGACGCGCCGACGCTCACCTGATGGACCTGTGGCTGCTTGATGTTCGGATCGATCCCGAAGGCCACTGCACGCGGGTTGAGCGCGAGCTGGTCTGCGTACGTTCGGCTGCTCTGGAAGGCCGGAGTCGGAACGGTCGGAATACCTGCGCCGACCGTGGTGTAAAGGTTTGTCAGCGTCGCGCCAGTCAACAGCCCCGAGTTGCTCGTGGCCACGTTGTCGGCGACCGTCATCGTCTCTTCGTTGACGAACGTCAGCGAATAGCCGCCGCGAATGGATGTGCGACCGTTCCTGAATGGATCCCACGCGAAGCCGGCGGTCGGTCCGACGTTGTTCAGATCCTTCTTGTAGAACCCGCCGTGAACGAGGCCGACCGTGCCATTCGGGTCGAGCAGCACGTCGCGCACGGAACGTCCGTTGAGAATCGGCAGCAGACCCAGGTTGTCGCGCTCGTTCAGCGGCGTGAAGTATTCCCACTTCAACCCGGCGCGCAGGGTGACGTTCGGTTTCCAGCGCCAGTTGTCCTGCACGAACGTCGACACGTCGTTCAGCCGGTAGTTCCGCTCGTACGGGATGCCTGCGACGAACCCGGACGAGCCGTTGCGAACCTGGAATGTCTGACCGACCGAGCTGACCGTGCCCGAGAGCCAAGAGAGCAGGGCATTGGCATTGGAGAGCTCTGCTGCGCTGATACCGCCTGGCAACTGTGACGCGTTCAGCTGGACGCTCGCAGGTGCGGCGGCACTGAAGCCGAACGCCACGGATGGCAGGCGCCCATCGAAGTCGTACGCATCGACGTGGACCTGTTGGAAGGAACCGCCGAACCCGATCTCGTGCCGGCCGTGTTGCCAGGATCCGCTGTCGTTGTACTGAAACGTGTTCGTGTACCGCCCTTGCGGCTGGTACGACTGGATTGGATCGTCGACGAGCGCGACGCTGTACAGCGCAGGACCGAATTGCTCCTTCGTTTCAAACAGCAGCGGCGCGAGATTACCCCCGCCTCGCACCTCGTTGGTGAGGCTCGTGCCCGACCAGCGCCACGCGCCGACATAGCGATGCACGTTGGCATCCGTGAACACGACCGGCCGTGTGTGCACGAGATCGAGGTCGCTCCGGTCGTCAATCTCGTGGAACCATGCGTAATTCGCCTCGAAGTGATTGCTGGCGTTCGCCTGATAGTCCAGCCGCAGTCCCCATTGATTGCGGCGGTTCAGCTCTTCCTGCAGAAAGCCGAAGCCGGCCGTGTTCAGCACGCGTTCAGGGGTCGAGTTGCCGACATCGAAGTTGTTGACGTTGCTCGCGCTGGCGATCTTCGCGAGGACGTCGCGCGCAATGACCGGATCGGGTCGGAGTCCCGCCACCTGCAGCACGTTAATCGAGTGAATCTGCCGGTCCTGCGTCCCGACGTAGCGGAAGACACCCTGCAGCAGATCGTCGTGCGCGGGAATCGCGATGTTCTGCGTGACCTGCGTGCGCTGATGCGATCCTTCGTAGTAGCCGAAGAAGAACAGCTTGTCCTTGATCACCGGACCGCCGAGTGACCCGCCAAACTGCGTGCGGCTCGACTTCGGCTTCGGGAGCCCGTCGCGTTTGTTGAAGAACGAGTTCGCTCCCCGCGAGTTGTTGTGATTGAACCCAAACAGATCGCCGTCGAAACGGTTCGTGCCTGCGGGTGTGACCATGCGAACGGTCGTCGCACCGCCCGCGGCATCGACGCCCGGCACGGCGGTCGTGATCGTGAATTCGCTGATCGTGTCCGAGGTCGGGCGATTCGGGCTGTAGTCGAGCGCGTTGGTGCGGATGAAGTTGTCCTGGATGTTGATGCCGTCCTGCGTGACCTGCGTCCAGGTGGGGCGGCCGCCGTTGATGGCGGTCTCAGTACGGTTGGCGATGCCGGGCACGCCCGCCTGCAGGCGAATCAACGCCAGCGGATCGCGGCCGTCGAGCGGCAGCTCCGTGATCTGGCGCTGGACGACCGTCTGCGTGACCTCGGGCGTGGTCGTCTGCACGTTCGGCCGCTCGGCCGTCACGCTGACGGTTTCTGCGACCGTACCGACTTCGAGCCGCGCGGTCAGCGATCGCTCCACGCCGACGTTAATCTCCACATGTTCGAATGACGCCGTCTTGAACCCTGACAGCGTCACCGTCACGGTGTAGAGCCCGGGCTGCAGCTGCGGGAACAGGAACGCGCCTGCATCGCTGGTCGTGGTGGCCTGCACCTGATTGGTCTGTTCGCTTGTAAGCGTGACGACGACGCCGGGTAGGACGCCGCCGCTGTTGTCGAAGACGGAACCGGCAAGCCGGCCGAAGGATCCCTGGGCGAACGCGGTGGAGCAGATGAAAAGGAGTCCCACCGCCGCCGCGGCGCGAATGAAAAGGCGGATCATGACGACACGAGGATACCGCCGTTGGTCACGGTGTCGACACGCCGTGTTGCAGCCGAAACACCATTAACCATGGACGCATCTTCCGATCAGCGGAGTCTCGGGCGCTGGTTGCTCTGGATTGCCGGCGTCACGTGGCTCATCGTATTCGTCTGGTCACGGTCGCTGATCTTCACGTCAGAACCGCTGGAGAAGACGCGGAAGTGGCAGGTGAATGCGGCCATCGATCTGCTGGACAAGGCGGGGTTCTCGCGGGAAGTGTTCGTGCTGCGGAACCTGACGAACTATCGCGCGACCGACAGCTGGTGGAACCAGTACCAGGGCCACGAGAACGCATACGCCTCGACGAACTTCCCGCTCGAAATCGTGACGCTCTATCCGCCGTTCTTCGACGAGCCGGTCGACGACGTCGAACGTGCGGCGATCCTGTTGCACGAAGGGCACCACCTGCTCGGCTTGGACGAGGCGGACGCGCTCGAACGGACATGGCTCGAGAAGTCACGCATCGGCTGGACGCGCGACGGCTACGGCGAGACGAAGGTCTTCGAAACCACCGAAGAAACCACCTTCCACGGCACGCCCCTGTTCCACTGCCATGAGAACCATCACTGGGACTGTGTGCCGCCGGTTGTGTATCACCCCGGCGAGACCCTGAGGCAATAAAACCGTTTCAACGTTACAATCCGCGCAAATAGCGATTCCCGGGAGACGAAAATGCGGGATGACCTCGAGCGCGTTCGTCGTCTTCATGTCTGGGCGGTGTGCGGGGCGGTCAGCCTCGCCGTCGTGCCGATGATTGGCGTTGCGATTGTCGAGAGCCTTGGCAGCCCTGCGAGAGTTGCGCTGTATGCGAGCGTCGGCGAGGAGCTGACCGCCTACAACGTTGACGTCGCGGGCGCGACGTTGACGAAGCAGTCCTCCGTCACGTTGCCAGGTTTCGTGCAGGAGGCCTGGGCGTCTCCCACGACACCTTATATATACGTCGCGTGGAGCAACGGCGGCACCAGTTACGCCGGGTCCGGCGTCCAGCCGGTGGGCGACAAACATGGAGTGACCGCGTTCCGCATGGATCCTTCCGGAGCCTTGCGCCCGCAAGGGACAGCCGCTTCGCTGCGGGCGCGTCCCATTCACATCACAGGTGATGGTGCCGGTACGCATCTGCTCGTCGCGTACAACGACCCGAGCGGCATCTCCGTTCACGCGATTGACAACGATGGTTCCGTCGGCGCCGAGATCCCGCAAGCCGGCAACCTCGATGTCGGCATCTATGCGCATCAGGTGCGCGTCACGTCTACCAACAAGACGGTCATCCTCGTCACGCGAGGGAATCAGGCGACGAGCACGACGAAGGAGGATCCGGGCGGCGTCAAGGTGTTTCGCTATGACGCCGGCAGGCTGACGAACGTCGCGTCGATTGCACCGCCAGGCGGCCTCGGCTTCAGGTCGCGTCACCTCGATTTCCATCCGAAGCAGCCCTGGGTGTTCCTCACGCTCGAATCGCAGAACCGCCTGCAGGTTTACGGCATCAAAGACGACATGCTCGGAGCAGCGCCGCTCTTCAGCAAAAGCACGCTGGCCAACGGCGGGGGAGAGACCGCCGGGCAGACGGCGAGTACCGTTCACGTGCGTCCCGACGGGCAGTTCGTCTACGTTGGCAATCGCAACAGCGACCCGTCGGCGAATGGCGGCAACAACATCGCGGTGTTCCGGATCGACCAGAACACGGGCGAGCCGTCGCTCATCCAGAACATCGATACGCGTGGCGTGACCCCGCGGACCTTCTCCATCGATCCGTCGGGCCGTCTGCTCGTCGTCGGCAATCAGACGACCGCAAGCCTTTCACTGTTTCGTGTGCAGGACGATGGTCGTCTCGACTTCGTACGTTTGTACGACGTGGCTGTCGGGCGCAAGCCACTCTGGTGGGCGGGTCTCGTCGCGTTGCGATAATCGGCGCGAGAAGGGGTGGCGCGCCCTACAGGATTCGAACCTGTGGCCTTCGGCTCCGGAGGCCGACGCTCTATCCAGCTGAGCTAAGGGCGCGTTTGGAAAATCCCAAATCCCAAAATCCAAATCCCCAATCAAAACCGGACTCACTTGGAATTTGGGTGTTGGGATTTGGGGTTTGGGATTTTCAAGAGCGCGCCCGGCAGGACTCGAACCTGCGACCTACGGATTCGAAGTCCGGCGCTCTATCCAACTGAGCTACGGGCGCACGGATGTGCATGATATCACGCACGTTACCTTGCGTTCGGTGCGGATGAGTCCCACAATACGACTGCTCATACCCAACAATATTCCGGGCGAGGAGGAACCTTATGTTCGTACGTCTAGCCGCGGCCGGCCTGCTGGTTTCGCTGGCGGCGCCTGCATTCGCGCAGGATTCAGGAACACAGAACGGTGATCAGAACGCTACGTACGAGGAACAGGTCGTCGTCACCGCGTCGAAGAGCGAAGAGCAGCTTGTCAACGCGCCCGCGGCGGTCAGCGTCATCTCCACCGAAACGATTCAGAACTCGCCGGCGACCAATATCGGCGACCTGCTGCGCGCGGTGCCTGGCGTCAACGTGTCGCAGGTCTCCGCACGCGACGTCAACCTGACGACGCGTGGCGCGACATCCACGCTCTCCACGTCGCAGCTGGCGCTGGTCGATGGACGCAGCGTCTATCTGGATTTCTTCGGGATGGTGATGTGGGACCTGGTTCCGACCAACCCGGACGACATCCGGCAGATCGAAGTGATCCGCGGCCCAGCGTCCGCCGTCTGGGGCGCCAACGCGATGAGCGGCGTCGTCAACGTCATCACGCGATCGCCGCGCGAGATTGCGATGTCGGGCAGGGGCACGCAGCTGACGATTGGCGCCGGCACGTTCAACCGCAATGTCACCGGACGCGATGAGGACTCCGGGTCGCTCTTCTACGTGAACGGATCGCATGCCGAAGCGGTGAACGATCGATGGGCGTTCAAGCTTGGCGCCGGCTATTTCACACAGGATCCGCTGCCGCGTCCGGCCGGTGTGATCCCGAACGCCTTCCGCACGCCCTATCCGTCATTCACCAACGTCGGTACCAGCCAGCCGAAGTTCGACGCGCGCGTGGACTACGACGTTGCGAACAACGGCGGGACGGTGACGTTCGAAGCAGGCGTGGCAGGGACGGAGGGGCTGATTCACAGCGGCATCGGTCCGTTCAACATCGCGAGCGGCTCGCGGCTCGGCTTCTTCACGACGCGCTATCAGAAGGGCGGCCGGCGGATCGCCTTCTTCACGAATCTCCTGAACGGCAACGCGTCGAACCTGCTGGCCTTCACCCCGACCGGCAGCCCGCTGCCGCTCGACTTCAACACTAAGACGTTCGACATCGAGGCGAACGACGTCAAGGCAGTCGGGACGACGCACGTGCTCAGCTACGGAGGCAACTTCCGCCACAACACGTTCGACATCTCGCTTGCGCCGGTTGGCGATGCCCGCAACGAAGGCGGCGCCTACCTGCAGGACGAAATCTTCCTCAGCGACATGTTCCGCTGGGTCGTCGGCGGCCGCGTCGACAAGTTCTCGTCGATCAACGATGCCGTCTTCTCACCGCGGACGACGTTCATGATCAAGCCGGCGACGGACCAGACGTTCCGCGTGTCCTTCAACCGGGCGTTCCGCGCGCCGTCCTTCATCAACAATCACATCCAGACGACGATTCTCAATCAGGTGGACCTGAGCCGCGTCGCGCCGCTGCCGGCGCTGTCGCCGTTCACGTTTCCCATCGGGGCGGTCGGCAACCCGGACCTGCGGCAGGAGCAGATGACTGCGTACGAAATCGGCTACACGGGCGTGGTGCGCAAGCGCGCGACCGTGACCGCCGCCGTCTACTGGAACAACACGAAGGACGGGATCTACTTCACGCCGATCGCGGCATACGGTCCCACGAATCCGCCGCCCGGCTGGCCGCTTCCGCCTGCCGTGCTGGCCGCGCTCGCGCTCAACAATCCACCCGTCGTGCTGCCGTCCCGCTTCACGTACCTGAACATGGGCAACATCAAGGACAAGGGGATCGAGCTGGGCGTCGATGGCGCGGTGAATCGATACCTGAACGTGTTCACCAACTATTCGTATCAGTGGATGCCCGTCGCGGAGGATCTGCCGCCCGGAACGACGATCAACGACATCAACTGGCCATCGAAGAACCGCTTTAACGCGGGCTTCGACTTCAGCTACCACCGCGTGCTCGGCAACGCGAGCGTCAACTACACCGACTCCGCGTACTGGCAGGACGTCCTCGACGCGCGCTATGCCGGCACGACGAAGGCGTACACGCTGGTCAACACCGGTGTCGGCCTGCGGTGGGCCGGCGATCGCATCATCACGAGCCTGAAGATCACCAACCTCGCGAATCAGGAAGTGCAGCAGCACATCTTCGGGGACGTCCTGAAACGTCAGGTCGTCGGCGAGGCCCGCTTTATTTTCTGATCCCGTATCGCCTCAGAAGCGCAGAGACTCAGAGATTATTTTTTCCCTCTGCGTTTCTGCGTCCCTGAGGCAGTTTTCAGCGATTCGAGATCAGGCCCCTTCGTTGTTCTTAGTGGGCGCCAGGGATCTCCAGCCGACTTCAACCTCTGATCGAAATTGGCGACCGTGAAGTCGCGCGGCGAGACACCCTCCTCGACTTCTTCCCAGGTAATCGGCGTCGAGACACCCGCGAACTCGCTCGCGCGTGCGCTGTACGCGCTCGCCAGCGTCTTGCCGAGCACGTTCTGCATGTAGTCGACGTAGATCCGCTTGCCGCGCGCCTTGAGCGATCGTTCGATCGTCGCCTGCGCCGGATGCCGCTCCGCGACCATCGTCGCCACGATCTGCGCGAACAGGAAGCCCGAGCCGTAGGATGTGCCCGGACGCATCGGGATGTAGACGTGCAGGCCGCCGGCGCCTGACGTCTTCGCGAAGCCGGTCGCCTTCAGCGTGTCGAGCGCATCGCGGACCCACCGCGCGACGTCGAGCACGCGCTCGTACGGCAAGCCGTCCGGCGGATCGAGATCGATGGCGACATGATCGATCGCATCGGGCGACCCGACGCTCGAGAACCAGGGATCCTGGGAAATCGATCCGAGTTGTGCGGTGTAGAGCAGCGTCGTCAGCGCGCCGCCGACCAGGTGAGGTCGCGTTTCGGTGGACGTCGTGACGCGTTCGATACGCACGCCTGCCGGAACCTTGTCGGGCGCACGGTGTTGATAGAACGGGCTTCCGGCAATGCCGTTCGGGTACCGCTTCATGACGAGCGGGCGATCGGCGAGTACCGGCAGAATCAGTGGCGCAACGCGAACGTAGTGTCGAAGAAGATCGCCCTTGGTTAGCGGGCCGGGTCCAGAAGGACCCGGCCTACCCTTACCCGTGGGGCGAGACCTACCCTCACCCGTAGGGCGGGTCCTTTCGGACCCGCCAGGCCAATAGGTCTTCCCGAGATTCGAGACCTCGAGCCGGCCGCCGGGGAAGGTGAGCGTCCCTCCGCCGGGCCCGTGCTCAAGCGTGTCGAGCTGCGTCAGCAGCGACTGAACGACCGTCTTTGTGGGCGCGCTCGCGCCTGGCATCGGAGTCGAGTGCCTCGAAGCGTGGACGACGAAGCCGGCCGTCTTTGGTCCAGCCGGAAAACTGTACCTGGATCGCGAGTCGTGGCTTCACCCAGTGCGCACGTTGTGTGGTTTCGGGAACCACGGCAAATGGGGATGATCGGGTCTTGAGCGAATGGAGCTGCTTCCAGACAAGACCGAGCTGGGCGTCGCTGAAGCCCGATGCCACGCGCCCGACGAAACGCAACTCCCCTTGATCGTCGATGACGCCCAGCAGGAGTGAGCCGAAGAACGGACGCGAACCGCGCGGCTCGGTCCAACCGCCGACGAGACACGTGTGCGTCATCAGGCCGCGTGCGGGCGCTTGCGCTTGCCCCGAGCAAGCGAAGTGCGCCGAGGGGGTGCCTTCTTCTTCGATCCACCAGTGCCTGCGAGCGACTGGCGGAGGCGTTCCATCAGATCCACTACCTCGGCGTTCTGTGGCTCGACGTGCTCGACCAGGTGCGGTTCCTTTCCTTTGAGCTTCGCCTTGATGATCTTCATCAGGTTCTCGCGGTACTCGTCGGTGTACTGCGAGGGGTCCCACGTGTCCGCGAGGTTTTCGACCAGCGTGCGCGCCATCTGCAGCTCCGGCTTGCGGATGTCCTTCGCCGGAGGGAAGTGATAGTCGCGGACGTCCACCAGTTCCTCGGCGTAGCGCATCAGCGTCAGGACCATCGCGTCGCCCGCAACCTCGAGCGCCGCCAGGTGCTGCGCTTCCCGCAGCACGATGGTCGCAATCCCGACGCGTTTGGTTTCGCGGATGGCCTCGCGGAGCAGCGCATACGCGCGCTCGCCCCCCTTCGCAGGGACGAGATAATACGCGCTTTCGAAGAACCGGTCGTCGATTTCTTCAGGCTTGACAAAGCTGCGGATATCGACTGTGCGGGTCTTCTCGAGCGCCGCCGTGCGGAAGTCCTCCTTCGTCAGGACGACGAAGCGCCCCTTCTGGTACTCGTAGCCTTTGACCAGGTCTTCCCAGGCGACGGCCTTGCCTTCGCGCGCGCAGACACGCTCGAAGCGTACGGGCGACTTATCTTCCGCGTGCAGCATCCGAAACCGGGGGCGCGAATCGCGCACGGCGGTGTGGAGCTCGACCGGAATATTGACCAGGCCGAACGCGATCGACCCCTTCCACAGAGCTCTAGCCATGGGCGGGCAGACTGCAAATCCCAAACCCCAAATGCCAAATCCCAAACCCCAATTTTGGGATTTGGATCTTGGGATTTGGGATTTGGGATTTTCTAGTTGGTTCGCCGCGAACGTAGCTCGCGCTCAGCTTCGACCCAATCGTCGACATCCTGCCCGTCGGCCGCGCCGCGACGGAGGTAGCGGTGATAGGCCGCTTCCGCAATCTCGTCGTACGACGGGTTGGAGTTCCCGTTACCCGGAGCCGCGGCGCTCGACGCGGGCCTGTCGGCTGCGGCGTCAAGGGACGGGGGCGGCTGCGCTGAACGCGACGTGCTTCTGCGTGGACGGGGCGTTTCGGGTGATGAACTGTTGGATCTGGGCACTGCAGGCACTCCTGAAAAACGCTTCAATTGTAATCAACGTCGCGCCGGATTGCGGCGCGCGACAAGCTCGTCCGAGTAACTGTCCGCGCTTTCAGTGCTTATTGATGGCACTTACGGACGGCCGCATCTGCAGCACGCCGGTCAGCGGAATGTGTACCCACGACGGCCGGGTGTTCAACTCGTACGCGAGCTCGTACAGCGCCTTGTCCAGCACGTGCGCGCGCAGCAAGACGTCGAGATCGTGCGGCGAGGGGAGGAAGTCCGCGCCTCGAGTCGCGTTCAGGTACGACCTGAGGAACGCCGCGCTGACCCACAGCTGCCAGAAGTCGGCCCACGGTCCGAGCCGCTTCTCGTCGTCGGGACGCGTCTGCGTCACGATGCTGATGGCGGTGAGGGCGGCGTAGCTGAACGACCGCAACATGCCGGCGACGTCGCGCAACGGCGACGACTTCGTCCGGCGCTCTTCGAGACTGCGTGAGGGCTCTCCCTCGAAATCGATGATGACGACGTCGCCTTCGGTCACGAGCACCTGCCCGAGGTGATAGTCGCCATGGCAGCGGATACGCGCGGATTCGCCGCCCACGTTACGCAAATCCTCGAACTGCTGGAGCAGCGCGTCGCGCCGCTCGAGGAGCTGACGCGCGGGTTCGCGCACGCGATCCTCGAGGCGCGGGAGCGTGTGTTCGAGCAGGTTCAGATGCTCCTCGGCGCGCCTGCGCATCATCTCGACCGTGTGCCGCAGGTCTTCCCTCGTCAGCGGCTCGGCCGCGAACGCCGGCTCATCTCCCGATCCCAGCGCCACGTGCATCTCGCCGGTGCGACGCCCAATGATTTCGGCCGTCGCCAGATACCCGCGGATCACCTCGGCCACCGACGTCGGCGCGTCGGCGATACGGCCGAACGCCCAGTTGTCCGCGTCCTGCGCGGTTGCATCCAGCGGCATCGGCAGGCCGATGACGAACTCGAAGTAGCGACGGAGCTCCTCGACCGTCACGTCCCAGCCGTTCCCCTGATTCCAGACGTACTCCTGGAGCATTGCGATCGACGCCGGCATCTCCGGCGGGTCCGAAAGGACCCGCCCTACGTCAGCCGAGGGTAGGCCGGGTCCTTTCGGACCCGGCACGTACGAGATCAAACCGACCAGCGGCGGAATCCGATCGAAGCCGCGTTCGGTGAGGTATCCGCCGATCTCGACGTCGGGATTGGTGCCCGCTTCCAGTCGGCGGAACACCTTCATGACGAGTCGCTTGTCGAAGAGGATCGAGGTATTGCTCTGATCGGCCGGCGTTCGCGACATCGGCACGAGGGTGTCGGCGGGCGCGCTTTGCGGCGTGAGCGCCAGGTTGTCGGCCTGCAGGACGCCTCGACGCATCTGCAGCAACCGCTCCTCCTGGATCGACGCGAGCAGCGTCGAACACGTCCCGTCGTCGAACAGACCATCGTAGATGGCGCCTTTCCGCGCGCCGGTGATGCGCGCGAGCAGCGCCGACGGATGGTGTTCTTCGAGCGTCCTGGCTTCGCGATCGCTCGACATCGCCAGCGGGAGGACGTACTTCTCCCGTCCGCCGTCACCGAACTCGGCCTCGACGATCGTCAGGAACGCCGGGTGCGCGCCGGCACGAAGCGTCGCCCAGTCGGCAAAGCGGGCGCGGAGCAGGCCGCGCGCCTTGCCGCTGAACCAGCGTTGGCGTACGAGAAACGGCACGAGCGCGTGCTTCTCGATGATTTCCCGCATGCTGCCGTCGAGCACGGAATCCCACACGACACCGGCAAACAAGGCCGGTACCGAGACGGGCTCTTCCGGCGTTGACACCGTGCGCGATGCCACGGGCATGACGACCTCCTGCAACTGGAACCAGTAGAAGGTGTACGGCGCGAGCGTGAGGAAATAGGGAGTCTCGCCGATGCGCGGGAATTCGGTTTGTCCGAGCATCTCCACCGGCGTGAGGCCGGCGTACTCCTGCAGCGGAATCTCCACCGGCTGCACCGTGCGTGCGAGGTTTGCCACGCACAGGACGACCTCGTCGTCGAGACGGCGGACGTAGGTGAGGACTTTGCGATTGGCGGTGGAGATGAACTGCAGCGACCCACGGCCGAATACCAAGTGCTGCTTCCGCAGCGCGATCATCCGCTTCATCCAGTGGAGCAGGGAGAAGGGCACGCGCTCCTGGGCCTCGACGTTGATGGCGTCGAAGCCGTAGACCGGGTCCATGATCGCTGGCAGGAACAAGCGTCCCGGATCGCAGCGCGAGAAGCCGCCGTTGCGATCGCTGCTCCACTGCATCGGCGTTCGCACGCCGTTGCGGTCGCCCAGGTAGACGTTGTCGCCCATCCCGATCTCGTCGCCGTAATAGATCACAGGCGTGCCCGGCATCGAGAACAGCAGGCTGTTCATCAGCTCGATGCGGCGGCGGCTGTTCTCCATCAGCGGCGCGAGGCGCCGCCGGATGCCGAGATTGAGGCGCATCTGCGGATCGGCGGCGTACTGCGCGTACATGTAGTCGCGCTCTTCGTCCGTCACCATCTCCAGCGTGAGCTCGTCGTGGTTGCGGAGGAAGATCGCCCACTGACACGTCGGAGGGATTTCGGGCGTCTGGTTCATGATCTCGACGATCGGGTGCCGCTCTTCCTGCAGCAGGCCCATGAACATGCGGGGCATGAGCGGGAAGTGAAATGCCATGTGGCACTCGTCGCCGTCACCGAAGTACGCCCGGACGTCCGAGGGCCACTGGTTGGCTTCCGCCAGCAGCACGCGTCCGGGGAACTGCGCGTCGAGTCCGCGACGAATCTTCTTGAGGACCGCGTGGGTTTCCGGCAGGTTTTCGTTGATCGTCCCCTCGCGCTCGATCAGATACGGAATCGCGTCGAGCCGGAGCGCGTCCACGCCGAGATTCAGCCAGAAGCGCATCACGTCGATGACCGCGTCGAGCACCTCCGGGTTGTCGAGATTCAGATCGGGCTGGTGCGAAAAGAACCGATGCCAGTAGTACTGGCCGGCAACGGGATCGAACGTCCAGTTCGATTTCTCGTTGTCGATGAAGATGACGCGGGTGCCGCTGTACTTGTCGTCGCTGTCGCTCCAGACGTAGTAGTTGCGCTCGGGCGATTCCTTTGGCGCCGTCCGCGCGCGCTGGAACCACGGATGCTGGTCGGACGTGTGGTTGATGACCAGCTCGGTGAGCACGCGGATGTTCCGGGCGTGCGCTTCGTCCACGAACCGCTCGAAGTCGTCGAGCGAGCCGTAGATGGGATTGATCGAGGTGTAATCGGCGATGTCGTACCCGTCGTCACGGAGCGGTGAAGGGTAGAACGGGAGCAGCCACAAACACGTGACGCCGAGGTCTGCGAGGTAGGGGAGCCTCTGCGTCAGCCCGACGAAGTCGCCAACGCCGTCGCCATTGCTGTCGCAAAAGGCGCGGACGTGTACCTCGTAGATGACCGCATCTTTGTACCAGAGCCCATCCATTTGCGACGTTTAACCTCTGACCACCAGGATGTGAGCCACTTGTTTCGAGGGATCTAGCTTGACGTAGTTCCACTCGCCGCGCCACGTGTATCGTCCCCCGTCGAGCAGGTCCTCGACCACGAACGGATCGCGGGGACCGATGCCCAGCTCCCAGATAGGCACCTGCACCCAGCCGTCCTGGGTCCAGTGCGGATCGGTGTTGGCCACCACGAGCACGCGGCCTTCAGGATGCCACTTCCCGAACCAGAGGAAGTTCGGATTGTCGGTCTTGTAGAAGGTGAGCGTCGCGTTCTGCTGCAGCGCGGGGTAGGCGCGACGGATATGGTTGACCCGTGCGATCAGCTCGCGGAGGCTGTCGCCACGATTCCACTCGCGCGGCCTGATTTGGTACTTCTCCGAGTCGAGATATTCCTCGGACCCTCGTCTGACGGGAACGTTCTCGCAGAACTCGAACCCGCTGTAGATCCCGTAGCTGGCGGCCAGTGTGGCGGCGAGAATGAGCCGGACCTCGAAGGCGGGTCGTCCACCGGTCTGCAGATACTCGTGCAGGATGTCGGGCGTGTTTGCGAAGAAGTTCGGCCGCATGTATTCCTGCAGCTCGGTCCTCGTCAGCTCGGTCAGGTACTCGCGCAGCTCGTGCGCGGCGTTGCGCCACGTGAAATATGTGTAGGACTGCGTGAAGCCGGCCTTGGCGAGATAGCGCATCACCTTGGGCCGGGTAAACGCCTCGGCCAGAAAGATCGCTTCCGGATGACTGCGGCGAACCTCAGCGATCACCCATTCCCAGAAGCGGAACGATTTGGTGTGCGGGTTGTCGACGCGAAACGTGCGGACGCCATGGTCGATCCAGAACAGGAACACGTCGCGCAGCGCGTGCCACAGTGACTCCCAGCCAGCAGAGTCGAAGTCAATCGGGTAGATGTCCTGATATTTCTTCGGAGGGTTCTCTGCGTACTTGATCGATCCGTCGGGGCGGTGCCGGAACCACTCGGGGTGCTCGCGTACCCACGGGTGATCGGGCGATGCCTGGAACGCGATGTCGAGCGCGACCTCGAGGCCGAGGCGATTGGCGAGCCGCACGAACTGGTCGAAGTCGTCGAGCGTGCCGAGGCCGGGCTCGATCGCCGTGTGGCCGCCGGCCTGCGAACCGATCGCCCAGGGACTCCCGGGGTCGCCCGGCGACGCAGCCAGCGCGTTGTTGCGCCCTTTTCGATTCGTCTCGCCAATTGGGTGCACGGGAGGCAGATAGACGACATCGAAGCCCATCGCGGCGATGTCGGCAAGCCGCGATTCGGCTTCGCGGAAGGTGCCGCTTCGCGAGGGATCGGAGGTAACGGAGCGCGGAAACATCTCGTACCACGCGCTGAAGCGCGCGCGTACCGGATCGACCACGCAGCGAAGCGCGGGGGCGTAGACGGTCGATGCGCTTCTCTCCGGCCGCGCATTCATCAACGCGAGGATCGATGGATCCTTGGCCGACCAGACGCGCGCGACCTGCGGCGCGTGGCTGCGCAGCAGGTCGGCGATTTCAAGAAGACGGAGGTTTTCGTCAGCGTCGTTGGGCCGGCTGAAGCCGGCCCCTACGTCCGGACCAGTGGCGGAATCCGGAGACGTAGGGGCCGCCTTCAGGCGGCCCGCCGCCTGCTGAATCAGATCGGCGCCTTCGAGGAGCTCGCTCGAGACGTCCTGTCCCGCGTCCGCCTTCGCGATCAGTTCCTTGCGCCACGTGGCGAAGCGATCGATCCAGGCTTCGATCGTGTACTCGTACTCGCCCAGCTCTGTGACAGTGAACGACGCTTCCCAGCGATCGTTGTCACGAAGCGTGAGAGTGACTTCTTGCCACGGCAGGTCCGTAAGGACCCGCCCTACGTGGGAGGGTAGGCCGGGTCCTGTGGGACCCGGCAAATGCCGATACTTCACCACTCCCGCGATTAGATCGTGGCCATCGGCGAAGATGTCGGCGCTGACGGCGACCACCTCGCCGACTGTTCGCTTGATCGCGAAGCGCCCGCCATCGATGTCCGGCCACACGCGCTCGATGACGACGCGGCCGCGTTGAACCGCTCGCAGATCTTCGGCACGAGTCCCCAGCCCGGAGTCTCGCGTCCCCAGTCCCGAGTCGCGAACGGGCGGCATCAACCGGTGCCCTGCAGCGCCATCTGATCGCTGGCGGTGGTCTCGTCGTGGTCCGACGCGCGGCGGTGCCGGGGATGCTTGGCGAGCGTGAACAGGACGACCGTCCGTCCCTGCAGCGGGTATTTCGTGGCGCCCGCAACGTGCGCTTCGGTTGGATACGTGTCGATCGTGTCGAAGATGCGCAGCCACTCGTGGCCTTCTTCCGCCGCCGGCAGCACGAACGGCACCGCGTCGGGATGCGCGTTCAGCAGCAGCAGCAGCGTGTCGCCCGAGACGAGCCGGCCGCGCTCGTCGATGTCGTTGATCGCGTTGCCGACCATCAGCACGCCAAGCGCCCGCACGGACGGCGCGTTCCACGCGGCGTCCGTCATCTCGCGCCCGCTCGGATCGAGCCAGTAGATGTCCTTGACCTCGGCGCCGCGAATCGCGCGACCCTGGAAGTACTTGCGCCGCATCAGCGTCGGCTGCGAGCGACGGAAGTGGACCAGCCGCCGCGTGAACGCCAGAAACGCGCGCTGCTCGGGCGTCAGGCTCCACGAGGTCCAGCTCAGCTCGTCGTCATGGCAGTACGCGTTGTTGTTGCCGTGCTGCGTGCGCCCCATCTCGTCGCCGCCGCTGATCATCGGCACACCGACCGACAGCAGCAGCGACGCCATCAGATTCCGCTTCTGCTGCTCGCGCAGCTTCAGGACGCGCGGATCGGTGGTCGCCCCTTCGACGCCGCAATTCCAGCTCAGGTTCGCGTTCTCCCCATCCTGGTTGTGATCGCCGTTGGCCTCGTTGTGCTTCTGGTCGAAGCTGACCAGATCCTGCATCGTGAAGCCGTCGTGCGCCGTGATGAAGTTGATGCTCGCGTACGGCCGTCGGCCGCCGTGCTCGTAGAGGTCGTTGCTGCCCGCCATCCGCGTTGCGACTTCGGCGACGCCGCGATCGTCGCCCCGCCAGAACGCACGCATCGCGTCGCGATACTTGCCGTTCCATTCCGTCCACAGCACGGGAAAGTTGCCGACCTGGTAGCCGCCCGCGCCGAGATCCCACGGCTCGGCGATCAGCTTCACCTGGGACAGCACCGGATCCTGGTGGACGATGTCGAAGAACGCGCCGAGTCGATCGACCTCGTACAGCTCGCGTGCGAGCGAGCTGGCCAGGTCGAAGCGGAAGCCGTCGACGTGCATGTCGAGGACCCAGTACCGCAGGCTGTCCATGATCAGCTGCAGCACCTGCGGACTCCGCATGTTCAGCGTGTTCCCGCAGCCGGTGAAGTCCAGGTAGTAGCGTCGATCGTCGGGGACCACGCGGTAGTACGACAGGTTGTCGATGCCGCGCAACGACAGCGTCGGCCCGAGATGATTGCCTTCCGCCGTGTGGTTGTAGACGACGTCGAGGATGACTTCGAGGCCGGCGCTGTGGAGCGCCTTCACCATCCGCTTGAACTCGCGGACCGAGTCGTCCGGCAGCCCGGATGCCGAGTACCGGATGTCGGGCGCGAAGAACGCCTGCGTGTTGTAGCCCCAGTAGTTCGACAATCCGCGTTCGACCAGGTGCCGGTCGTAGGCGTGATGGTGCACCGGCATCAATTCCACGGCGGTGACGCCGAGCTGCTGCAGGTGCTCGATGGCCGCTTCAGTCGTCAGCGCTTCGTAGGTGCCGCGCAGCGGTTCCGGCACGTTCGGATGGAGCCTCGTGAATCCCTTGACGTGCATCTCGTAGATGACCGTCTTGTGCCACGGCGTACGCAGCGGCCGATCGTCTCCCCATGTAAACGCCGGATCGATGACGGCGGCGAGCGACGCATATGCGCTGTTGTCGCGTGTGTCGAACGAGAGATCGCCCATCGGATCGCCGATCGTGTACCCGAACAGCGCATCATCCCATCGGACGGATCGGCCAATCGACTTTGCGTACGGGTCGAGGACGATCTTGTGCGGATTGAAGCGGTGTCCCTCGCGCGGGTTGTACGGGCCATGCACGCGATATCCGTACAGCTGGCCGGGACGGACGTCCGGCAGATAGCCATGCCACACCATGTCGGTGTGCTCGGGCAGCGTGACGCACTGCGAGGGCGTCGTCGCATCACGCGAATCGAACAGGCACAGATCGACGCGGGTCGCGTGCGCGGAGAAGATGGCGAAGTTGACGCCTAGACCTGTCCAGGTCGCACCAAGTGGGTACGGTTGACCTGGCCAGACGCGCATGCGACGTGGGAAGCCATCAAAAAATTTGCCAGTCGGATTCGGGGTCAGACCCCGGTGATAGGGCGACTCACAACCTTGAGTCGCCTCGTCACCGGGGTCTGACCCCGAGGGGACGCCGGGCACCGGGCTTGCGGCGATCCGTTGCATGACGCAGATGATTCCCGGGGAGTACGACGCGACCACGCTGACTCATCGAGAGCCGGGCGCCATCGGCGGAGACCCGTACGGCGCGGATATCCCGCCGACGCCACCCGAGTGGGAAGACGAGACGACGCGGCGTGAGCACGAACTCGAGGGCGGCGGCGAGGAAAGCGAGCGTAAATCAGGAGAGGAACGACGTGGCTGACAAAAAGCGCAAGATCTCGGGCCCTGGGGCGTCAGATTTTCTGACAGCGGAGGGTGGTCTTGATCGTCCGGAAACCGACCCGTCGAGGCGCGCGCAGACGGACGAGGAGCTCGACGCGGAAGGAGGCACTCTCGAGCCGGATCTCGACGCGCCCGACCCAGCGGTCGAGCGCGAGCGAACGATCACTCCGTCAGATCGTGGCGGACGGCGTAGTGAGTAAGCTCAGCGTTGGTGCGCATCTTCATCTTCTCGAGGACGCGCGCGCGGTAGGTGCTGACTGTTTTGACGCTCAGCGACAGTTCCGTTGCGATTTCCGACACGGTCTTGCCGCTGCCGATCATCCGCAGGACTTGATACTCGCGGTCTGAGAGCCGCTCGTGCGGACGGTCCTCGCGGTCCGGATGGAGCCCGAGTGCTACGCGCTCGAGCACGTCAGGGCCAAAGTACTTGCCGCCCCGCGCCAGCTTCAACACTGCCGTGACCAATTCTGCGTCAGCGGCATCCTTGGTCAGATAACCGGCGGCGCCCGCGGCAATCGCTCGGCGCGCAAACTGATCCGCCGTGTGCATGCTGAGGATCAGCACCGGCAGTCGCGGCCGCAGCTCACGAATCCGTTTCAGGACGTCGAGGCCGCTGCAATCGGGCAACGAGATGTCGAGCACGACGACGCTCCACATGTGGAGCGGCAGGGAAGCGATGGCGTCGCGGCCCGAGCCGACTTCGTGGATGACGGCGCCGGTGAACGCGTCAGCGAGGATGTCTCGCAGCCCTCGCCGGACGATGGGGTGATCGTCGACGAGCATGACGCGGAGCGATGCCGGACGCGCCGCGGTAGTATCGGTGTCGCGGCTCGGGGGTTCGAAATGGGCAGTTGCGGTCACGCGTCGTGGACTCCGGCGTGCGCGGCCTGCCGCCAGTCGGAAGGCTGCTCGCGATCGATCGGAAGCGTGAGCAGCACGCGGGTTCCGTGACCGACACGGCTCGTGATGCGCAGCGTGCCGCCAACATTGCGGGCTCGTTCGCTCATGCCGAGAAGGCCGAGCGACCGTACCGTCAGCCGCTCGCGGGCGATGCCGACGCCGTCGTCGCTGATATAGAGCATCAGGCGTCCGCGGCGGGTCGTCGCGACGGTTGTCGTAATACACGTGGCGTGCGCGTGCCGCACCGCGTTGGTCAACGCTTCCTCGAACACGCGGAACGCGGCGGTGGCGATTTCCGTGTCAACCCCATGGGTCACTCGCGCGGCCACGGGCATCGAGATCCCGGCAATGGCCGCCATGCGCCGGGCCTCGTACTCGATTGCACCCCCCAGGTCGCGATGATCGAGGCCGGGCGGGCGCAACCCGGTCGCGATACGGCGCACCATCGCAATCCCCAGATCGATCTGTCCAACGGCCGATTGCAGCCGATCGACGACGTCTCCAGGTGTCTTCAGCTCGCGCAGACGGCGGACGGTGGTGACAAAGTCGAGCTTGATACAGGTCAAGAGCTGCCCGAGTTCGTCGTGCAGCTCCCGCGAGATGCGCGTCCGTTCCTCCTCGCGCATCTGTTCGACACGAGCCGCCAGCGCGGCGTCACGATCGAAATCGGGGCTGTCGGGGAGCTTCAAGCCTGCACTTTTAACACGATGCGGACTTTTCGTGTCGATTTGTCAGACATTGACCGACAAGAGGGCCGCTGGACACCGACAGCACCGGTGCCGTCGTGCACGGATAATTGTGTGTCCGCAAAAATTGTGTGCAGATGTGCCGCCCCGCGGCTCGGTCATCCTCGAACCTGAGGTCATTCACCTCCTCAGCAACCACCTTTCGGTCATCGTCGGCTTCATCGAGCTGATGATTGCTGAGGCGCCTCCCAACGCGCCCAACTTCAACGACCTCGCCTTGGTCCGTGCCGCCGCCATGGCTGCGGCCGATCTGATCGACCGCGCAACCCCGCTGCCGTGATTGGGGTCAGACCCCGATGACGGATCGACTCCAGGGTCAGACCCCGGTGACGGATCGACTCAAGGTTGTGAGTCGCCCCATCACCGGGGTCTGACCCCGTAGTGGACAAGAACTCACACCTACAATAGGTGGCGTGAATCGCGTCGTCGTGATTACCGGTGCCAGCGCCGGAATCGGCGCTGCAATCGCCCGCGAGCTCGGGAAACGCGGTGACAGTCTCGTCATCGCGGCCCGGACGGGTGATGCCCTTCGTGCGCTCGCCGGCGAGATTCCCACGCGAACACACGTCGAGGTCGCCGACGTCACGCAACGGACTGATGTCGAACGCATCCGCGACGAAGCGCTCCGCGCCTTCGGTCACGTGGACGTCTGGATCAATAACGCGGGGAAGGGCATCGTCCGGTCGGTACTCGACCTGACCGATGACGATGTCGACGAGATGATCGCCATCAATCTGAAGTCAGCGCTCTACGGGATGCAGGCGATCGTTCCCCACTTCAAGGAACGCGGACGCGGGCACATCATCAACATCTCGTCGTTCCTGGCGCGCGTGCCGGTCGCGACGCCGCGTTCCGCCTACAGCGCATCGAAGGCCGCGCTGAACACGCTGACCGCAAACCTTCGCGTCGATCTCCAGCGAACGCATCCGGACATCCACGTCTCGCTCGTGATGCCGGGTCTCGTGTCGACCGACTTCGCGCGTCATGCGCGCGGCAGTACCGGCGCCGCGCCGCCCGGAGCGATCGGATCCCCGATGAAGCCCCAGACGCCCGACGCTGTCGCAACAGTCGTCGCGGATCTCATCGATCGCCCGCGTGCGGAGGTGTACACGAATCCGGCAAGCGCCGAACTGGCTGCGCGGTACTTCGAAGACGTCGGACGTTTCGAACGCGAATCGCAGAGCTAGCAGCCAAGCTCATCAAGATTTTCTGCGGTTAAAATTCGTGCAGTGCCCCAATCGCCGGAACCGCGGGATTCTCTGCTCGGCGCCATCATTCAGTCGTCGGACGATGCGATTGTCAGCAAGGATCTCAACAGCATAGTGACGTCATGGAATCCTGCTGCCGAACGGATGTTCGGATACACGTCCGCCGAAATGATCGGGCGCTCTATTCGGACGATCATTCCCGACGAACGCCAATTCGAGGAGGACACCGTCCTCTCGCGCATCCGGGCGGGCAAGAGCGTCGATCACTTCGAAACGGTCCGTAAGCGCAAAGATGGGTCGCTTGTCGACATCTCGTTGAGCATCTCGCCGATCCGCGACCAGAACGGCACCATCGTCGGGGCCTCGAAGATTGCGAGAGATATCACCGAACGTATCCAGGCGCGCATCGCGGAGGAGCGGACCCGTCGTCACACGGCATTCCTGTCGCGACTGAGCGCAGCGGTTGCGACGTCGCTCCAACCCCGCCAGATTCTTTCGGCACTTGCCGACGTCGCGGTGCCGTACTTCGCCGACTGGTGCGCCGTTGACGTCATTCAGCCCAACGGCCAGATCGAGCGTCTGACGCTGGCGCATGTCGACCAGACGAAGGCCGAGCTCCTGACGCAGTTACGGCAACGTCCCGATCACGCGGTTGTACCGACCCATCCGACGACGGTGATTCGCACGGGCGAGCCAGCGATCGTGTTGAACGTTACCGATCCGCTGCTGGTCAACGTGGCCGGCGGCGACGAAGAGCGGCTTCGGCTTCTTCGCGCCGTCGGGATGCTGTCGTACCTGTGTCTGCCGCTGACGGTGCACGGGCGGATCATCGGCGCGATGACGATGGCGACCGGCGAATCGGGGCGGCGCTTCGACGAACACGATGTTCGCGTGGCAATGGATGCGGCATCGCGGACGGCGCTGGCGGTGGACAACGCACGCGCGTACGAGCAACTGCACGCGGCCAACCAGCTGAAGGACGAATTCCTCGCGACGCTGTCACACGAGCTGCGGACGCCGCTGAATGCGATTCTCGGGTACGCCCGCATGCTGCGGTCGGGCATTCTCAAGGAGGAGCGCCGGTCACAGGCGCTCGAAACGCTCGAACGGAACGCGACGTCGCTGACGCAGATGGTCGAGGACGTCCTCGATGTGTCGCGGATTGCGGCCGGCAAGATTCGTCTGCACATTCAGGCCGTCAACCTTGCGGACGTCATACGCGACGCGCTGGCGACGGTGACGCCAGCCGCGGACGCAAAAGGCGTCCGGCTCGAATCCATCCTCGACCAGCAGATTGGTCCGGTGTCCGGCGATCCCGATCGCCTGCAGCAGGTGATCTGGAACCTGCTGTCCAATGCCGTGAAGTTCACGGCGCGCGGCGGTCGCGTGCAGACGCGTCTTCAGCGCGTGAACTCGCACATCGAGATCACGATCAGCGACACCGGCATCGGCATTCGCGAGGATTTTCTCCCGCACCTGTTCGAGCGCTTCCGCCAGGGAGATAGCACCACCACCCGCGCCCACGGTGGCCTTGGACTCGGGCTGGCGATCGCGCAGCGGATCGTCGAGCTGCACGGCGGGCGCATCCAGGCGTTCAGTCCGGGTGAAGGCAAGGGCTCGACGTTCCGCGTCGAACTGCCCGAGATGATCGTCCATGCCGATCTCGATGGGGAACGCCGCGTTCACCCACGCGCGCATGTCAGCCGTCAGCAGGCGACGTTTCCCACGCTTCCCGACATCTGCGTGCTGGCTGTTGACGATGACGCCGACGCGCTTGGGCTGTTGCGGGAGATTCTCGAGAGCGCCGGTGCGCGCGTCCGGACCGCCACGTCGGCCGTGGCAGCGCTCGCCTCGATTGAAGATGAAGCACCGGACGCACTGATCTCCGACCTCGGCATGCCTGGGATGGACGGGTACGAATTGATCCGGCGCGTGAGGGAAATGGATGGACGGGCGCGCTACATTCCGGCTGCGGCGCTGACGGCGTATGCGCGCTCGGAGGATCGTGCGAAGGCGCTCCACCTCGGCTTCGAGATGCACCTCTCGAAGCCAATCGATCCGTCAGAGCTGATCGCCGCCGTTGCGTCGCTCGCGCGTCGGCGCCGCGCGGTCACCAACAAGTAAGGTTCAATTGACGATCGTTCGATCGCGAGCGGCCAAGGGCGTCGCTGTCGGTGCATCTATGTCAGGGTCGCGATTGCCGGCGGACCGGTTGTATGCGATTCGCGCGTGGTATTTCTCCAGTTCGGTCGGAAGCCCGTCGCCGCGGTTCGAGGCCTGATACATCAGCGAGTTCGGGACGTCGATGTGAAAGAACCCGAGCGCGTGCCCCATCTCGTGGCGGAATGACACCGGCGGGACGCGATCACCACGAATCTCGCATCGCGGTTCGCCGATGTTGAGCCAGATGTGCCCCGCGAGTGCGCCGATGTTGGCGCGCCCGCATTCTCCCGTCGTCCCTTCGTTGACGATGTCCACGACAATCCAGCCCGGACTTGGTGGACGCGTGTTGGGTCCCGTCTCGAGCGCGGCAAGCGCGAAGCGGCCTCCCGTCATCATCGGCACGACATCCCGCGCGGCCGCGATCAGGTGATCGACATTCGTGACCGACAGACCACTGGTCTGCAAATACACCGACGGCGCCGTTGGCAGCGTCCGCACCACGTCTGGGGTCGTCGACTCCAGCATGTTCCGCACGAGTTGCCCGTAGAAGATCGACGAAAAGGGCGCCGACGTCGGAATCAGATCGACGGTTGGCGATATCGATCCGACGCGCGTCTGCCGCGTGATGTGTCCGCCGGCGGTGACGGTCACCATTGCCGGCAGCTTTCCAGCACAGTGGGATCCGAAGCTTGGAATTCACGTGACTTGAAGTCGCGGC
>JADMIO011121647.1_pt1 | contig 64819 bp, 61 predicted proteins | sample 8958161 | NCBI WGS metagenome assembly JADMIO01 (sample SAMN16585339, study PRJNA669376) | soil metagenome | isolation source: Crop rotation soil | place: USA: Cullars Rotation, Alabama | collected 2011 | reverse complement strand
GCCGCGACTTCAAGTCACGTGAATTCCAAGCTTCGGATCCCACTGTGCTGGAAAGAACTGACGCGCGTCGTCAAGGTTGGCGGCCGTGATGCCACGGCGCCCGGATGCCTGCCACTCGCGGAAGAACTGCTCGAACACCTTGTGAACGAACTGACCCTGCCGGCGCGGATCCATCACCTCTTCCTCTTCCGGTTCCTCCTGCAGGCGGAGCATGTGCTGTGCGAAGAACTTGAAGGGGCAATCGAGGTAGGTTTCCAGCGCGCTCACGGTCCACGCGCGTGGGGCAATCGGACCGAGGCTGCCGTGGTATCTCGGCTCGAAATCGCCCGACGTCAGAGTCGGGCCGGCGGCATCGGCGGCAGTCGTCGTGAGCGCGACCTTCAGGTCGGGCGTCTGCGCCTCTGGAATTACCGACAATCTGGCGCGCGGCACTTCATCAAGCAGGATCGATCGCGTGACAAGCGCTTCGTCCTCGAGGGTGAAGGTGGAGAGTCGCACCAACAATCGGGGCGATGCCAGGAGATCGAGAAAGCGGGCCTCCGCTGCGCTGCGCCGGTCCCGCTCTGACGGCCACCCCAACGCGCGCAGCAGCGAGCCCGGGAAAAAGATGTTGCGGCGCGGACGCTCCGGCCATTCGTTCTCGATCAAACCGACCAGCGTGAGATCGTCTACATCGGCGTAACGAGCAGACTGCTCGTCAAGCAACAGGACACCGGCTGATTCCGGCGCCGATGAGAAGGTCTGTTCGGAAATCCACCGGCGGATGTTTCCGGCAAGATCCTCGACCTGCCAGACGGGATCGTGATGCGTGGCATGTGCGCGGGCCATGTCGTCCAGCAGTTGCAGAATCGCCTGCCGTCCGCGTGTTTCCCGATCCGCGAATCGGTCGCCTTCCGCGATGGGCCGGAGTCGCGCTTCGAGAATGACCTTCAACCGGGCCACTTGCGTCGAGGCCGTCGCCGGCTCCAGCAGCACGACGAGTGCTCGCACGAGACTCAGAGCCGATTCGAGAGCAGGCCTGACGGCGGCAGGCGCATCGTCGAGGGCTTCGAGACGCGCGGCTTCGCCGAGGTAACGCTTCTGGCTCAGGTATCGATCCAGCGCGGACATCGACGCATCGAGTTCCGCGGGACCTTGAAAGTGCGGACACCGGAGCACAGCCAGCAGCGCAGGCCGCGTGAAGTTCGTCTCCAGTGCGTCGAGCAGGAGGTCCACCGCTGCAGCTATGGGTTCGGCCGCCAGCGGCAACGCTTGTGTTGACTGAAACGCGATGCCGGACGCCCCCAGCGCTTCCGCGGCCAGATAGAGGTAGGGCAGCGGCCGGACGAAGGCAATCCCCGTGCGCTCCAGGCTGGCCGGCGGCGCAGTTGCTGTCGCGTGCTCCGGCTGCAGGCGCCGCGCGATGGCCAGCAGTTCCTCTTCGCGGTCACGATAGGTGAAACACGGCTGTTCAAGACTGCCCTCTGGAGGAACTGCGAGTCGCGGGCCGGAGGCGTCCCGTTCGCCGTCCTCTTCCTGCTCCTCGATTCCCGGCCACCAGTTGTGCAGCCGCTCGTGGAATCCGGAGCCGAGCACGGACTCGGTACAGACGATGTCAATCTGCTCCAACCCCGGAAGACGTGCGAGCAGGTCGAAATCCGCAACGAACAGTCCATCTGGATCCGCAATCCAGTCCGCCACCGTAATGACGAGACGTTTGAGTGACGACGCACTCGATGTGGTCAGGACGCGTTCGCGCAGGGCGTGCTCGTCCACGGCGTCGCTCTCAGCCAGCAGACGCTCGTAGGTGGTGAAGGCGTCGGCGAGAAATCTCGTCTGCTTCAGGAGTCGCTCGGTGCCGCGATCGGCGTCAGCCGCTCCGCCGCCGAGAACGCCTTCGAGCAACTCGCGAAAGCGCTGCACGCTTTGCGACTGGCGGCGCAACTGATCGTAGAAGCGCAGCATTTCGCCGATGAGGCCGGGGCGGATTTCAAACGGCAGTTCGTGCGAGGTGGATGCGGCCGACTGCATCATGGCGTCGCGCTCGAACGCTGTCAGCCATCGAGGCGCGCCAGGGCAATCCGGAAGAAGAATCTCGTAGAGCTGATCCCGCGTGATCAGGTTCTGTAGTGGTGCCCCGCTTCGGGAAAGGTGAACGGCTGCACCAAACGAAGGAACCAGCCCGAAACTGCCGGACGGCGCGCCGTCGAGAAGACCCACAGTGGCACGGCGGAAACCGCGCAGGTTCCGCACGCGCAGCAACCGCGTCTGGCGGGGCGTAATCACCTGAACCACTCGCCCGAGTTGTTCGGCGTGTCCATCAGGGCTGCGGCTGGCGCAAGGCCGATTGGATTTCGTTGCTGGCGCGCGAAAACAGAAGGAGCGCTCCGGTCGCCGCCGACGATGCATCCCAGGCGCGATTGATGTTGCCCGTCTCGACTGCCTCGGATCGGATGCTGGCGGCGTTGAGCGCGAGTTGGACGGCGCTCGACATCAGTGCGTGCGCTGCTTCGAGCTCGGTGGGAGGCTTGAGCTTCGACATCACCTGCACGATCTCGGTGGTGAGTCGAGTGACAAGGGCGAGCGTGGTGGGTCGCGTTCCGGCAAGCGCGCGAATGTCGTCGAGCGGGCCGCGCAGACGTCCGAACCGTTCCACGGCGGGCGCGAGCGCGACGTTGTAACGGCGCATGTCCGGAAGTCTCGCCGCCCAGTGATCGCGCGCGAGACGAAGCTGCTGCGCGGCCTCGAGCCGATCGATGATCGACGAATGGAGCGCGGCCATCATGTCGGGCCGCTTCCGTCCCATCGCGGCATCGCGCAGTTCGATGTCGTTCTGGAGCGTCACGATGGCTCGAACGTCGGCGTTGCGCGCGTACTCCGTGGCGGCGCGCACCATTCTCTGCGAGAGGAGTTGATACTCCAGCTCCACCTGCATGGCTTCGGCAATCTCAGAACGCAGCGCCCCGGTTGTGGACGCGGCCCAGTCGGCCGGCAACGCATCGACGTGCCGTTCGAGTTCGTGAAACGCGGTCGTGAGGAGCGCCGTCCGGTCCACCGGCGTTTCGGCGAACGTTGCGGCCAGCAATACCTGCTCGATCGCTTCCTTCAGCGTCGGCGGAGGCAGCAATGGCTCGTCGATCGGAACGGGAGCGGACGCCGCGGTGAGGTTGAAAGCGAACCGGCTCTGGCCCGTCGCGACACGAAGATCGCCGATGACCTCGTCCAGAAATAGCAGCATCTGCTGAACTTCTGCGGCATTGAAGTTGTAGTGCGCCGCGGGCCATTCGGCCAGCCGCTGCCGCGCCGACTCGGCAATCTCCACTCGTTTCGCCGGATCCTGTGTGAGCTGAACATCGTTCAGCGACTGCGCCACCTCACTGGACAGCTGCGCGTAGTCGCCGGCGGCACGGCTGGAGAGATACCTGCTGGCGCGGGCAGACTCCGCATAGCGATCCGTCTTCGGCCAGTCCACACGCTCAGCCTGAATACTGACGAGCTGAAGAAGCGGCGGACCGTCGGACTGCGGAACCGGCATCGAAAACACCGCACGGTCTCCGACCCTCGCGATTTCGCCGTAACTGACGAGCGTGGAGTTCGTGTCCACCAGAAACACACGCATGAGCGTGGCATCGCCGAGCGCACTGCCCTGTGCGTGCGCGCACGGTACGCACGCGAACAGCAGAGAGAAAAGCGCCAAAGCGACTGTCTTCATTGAAGTTACAAGCGTAGTAGCCGGTACACGAGCCGTCAAGCAACGCCAGCGGACCTCCGGATGGCGCCGGGTAGAAATCCGGCTGAAGCTGGATCGCGCACGGAGGAGTCGATGAATCGGCGCTGTGGAAAAGTTGTTGATGAAACGTGCATTTCCTGTGGATGCCCTGTCAGCAAAAATTTTTCTGCGCGTCGCACGCCCGTTGCCAGGACGTTGCGACGATGTGGAGCAAACTTTCGTACGTCCCTTCGCTTGAATCCCGATCGTGCCTGCGTACAATTCAACGCTTCCAACAACATCTCGATTCGTCGTTCACTGTGCCCACTGCTGTCCATCGATTTCAGGAAATCATCGCAGGCCATCCCTACCTGATCGAGGTTGCATCCGTCGCTCAGGATCGATGGCGTGCATATATCGTGCGGCTGCCGGGCGTTCCGACGGCCTTGATGCCTTTTTACGGCGCGACACCTGATGCCGCCGCCGGTCAGCTTCGCCAGTGGCTGACGCGCGCGCACCAGTCGGCGGCGACTCCAGCACGACAAGTGTAGGATTGGTGGCGATGGCCACCCTCTGGCCGCGGCGGATCTCGCCGCCGGCCGCTGCCTCGCTCGTCACCGTACTCATATTTCTCTCAGGCGGCCGGACTTCTTCCGCCAACTCCGCTCTTCAGCAATCGGCCACCCCTTCGCGGCCTCAACAGACCGAGGTCGTCGAGGTTGGTCCGCCCGATTTCGAGCGCGCCATCCGCCAGCAGGCCGAAACCGATCGCGTCTGGACAGACGCCAGCCGCGGCGTGATGCAGATGGAAAAGATCTCCTACCGCAGCCGCGCCGGCGACCTCGACATTCCGGCGTTCGTGTTCCGGCCGCTCCGGCCCGCCGCGCCGCGCTCGCAACCCGCAATCGTGTGGGTGCACGAGAACGTGCGCGGCCATCTTTACGAACATTTCGTTCCTTACGTGCGCGAAGCGGTGAACCGCGGCTTCGTGGTCATCGCGCCCGAGTACCGCGGCAGTATCGGGTACGGCAAGGCCTTCTACGACGCGATCGACTACGGCGGCGCCGAAGTGGACGACGTGGTGACGGCCATCGCCGTCCTTCGTAACCGGTATGACGCCGTGGACCCGGAGCGGGTCGGCATCGTCGGCTGGAGTCACGGCGGGCTCATCGCGTTGCTGGCTGTGTTCCGAAATCCGACATCGTTCAAGTCGGCCGTGGCCATCGTCCCGGTGGTCAATCTCTTCCAGCGCTTCGCCTGGAAGGGTCAGGAAGCGCTGAAGGCGCTCATCGATCCTCAGAACCGTTTCGGGGGGATGCCGTCGGAGCGTCGCCAGATTTACCGCGACCGATCGCCGCTGTTTCACGTGGACAAGCTGCAGATTCCACTCCTCGTGCACATCGCCGAGAACGACGAGGACGTGAACATCGAGGAGGCACTGCCGTTCGTCGATGCCCTTCGTGCCCGGAAGCCCGCGCTGGCGGATACGAAAATCTACGCGCGGCCGGCGGGAGGGCACGTCTTCGATCGCCGCGTGGACCAGCGGACGCTGCAGCCCGAAAACACACCCGAGCAGGCCGATTCCTGGAGCCGCGTCTGGCGCTTCTTTGACCGCAATCTCAAGTAGCACGACGCTTCAGCGTCGCGATGTATGATCCGCCCGACTCAGCACGGAGGAGGCTCATGATGCGGAAGCTTGCGTCGTTCTTCGCGGCCGCCACTCTTCTTGCCAGTGCCATTGGCATCGCAGCGCAGACTCCACAGCGGCCTGTGGCCACGACTTCACCTGCCTCTTGCACCGCACTCAAGGGGCGGGCGTTCGCCGGCAACGCGACGGTCGTCGAGGCAACGGCGGTAACCGGCGGCTCGCTCAAGCTGTCCGAGACGGTCACGATCCCGAGCCTGCCTTCGTTCTGTCGCGTACAGGGCGTGAGCAGACCCTCCGCCGACTCAAACATCCAGTTCGAAGTCTGGCTTCCCGATGCGGCGACGTGGAACCGCAAGTTCCTGTCGACGGGCGAAGGCGGCTTCGCGGGCCAGTTGAACTACCAGCGCAACGGCCAGGACAGCGCGATGGACGAGAACCTCCGTCGCGGCTTCGCGACCACATCCACTGACACCGGTCATGTGTCCTCGGAACAGTTCTGGGGCATCGGCCATCCCGAGAAGATTGCCGACTACCTTTACCGCGCGAAGCACGTCACGACGCTGGCGTCCAAAGCGATCATCGAGGCTTACTACAGCCAGCCGCCGAGCCGCTCCTACTTCAGCTCGTGCTCGAACGGCGGGCGTCAGGGCCTCATCGAGGCGCAGCGGTATCCGGAAGACTTCGACGGCTTCATCATCGGCGCACCGTGGAATTTCCAGTCGCACTCGAATGCCGGATTCATCTGGGACGCGCAGGTGATGGCAGCCGCGGGGGCGAGGATTCCCGAAGAGAAACTGCCCGCAATCGCCAAAGCGGTCGTGTCGGCGTGCGACAAGAACGACGGCGTCGCCGACGGCATCATTGGCGATCCGAGCCGCTGCTCATTCGACCCGAAGTCGCTGACGTGCAAGGGCGCTGACAGTAGCGACTGTCTCACGACGGCGCAGGTCACCGCTCTGCAGAAGATCTACGACGGCCCGAAGAATCCGCGCACCGGCGCATCGGTCTTCCCAGGCTTCGCGAAGGGTTCCGAGTCCGGCTGGACCGGCATGACGCGGCCCGCGACGGCGCGCTCGGGCCTGATGGTCTATTTCTCCAACCTCGTGTATCAGAACGCCGACTGGGATCTGCAGACCTTCAACTTCGACTCCGACATGACTCATACGGACGAAACGATCGGCCGCATGGGCAACGCGACATCGACGGACTATGCCGCGGCCATCCGCCGCGGCGTGAAGATCATCCAGTATCACGGTTGGAACGATCAGACCCTGCAGCCGGCGTACAGCCCGCAGTACTACGAGCAAGTGATGAAGGCGAACGGCGGCCTCGAGAAAACGCAGCAGTTCTACCGGCTCTTCATGGTGCCCGGAATGAATCACTGCAGCGGCGGCATAGGCGCGTCGAACTTCGGCGGTGTCGGACAGCAGCTGCCGCCGGCCCGCGACGCGGCGCACGATCTCCTGACGGCGCTCGAGGCCTGGGTCGAGCGCGGCAACGCGCCGGCGCAGTTCATCGGCACGAAGTACGCCGACACTCAGGCCACGACCAGGACCGTGCAGTTCACGCGGCCGATCTGCCTGTATCCGACGGTGGCGCGATACAAGGGCACGGGCAACCAGAACGACGCCGCAAGTTTCTCGTGCGTCGCACCGTGACGGCAGTCCATGGATGCGGGCCTGGTCTCCAGAACGCGACTTCAACTGCCGGTTGACTGGTAGTGTCGAACGCCGACCTTCCAGATCTGAAGACAGATCACGAAGAAGCAGGGTCCAACGAGCGGTGCCAGCCACTGCAGTAGAACGGGCGTGCCAAGCGGATCGGCACGCCCGAGCATCGCGACGCCGGGCAGATAGCTGACGCAGCCAAGCGGAATCACGAAGAGAAAGAACTGACGGAACCATGGCCGGTAGATCTCCAGCGGATACTGGCTCATCGTCACGCCTCCATACGTGAAGGCGTTCCACACCTCGAGACTCTCCGTCGTCCAGAAGGCGCTCGTCGCTTCCAGGATGAGTAGTCCGGCGAAGAGGCAGACTCCGCCCGTCACTGTCAGCGCGAACAACGCAATCGTAGGAACGGACCAAGAGAGACCCAGCGCCTGATTGGCGAACATCAGCACGGCCAACCCCTGGCCGAACCGTCCCATGCGCCTCAGCGTCAGCTCGTGGCCGAAGAGTTGAAGAATCGTCGAACGTGGCCGGAGCAGGATGCGGTCGAAGTCGCCGTTCTTCACCGTCGTGCCGAACACGTCGAACCCGCGCGTCACGGCATCGGCGATGCTCCACGTGATCGAAATCAGGCCGTAGAAGAAGGCCGCTTCGCCCAGCGTCCAGCCGCGGATCTGGCCGAACCGGCCGAACAGCGTCCAGATGCCGAGAAACTCGATACCCGTGACGAAGAACTGTCCGGCCGTCTGCATCAGGAATGAGGCGCGATACTCCATCTGCCCGCGCAGCGAGATCGACACATAGCGCGTGTAGAGGCGCAGCGCATTCATCTCACCCACCCTGCACCACCACCCGACGCATCCCGCGCGACAGCAGCCAGCGTCCGCACGCGACCAGCGCGACCGTCCAGAGGATCTGACGGAGCAGGACCGACGCTACAGCCGCAGGCGGGATGTGACCCGTGAACACGCGAAACGGGAGATCGGCGAGACCCGCGAACGGCAAGGCGAGGACGACCTGCTGCAGCCGGTCGGGAAACAGCGGCAGTGGAACGATCATGCCCGACAGGAACGTCACGAGCGTCGTCATGAGGAGGACCGCTCCCTCGCCGCTGATGGTCCACAGCAGGCTGATGTTGACGAGCGTCGTGAGCGCGCAGCCAAGCAGCAACGCGCAGATAATCGCCGCGGCGAACGCCAATGCCGATGCAACGGAAGGGGGACTGGCGAGGCGCCACTCGCCCAGGCCGATCAGCGGCAGAACCAGCATCGCGAACACGCACATCGGCACCGCCCGCAGGATCGTCGGCGCCGTTCTCGAGGCAAGCGCGCGTGCATACCACAGCGAGTACAAGTCGATGGGCCGGCACAGCTCGTATCCGACGCCGCCGCTGCGGACCATCGCGCGGATTTCCGCGTCGGCGTTCCACGGAAGCATGGCGAGCAGTGCCTGACCGAGCCAGACATAGCTGACGACCTGAGCGAACGCCATCGGCTGAGGAACGGTGGTCGAGCGGTAGAACGCCTCGTAGATCATGAGAAGGACGAGACCAAAGAAGACCTGCGTCCAGAGACCCGCGAGCGCCGCCGCGCGATACTGCAGCAGCATCCGGAAGCGGGCGCTGAGAATGGCGCGATAGGGCCGCAGGAGTCCGATGCTCATCGCCCCTGCCCGACGGCGTCCGACGAGGGCGTAAGGGAGTGTTCGTACAGGCGCGCGATAATCGTCTCGATCGGCGGGTTCTCGACGAAGAGGTCGCGGATGGCGTGCGCCTGCGTCACCCGTTGAATGAGGTCGGCGGATGAAATCCGCTGGGGGTCGAAGGCCAGGCAGACACGATGCCCTTCGTGGCTGATGACCGTCGCGTCCGGATCGGCGATCGAGTCCTCCGCGTTCACGAGATCGACCGTGAGCCAGCGTTCGCGCGTCACCCGATGCCGCAGGTCGGTCAACGAGCCGTCCGACAGGATCCGTCCACCGCCGATGACCATCACGCGCGTGCACAGCGCCTCGATGTCGTCCATGTCGTGCGTCGTGAGAATCACCGTGACGCCGCGTTCTTTGTTCAACCGTTTGATGAAGTCGCGGACCGCAAGCTTGCTGACCGCATCCAGGCCAATCGTGGGCTCGTCGAGAAACAGAACCGAGGGGGCGTGCAGAAGCGCCGCGGCCAGGTCGCAGCGCATCCGCTGTCCGAGACTGAGTTGCCGCACAGGCACCGGCAGGAGCGCTTCGAGATCCAGGAGCGCGATGAGTTCGTCACGCGCGGCGACGTACCTTGGCTCCGGTACGCGATAGATATCGCGAAGGAGATCGAACGATTCCGCAACCGGAAGATCCCACCATAGCTGCGTGCGCTGTCCAAACACGACGCCGATGCCCGCTACGTGCGCGATCCGATCGCGCCAGGGTGTCCGGCCCAGCACCTCGCACCTGCCACTGTCGGGAACCAGGATACCTGCGAGCGTCTTGACCGTGGTCGATTTGCCGGCGCCGTTCGGGCCGATGTAGCCGACGAACTCGCCGGCGTCGAGAGCGAACGACACACCGTCCAGCGCGCGGACAGTCCGATGTTGCCGCCGAACGACACCTCGAACCGCGCCCCACAGTCCTGCCGCGCGCTCGGAAACGCGGAAGGTCTTGACCAGGTTCTCAACGATGATTTGAGGCATGCGATCGGTTTCTGAGATTCGGGGGAAGAGCGGTAGTCTCACACACCAACGACTTCAGGAGAATCACGATTCGAAGCAATAGTCGGTCCGGGTCTTAGTATCGCTTTTCTCTGGTCGTCGAAATGACTCCTCGCAAAACGCACGCCCCCGATCCAGATTTCAAATAGCGTTCGAATCGGAACGGCCGTTCGCGGTCCGGGAATTCGATCACGACGTGAAGGTGCCAGGGGCGGTGGCGTGAGGTATGTGGACACCGGCCCGCGTTGTGATCATCGAGTCGCTTTCCCAAGCACTGGTCACCCCAACGGAGAAGTGCTGCCCCCTGGTATTACTCCTCGAGACGTACACGAATCGCTGTTCGGCTGGCCATGGCGATGCGATGCGCGGAGCAAGTGACTGGCCAATGACAAGCGAATGCATACCGCCTGTTTCGCAACGGCAACCGAACGCGGTTGCAGATCTTGCCGTCGGCAACAACGAGCAGTGCGAGGGTTCCTACGAGGTTAGTTGCCCGCCTGCGCGGCTATCGCCGCTCCGGCCGCGGCATCCTTCGCGTGGCTCGCCGAGCCGAAGCTCACGCCTCGCGCGAGCGAAGGATGGTGGACCAGACCGGGATCGAACCGGTGACCTCATGAATGCCATTCATGCGCGCTCCCAACTGCGCTACTGGCCCACTCTTGGGAAGAGGAACCCTAATGTTAACACGGGCCCCGGGGATGGGAAGTCAGGCGGCCTGCCCGCACAGATCCCGCGCCGCGCTCGCCCAATCCGGATATCTGAAGGTGAAACCGCCATTCATCAATCGTGCGGGGACCACGCGGCGGCTTTTGAGAATCAGCTCTGTCTCGGTCCGCATGAAGAACGCCCCGACCTCGAGCATCCAGTTGTTCGATGGCAGGCCCAGCAAGACATGACACGACTCGCGCAGCACACGCATGAACTCGGCGTTCGCGAGAGGGTTCGGCGCAGCCAGGTTGACCGCACCGCTCACGTCGTCACGATCGATCAGCCAGCGGACCGCGGCGACGAAGTCCTCGTGGTGAATCCACGACACGAACTGCCGGCCGTCACCGCAGCGGCCCCCAAGGCCCAGACGCACCAGCGCAAGCAGCGTATCGAACACTCCGCCGCTGTCCGGACTCATCGTCATCGCGGATCGCAGCAGCACCTTGCGCGTCCCCGGACAGATGCATTCCTGCATCGCTCGTTCCCAAGCACGTGCGACCTCAATGCTGAACTGCCAGGAGGAAGGCGCGTACGGTTCGCCGCCGAGGACGACGCCGGAGTACTCATCGTTCGGACGGTCGTAGCGGTGGGCGTAGATTGTTGCCGTGCTCGCCTGCAGCCAGACGCGCGGCGGATGTGACGCGCTCGCGATGGCATGGCCAACAGCGCGAGTCGATCGCAACCGCGACTGAAGAATCTCCTGACGATTGGCTGCTGTATAGCGGCAGTTCACACTGCGGCCGGCGAGGTTGATGACGACGTCGCATCCGTCGATCTCGCCCACCCATTCGCCGGTTGTGACGCCGTCCCACTGAACCGTCCGCCACGGACGCAGCTCGGGCCGGCGGCTCAGGACGACGACGTCATGACCGGCTGCATGAAACGCGCGCGCAAGAATCGTCCCGACCTGGCCCGATCCCCCTGGGATGACCATCTTCATCGCGAGCCTCTCCTATTGCACCGGACCGACTGCGGCCCACGCGTAGAGGCAGGTCAAAGCGGCAAACAGGACCGTGAGAGCGAAATAGCCGGCCTTCAACCACCACTCGCGAAGATGGTCCGCGACATCGAACACACCCTGGAGTGCGACGCGAAGACCCCAGAAGACGGCGATGTACAGACAAACGCCTCGCGCCAATGCGCTTCGTCCGGCCAGTTCCTGAGCATTCAGGAGACTGAGGAACGCGAACGCGACAATCGAGAGCACGACATAGCCGCCGTAGACCCAGTACATCTGCCTGTGAAGACGGGAGAGCGAGGCGAGTTCTGTCCGCCAGTTGAGCCGGAACGGGACGATGGCCGACGCGACAAGCACACAGAGCTGCACCACGCCCGCTGCACTGAGCAGCGTCGTCAGCGTGTCACGTGTCAGAGTCATCAGAGCGCCCTCATCGCCTGCATGAACGGGATCACGACGCGTTCGACAAAGGGCGGGTGGAACAACAGCGGCGCCGAAAGCAGAACCGTCGCCATCGTGAACAGCTTCCCCCGCAGTCCACGTCCGAGATTCAGCGCGCGCCCGGGACGAGTCCGCTCCAGCAGCACCCCTCCGGCCTGGATCGCAAAGAAGATCGTCGGTCCTCCCCATCCGCCGGCGGCCGGCCAGGAGATCACCAGGTCGTGGACGAGTCCGCTGAAGACGAATCCACCGACGAGTGCGGCCGGAGTACCAAGACGCTGCGTCAGCGGGCGAAAGAGAAACCGGTGCGTGAGATCCCGGAACGCGGTGTTCCATCTCCGGCCCCAGAACTCGCCGACGCTGTCGGAGCGGAGCGGCTGGTTCATGATCGGCCGCGCGTCGATCCCGAATCGACGCCATCCGCACGAGAGGAGTGCGAACAAACCAGAGTGCAGCGCCAACGCGGCGCCGGTCATACCGATCCAGGCGGCGATGCCGGGATGATGTGGAAACACGATGCGGGCCGCGCCGAAGAACAGCAGCAGTCCAACAACGCTGTTGCGGATTCCGGCCATCCACTCTCGAGAACACGGCGGTGAGGCTTCCCCGCTCAAGAACGCGGCGGCGTCGAGGCCGGGCCAGGCGCACAGATAGGCGATATGGCGCCAGGCGGAAACGTTCGTCGCTGGAGTCCGACGCCATGTCAGCCACTTGCAGCCGGCGTAGATGGCGAATGCCAGCGTCCACATCGCCGCCCACGATGGCACTGCCGCTGGGACACCTGCGATCACCGCAACTGGAAGCAGGAGAATCGGCAGCCAACCCCGCCACGGAGCGATCGTGTTCCGGCGATCGGGGACTTCTTCGCAAGGCGGAATCGCGTCGAGCGACTCGACGAACCGTCCGCTGAACTCCCGGCTCGGAAGCAGGCAGTGCTCGACCCGGCCGAACAGGTGATAGCGATTTCGTGCAACGAAGTCGTAGACCCGGTTTCTCACCACCCTCGGCAGGAGCGCAGCGAGGGTAAACACTTTCCACGGCCATCCCAGTTCGCCGGCGACGAAGAGGGCGGCGTCGCCCTTTGCGAGCACGAGCGCGTGTGACGAGCGGAAGTTGGCGAGGACGTAGAAAGACGTCAGGTCCGACGGATCGCCGCCGGCGCTCGTGACGACCGCTTTCCCGGCCTCGCTCTGCAGGGGTGCAAAACTGAAAACCGCCCGCTGGTCGCGCGCCAGCAGGAACTGCAGAAGCCGGTTGCAGAGGCCGCAGACACCGTCATAGAGCACGAGGTGTGCGCTTCCGCTCAGAACGGCCGCTTGCGGACTTGATCCAGTCATGCTTTAATATTAATGAACATGTTCACTGAAAATGTCAAGCCGAAGAAAAGAGGCCGCCCGGCGGGCCAGACGGCCCAGGGCGCCGCGGCGAAGGATCGTCTCTACGCCACGGCCATCGCGATGATCGCGGAGCGTGGCTACGAAGCGACTACTCTGCGGGAAATCGCCACCAAGGCGGGCGTCAGCGTGGGTTTGCTCTACCGCTACTTCCCGAGCAAGCAGGCGGTCGTCCTCGCCCTGTATGACGAGCTGTCCACGGACTACGCGCGCGCCGCGACAGCCATGCCGGCTGGGAAGTGGCGGGATCGTTTCCTTTTCGCGTTGCAGACGAGCCTCGACGTGCTCCAGTCGCACCGGACGGCGTTGCGCGCGTTGACACCGGTGCTGGTCGGCGACCCGGAGGAAGGCATCTTTGCCGGCGGTACCGCGTTCTCGCGCGTGCGCGTGCAGCGCGTATTCGAACTCGCGGTCAGCGGCGCATCAGATGCGCCGAAGCAGCCGCTGGCCGAAGCCCTCGGGCGGCTGCTCTATCTGATTCACCTGGCCGTACTCCTCTGGTGGCTGCTGGACAAGAGCAGCGGTCAGCGTGCGACGACGACGCTCGTGTCGCTGACGCGGCAGTTGCTGCCGTCCGCGTCCCTGGCCCTGCACGTACCGCCGGTGCGCAAATTCGTCACCGCGGTTGACGATCTGATCCGCGACGCGCTGTTCGCGCAGACGGCGTGACCCTGTCATGTTCCTGATCACCCGCCCTTCAGCGCACGTCCTCAATCGATTCCTGGAGGAGTCGCAGGACCTTCCGCTGTCCTACGAGTCGTCTGGATCGGTTCGGGCTGTTCCTCCCTTCGAGCGGGTGGATGAACTGGTGGCGGTCATCGGACATGGGCAAACGGACTTCGAGCGCGCGCGGCTGGCGCTGATGGCATGGAAGCACTTCGACATCGGGTGGGTCCGGACCGCGCCCGCCGATGCATCGATCGCCTGCGGAACCGTCGTGGCCGTGCTCATCCGTCATCTCGGGTTCTGGTCGCTCAACGGCTGCCGCGTGCTGTATCACACCAGCGACAACAACCACTGCTTTGGCTTCGCCTACGGCACGCTGATCAGTCACGCGGAGAGCGGCGAGGAAGTGTTCGAGGTTCGCCTCGATCCGTCGAACGGTAACGTCACGTATCACATCCGTGCGATGTCGCGTCCACGGGCATGGCTGGCTCGAGCCGGCCAACCGATCGTCAGGCTGCTGCAAGCCCGCTTCCGGCGCGATTCTGCAGACGCCATGAAGCGGGCGATCCGCGATGGAGGGCCGCGGTGAGCATCTACGTCGAGATTCTCGTGCGCGCGCCGATGGATGCGCTGTGGGCGCATACGCAGACGCCATCCCTGCACGAGCAGTGGGATCTCCGTTTCTCGCGCATCGAGCAGTTGCCCCGCACGGCGGCAGGTGAGCGTCAACGTTTCAAGTACACGACCCGGATCGGATTCGGCCTCGAAGTCAGCGGCGAAGGTGAATCGCTCGCTCGCCGGAGCCTTCCTGACGGCAACGCTTCCTCCGCGTTGTCATTTGCATCCGACCACGCGATGTCGCTCATTTCGGAAGGACGCGGCTACTGGAAGTACATCCCGACCCAGGAGGGCATCCGTTTTCTGACGTGGTACGACTACCGACCGCGTTTCGGCGCGGCAGGCGAGCTCTTGGATCGACTGGTCTTCCGGCCTCTGTTCGGGTGGGCAACGGCGTGGAGCTTCGACCGGCTCCGGCTGTGGCTCGAGCAACGGATCGATCCCGCAACGGCGCTGCGCCAGATGCTCGTCCATGCGCTGGCACGGGTCGCGCTCGCGACCGTATTCGCCTATCAGGGACTGGTGCCGAAGCTCGTCGCACGCCACGCGGACGAGGTGACGCTCGCAGTCAACAGCGGGATCCCTTTGCCGCTTGCCGGTTATGTCCTCTCGATGCTTGGCGTCGCGGAGATTGTGCTCGCCGCCGCCCTGCTCGTCTTCTGGTCCCGGCGATGGCCCGCGTGGGTCTGCCTCGCGGCCATGCCGCTCGCGCTGGCGAATGTCGCCCTGTTCTCGCCCTCGTTCTTCGCCGCCGCCTTCAATCCGTTTGCGCTGAACCTGGGCGTTGCGGCGCTCGCGGCGATCGACCTGATGGTGCTCGACACCGTGCCCTCGGCAGCGCGATGCCTGCGCCATCCGCGGAAGGAGAAGCAATGATCTCAATCTATGAGCGCGCTCTTGGAACCGAATTCCGGAAGCTTCATCCGCAGATTCAGCGCCGCTTCGGCTTCACCAGCAGCGACGGCATGGCGTCGATCGGGACCGGCGTCATGGACCAGATCTGGAAAGGCCCCGCCTTCACCGAGCCGTTTCTACGCATCGGAAGCCGGCGCCGGATCATGTTCGCCGAGACCGGAAGGAATATCCCCTTCCAGATCGAGAACTACGCCTTCGTCGATCGGTTCGGACGCGAAACCGTCTCATGGATCCGGACATTCCAGTCCACGCGGACGCGACGGTTCGACGCCTACATGGTCTACAGCGAACGTCGCGGGCGGATCGTGGACTACCTCGGCTCGCACGAACACCTGGCCGTGGACATCGACCTTTCGGTGGACGCACGCGGCGGCCTGCATCTCCGTTCGGGCGAGCAGCGCTTCTACGAAGGCCTGCTCGGCTTCAGATTCCCGATGCTCTTCAGCGGCATCGCTGACGTCCACGAGTGGTACGACGAGGCTATGGAGTTGTTCCGGATTGAAGTCGATGTGCGGAGCCGCGTCTGGGGTCCGCTCTTCGGCTATCGCGGAAGTTTTACCGTGCAGTGGCCTGCCGTCGCCGCCGGCTACGTTCCAACACACGTGCTCCCGGCGCGGCAGGAGTCCCGCGAATGACGTCAGCGCAGGGTCGCGACGACTTCCTGATCGCGTTCACGACTGCCGCCGGATGCATCGACAAGGCGAACCGATGGCGCGCGTGGACATCGTGCTCAGCCGGGCAGGACCTGGACGCGGGCGTCGCTCACCTCGACCGCGTCCGGCTTAGGGAAACCCGCGCTCACCGGAGCACCGAGCGGTAGCGTGACCTTGAACGTCGATCCCAGCCCGAGGCCGGGACTCGCGGCTTCGATCGTACCGCCGTGCAGCTCGACCAGGTGCTTCACAATCGACAGGCCGATGCCGAGACCCCAGGTGTCTCTGGTCATCGACGGATCCGCCTGACGGAAACGATCGAACACGTACGGCAGGAAGTCGGGAGCGATCCCCTGACCGGTGTCCTTCACGAGCACCTCGATGCTGCCGTTGGCGCCGCGCGCATTGACGTCGATCGATCCAGACGCCGGGGTGAACTTGATCCCGTTGCTGAGCAGGTTCCACAGAATCTGCTGGATACGCCGTTCGTCGCCGAACATCTGCGGAAGCGGCTCAAACGTCGCCGTGAGTTGTATGCCCTTCGCATCCGCGGTCGGCTTTACCGCCTGGATGGCGGCGTCGAGCGTCGCCCGGATGTCGAGCGTCCGAAGCTCCAGGCGCACCGCGCCCGAACCGAGTTTGTTCATCTCGAGCAGATCTTCGATGAGCTTCGCCTGCGTTTCCGCGTTGCGCTGGATGACGGCCATCACCTGCCGTGGATCGCGGATCATTTCGCCCTTCGCCAGCATGCTCGCCCAGCCCATGATCGCGTTCATCGGCGTGCGCAGCTCGTGGCTGAGCGTCGCGAGGAATTCGTCCTTGAGCCGGCTCTGACGTTCGGCCTCGTCGCGTGCGCGCCGCTCACTCACGAGCAACCGCTCGCGTTCCTGTTCGACGCGGCGCTGCGCGCTGATGTCGCGGCTGACGCCGACCATGCGCTCGGCCACGCCTTCGTCCGTCTCCAGCACACGGCCGCGCTCGGTGACCCAGACCACGATGCCGTCTGGACGGACGGCCCGATATTCGCACTCGTATGTCGACTTGAGCCGGAAGGCGGAGGTGACGGCGGACTCGACGCGGCGCCTGTCTTCGGGATGGACGGCGCGCAGGATGCGAAGCTCGGGACCGAACGCGCCGCTCGGAAATCCAAACAGCGCTTCCGGATCGGTCGACCAGGTCATCCGGCCCGTCGCGATGTCCCAGTCCCAGGCGGCAATCTGCCCGACGTCCATGGACATGCGCAGCCGCTCTTCATTCTCCAGCACGCCCATGTGCGCTTCGTTCAGCGCCGCGGTGCGTTCCGCGACTCGGCGCTCCAGCTCCTGATTGGCGACGAGCAGCGCCTCCTGCGCCTTCTGACGTTCCTCCACCTCGGCGCGCAGCGTCTCGTTCAACTCCGCGAGCTCGCGCGTCTTGCGATACAGATCGACGAACACCGCGACTTTCGAGCGCAGAATGTCGGCCTTAATCGGCTTGCTCAGGTAATCGACCGCGCCGACGCCGTAGCCGCGCAACACGTCTTCGTCCTCGACGAGATGCGCTGTGAGAAACAGAATGGGAACGTCGCGGGTGCGACGGCGCTGCTTGACGAGATGCGCGAGCTCGATGCCGCCGATCCCCGGCATGCGGATGTCGAGGATCATCGCGGCGAAATCGTGCTTCAGGAGCGCCAGCAGGGCCTCATCCGCTGACTGCGCACGCACGAAACTGCAGGGCGACGCCTCGAGCATCGCCTCCAGGGCATCGAGGTTCCTGGGCTCGTCGTCGACGATCAGGATCTTGACGTTGTCGTTCGTCATGCAGGCTCCCGCGCGCTTCACCTACCTGTACAGCCAGACCCGGAGCAGGGACAACAACTGATCGGTGTTCACGGGCTTGGCGATGTAATCGGACGCGCCAGCCTGCAGACACTTCTCGCGGTCGCCCTTCATGGCCTTGGCCGTCAGCGCGAGAATCGGAAGGGTCCGATACGACGGATCCTTCCGGATTTCCTTCATCGTCTCGTAGCCGTCCATCTCGGGCATCATGATGTCCATCAGCACGACGCCCAGCTCCGGCATGGTCTTGATGAGATCAATCGCCTGCCGGCCGTTCGTGGCCGTGACGACCTCCATCTCCTGGTTCTCGAGGACGCTCGTGAGCGCAAAGATATTGCGCGCGTCGTCGTCCACGACCAGCACCTGCCGGCTCTTCAGGATGTCGTTCGACTGATGCAGGCGATCGAGCATCTGGCGCCTGGATTCCGGAAGATTCGCGACGACACGATGCAGGAAGAGCGCCGTCTCATCGAAGAGCCGCTCGGGCGACTGCACGTCCTTGAGGACGACGCTCTTCGCAAACTTGCGCAGCTTCGCTTCCTCGTCGCTGCTCAGTTCCTTGCCGGTAAAGACGACCACCGGCGTGTCGCGCATCCCCGGCTCCTGCTGAATCTTCTCGAGCAGTTCGAAACCGGTCATGTCTGGCAGCCTGAGATCGAGCACGCAGCATTCCACCGGATGTTCGCGCATGGCTTCCAGCGCTTCCTCACCCGTGCCGACCGCCGCAATCTCGATGTCGTCGTGCAGCAGCAGTTCGACAATCCCCTGCCGTTCGATGTCGTTGTCCTCGACGACGAGCAGCCGTTTCTTGTGCGGGAGCACGTAGGTCCGGATGCGATCGAAGGCGTTCTCGAGATCCATCGTGGTGCCGGGCTTCACCAGGTACGAGAAGGCGCCGTGCGCCAGCCCGTGCTGCCGCTCTTCCTCCACCGACAGCATCTGCACCGGAATATGGCGCGTCGCCGGATCGAGCTTGAGGTTGCTGAGGACGGTCCATCCGAGCATGTCGGGCAGGAACACGTCGAGCGTGATTGCCGTCGGCAGATACTGGCGGGCCAGGAGCAGCGCCGATTGACCGCGGTGCGCGACGATGCCCTTGAAGCCCTTGTCGCGCGCCAATCCGAGCAGCACGCGTGCGTAGTGCGGATCGTCGTCCACGATCAGCAGCACGTTGTCGTCTTCGTTGATATCGTCGCGATCGTCGAGCACGATCTCTTCGGGCTTGGCCACACCAAGCACCTGGACCGCTGATGGAACCGGCTGCTGCCGCGCCTCGACCGGCGCGACCGCCGACGACGCGGGCTCACTGCCGCGCGCGGGGCCCGTGTAGGTGAGCGGGAGATACAGGGTGAACGTGCTGCCCTGTCCGGGGATGCTGGCCAGCCTGATTTCGCCGCCGAGCAGCGCCGCCAGTTCACGGCTGATGGCGAGACCCAGACCCGTCCCGCCGTACTTGCGGCTGGTGCCGGCGTCGGCTTGCTGGAACGCCTCGAAGATGAGACGCTGCTTTTCGGGCGCGATGCCGATGCCCGTGTCCGACACCTCGATCGCCATCGCCGACGGCGCGAATCTGAGGACGGGGTGATCGGTAGACCAGCCCGCCGTGACCTGCTGCACGCGCATCTTGACGTGCCCCTGCGACGTGAACTTGAACGCGTTCGACAGCAGGTTCTTGAGAATCTGCTGGAGGCGCTTCGGATCGCTCGTGAACGTGCGCGGCAGCGTGTTGTCGATCTCCACCTGGAACGGAAGGTTCTTCGACTCGGCCAGGTGGTGGAACGTCCGCTCGACGTTTTCCCGCAGCGACTTGAACGTGATCTCCTCGGCTTCCACGGTGACGGTGCCCGATTCTATCTTCGAGAGGTCGAGAATGTCGTTGATCAGCGTCAACAGGTCGGTGCCCGCCGAGTGAATGTTCCTTGCGAAGTCGACCTGCTTCGCCGCGAGGTTGCCGTTGGGGTTGTCGGCCAGCTGCTGACCGAGGATGAGAATCGAGTTCAGCGGGGTCCGGAGTTCGTGCGACATGTTCGCGAGGAACTCGGACTTGTACTTCGACGTGAGCGCCAGTTCGGCCGCCTTCTCTTCGAGCGCGCGCCGCGCCTGTTCCACTTCCTTGTTCTTCCGCTCGACTTCGACGTTCTGTTCGGCGAGCTGCTGCGCCTTCTGCGCCAGCTGCTCGTTGGTCTGCTGAAGTTCCGTCTGCCGTGTCTGCAGCTCGATGGTGAGCTGCTGCGACTGCTGCAGCAGGTTCTCGGTGCGCATCGTGGCTTCGATCGTGTTGAGCACGACGCCGAGTGACTGCGTCAGCTGTTCGAGGAACGTGAGGTGCGTCGCGGTGAAGGGCTGGAGCGAGGACAGCTCGATGACCGCCTTGGTTTCGCCCTCGAAGAGCACGGGCAGCACGACGACGTTTTTCACGAGCGCGCTGCCGAGGCTCGAGTGCACGCGCGCGTAGCTGCGCGGCACCTTCGTGAGGAGAATGCGCTGCTTGTCGAGCGCGCATTGTCCGACCAGTCCCTTGCCGACCTCGATGCGCAGTGCCTGGTTGTCGCCGACGGCGTATCCGGCGAGCAGCGAGAGCGATGGCGTGCTGTCGGCGACTTCCGTGAGCATCTGATAGACCGCGCCCTGCTGGGCGTTGACGAGCGGCGCGAGCTCGGACAGGAGCAGCTTGCCGACGGTCACCAGGTCGCGCTGCCCCTGGAGCATGCGCGTGAACTTCGCCAGGTTGGTCTTCAGCCAGTCCTGCTCCTGGTTGCGGTCCGTCGTGGCGCGCAGGTTGTCGATCATCGTGTTGATGTTGTCTTTCAGTTCCGCGACCTCTCCGCGGGCTTCAACCTGAATCGAACGCGTCAGGTCGCCTTTCGTGACGGCCGTCGCCACTTCCGCGATCGCGCGCACCTGGTTGGTGAGGTTCGCCGCGAGCAGATTGACGTTGCCGGTGAGGTCCTTCCAGGTGCCGGCCGCACCCGGCACGTTCGCCTGTCCGCCGAGCCGGCCTTCGACGCCGACTTCCTTGGCCACGTTCGTCACCTGTTCGGCGAACGTCGCCAGCGTGTCGGTCATGTTGTTGATGGTTTCCGCGAGCGCCGCGACCTCGCCCTTCGCCTCGACGGTGAGCTTCTGGCGCAGGTTGCCGTCCGCAACCGCGGTCACGACCTTCACGATGCCGCGGACCTGGTCGGTGAGGTTGGCGGCCATGACGTTGACCGAGTCGGTGAGGTCCTTCCACGTGCCGGCGACGCCGGGCACCTCGCCCTGTCCGCCCAGCTTGCCTTCCGTGCCGACCTCGCGCGCCACGCGCGTCACTTCGGCGGCGAACGCGCGCAGCTGGTCCACCATCGTGTTGATGGTGTTCTTCAGCTCGAGAATCTCGCCCTTCACGTCGACCGTGATCTTGCGTGACAGGTCGCCGCGCGCGACGGCCGTGGTCACCTCGGCGATGTTGCGGACCTGGGCGGTGAGGTTGGCGCCCATGACGTTGACCGAGTCGGTGAGGTCCTTCCACGTGCCGGCGACGCCAGGCACGACCGCCTGCACACCGAGGCGGCCTTCGGTGCCGACCTCGCGTGCCACGCGGGTGACTTCCGAGGCGAACGATCGCAGCTGTTCGACCATCGCGTTGATGGCCTCCTTCAGCTGCAGAATCTCGCCGCGGACGTCGACCGTGATCTTGCGCGAGAGGTCGCCGTTGGCCACCGCGATGGTGACTTCGGCGATGTTGCGCACCTGACCGGTGAGGTTCGACGCCATCGAGTTGACGTTGTCGGTGAGGTCCTTCCACGTGCCGGCCACACCGGGCACCGTGGCTTGGCCGCCCAGCTTGCCTTCGGTGCCGACCTCGCGTGCCACGCGGCTCACTTCGGAGGCGAACGCGTTCAGCTGGTCCACCATCGTGTTGATGGTGTTCTTCAGCTCGAGAATTTCACCCTTCACGTCCACCGTGATCTTGCGGGAGAGGTCGCCGCGCGCGATGGCCGTGGACACGTCGGCGATGTTACGGACCTGACCCGTGAGGTTCGACGCCATCGAGTTGACGTTGTCGGTGAGGTCCTTCCACGTGCCGCCGACGCCAGGCACTTCGGCCTGACCTCCCAGCTTTCCTTCCGTGCCGACCTCGCGCGCCACGCGCGTCACTTCGGCGGCGAACGATCGCAGCTGTTCCACCATCGTGTTCATGGTGTCCTTCAGCTGCAGAATCTCGCCGCGGACGTCCACCGTGATCTTCTTGGAAAGGTCGCCGTTGGCCACCGCGACCGTCACCTCGGCGATGTTTCTCACCTGCGCGGTGAGGTTGCCGGCCATCTGGTTGACGTTGTCGGTCAGGTCCTTCCACGTGCCAGCGACGCCGGTCACGACCGCCTGACCACCCAGCTTCCCGTCGGTGCCGACTTCGCGCGCGACGCGGCTCACTTCGGATGCGAACGCGTTCAACTGGTCCACCATCGTGTTGATGGTGTTCTTCAGTTCCAGAATTTCGCCCTTCACGTCCACCGTGATCTTGCGCGACAGGTCGCCGCGCGCGACGGCGGTGGCAACCTCGGCGATGTTGCGCACCTGGTCGGTGAGGTTCGACCCCATGTAGTTCACGTTGTCGGTGAGGTCCTTCCAGGTACCGGCGACACCGGTCACGATGGCCTGACCACCCAGCTTGCCTTCCGTGCCGACTTCGCGCGCGACGCGCGTCACTTCCGATGCGAACGCGTTCAACTGGTCCACCATCGTGTTGATGGTGTTCTTCAACTCCAGAATCTCGCCCTTCACGTCGACGGTGATCTTGCGGGAGAGGTCGCCGTTCGCGATGGCCGTGGCCACGTCCGCGATATTGCGGACCTGACCCGTGAGGTTCGACGCCATCGAGTTGACGTTGTCGGTGAGGTCCTTCCACGTGCCGGCCACGTCGGGCACTTCGGCCTGACCACCGAGCTTGCCTTCGGTGCCGACCTCGCGCGCCACGCGGCTCACTTCCGACGCGAATGCGTTCAGCTGGTCCACCATCGTGTTGATGGTGTTCTTCAACTGCAGAATCTCGCCCTTCACGTCGACCGTGATCTTGCGCGAGAGGTCGCCCTTGGCGATGGCCGTCGCCACGTCCGCGATGTTGCGGACCTGACCGGTGAGGTTCGACGCCATCGAGTTGACGTTGTCGGTGAGGTCCTTCCAGGTGCCGGCGACGCCGGGCACCGCCGCCTGACCACCGAGCTTGCCTTCCGTACCGACCTCGCGCGCCACGCGGCTGACTTCCGATGCGAACGCGTTCAGCTGATCCACCATCGTGTTGATGGTGTTCTTGAGCTCCAGAATCTCGCCCTTGACGTCGACGGTGATCTTTCTCGACAGGTCGCCCTTGGCGATGGCGGTGGCCACGTCGGCGATGTTGCGGACCTGACCGGTGAGGTTCGACGCCATCGAGTTGACCGAGTCGGTGAGGTTCTTCCAGGTGCCGGCCACGCCCGGCACGACCGCCTGTCCACCGAGCTTGCCTTCCGTGCCGACCTCGCGCGCGACGCGCGTCACTTCCGATGCGAAGCCGTTCAACTGGTCCACCATCGTGTTGATGGTGTCCTTCAACTCCGCGATTTCGCCTTTGACGTCCACCGTGATCTTGCGTGAGAGGTCGCCGCGCGCGACCGCGGTGGTCACCTCCGCGATGTTCCGCACCTGCGCGGTGAGGTTCGCGCCCATCGCGTTCACCGAGTCGGTGAGGTCTTTCCAGGTACCGGCGACGTCGGGCACCTCGGCGCGGCCTCCGAGCTTGCCTTCGGTGCCGACTTCGCGCGCGACGCGGCTCACTTCGGATGCAAACGCGTTCAACTGGTCCACCATCGTGTTGATGGTGTCCTTGAGCTCGAGAATCTCGCCCTTGACGTCGACGGTGATTTTGCGGGAGAGGTCGCCGCGCGCGACGGCCGTGGTCACACCGGCGATGTTGCGCACCTGCGCGGTGAGGTTGGACGCCATCGCGTTGACGGAGTCCGTGAGGTCCTTCCAGGTGCCGGCGACGCCGGGCACGACGGCCTGACCGCCGAGTTTTCCTTCGGTGCCGACTTCGCGCGCCACGCGCGTCACCTCGGCGCCGAACCCGCGCAGCTGGTCCACCATCGTGTTGATGGCTTCCTTCAACTGGAGAATTTCGCCGCGGACGTCGACGGTGATCTTCTTGGAGAGGTCGCCGTTGGCCACGGCGATCGTCACGTCGGCAATGTTGCGCACCTGCGCGGTGAGGTTGCCAGCCATCTGGTTCACCGATTCGGTGAGTTCCTTCCAGACGCCGGACACGCCTTTCACCTGCGCCTGGCCGCCAAGCTTGCCTTCCGTGCCGACTTCGCGCGCGACGCGCGTCACCTCCGAAGTGAAGACCGACAGCTGGTCGATCATCGTGTTGACCAGCTTTGCCGACCGGAGGAACTCGCCTTCGAGCGGCCGCCCGTCCACCTCGAGCGCCATCGACTGACCGAGGTCGCCCTTGGCCACGGCACCGACCGCGCGGGTCACTTCGGTGGTCGGCCAGACCAGGTCGTCGATGAGCGTGTTGAGCGCGGCCACTTCGTCGGCCCAGCCGCCGCTGATTCCGGCCACACTCATTCGTTGTTTGAGCTTGCCTTCCTTGCCGACGGCGTGCGTGACGCGCGATGTTTCGTGCGCGCGCCGCTCGCTGATAAGGGCAATGTCGTTGAAGGTGTCGGCGATCTTGCCGTGGACGCCGGTGAGGTCGGTGGGCATGCGCGCGGTGAAGTCGCCGCGCTTGAGCGAGAGCATGGCGGCCAGCAGCTCGCGCGAAAAATGGTCGGTCTCGGGCAGGCTGGAAAGGACCGGGGAGTCGTGCCCGTTCCCTAGTTCACGTGTGGCAGTCCCTTCCGAATACTCCATGTCGCACTCCCGTGAACGACCGAGGCCAGCTGAACGGCAACCTCGATCAGAAAGCGAACGCCCCGGCGTTCAAAAAACCGTCGGAAGGCGGACGCCAACTGTCGTGCTTTGATACGTCTCCGTCGGGAAAAAATCCAAAGAAGCAGCCTTAGAGCAAAATTGCAGCCAGAACTGTCACATCGAGCAAATACCCAACCTCAACAACAACGCGACCCGGTTCTTGCTTGGCGGGCCTCATCCGGCCCCAATGGACGAGAGACCAGGCGAGGTCCCCAACGACCTCAAGGCATTCCTCTACACGTGCATCGACGCGGTTGAACAGGTCGAGATTCTCGTACGCCTGATGCGGGATCAGGCGAGCTGGACGGTGAAGGCGATCAGCCGTGAGGTCGGCGTGCCGGACGCCGTCGCCCGCCATCACCTCGAAACGCTGACCGCGCGCGGACTCGTCCAGGCAACGTTGGACCGGGAGATGACGTACATCTATGGACCGAAGTCGACCGAGCTCCGGCGGTTCGCGGAGAGCCTTGCGGCGTTTTATGCGGGAAACCGGACGGCGGTTCTCAGGTTCATTGCCGCCGGCCCGCGCCGCCTGAAGCCGTTCTCGGACGCCTTCAAACTGAGGGATCCGGAGTAGCCATGGCTTCAGTGGTCTATCTGCTGTGCACCCTGACGAGCGGCCTCTGCGCCGCCCTGCTCCTGCGCGAACATCGTTCGCGCCGGTCGGGGCTGCTGTTCTGGAGCGGCTTGTCGTTCGCCGCCTTTGCCGCCAGCAACGTCTTCGTCTTCCTTGATTTCGTCGTCTTTCCGTCCGTCGATCTGGCCGTCTTCCGCGGCGCGGCATTTCTACTGGGCGTGTGTCTGCTCCTCTACGGCATGGTGAACGCGGAATGATCGCCGAGTTCCTGTACGGCGCCGGAGCCATGGGCTGCTGGGTGGCCGGCCTGTTCTTCTGGCGCTACTGGCGCCAGTCCCGGGACAGGTTGTTTCTCCTGTTCTCGCTGGCCTTCTGGATACTCCTGCTCGAACGGTCGGTGATGGGTCTGTGGGTCGCGGCCACCGAATGGCGGGAGTACGTGTTCCTGCTCCGCCTCCTGGCGTTCTGTCTGATCCTGTACGGCATCGCGGATAAGAACCGGAAGAGAAAGTGAGAAGGTGAGGAAGTGAGGAAGTGAGGAAGTGAGGAAGTAAAGCCGGCGATGCACCTGCACTACAACACACATGGCGAAGGCGAGCCGCTTCTGTGGCTGCACGGAGCGCTGGGGCTGGGGTCCGACTGGCGCTTCGTCTTCGGCGAACCGCCGGCAGGTTTTCGTCTCATCGCGCCCGATCTGAGAGGCCACGGCCAGACAACGGGCGCACACGCGACCTATTCCTTCGCGCACGCCGCCGACGACATGTTTGCGCTGCTGGATTCGCTCGGGATCGATCGGGTCAACATCGTCGGCCTGAGCGGCGGCGGCATCACCGCGCTGCACATGGCCACCCGGCGTCCCGAACGCATCAAACGCATGGTCGTCGTGAGCGCGCCGGCCTCGTTCCCGGAGCAGGCCAAAGCCATTCAACGCCACTTCACGATCGACGCGCTCGGGGCCCAGATCGACGACATGCGCCGACGGCATCCGGCAGCGGGGCAGCTCGAGGCACTGGTCGCGCAGATGCGCGCGCTTCCCGACGGCCGCGACCCCGACTTCTCCGCCGACGCGCTGGCGACGATTACGGCCGACACCCTCATCGTGTTCGGCGATCGGGACTTCCTCTATCCGGTGTCCATCGCTTTCGATCTCCACCGCGCGATTCCGCACGCATGGCTCTGGGTCGTTCCCAACGGCGGCCACGGCCCCGTCTTCGGTGCCCTGGCCGCGGAATTCACCCGCACGAGCCTCAGTTTTCTCCGCGGTGAGTTCTCGAAGCGCGACTGAGCGCCGATAGCCGACAGCTGATAGCTGATAGCTGATAGCTGACAGCTGACAACTGAAGCTGCCTTTGCCCCTCTGCAATTACAATGCAGAGCCATGCATGACGCGCCCATGGGTTTCCTCGATCACCTGGAAGAACTGCGGACACGGCTGATTCGATCCTGCGTCGCCATTGCCGCCGGAATGGCGGCCGCCTGGTTCTTCGTGGATCGCATCGGTGAGTTCCTGCTGCAGCCCACGCTGCGCGTCCTGCCGCCCGGCCAGCCGCTGGTCTACATCCGGCCCGGCGAGGGCTTCTCGTTCGATCTCGACATCGCGCTCATCGGCGGCTGCGTGCTCGCATCGCCCTTCGTGATGTATCAACTGTGGCGTTTCATTGCCCCGGCTCTGTACGCCGAAGAGAAGCGGTTTGCGGTGCCGTTCGTGCTGCTCACGACGATGGGCACGCTGGGCGGGGCGCTGTTCAATCACTACATGCTCTTCCCGGCCACGATGGCGTTCTTCCGTGCCTTCGATTCGCCGCTGATGCGGTTCATGCCGGGTGTCGAAATGACGTTTCAGCTCTATATCCGAATGCTGGTCGGCATGGTGGTCGCCTTCCAGATTCCGACGCTGGTCTTTTCGTTGACCAGAATGCGACTCGTCAACGCGCGCTTCCTCTGGCGGCACCTGCGCTACGCGATTCTCCTCACGTTCATCGTGGCGGCGTTTCTCACGCCTTCTCCGGATCCGTGGAATCAGGCGGTCTTCGCCGCGCCGATGATCGGCCTGTACGTGCTCAGCATCGGCATCGCGTGGATGGCCGCACCCAAGGGTGAAGCCGCCCCGCGATCGGCCGGCCCACGCGCGATCGGCTGGATGCTCGCGGTGGCCGTCTTCGAAACGCGGCGCGCCGTGCGGAATGCTCAGCGCCAGTGGCGATGGGCGGCGTGACCGACGCCGCCTCTCCGGCCGCTGCGCCGCTCGTGTCGGTCATCATTCCCGTCTTCAACGAAGCGGCAACCGTCGAGCAATTGATCCGCCGCGTCCGCGACGTCCCCATCCGCAAAGAGCTCATCGTCATCGACGATGGATCGACGGATGCGACGGTTGATGTGATCGCGAAGCTGCCGGAGGACATCCGTGTGCTCAAGCACGATCGCAACCGCGGCAAGGGCGCCGCGCTGCGCACGGGTTTTGCCGTTGCGACGGGCAGTGTCCTGATCGTGCAGGATGCCGATCTCGAATACGACCCGCAGGAATACCTGAAGCTGCTTCCACCAATCTTCGAGGGGCGCGCAGATGTCGTGTATGGCGTGCGGTTCAAGCCCCCGAAGCGCGCACGCTATCCCTGGGCGCTGTTCGTGAACGCCGTGCTGACGCGTTTTTCGAACTTCTTCTCGGGACTGGACCTGACCGACGAGGCGACCTGCTACAAGGTCTTCCGCCGTGACATCCTCGATCGGATTCACCTGGAGGAGAACTACTTCGGATTCGATCCGGAGTTCACCGCGAAGATTGCGGGGCTCCCATGCCGCGTGACGGAAGTCCCGGTGGGCTATGTCCGCCGCTCGTACGCCGACGGCAAGAAGATCGGTCTGCAGGACGCTTTCCGCGCGCTGTGGTGCATGGTCAAGTACGCCCCGCCACGCAGTGAACGGCGGGCGAGGCGTGTCTGAGTTCCAACCTCTGAGTCCTGGGTCTTGGGTCTTGGGTCTTGGGTCTTGGGTCTTGGGTCCTGGGTCCTGGGTCCGATCCCTGCGTGGGCCCTAAGCCTCAAGCCCTAAGCCCCTTCTCAGGGCTTCATATTCTTCCGGCGTATCGACATCCGTGAATGCGCCCTCATCGTCCACCTCGACGTCTCCTTCGGCGGACACATGCGCGCGAACGACAGGCTTCAAGCCGCTCGCCGGATCGCCCGAACGGACCAGGGAAAAGAGCGAACGGTGAATGACGATGGGATGGCCGTGGCGCCCACGGCTGACGGGACGCACAACGGGAGCGTTCGTCCGGCGATGACGATCGAGCACGGCACGAACGGTTGCGGCGGACGCCAGCGGAATATCGACGAGCGTGAGGAGCATCCCCGTCACACCCGGGTGATCGACCGCGCGCAATCCGGCGAGGACCGATGAGAACTGACCGGATTCGTAGTCGGGGTTGAGCGCGATGCGGAGCGGTATGTCGAGGCACTCCAGGCTCTCGCCTATCAGCTGCGGTTCATGTCCGACCACAACCACGATGTCTTCGACGCCACCGTCCCGAAGCGAGCGCACGAGGCGCGTGAGAAACGTCTCACCCTTTCCAAGATCAAGCGTGGCCTTGCTGCGCCCCATCCTCGTGGACTTGCCAGCAGCCAGGATGACTCCGGGAACCATGGAGCTGAATCGTACTCGGGCGGCAGCTGAAAGCTGACAGCGGATAGCTGACAGCTATAGAATTCTCCGCCTATGAGCCACGTGGATATCCAGATTCGCTGTCAGCGGTGCGGCACCAACATGGACCTGCGCGACCCGGGCCCCGGCATGCCCTGGACGCCGGACCAGTTCTGGGTGTGTTCCAACTGCGGGCGTCACTTCTGGACCACGTATCCGCCTCCTGCTGCGGCCAAGCCGGCCGGAACCGAAGCCCCGAAAGCAGCGGCCGCCGCGCCAGCAACTGCCGCCGCGGCCCCCAAGCCTGCAGCGGCGGCGGCTGTGGCAGCCAAACCCGCGGCACCGGCAACGCCGACACCAGCGCCAGCGCCAAACCCGGCCGAGCCTCCGGCGTCGTAAGGCCGCATTCAAACGGTTGGACGGGGGTTTCCAGGTCGTCAGGAAAAGTCCTGATCCCCAATCGTTCGATTGACTTCAGCGAGGAAAACTGCCTAGACTGGCCCGTTTTCCAGGCTCATCTTTACGGGGACCTGAGAAAACATCGGCCGGATCGCGTCCCGACGGCTCGTTCTCCTCGCAGGCGCCCGTTCCGACCGAACGCTCCCGGGAATTTCCCTGGGGGCCGAACGGAGGGTTTCGGGTATGCCGACTGGCACCATCGCACGCCTCCTCATCGACAAGGGATTCGGCTTCATTCGCGATGAGGGCGGTCTCGAACACTTCTTCCATCGCAGCTCGGTACGAGGCGCGGTCTTCGAACTGCTGCGCGAGGGCCAGCGCGTCGAATTTACGCCGGAGGATTCCGCCAAGGGACCTCGTGCAGGCGATGTTCGTCTCATCGAAGGCTGAGCACTCCTCCTTCTGACAGGCTCGAATCCGGCCCGCGCAGCGGGCCGGATCGCCTCACTCCTCAGATTTCGAACCCCAGCGCGCGCAGCGAACGATCGAGGTCGCTCAAGTCGTCGAGTGCTGCGTCCGGGCCGCTCTCTTCGAGTGCCGCACGAGTGTAGCTGCCAGTCGCCACCGCGACCGACCGTCCGCCGCCAGCTTTCGCCACGGCAATGTCCAGCGGCGTATCACCGATCACCACGACCTGAGAGGGGTCGAAGCGCGGTCCGCCGAGTCCCACCACGCGACTGAGCGCATGACCGAAGAGCGCGTTGCGGTCCGAGGCATCTTCGGCGAACGCTCCGCAGGCAAAGTACTGCCAGAGATCGAAGTACTGCAGCTTGATCTCGGCGCCCATCGCGAAATTCCCCGTCAACAGCGCGAGATGCGCATCGTCGCGAGAAGCGAGCACGTCGAGCAGCGGTCGGACACCCGGCAGCACGCCTTTCCTGGGACCCGGTTCGTGAATCTCGCGCTTGAGGTGTTCGATATAGCGCGCGTGGAACCGCCGCAGCGTCTCCGCGTTGGGCTCGGCGCCGGTGATGCGGGCCATCTCACCGACGATCCACGTGTCGGTGCGTCCGGCCATCGGCACGCCCGCGAGGCGTTTTTCGGCATCGACCCCGGGGCCGCCGAAGATTTCTTCGAATGCACGCGTCATCGCGCGCGCACCCGCACCGCCCGACAGCACCAGGGTGCCGTCGATGTCGAAGAGGAGGAGTTTCATTCAGGGATCAGGGATCAGGGATCAGGGATCAGGATGATGGAACCAGGGATCAGAGACCAGCAAAACTGATCCCTGATCCCTGGGCCCTGATCCCTGTTCGCTGACTGTTACTTGGCAGTGACCGTAATCGTCGAGCAGAGACCGGGGATCTGCATGTGCTTGTCGTCGCCAACCGCCACTGTCAGCTTGTGGCTGCCGGGCGCGAGCTGGGTGTCGATCTCCGTGTCACCCTTGCCGAGGTGCACCCACTTGCCGTCCTTCTTGATCTCATCGCCGTTACCGAGGCAGTCCATGTCGATCCCGAGGTGATAGTGGCCCATGCCGGGACGCACTTCGACGACTTCAGCGGGGACCGCCGAGATCGTGATGCCCTCGGAGGCGAACTTCAGCTTGACCGGGCTCGTCACAGTCGCGCCATCGGCCGGTTCGGCGAAGTACGCGCGCGGCGTCGGCGCGGCGGGCGGGGGCGTGGCAGGGGCTGCCGGTGTTTCGGCTGGCTTGGGGGTTTCGGCTGGCGGCGAGCTGCACGCGGCAATGCCCAGCATCCACACGGGCAGGGCCAGCACGGCCAGATTTCGCTTCACGTTCATGTCACAGGCTCCTTTTGCAACAGGTTGAGGGCGCCAGGCCCGAAACCTGGCTGCGTCATTCTACAGACTGGCCGGGCCTCGTCCAAAGAACCATCCACGGCGTTGGTCGCTTAGACGCCCGCTGACGGGATCGAGTGCCAGGACGCGGCTGCCGATCGCCGCCGCGAAGTCCCGATCGGCGGTCAGCGTCAAAGTCGCCGGAGGGGCGTCGTTTCCAGCCCGGTGGCCCAGGAGGACGCGACGAAGATCGCCCGCCACGCGAGCACCCTGCCCCCGTTCGAGGGTGGCCGAGGGATGTTCGAACAACACGATCGCCGGATCCAGCGCGAGCGCCCGTGCCAGGCGCGCAAGCAGCCGCGTGGAAGCATCGAGATCGCCAATCCGCTGGTCGAGCACTCCGCTCAATCCGGTGCGCTGCGCGAGTGCGCTCGCCTGCTTCCGCAGATCGTCGCTGATCGGATCGATCTCAATCGAGAAGGGCATCGCCAGGTTCTGCAGCACGGACATCGACTCGAGCAGCGGCGCACGCTCGCTGACGATCCCGAAGCGATCGACGATGGAGAGCCAGTCCGTGCTGTCCTCGATATCTGCGGTGGAGCGCCCGAAGAGCGTGACCCGTCCCTGCTCTGGCAGCGTGGCCCCCGTCAGGAGATTGATGAACACTTCGGCGGTCGGCTGATCGAAGCCGACGAGCGCCACCTGTTCGCCGGGCTGAACGGTCAGTTGCTGCAGGCGAAGCGGCCGGAGCCCGCCGTAGTTCTTCACGAGGCCGTTGACCTCGAGAATGGCCTCCGTCACGAGCCGAGCAGCAGGGTGTTGACCTCGTCCACGACGCGATTCGATTCGCGGACGGCTTCGACCTCCACGCGGATCGCCGCGAGGTTGCAGGCGATCCCGCCGTAGGCCATGAGCGCGTGGATGATCGGGGGCAGCGTCTTCGTATCCACGGCGGCGCCAAGAATGGCCGCCGTCATCGTGAGGATCATCGCGAACGTACCGATGGAGAACACGGGCTTACGCGCGAGCGTGATGCGCCGGACGAACCCCTGAGACTGCTGATCGGCTGCCGGATATCCGCCTTCGGCCAGTGCGTCCTTCACGGCTTTGCCCTTGCCGATGAGATAAAACATCATCATCGAGTGCGCGAGCAGAAGGAGCATCGCCGAGAAGAATCCGAAGCGGATGTGCTGCGAGACGTCGATGCCCGCGAGTCCGTAGACGGCAGCGACGAGGAGTCCCGCGAAGCCGATGCCAATAGCCGTGAACAGTCCTTGAGCCAAGACGCTCAGTATGTCACGAAGGGCCGACGTCGCCGGTGTCGCTCGATCGGATTGACGCCAGACGGCTCTTCAAGCCTTCGAATCGTTCCTGAGGCAACGCGATCCCTCCGAGGCGTGCCGCGCGCGATTCGTCGGCGTGGTAATCGGAGCCGCCCGACACTTCGAGCTGCAGTGCGCGCGCCATCGCCAGGTAACGGCTCGTGGCGTCAGGCGGATGTTCCGTGTGGAAGGCCTCGACGGCGTCGAGGCCAGCCGCCGCGAAACCCGGAATCCACTCGTCGCGCTTCAAGAGACCCGGATGCGCGAGCGATGCCACGCCGCCGGCGGCATGAATTTCGGTGAAGACGCGCGCGGGGCTGGGGCCTGCACGTTCGACAAAGGCCGGACGTCCGCGCTGAAGCCAGCGATCGAACGCCTCGTTCGAGTCTGCGACGTGGCCACCGGCGATCAACGCGCGCGCAATCCACGGGCGGCCTGCGGCCAGCGTGGAATCCGCGAGCGCGGGACGCAGAATCGCGTCGGCATCCAGCGTGATGCCGTGACGTTTGAGCCGCTCGACGATTTCGCGCACGCGCGAGAGCCGAATACGACGCTGCTCCTGAAGGAACGTCACGAAGCGCGGCCGACGCTCCACAAAGTAGCCCAGAACGTGAACGTCCACGCCTTCCGCGATCGCCGTGATCTCGATGCCCGGGACGAACGTCACGACCGTCTCACCGGGGGCCGCACAGGCGTCGGCGGCGGCGGCGCATCCGGCCATCGTGTCGTGATCGGTGACAGCGAGCACGCTGATGCCGGCAGCACGTGCACGCGAGACCAGTTCTGCCGGCGTACACCGGCCGTCGGATGCCGTGGTGTGGGTGTGAAGATCGATCAATGCGCGGCGCGCGCCCGCGCGGCCGTGCGGCGGCTCGTCGTGCCGGCCTGGCGCGCCTTCAATGCGCGGTACTCGCGGATGAGGAGCTCGAGGTGTTCCTTCTCTTCGGCGGCGAACTCGAGAAAGATGCGCTTGCCTTCGGAGTCCTCGAACCGCTCGCCGTATTTTTTGAAGAACTGGTGCGAACCACGTTCGCAGCGGATGCCGATGAGCAACGCCTGCTGATCGTCCACGCCACGCCGCAGCTTCTCGGCGCCTTCGGCGAAGATGCCGTTCGCCGGCCCTTTGAAGAACAGGAAGGTCGGACGCGCTTCGAGCTGATCGTCTTCGGCCAGCAGCTGCGCGTAGCGCTGCTCGAGCGTCGCGAGGTGTTCCTTCTCTTCAGTCGCGAGCCGTTCGAACACCGCCCGGCCGCGCGCGTCGGTCGTCAGCTTCGACGCCCGTGAGTAGAAGTCGAGTCCGCTCCGCTCCGTGGCAATCGCGATGCGCAGCGCGTCGCGCGCAAACACGCGCTCGGTGGTCGTTCCATCGACGATCGTCGAGGCCTTCCCCGTCCGGCACTCCTCGCACAACCCGGTGATCTGCACGACGGCCTGATCCACCTGGAACTGGCGCGCGGACGCAACTTCCTCGAGCAGCGCCTCGATGTCCGAGCTGAGGAACTCGGACGAACGGTGGCACTGATTGCAAATGAGATGGAAGTGCCGCGGGTGGCGGTACGCCGGCTCGAACCTCGCGCGGCCTTCACCGAAGTTCACTTTGCGGGCGATGCCCGCGCCGACCATCCACTGCAGCGTGCGATAGACGGTGGCCCTGCCGATGCCGGGGTCTTCTTTGTGGACGAGCGCGCAGAGATCGTCCGCGCTGAGATGGCCTTCCTGCGTGAGGAAGACGTTCAGTACGCGATCGCGCTTACTGGAGTGTTTGCTGCCCGCCGGTCTGAGGCTGGAAAGATCTGGGAGTTCGCGGGCCATGAACAGGAAGTTGAGGAGATGAGGACGGAGGCCCTTTCAGGCCTCCCCCTCAGATCGCCCGATCAATCGACGCTGAACGACGAACCGCACCCGCAGGTGGAGGTCGCGTTCGGGTTCTTGATGGTGAAGCCGCCACCGGTAATGGTGTCGACGAAGTCGACTTCGGCGTTCTTCAGGTACTGCATGCTGATGGGGTCCACGAAGAGCTTCACGCCGTGCGACTCGTACACCTGGTCGCCCGCGCCCTGACCGTTTTCCTCGATCATCAGCCCGTATTGGAAACCGGAACAGCCGCCGCCCTGCACGAAGACGCGCAATCCGCTGCCGGCCTTGTTCTCTTCCGCCAGCAGCTCAGAGATCTTTGTGGCCGCCACTTCCGAAACGTTGATCATCGCTATTTCTCCTCTAGTGACCGGTCATTATACCATTGGCGTCCGATGCCCCTTGTCGCGCTCGCGGCGGCCAGCCGCCAGTCCCGTCTGGCCGTGGCCGATGCACGCTGGGATGCAATTCTGGCGGCAAGACCCGACCTCGAACCTGCCGTCGCCCTCCAGAAACGCCTCATCAGCCTGGTTTTCGATCTGGCGGACCTGATCGATGGGACGCCGCTGCCCCGGCTTTCGTTGCCTCCACGTTATCTGGCCGCCAAACTGAAGGGCGGGACGCCGGCTCTTGGCGGAGAACGAATTCCGCTGCCAGCCACGGCGATGACCGAGCCGCTCCTGGAGCTGTGCCGGGCGCTTGCGGAGGGTGGCGCAGGCGAGGCGGCGGATCACATCCGCGAACTGATCGCCCGGGGCGAGATGGACGCCAACTCTCTCCTCACGGCATCCATCGCCCGGGATCAGGGGGCCATCCGCACCGGTGCCGTGCATCGTGGACTGTCGCCGGATCTCTTGTGGCTGGTCGCCGAACTCGCAGCCAGTCCCTTCGTGCACGCGCTGCAGCGATCGCTCTTCGCGGGCGAAGAGGAGGCGTTGAGCACCGCGCTCGGCGCCTGGAATCACGGCTACTGCGCGGCGTGCGGATCGTGGCCGGCGCTGGCGGAAGTCGTGGGCGGCCACCGCATCCTCCGCTGCTCGTTCTGCGCGCTCGCCTGGGAGTTGACGACGTACTCGTGCGTGTACTGCGGCGAGGAAGGCGAACCGTTCGTCACGGCGGCGCCCGATATGGAACGGAAGGATCGGCGCGTGGAAGTCTGCAGCACCTGCGGCAGCTACATCAAAACGGTGGACCTGCCCGAACTATCCCCGTTCCCGCTGCTCGCGATCTCGGATCTGGAGACGATGGATCTCGACAACGCCGCGATGGAACACGGCTACTCGCGACCTCCTTTGAAGGAATTTACCAAACGATAACCACGATCAGACGCCGATGGCTTCGAGGTGCTTCCCGGACTCCTGCTCGACGTCTTTGTGCAGGCTGTTGCCGTGCGCGTCCATCGTCACCATCGCCGGGAAGGTGTCCACGGTGAGGTGCCACATCGCCTCGGGCGTCCCGAAGTCGAGCAGCGACACGTCGTCCACGCCCTTGATCGTGCGCGCATAGAACTGGGCGGCGCCGCCAATCGCGTTGAGATAGACCGCGCCGTGCTCCTTGAGCGCCGCCAGCGTTTTCGCGCCCATGCCGCCCTTGCCGATTACCGCGCGCACCCCGTAGCGCTTGATGATGTCGCCCTGATACGGCTCCTCGCGAATGCTCGTCGTCGGTCCGGCGGCCGTCACGCGCCACTGCTCGCCTTCTTTCACGACAACAGGACCACAGTGATACAGGACCGAGCCTCGGAGATCGACCGGAGGCTCGTGCTTCATGAGATACGAGTGCACGGCGTCGCGTCCGGTGAACATCCGACCGGAGATCAGCACAACATCGCCGACCTTCAGGGATCGGATCTGTTCATCGGTGATCGGCGCCTGCAGCGCGACCTCGCGTCCGGTGCGCTGGAAGCCGGCCTGATCGAGCATCGGGATGATCGGGGTCGCCGGATCGCGGTACATCCACTTCGTGATCGCGCCCGACTTTGCGTCGAGCACGACGCCGAGGCGGCGGAAGGCCCAGCAGTCGTAGGCCACTGAAACGAAGAAGCTCGCCGGAAGCCGATTGAGCGCGCCGATCTTGCAGCCGATCAGCGACACGCGTCCGCCGAACCCCATCGCGCCGATCTCGAGTTCGTTGACGCGCGCCATGATTGACGCCTCGAGTTCCGCCAGCCGCGCATCGCTATTCACATCGTCCAAGGTCCGGAACAGCTGCTCTTTCGCGTGCGTGTATCCGGACGTTCGATCGCCGCCGATGCAGACGCCGACGGCGCCGGGGCTGCACCCCTTCCCCTGGGCGTTCCACACGGCGTGCAGAATGCATTTCTTCACGCCTTCGAGCGTCCGGTCGGCGCGGCCGAGGTGCGGCAGTTCCACCGGCAGCGCGTACTGCGCGTTTGTGTTCTCGCAGCCGCCGCCCTTGAGGATCAACCTGATTTCGATGTCGTCGCGTTCCCACTGATCGAAGTGGATGATCGGCGTGCCCGGCCCGAGGTTGTCGCCGGAATTCTTCCCGGTGATCGAATCGACAGAGTTCGGACGAAGTTTCCCGCGCCGCGTCGCCTCGGCCACGGCCTCGCGGATCTGTGCGCGCATCCACACCTGGTTCGCACCAACCGGTACGTGCACTTCGAACGTCGGCATGCCCGTGTCCTGACAGATCGCCCCTTCGCCCTCGGCGGCAAGGTCGATGTTCTGCGCGATGATCGTCAGCGCCTGCTTCGCGCGCGTGCCCTCCACCTCTGCATCCAGCGATGTCTTCATCGCGGCGCGGACATCGGGCGGCAGGTCGGTCGAGGTTCGGACGATCAGCTGGAGGACGCTCTCGAAGAACGATGGAAGCATGGGAGCATCAGTATAATCCGGTGAGATCGGTGCCATGCCTTTCAGAATCGAGCACGATTCTCTCGGCGAGTTGAGCGTGCCCTCGGACGCTTATTACGGTATCCAGACGCAGCGCGCCGTCGAGAATTTTCCAGTCAGCGGTCTTCGGCAGCATCCGGATCTCATTACGGCAACGGTGCTCGTCAAGAAGGCGGCGGCCCTGACGAACGCCGGCCTCGGACGTCTGGACAAGACGACGGCGGATGCGATCGTGAAAGCGGCGGACGAAGTGCTCTCGGGGGGCCTCCGGGATCAGTTTCCCGTGGACGTGTACCAAGCCGGCGCGGGTACGTCGCACAACATGAACGTCAACGAAGTGCTCGCCAATCGCGCCGCCGAGATCCTGAACGAACCGCGCGGGACCTACAAACGCGTGCACCCGAACGATCACGTCAACATGGGTCAGTCGACGAACGACGTATTCCCGACGGCCACGCGCCTCGCGCTGCTGGCCGGAAACAAGCCGCTGGTGGCCGCCACGCGCGGCCTCGCTGCCATATTCGAAGAGAAGAGCCGGGAGTTCGCGGGCATCATCAAGACCGGCCGTACGCATCTGCAGGACGCCGTCCCGATGACCGCGGGCCAGGAACTTGGCGGCTATGCGGCCTGTGTCACTCGAGCCGCAGACGCTGTCGAGACTTCGTCCAGGGAATTACTCGAACTGAACATCGGCGCCACGGCCGTGGGCACCGGGCTCAACGCCGGCGACGATTTCCGGACACAGGTCGTCGAACACCTGCAGAGGCTGAGCGACCTTCCGGTGAAGTCGGCACCGAATCTGTTTCGCGTCACGCAAAGCATGGGCGACGTCGTGTCCTACTCGGGCGCGCTGCGCCGCCTCGCCGTGGAGTTGTCCAAGATTGCGAACGACCTGCGGCTGCTGTCGATGGGGCCGCGGGCCGGTGTCGCGGAAGTCGTCCTCCCTGCCGTGCAGCCCGGATCGTCGATCATGCCGGGCAAGGTGAATCCCTCGATTGCGGAGATGGTGAATCAGGTCTGCTTCCAGGTGATGGGATGTGACGCGACGATTGCGCTGGCCGGCGAAGCGGGGCAACTCGAACTCAACGTCATGATGCCGGTCATCGCATGGAACGCCGTTCATGCCTCCTCGATTCTGCGCAACGCGATGATCGTCTTGCGCGAACGGTGCGTCGCGGGATTGTCGTTCGATGCCGGACGGGCGAAGGAACTGCTCGAACGCAGCACGGCGATCGCCACCGCACTCAGCCCGCACATCGGGTATGCGGCCACGGCCGAGATCGCCAAGGAAGCCGTACGCACCGGACGGTCGATCCGCGAACTCGTGCTCGAGCGCAAACTGCTCGACGCGGCCGCGCTCGATCGGATTCTGTCCGTTGAAAGCATGACGAAGGGCGGCATCGCCGGTGGCACAACGGAGCCCGGTCGATGAATCGCCTGGCATCCGCCGTCGCCGGGGGGACTCTGGCTGCGTGTCTCGCATGCACGGCGCCACCGCCGATCAGCGACGCAGGCGGTTCGTTGTCGACGCCGCAGGCTGACACGGACGCGTCAAAAGCAAAGGGCCGGCTGTTCAGCGCGCAGGACCTCGGGCTGCTCGACGCGCCGGATCGCGACAAGTGGCAGAATCCCGACCAGATCATGGATGCGCTGAAGATCGCCGAGGGATCCGTCGTGGCGGACCTCGGGGCCGGCGGCGGATGGTTCACCATTCGTCTCGCGCGACGCGTCGAACAGAACGGGCTCGTCTACGCGGAAGACATCCAACGCCTCATGCTCGTCGCGCTCGAGCGTCAGATGGATCGCGAAGGCCTGAAGAACGTCCGCGGGGTACTCGGCACGGCGACCGATCCCCGGCTCCCCACCGAAGTGGATGCTGTCCTGATCGTCGATGCGTACCACGAGATGGAGGATGCCGCCGATCCCACACAGGTCATCACGCTGTTGAAGAACATCGAGCGCACACTGAAGCCCCATGGCTGTCTCGGGGTCGTGGACTTCGAGGTCGGCGGCGGCGGGCCAGGACCGGCGCCCGACGAACGCGTGCGTCCGGAAACCGTGATCGACGCCGCGCGCGCCGCCGGACTGACGCTCGTCAAGCGCGAAGCGGTGCCGCCGTTCCAGTACCTGCTCGTCTTCGGCAAGGCATCCAATCAATCTCGCTGCGCTTCGTAGTCCTCCTATGCCCATTCCAACAGCCCTGACCATCGCCGGCAGCGATTCCGGTGGCGGCGCGGGCATTCAGGCCGATCTCAAAACGTTTGCCGCCCTCGGCGTCTACGGCATGAGCGCGATCACGGCGATCACCGCCCAGAACACGAAGGGCGTGACCGGCGTCATGCCCGTCACCACCGATATCGTCACGGCACAGATCGAAGCCGTCGCCTCCGACATCGCTGTCGATGCCACCAAGACCGGCATGCTCTTCAACGCGGCGATCGTCGAAGTGGTGGCGGCCGCGATCGAGTCGCTCGACCTTCCGCTGGTCGTGGTCGATCCGGTGATGGTGGCCAAGAGCGGCGATCGCCTGCTGGACGACGATGGCGTGCAGGCACTGGCGGCGGAACTGCTGCCGCGTGCGCTCGTGGTGACGCCGAACATCCCCGAGGCGGCGATTCTGAGCGGACGCACGATTGACAATCTGGAGGATGCGCGGTCGGCATCGAAGGCGATTTACGACGCCTGCGGCGCCGCGGTCGTGCTCAAGGGCGGACACGCGGAGCGAAGCGAAAACGGCACGCTCATCGATCTGGTCTTCGATGGCGAGCGGTTCACTGAGTTCCCAACGCCGCGCATAAACACACGAAACACGCACGGGACGGGGTGCACATTTGCTGCCGCCATCACGGCGCGTCTCGCGGCCGGGGACTCCCTGCTCGACGCCGTCAACCGCGCGCAGACCTACGTCGCGGAAGCGATCGCGCACGCCCTGCCCATCGGTCATGGCCACGGTCCGCTCGATCACTTCTGGAAGAACCGCGCGCGCGCGTAGCCGCTCGAGCGTGGCATCCGGCTTGGCCGGGCGTCGGCGTGGACCTGTATACTGAAGTGATGTCCCTCCCGCTTCTGGCGATCGGATCGGGCCCGCTTGCGGTCGAGCCGCTGGTGGCCGCCGTCGGAGGGCACGAGGGAACGGACGGCGCGGTCGTGACCTTCCTCGGGCTCGTCCGAAACCACAACGCGGGCAGGCGCGTCACACACCTTGAGTACGAGGGCTACGAACCTCTCGCCCTCAAGGCGTTCGAGCGGATTGCGAGCGAGATCAATGCGCGCTGGCCGGGCGCCCGCCTGGCCCTGCATCACCGCGTCGGGAGGCTCGAGATCGGCGCAGCGAGCGTGGTCATCGTCACGGCCTCCGCGCATCGCGCGGAGGCGTTTTCGGCGTGCCGCTACGCCATCGAACGCGTGAAGCAGATTGTGCCGATCTGGAAGCGCGAGTTTTTCGACGGCGGCGACGTGTGGATCGAAGGCGCGACCGCCGATCCGGACGACGAGAGCGCGCGGGCGCACGCGGAGCGCGTGGCATGCGCGTGACGGTGCGGCTGTTCGCGCGGCTCCGCGATATCGCCGGCAGCGCCGAACTCGTGAGAGAGGCCTCGCCCGGCGATACGGTCGGTGCCGTGTGGCGGCGGCTCGTGCAGGAGTTCCCGGAACTCTCGCGCTACGAGAAGTCGATCTCCACCGCCGTGAACGCCGACTACGCCCGCATGGAGCAGGCGATCGCCGACGGGGACGAAGTCGCGTTTCTGCCGCCGGTGTCCGGAGGCTGATGAACGCTGGGGCTGGGACTAGGGGTTGGGGCTGGAACTGGGAGCCAGAGGCTGGGGCTCGTCGTTGACAGCTGACAGCCAATCGCTGATAGCTTGAACATTCATGTTCGACAAACTTGCGGCAATTGAACGGCAATACGACGAACTGCTCGCGCGGCTCGGCACGACCGAATTGCAGAACAATCCGGTCGAGTACAAGAAGGCCGCGAAGACATCGTCCGACCTCGAGCCGACGGTGACGAAGTTCCGTGAGTACCTGGGCGTGGCGAGGGACATCGCCGGCGCCGAGGAGCTCGTCGCAGGCGGCGACGCGGACATGCGCGAGCTGGCGCAGCAGGAATTGAAGTCGCTGGCCGCGCGTCGCGACGCGCTGGTTGAGGAGCTCAAGATTCTCCTGATCCCCAAGGATCCCAACGACGAGAAGAACGTCGTGCTCGAAATCCGCAAGGGGACCGGAGGAGAAGAGGCCGCGCTGTTCGCCGCCGATCTGTTCCGCATGTACACCAGATTCGCCGAGCGCCAGGGCTGGAAGGTGGACGTGATGTCCACGAGCGACGCGGCGGCCGGTGGACTGAGCGAAGCCATCGCGACCATCGAAGGCAAGGGTGCCTACAGCAAGTTGAAGTACGAGAGCGGCGTTCACCGCGTGCAGCGCGTGCCCGCAACCGAGGCGAGCGGCCGCATTCATACGTCCGCGGCGACCGTTGCTGTTCTTCCCGAAGCGGAGGAAGTGGACGTGCAGATCGACCAGAAGGATCTGCGCGTCGACACCTTCTGCTCGAGCGGGCCCGGCGGACAGAGCGTGAACACCACTTACTCCGCGGTGCGGATCACGCACATCCCGACCGGCCTCGTCGTTTCGCAGCAGGACGAGAAGTCTCAGATCAAGAACCGGGCGAAGGCGATGAAGGTGCTGCGTTCGAGGCTCTACGAGATGGAACTGCAGAAGCAGCAGGACGCCATCGCGAAGGACCGCAAGGAACAGGTCGGCAGCGGCGATCGCTCGGAGAAGATCCGGACCTATAACTTCCCGCAGAACCGCGTGACGGATCACCGGATCAACTTCACCTCGCATCAGCTGTCCGACGTGCTGAACGGCGATCTGTCCGAAGTCCTCGACCAGCTGACGATGCACTACCAGTCGAAAAAGCTGAAGGATGCCACCGAAGGCGACCCGAACCGCGCGCACTGACGCATCATGACCATCCACGCCCGCGTCGCGCTCGCGCGGCAGCGCCTGACCGGGGCGGGGATTCCAGATACCGAAGCCGCCCTCTCTGCCAGGCTCCTCGCGCAGCACGTGCTCGGCTGGGACGCGGCACGCTTCGTCGCGAACGCCACCGATCCGGAGCCTGCGGCGTTCGCCGAACAGTACGACCCTCTCATCCGGCGCAGGGAACTACGCGAACCCGTCGCCTATCTCACGGGTCACCGCGAATTCTGGGGACTCGACTTCGCCGTCTCGCGCGCCGTCCTGATCCCGCGCCCTGAAACCGAGCTCATCGTCGAAACCGTGTGCGCATTGCTGCCGGACCGCTCCCGTCAGGTTCGGCTCGCGGACGTTGGCACCGGGAGCGGTTGCCTGGCGGTGGCACTGGCGCACGAATATCCGCGGGCGCACGTCGTCGCGACGGACATTTCGGGCGACGCCCTCGACGTCGCGCGCGCCAATGCTGACAGGCACCACGTGCGCGACAGGATCTCGTTCACCAGGGCGGATCTTCTGGATGGCATCGGCGGCAGCTTCGACGCGATCGTCTCGAATCCACCCTACGTGCCCGACTCAGACCGTCCTTTCCTGCAGTCCGAAGTCAGGGACCACGAGCCCGCGACGGCGCTGTTCGGCGGTCAGCAGGGGTTGCATATCATCCGCAGGCTGCTGGAGGCGGCGCCCGTTCGACTGGCTCCAGCGGGGCTCCTGCTCTTTGAATTCGGCCTGGGCCAGGCCGAGCGGATCCGCGCGCTCATTGCGGCGGCCCCGCCGCTCGAATTCGTGGAGATCAAGGCCGATCTTCAGGGAGTTGCTCGAGTAGCGATTTGCAGGCGCCCGCGGCGCGAGCCTGAGGACACGCAGATCCGAAGGCGAGCATCAGCGTGAGTTCCGCTGGGGGTGGGGCCCCAGCGCCAGTGAGGAAAATGCTAGGCTAGCCCCGAATGACCGACTGTCTGTTCTGCCGCATCGTCCGTCGCGAAATCCCGTCGACCATCGTCTATGAAGACGACCGTATCCTCGCCTTCAATGACATCGATCCGAAGGCTCCCACTCACGTGCTGCTGGTGCCCAAGCGCCACATCGCGACGCTCAACGATCTCACTGCCGACGACGATGGATTGATCGGGGAAATCGTCCGGAGGGCGTCCGCGATCGCGCGCGAGCGTGGGCTGTCGGCGGGTGGATTCAGGACCGTCTTCAACACAAACCGCGATGCCGGACAGACTGTATTCCACATTCACCTGCATCTTCTCGGTGGACGCGGGCTGATGTGGCCGCCTGGATAGACACGCGCGAGAAGTTCGCCACTCGAAGTCAGAAGCGGGAAGGACGATCATGACTGACCGACACTACAGCCGGCGTGAGTATCTCGGACTGATGGGTGCGGCAATGGCGTTGCCGAGTGCGCGTGTTGCCGGGCAGACCGGAGGATCGGCAGCGCCGGCCGTCAAACAGATGCGCGGCGCCTTCATGATTCTCAACACGCCCTTCACCGAATCGAAGGCCGTGGACTGGGACGACCTCGCGCGGGAAGTGCAGTTCGTGGATCGGTGTGGCGCGCAGGGCGCGGTGTGGCCGCAGGGTTCGAGCAGCGTGGCATCCCTGTCGAAGGAAGAGCGGCTGCGCGGCATGGAAGTGCTCGCGAAGGCGGTCGAGGGTCGGAAGATCGCGCTGGTGCTCGGTGTCCAGGGCAAGGACACCACGGAGATGCTCGAGTACGCGAAGAAGGCCGAAGGCCTCGGGCCCGACGCCATGATTGCGATGCCGCCGACGACGGCGACGTCCCTGGAGGACTATCGCTCGTACTTCCGTGCGCTCGGCAAGGTGACGGCCCGCCCGGTCATCCTGCAGACGAGCGGCGGCACGCGCGACCTGATTCCGTCCGTCGAATTGATCGTCGATCTCGCCAAGGAGATGCCGAACTTCGGATACGTGAAGGAAGAGAGCGAGCCGCTGATGGATCGCATGCAGGCGGAACTGGACCAGAAGCCGCCGATGAAGTCGATCTTCGGGGCCAACTTCGGCACTTACTGGCTCTCGCAGCTCAACCTCGGAGCGGACGGCATCGTGACGGGCAACGGGATGTACGCGGATCTCTTCGCGAAGATGTGGGAGTTCCACACGACCGGGCAGACCGACAAGCTGCGGGATGCCTACAGCCGGTTCCTGCTGATGCGGAACCTCAACGAGCAGATTCCCGGCGCGGATCTCTACATCATGAAGAAGCGCGGCGTGTTCAAGACCACCGCCACGCGGTCGCGGACGCAGTACAACTTCTCATCGGAAGAGATCAAAGAGATCGAGTTCAGGTTCGCGGGCCTGAAGCCATACCTGATGGCGTGAGTTTCAGAGGCAGGACGGGGCTTCAGCCCCGTCAGTCGCGTCGCTTGCGCGTCGCGCTACAACAGCGCCCTCAGCGTCCGCTCGTAGATCATCGACAGCGGACCGATATCCGACACCTTCACCCGCTCGTCGATCTTGTGGATGGTGTCGTTGGTTGGACCGAATTCCACGACTTCCTTTGCGATCTTCGCGATGAAGCGCCCATCCGACGTGCCTCCGCCGGTAGACAGCGCAGGCGCGACCCCTGTGACGGCGCGAACCGCAGCGGTCAGCGCATCCACGAGCCCGCCTTTGGCCGTGATGAACGGCTGCCCCGACAACGTCCAGGCCAGCTCGTACTCCAGTCCGTGACGATCGAGCACTTGCTGGACACGTTCCTTCAGCGACTCCGCCGGGGACCGCGGCGAGAACCGAAAATTGAACGCCACATCGACCACACCGGGGATGACGTTGGGCGCGCCGGTACCTGCGTGAATATTCGAGATCTGAAAGCTCGTCGGCTGAAAGTGCTCATCCCCCTCATCCCATCGGATTGACGCGAGTTCCGTCAGCGCCGGCAGCGCCGTGTGAATGGGATTACGCCCGCGTTCGGGATAGGCGATGTGGCACTGGATGCCTTTCACGTGCAGATCGCCGTTGAGAGACCCCCGCCGGCCGTTCTTGATCGTGTCACCCAGTCTGGATTCCGACGTCGGCTCGCCGATGATGCAGGCGTCGATGCGCTCGCCGCGCGCCTCGAGCGACTCGACCACGAACGCGGTCCCGTCCACGGCGGCACCTTCTTCGTCCGACGTGAGCAGCACGGCGATCGAGCCGTGCGATGGACGAGAGGCGGCCACACGCTCGGCCGCAGTCACGAGCGCGGCCAGCGGCCCTTTCATATCCGATGCACCGCGGCCGTAAAGGTAACCGTCGCGTTCGGTTGGCGTGAACGGATCGCTCGTCCACTGCGTGAGCGGACCCGGCGGAACGACATCGACATGTCCTGCGACACACAGCAGTGGACTGGTGCTGCCGAACCGCGCCCACAGATTGGTCACTTCTCCACGATCCAGCCGCTCGCAGTTGAATCCGGCCGCGCCGAGGCGCTTGCGGATGATGTCGAGGGTGCCGCTCGCGTCCGGCGTCACCGATCGACACGCGATCAGCTGCCTGGCGAGCTCGAGCGTCTCGCGTTGAATGTCCGGCGGCGCGGCCTGGCCTGAGCTCATGACACAGCGGCGGGTGTCAGGAGCGCAGCAGATCGTTGATGGAGGTTTTCGAACGCGTCTGAGCGTCCACGCGCTTCACGATCACTGCGCACGCGAGCGAATAGCGTCCATCCGACGAAGGGAGGCTGCCCGGAACGACGACGGAGCCTGAGGGAACGCGGCCGTAATGGACTTCACCCGTGGCGCGATCGAAGATCTTCGTGCTCTGGCCGATGAACACACCCATCGACAGCACGGAGTTCTCTTCGACGACGACGCCCTCAACGACTTCGGATCGCGCGCCGATGAAGCAGTTGTCCTCGATGATCGTGGGATTCGCCTGCAGCGGTTCCAGGACGCCGCCGATCCCGACGCCGCCGGAGAGGTGAACGTTCTTTCCGATCTGGGCGCACGACCCGACGGTCGCCCACGTATCGACCATCGTGCCCTCGTCAACATACGCTCCGATGTTGACGAACGATGGCATCAGCACGACGTTCTTGGCGACGTAAGTCCCCGTCCGGACCACCGCGCCAGGAACGACGCGGTACCCACCGGCACGGAATTCCGCATCGCCGGTTTCGTCGAATCGCGGCGGCACCTTGTCGAACGCGGTTCCGACCGAGCCGGACATCACGCGATTATCGTGCGTCCTGAAGTACAGCAGCACCGCCTTCTTGATCCACTGGTGCGTCACCCATGCGCCGTCGATCTTCTCGGCGACGCGCAGCTGACCTGCGTTCAGTTCCTGGATGACACGCTCGAGTGCCGCCGCGAGCGCTCCATCGACGTTGCCGAAGTGGATTTCGGCCCGCCGCTCGAACGCGGCATCGATTGTCGTTTCAAGATCGGACATCACAGTGCTCATGGCTCAATTATCACCGTTCCCCGCGAGTCCCGCTATCCTGCGCGCGGCGTCCTCGCAGGCAGCCAGATTCGGCACCAGCGCCATTCGCACGTAGCCGCGACCAGGATTCAGGCCGTGCGCCTCTCGGGCGAGGTACTGACCCGGCAGGACCGTGACATGCTGGCGGCGAAACAATTCTCTCGCGAACGTCTCATCGTCTCCGCCGGGCACCTGCGCCCAGAAGTAGAAACCTGCATCCGGCTTCGTCACGCCGAGAGCCGGGCCGAGGATCGAAAGAAGCCGATCGAACTTTTCCCGGTACAGCGTCCGGTTCTCGCGCACGTGCTCCTCGTCGCGCCATGCGGCGATGCTGGCCTGCTGGACGGCGGGATTCATCGCCGAGCCGTGATACGTCCGATAGAGCAGGAACCTGCTCAGCAGCGCAGCGTCACCCGCGACGGCGCCGGAGCGCAAGCCTGGCGCGTTTGATCGCTTGGAAAGACTGGTGAAGACCACGAGGTTACGGAAGTCGCGGCGGCCAAGCTTCTCCGCCGCTTCGAGCCCGCCGAGAGGCGGCGCACCTTCGTCGAAGTAGATTTCGGAATAGCACTCGTCCGACGCAATGACGAACCCGTGGCGGTCCGAAAGATCGAACAGCGTGCGCCATTCGTCCAGCGTGTGCACGCGGCCCGTTGGATTGCCGGGCGAGCAGATGTAGATCAGTTGAACGCGCCGCCACTCGTCGTCGGTCAGGGATGCGGTGTCGAGCGAGAACCCGTTCGCGGCGGTCTGATTCAGGAATCGGGTCTCCGCGCCGGCCAGCAGCGCCGCACCTTCATAGATCTGATAGAACGGATTCGGCGACACGACGATGGCGGACGGCCGCGAGCCATCGATCACGGTCTGCGCGAACGCGAACAGCGCCTCGCGCGATCCGTTCACGGGAAGCACCTGTGTTGCGGCGTCCAGGCCGGCCAGCTTGTAGCGGCGGACGAACCACTGCGCGATCGATTCCCGCAGGACGTTCATTCCGGCCGTCAGCGGATAACTGGCAAGTCCATCGAGGTGATCGGTGAGCGCTCGCCGGATGAGCGCAGGTGTTTCGTGCTGCGGTTCCCCAATCGAAAGGCGAATCGGTGGCAACGGCGGCGGTTCAACACCCGCGAGCAAGCGGCCAAGCTTTTCGAAGGGGTAAGGCTGAAGCGAGGAGAGGCGCGGATTCACCGCGCTAGATTACATGAGGCGGGGTTTCGACTGATCGCGCTTGAGGCTCAGCGTCTCCACCGGGCTGGTCATGATCACCTGCGAGTCCGAAAGCAACTCGATGCGGAAGCCGACGTAAATGCCGTGGACCTTGAGGAAGCTGCCCCCGAGAGAGCATCCGGCCACGCGCACCTGCGTGAACTCCGGAAAGTAGGCGCCACCTCGCACCATCACCGTCGCGGCCTGCGGGTCGGTGACGATGAACTCGTAGTGGTTGTGTTTCGTCCGCACCGACAACCGATCGTGGATGAGCAGGCGGTCCACCAGCACGCCGTCGCGCCAGTCGTGCCCCGCCCACGTGTCGAGCAACGCGCCCGCGGCGACCTTGCTGCTCTTCCCGGGGACGATGATGCTGCTATCCATCTCCTTTAGTGTCTCATGCCGGCCCCGGCTGAGCGAGTCCTGCTCTGCCGCAGATCCCGGTGAGTTATGGAAGAACCCGGCAACCACGCGCGTTCACACCTCGTGCGCAGGTTCGAGTACCGGATGCCGGCTGGAACTCTCCGCGGGACGACGGAATACCTGGCGGTACCCGCCGGCGATGAGGGCTGAGACATCGGCGAGAATCAGGGGAAGGCGAAGTCCACCCGGATAAGCGAGGTAGCGCGCGACCCAGACCGGATGGAACTTCTCCTTGAACGCGCGCAACCCCTGAAACTGATAGATCGGCTCCGCGTGCGCGTAGAGAAACGCGCCAATCCGGTTCCAGCGCGAACCGGATGGCGATCCGCCGACACCGGCCAGCGGCGCCATGCCGAGCGCGAGCCAGCGATAGGCCTCGGCCTTGCCCCAGAGTTGCAGATGAATGAGCAAACCCTCCATTGCGCTCTTCGGTGCGTCGTGCGCGTAGCGCATCAGGTCCAGTGAAAGTTCCTGATGACCGGCGGCCGTCCACACATTCGCAAACGCCAGAATCCGTCCCTCACGTTCCAGCACAGCGACAGGAAAGCGGCTGACGTACTCCTCGTCGAAGAACCCGAGCGAGAACCCCTTTTCGGCGCCCGTCTTGGCCGCCAGCCACTCGTTGGAGATCACCCGGAGCCTGGGAAGAAGGGCCGGGACGTCCGCAGGAGCCACCAGACGGAATCCCACGCCCTCCTTCTCCAGGCGTCTGAGGACCTGGCGCTGTCGCGCCGCCGTGCCGCCGGCAAGCGTCAGCGACGACAGGTCCACGCGCGCTTCCTCGCCGAGCTTCACGACCGTCAACCCGAAATCGGCGTAGCGATGCAGGTGATCCGCGCTTACTTCGTAGAACACCGGTATTCCACCGAAGTCGTCACAGCGCTCGAGAAATGCTCGAATCACCTCCGTCATCCGTTCCGGATTACCGACCGGATCGCCCATGGCGGCCCACGTGCGGCCCTGGACTCCGTACATCAGGAACGCCGAACGGTCTTCGCTGAAGATGATCGACTTGTCGCGCAGGTAAACCAGATTCGGCGTCGTCGCGCCCTGGCGCGCGATGACGCGTCCGGCCTCGGCCAGTTCCTCGTCGGTCGGCGCCACGAACGCGTGCGGCGGATACCGCAGCAACCGCTCCAGACCGAACAGCAGCACGACGATCGCGACGCCGACTGATGCGCGGAGGAAGCGCGAGGCCTCGCCGTGCAGCTCGAACTGCCACCAGAGTTCGCTCGAGTAGCTCACGTGCTTGTAGGAGAAGAGACCCAGCCAGATTGACGAGGCGATCGCCGCCGCCAGCGCGGCGATCCATTCAGGCGAGAAACGCGTCTCGAAGAGCGCCGCACGGCGCGTGAAGACGCGGCGCGCGCGCCATAGCAGACCGAAGACCACGGTCAGCAGCAGCGCCTCTTCATAGTCCAGACCCTTCACCAGTGTTGCCGCGATGCCGATGCCGATGGCGCCGAGGCTCAGATAGCGCGCCGCATCCAGCCGGCGCGCGAGGCCCTGCGACAACAGCAACAGCGCCACTCCGACGACGCTTCCGGCGAAGTGCGAGATCTCGATCACGCCGAGCGGGAATACGCGCGCGAGCGCAGCGAGGCGTCCGGACACCGCCGGCGTTGCGCCCGAGAGCAGCAGGACGAGCCCGGCAATGAACGTGAGCGCGGAAAGCAGCCGCGGCGTGAACGTGTCGGCGAGTTCGCCCAGCACAGCACCGACGCGTGCGGCCTGATCGCGGCGCTTCAGGAACTCGTCGGCGGCCAGGCCCGCAAGCGCGAGCGCCAGCGGCGCCAGGTAGTAGATGGCGCGATACACCGCGAGGACCGGCAGCAGTTGCGACCCGGTCAGGTAGGGCGCGAGCAGCAGCGTGAGCATGCCTTCGAAGACACCGGCGCCCCCGGGAACGTGGCTGACCATGCCGACGAGCATCGCGGTGAGGAACGCGCCCAGAAACACCGTCCAGGCGAGGGCGCCCGCGGGCAGCAGCACGTAGAGAATAGCAGCCGCGAGAATCCAGTCCGCCACGGAGAGAATCAGCTGTGTGAAGGCGAGCGATGGCCGCGCGAGAAGATAGCCGGCTGTCGCGGCGAGGAGCAGCCAGCCCAGAGCCTGACCCGGAATATGAGGAACGCCGAGGGCTCCCAGTGGTGCTCGCACAAGGACGACGCCGCCCAGAAACAGCAGTCCGAGCCAGAACGTCACCGAGTACGCCACCACGATCCGCGACAGCTCGGAGGCGCTGATCCCCCAGCGGCAGTAGAAGCGATAACGGACGGATGCCCCGGACAGAGCCGAGAAACCGACGTTGTTCGCGACGGCATAGGCCAGAAACGAGGTGAGCATGATCCGGCGCGCCGGCAGCGACCGGCCAATCGCTTTGAACGCCAGCCGGTCGTAGCCCGTCAGCACGAGGTAGTTGAGTCCCGTGAGCATCAACGCAACGGTTACCCGCCAGCGCGGGATGCGCAGCGCGTCCCTGGCGAAAGACTGCCAGGAATAGGCACGCAGCTCTGAAGCGAGCACCGCAAGCGCGCCGAGAAAAAGGACGAAACCGACGACGGCGGGAAGCGCGCGGCGAAGGCGAGCGGTCATGAGCGTGACGGATCGACGTGGTGCTCGTGCACCCACGCGATCGCCTCCAGGAGGCGCTGATCGAGCGCCTCGACATTGCCGCTGAAGCGGTGGTTCGACGCGTCCACGATCCAGAGCCGCTTGGGATCCTTCGCGGCCTGCATCACGGCATCGATCTCGGCGCGCGACACGAACTCGTCGTGCGCCGACTGGATGGCAGCCAGCGGCAGCGGCGAGACTCGGCCGGCGATCGACGAGGCATGAAAGACTGGTTCGTGCGGCGGCTTGTGCGTGAACCAGGTCGCCATGTCGGACCAGCGCCACGCCAGCTCGTTCACATCCGGCAACCCCAGCCCGATGACGCCGGCGATTTCGGCCTTCGTCCGCGGATCGGTGGCGGCCAGCAGCGAGAGGCCAGCGCCTTCGGAAACGCCGACGAGAATTGGTGATGTTTTTCCGGTTCCGCGCGCAAACCTCACCAGGACGTCGTAGTCGCCCGGCTCGTCCACGGGCTCGAGCATGCGTCCCGTGCTGGTGAAACCTTCCAAATAAGCCCTGGCATCGAAGCCGACGACGAAGAGCCCGCGCGCTGCGAGGAACTCTGCGACGTGCGGTCCGAGGTGCATCCAGCCGCCGTCTCCGCTGGAGATGATGATTGGCTCACCGCTGCGCTCTCCGTAGAGGTGCAACGTCTGCGCGTGCCCGCGGATGTCGATCGTCGTGGTCCACTCACGAGCCGGTGTCACGGTTCCCGCGGTCGTCGTCGACACGAACACGGTGACCAGCAGGAAGGCGACAACCCATCGCAAAGGAGAGCCATGACGCGTGCTGTCGCTCACAACGACCTCACCGGTCTGTTGGCAAGCGAGGTACCACCAGCGACCGTCGAGAGATCCGGCTAACTCGTTGGATTTCGGGAAGGTCTGCAGGAGTACGTGTGGCGATCCTGCTCGCGGCGGCCATTCCGCCACAGCCGCGCCTCAATTCGACTGAGCTCGAAGCGACCCTATTCTTTCAGCGGGATGCCGAAGCGCTCGGCCATGCGGTAGAGCGTGCGGCGATCGACGCCGAGGATCTCGGACGCGCGCGTCCGATTGCCCGATGTAACTTCCAATACGTGAACAAGATACCGGCGCTCGAGATCCTCGAGCGTCGGGAGGTCCGAGAATGGCTCGCCATTCGTCGCCATGCGAAATCCCGTCACCGCTGGCGGGAGATCGAACGATTCGATGCTCGATCCGCGGCTCAACGTGACAAGCCGCTCGATGGTGTTCCGCAATTCCCGGACATTGCCAGGCCACGAGTGGCGCATGAGCGCGTCGAGTGCATCCGCCGAAAGCGTCTTGCGCCGGCTGTTCCTTGCGCACGCCTCCTCCAGAAACCGGCTGATGAGGAGCGGGATATCGGCGCGGCGCTCGCGCAGCGACGGCACTCGAATCACGATGACGCTCAGGCGGTAGTACAGATCCTGCCGGAACTTTCCGTCTGCCACGGCCTGCTCGAGCGTCACGTTCGTGGCGGCGACAACGCGCGCGCCAGTGCGCACGACGCGGCTCGCCCCGACCGGCCGCACCTCGCCCTCTTCCAGCACGCGCAACAGCGCCACCTGGAGTGCCGGCGAGGTTTCGCCGATCTCGTCGAGCAGCACCGTGCCACCGGCGGCCTGTTCGAAGATGCCCTTGCGATCGCCGACGGCGCCGGTGAACGCGCCCCGCACGTGTCCGAACAGTTCTGACTCGAGCAACGTGTCCACGAGCGCGCCGCAATTGACCGCAACGAACGGCTCGTGCGCGCGGCGGCCATGCGCGTGAATGGCGCGCGCCACCAATTCCTTGCCGGCGCCGCTCTCGCCGACGATGAGCACGGGCGCGGTCGAGTCAGCGGCCATGGCGATGTGCTTGTAGACCTCGAGCATCGGTGCCGTTCGACCGACGAGACCCGTCGGCGCCGCTTCGGGCATCTCGGCCTGCCGGCCCGCGCCCGGTTCCGAGAGCGCGTGCGACACGATGCGGCGGACGTCGGCGATGTCGAAGGGCTTGCTGATGTAGTCGAACGCGCCGGCGCGAACGGCTTCGATGGCCGTCTCGAGCGTCCCGAATCCGCTGATCAGCACGACGGGCGCGTCCTCGTGCTCCGCACGGAAGGCACGCAGCAGATCGAGACCCGATCTCGGCGAGCCCAGGTTGATGTCGGAAATGAGGAGGTCGAACGGTTCCTTCCGGATGCGGGCGCTGGCGTCGTCCGCATTCTGCGACGACACGAACTCGCGGTCCGATGCCGCCAGCAGTTCCTCGAGGAACTGGCACGTCTCACGGTCGTCGTCCACGATCAGGATGCGCGCCACGGTCAAGTCAGAGACGAACGGGCCGGTCCGCTCGCCGGAAGATCGATGGTGAACACGGCGCCGCCCTCGGTTGAATTTCTCGCGCTGATGTTTCCGCCGTGCGCGCGCACGACGTCGCGCACGATGCCGAGCCCGAGCCCGGTGCCCTGCCCCGCCGGCTTGGAGGTGACCCAGGGCTCGAAGATCGTGTCCAGCAGGCTGGGCGGAATGCCCGTCCCGGTGTCGGCGACTTCGATGTGCACCCGGGCGCCCGAAGCCGCCACCGCGCGAATCGTGAGCGTGCCGCCTTCGGGCATCGCATCGAGAGCATTCGTGATCAGGTGAAGCAGGGCCACTTCGATCTGCGCGGTATCGGCAGCCACGGGCGGGAGGTCGTCCGCCACGTCGATGCGTGCGGTGACGTGCCGCTTCTCGAGCCGGGGCCCGACGAGTTCGCGCACGCGATCCACGATGCGGGCAACGTGCACGATATCGCGGCGCGGCGCCTGGCGGGCTTCGTCCAGCAGGTTGCGAAGCACCCGCGTCACCTGCTGAATCTGGGCGTCGACGATGGCGAGACGATGGCGGGCGTTCGCACCGGCGTCCGGATCGTCCCGAAGCATCTGCACGTAGCCAGAGACGAGGTTCAGCGGCGTTCCGACTTCGTGTGCGACCGTGGCGGCCATCTGGCCCAGGGCGGCCATCCGCTCGGTGCGGGAGAGCGTTTCGCGCAGCGTCAGCATTTCGTTGTAGCTGTCGGCGAGCTCGGCGTTGCGCTGGCGCAGCAGTTCCGTGGCCTCGTCCACCTTGTCGTGCAGAGCATCGTTGAAGTGCTCCAGACGATCGAGCATCGAGTTCAATCCCGCGGCCACCGACCCGAGCTCGTCGCGCCGGCGAACCGGGGCGCGTGAGTCGAGCGCTCCGGACGACGCCTGATCCATCGTCGCTCTAATCTCGGCGATAGGCTTGTGGACCAGCTGGCGCGCCGTGAGATCAACGAGCAGCGTCACCAGAAGAATCGTCGGGAGCGCGAACTCCAACGCAATGGTCCGGCCGCGGACCCTGGCCTGTTGCACTCCGGCCCGCGACATCGCGGTCACCACAGCCGACGGGACTCCAGTGTGCAGCGGCAGTGCAACGGTCGTCACCGATTCGGTCGTGTCCATGACCAGCTTGTTGGTGGTGATCGCGCGTGTCGCGAGGGCGATCGTCTCCGATCGTTCTTCAGACAACGTGCTGGCGAAGACCTCCGGCTGGCCCGCGTCGTCCACCTCGAGGACCGAAATGGATTTGACCGCGGCGTCGGTCTCCGCGAAGTCGTGGAGCGTGTCGCGCACGTCGAGCGGATCGAGCGGCCGCGGCCGGTTCCTGAGATCGTCGTCGATCGCCTGCGCGATCCGCCCGGCGGTATCGCTCAGCTCGCGGTCGATTGTGAGCGCGAACGACCGGACCTCCAGGTACGACACGGCTCCGACCACGCCGCCGGCGATGAGCGCCACGAAGAGGAGCAGCCGCCCGCGCAGCGAAAGCGGCGCCGTCCATTTCGCCACGGTGTGGCGATCGTGCGCGTCTTCCGGCGCCGGGGACGAGTGGTCGGAATCCATGCTAAGTGAATGCAACGACACCGTTTCTGCCATCCTAATCCAGCCTTCCCAACACGGTACGGTGATTGTTACTCCGGAGGATGCGTGCAAAGACCGCGCGCAAGGAGTTCCCAATGAAACGCATCATTTCCGTTCTTACCGTCGCGGGCGCGCTGGTGGCAGGCACCGCGCTGGCGCAGACCTCGTCCGGCACCAGCAAGCCGACGGCAGCAACGAAGCCGCACGCGGCGTCGCACACGTCGGCGCGCGCCGAAGGCAAGATGACGCAGTTCGACGCGTCGACCGGGATGCTGACACTGAGCAAGGGCAAGACCACCCAGCAGTTCACGATCGCGGATTCGACGCGCATCCAGGAGGGCTCGACGTCGATCGACAAGACGGCGCTGGCCAAACTGACCGGCCATCAGGTGACCGTGAGCTACATGATGGAGAACGGCCAGAAGACCGTGCAGTCCGTCCACGTGTCGAACGGCGGTTCTGCAAAGAAAAGCTAAGCGTCGTGACGTCTCGAGTCCGGGCGTGTCACCCGGCTATGGCCAGAGAGTCCCGATTGCGGGATGATACGGCCCGGACTCGCGACCAATGGAATATCGACCTCTCGGCCGGACGGGCATCAACGTCAGTGTCATCGGCCTGGGCACGATGACCTTCGGTGAACAGAACACCGAAGCGGAAGGTCACGCCCAGATCGACCGCGCGCTCGACTACGGAGTCAACCTGATCGACACCGCGGAGATGTACGCGGTGCCGCCTACAGCTGAAAGCTACGGATCCACAGAGCGAATCATCGGCTCGTGGATCAAGAAGACCGGGCGGCGCGACAATATCGTGCTCTGCACCAAGGTTGCCGGATCCACGCGCGGCCTGCCGGCCGTGAACTACGTGCGCGGCGGCGGTGCCATTCTCGATCGCCGGAACATCGTGGAGGCGATCGACGGAAGTCTCCAGCGTCTCCAGACCGACTTCATCGACGTCTATCAGTTGCACTGGCCTGACCGCCGGACGAACTTCTTCGGTCGGCTGGGCTACGAACACACCGACGGCGAAGACACGGTGCCGATCGAGGAGACCCTGGAAGTGATGACGGATCTCGTCCGAGCCGGAAAGATTCGCCACGTCGGCATCTCCAACGAGACGCCCTGGGGCGTACACCGATTCCTGCGCGCGGCCGACGAGCGCGGACTCGCACGCGTCGTCAGCATTCAGAATCCCTACAATCTCCTCAATCGTTCCTTCGAAGTCGGTCTCGCCGAGATGGCCATCCGCGAGGACATCAGCCTGCTCGCCTACTCGCCGCTCGCCTTCGGCGTTCTCAGCGGCAAGTTCCTGAACGGCGCACGGCCGCCGGAAGCGCGCGTCGTCCGATGGGCGCGCTTCGCCCGCTACAGCAGCGAGATTGCGGGACAGGCCACCGCGGCGTACGTCGGCGTCGCTCGTGAGCATGGACTCGACCCGTCGCAGATGGCGCTCGCCTTCGTCAATCGTCAGCGCTTCGTCGCGAGCAATCTCATTGGCGCGACGACGATGGCGCAGCTGGAGACGAATCTCAGGAGCACCGAGGTCACCTTGTCGGAAGAGGTGCTGAAGGCGATTGATGCCGTGCACCGGACGCATCCGAATCCCTCTCCGTAGGAACCCCCATGGTGAATGGTTGGTTGGCGCGGAACGCCGCCGTCGATTCGTGCCCGACGGAGATCGGCTGATCCTGTACGCGACACCGCTTCCCGCCGGTGTCGTGGAATGGAGCGTTGAGTGGCGACGAGCGCCTGCAAAGTAACCTCGCTCATCTTTTCCATCGCAGCGATCCTCTCGCAGTGCGGGTGCCGAAGTGCATATGCGATCAGCCAATCCATCGCGACGGCAGTCGCGTCCGGACCCGGGACTCGTGTCGCACTCGCCGAGGGCGCGCCCTTTCCATGGGAGAAGGCGTGCATCTTCGGACCGTATACCCCTGAAGACAGGATCGACACTGTCACGGACATTCGAGGAGCCGCCGCGCGCGCGTACGACATCAGGTCGAACGATGGCATCAACGTCGTGATGTTCATTCACGACGGTGCGGTCGTCGCCTCAGTGGCGCACCCGCGCAGTCAGGGCGACTTTGGCCCGGAGGTCGCGGGCCAGTGCTATTCGAGAGAACGCAGCGTGTTCGTCGTACGCGTTCCGCCCGCGAACAGCTGGGGGAACATCGGGCCATCGTGAACGCTACAGATCGGGCAGCAGTTTCCTCAGCTCGGTCAGGGTGGCCACGATCGGAATGCCGGCGGATGTCAGTTCGCCGGCGCGATCGTGGGGAATCCCGCTCCTGTGCATCAGCACGCCGCGCATGCCTGCCCGGCGTGCGCCTTCGACGTCCTGACTGAGGCTGTCCCCGACCATGATGGACGATGCCGCGTCCACGTCGGCGCGGCGGAGCGCTTCGTGGAAAATCCCCGGGTTGGGCTTCATGAACCCGTGATCGGGTCCGGAGACAGCGGCGGCGATCAGCCCTTCGAGCTCGAAGTGCGACTGGAAGGACTGCAGGCAGCGGTGCGAGTTCGAAATCAGCCCGAGGCGCAGACCAGTGCCGGCGAGCTCGCGTAGAACGGCCGGCACTTCTTCGTAGAGTTCGAAATGATGGCAGGCGGCCCACTCGTCGTAGATCTCGCGCGCGCACGCATCCACGCGCGGCCCCTGCCCGCCCATGCACTCGATGATGTGGCGGGTGTACGCCACGAAGATCTCCGCGTCGTACTCCTCGTCCGCCTCGTTCAGGATGGTCGCGGCACTCGCGACACCCCGCTCGAAGCGTGACTCGTCGACGTCGATCCGATAGCGCGCACAAAACGCCTTGTATCCCTCCCCTCTGAACGTCGGCCCGGGATAGATGAGCGTGAAGTCGACGTCGAAGAACACGGCTTTCACGGACACAGATTCATCCCTCGTACGGCCCGGCGATGACGACTGTCGCCACAGCGGGATCGAAGATGCGGGCCGCTTCATTTACCTGTTCGAGCGTCACGCTCCGCAGCAGCTCCGCCACGCGGACGTCGAAATCCAGACCCAGGCTGAAGACTTCTGACCGCTGCAGGAAGTTGGCAATGCCGGCGTTCGTCTCGAGGTTGCGCGGCATCGACCCGATGAGGAACTGGCGCGATTCGTTCAACTCTTTCTCCGTCACACCATCGCGCCGCATGCGCGTCATCTCCTCGTCGATGGACGCGACGGCTCGATCCACGTTCTCGGGGCTCACGCCGGCGCGGATGAGGAGCGGTCCCTCGATGAACTGCGCTTCGAGCGCACTCGACACGTAGTACGCCATGCCCTGGCGTTCGCGGATGCTGTCGCCGAGTCGCCCGCCCAGCGCGTATTGCCCGAGGATGTTGTTCATCAGCCAGAACGCGTAATAGCGCGGATCCGCGCGCGTGATGGACAGAAAGCCGTAGGCAATGTCGGCCTGCGCCTTGTTCATCATCGGGACGACGATCCGCCGCCGTTCCGACGATCGGACCGGTGCCGGCAACGCGATCCGGTCCGGCGAAGGTGCCTTCCAGCCACCCAGCACGCGCTCGGTTATTTCGACGGCCGAAGCGGCCGGCACATCGCCAACCACGACGACCGTGACTTCGGTCGGTGCGAAGCGCGCGGCGTGCAATGCGGCCAGATCGGCGCGCCCGATCGGTTCGATGCTTTCGACGGTGCCCTTCAACTTTCGTCCGTAGGGGTGGGCCGCACCGTACAGCGCGTCAATCAGTTCCTCGGCCGCCTTCACGAACGGGCTGTCGTCGTCCTGCGCGATGGCCGTGACGACTTCCGCCTTTCTGGTGACGACCTCGGACTCCGGGAACGAGGGCGAACGGATGATGTCCGCAAGGAGCGCCATGATGGCGTCGAAGTCGGACGCCAGGCACGTACACGTGAACGAGACGAGATGGCGCGTGACGCCGACGTTCAGCGTGACACCACGACCATCGAGTTCCTCAGCGATTTCGGCCGCAGTGCGCGACCTTGTTTCCGGGGTTCCAAGAGTCCCCCGGTCGATGACGCGCGCGAGGAGGTTCATCGCCCCGATCGCCGCCGGCGGATCGCAGATGGCGCCCGAGCTGACGGCGACGTTCAGCGTGACGGCCGGCGTCTTGCGTGTCTCTTTTGCGATGACGACGACACCGTTATCGAGCCTGACGCGTGTCGGAGCAAGGCCGGCAGTGACCTTCGCGGCGTTCATGGTTGAGGAGTCGGCTCGAACCAGCCGATGGTTCTATTCGATGCGCCGAGCAGCCGGGCGGCTTCGGCGACACTCTCGACAGTTACGGCATCCACCAGGGACGGAAGCTCGAAGAACAGACAGGCGTCAGCGATCGTTTCGAAAAAGCCCAGCTGGTGGGCGATGTTGCTGATGCTGTCGTTCTCGAAGACGAAGCGCGCCTTGAGCTGGGCTTTGGCGCGATCGAGTTCTGCCTGCGAGATACCCGACTCACGAACGCGGTCGATCTCTTCGACGAGCGCGGCCTCCACGGTCCTGAGGCTCACTCCCGCGATGGCGGTGGCGGACAGGTAATACAGGAAGGGATCTTCGGTGGGAAGCAATGCACCGGAGACACTCGACGCCAGACCGCGCTCGACGAGCGCGCGGTAGAGGCGCGCGCTTCGCTGCGGCGGTGCATCGCGGAAGCTGGCCCAGAGATTCAGCCCCTTCGCCCCCGTCAGCACGGCATCGAGCGCCAGCAATGGAAAGAAGAGCGGGTCGCTGATGGAGGGCGCGTGATACGCGGCCTTCAAATACGCCGTCGTGCCTTCTTTCCTGATGGTGACGCGGCGCTCGCCGGACTGCTCGGGTTCGGACAGTCGAAGCCTCGGCCGAGGCTGACCCGCGGGAATGCCTCCGAAGTGGCGTTCGACGAGCCGCATCGTTGCATTGCCGTCCACGTCACCCACCACGACGAGCGTGGCGTTGTTCGGCACGTAGTGGCTCCGGTAGTAGCCGAACAGATCCTCACGCGACATGCGCTGTAGATCGGACAGCCAGCCGATCACCGGGTGCTGATAGGGATGGGCCTTGAACGCTGTCGCGGTCAACTCCTGATCGAGAAACTGATCCGGGTCGTTCTCGCCACCCTGAAGCTCGGAGATGATGACGGTCCGCTCGGAGTCGCAATCCTCCGGGTGATAGAGGCAGCGGGCCATTCGTTCGGATTCGATAAAGAGCATCCGGTCGAGCGCGTCACTCGATGCCGTCTCCAGATACGTCGTCTGGTCGATCCAGGTGTAGCCGTTCCAGCTGCCGCCGAACTGCTCGATGATGCCTTTGACCTGGTCGCGCGGGATGTTGGCCGTGCCCTTGAAGTTCATGTGCTCGACCCAGTGCGAGACCCCGGTCAGGCCGGCCGGTTCGTCCTTCGACCCGACCCGATACCAGCACCAGACCGTGGCCAGGGGCGCGGTGTGTTCCTCGAGAATGAGCACCGTGAGCCCATTCGCCAGGGTCTCGCGGCGGAGCTGCAGGGGCGGTACTCCCGGGGGGGCTTCTGCCGGTGAGGCCATCAAACCATTATAAAATCGACGGATACCCATGCCTGAGTGGAAAGACACGGTCAACCTGCCGCGGACGGACTTCCCGATGAAGGCCAACCTGCCGACGAGCGAACCCGAGACGCTCGCGCGCTGGTCGGCGATGGATCTCTACGGGAAGATTCGCGCGGCGCGTGCCGGCGCGCCGAAATGGGTCCTGCACGACGGGCCGCCCTACGCGAACGGCAACATTCACATGGGCACCGCGCTCAACAAGGTGCTGAAGGACTTCGTCGTGAAGTCGAAGTCGATGGCCGGCTTCGACTCGCCGTATGTCGTCGGCTACGACTGCCATGGGCTGCCGATCGAGCTCAAAGTCGATCGCGAGCTCGGGCCGAAGAAGCGGGAAATGTCGACGGCCGAGTTCTGCCGTGCGTGCCGCCGCTACGCCGAGCGGTTCATCGGCACGATGACCGCGCAGTTCCAGCGGCTCGGCGTGCTCGGCACGTGGGATCAGCCGTATCTCACGATGGACTACCGGTATCAGGCGGCGATCGCGCGCGCCTTCGGACGCTTCGTCGAGCAGGGATTGGTTTACAAGGGCAAGAAGCCGGTCCACTGGTGCATCCACTGCCGCACGGCGCTTGCGGAAGCGGAGGTCGAGTACCACGATCACGTCTCACCGTCGATTTACGTCGAGTTCGAACTGTCGCCCGAGAGCGCACAGGAGCTGGGCGCGCGCGTTCCTGCGCTCGCGGGGAAACCCGCGTCGGTCCTCATCTGGACGACCACGCCATGGACGATCCCGTCGAATCTCGCGATCGCGTTTCATCCCGAGTTCGACTACGCCGCCTACACCGTCGACGGTCGCGCGATCATCGTGGCGGAAGGGCTGGCGGAGAGAGTTTCGAACGCTGTCGGCAGGCCGTTCGGCGCGCCGATCGCACAGATGAAGGGCGTCACGCTGGAGCATCTGCGTTTCCAGCATCCGCTCTATGCGCGGACTTCAGTCGGTGTGCTCGGCGAGTATGTGACGCTCGAAGCGGGCACGGGTGCCGTGCACACGGCGCCCGGCCACGGCGCAGACGACTTCCAGACCGGCATGCGCTACGGCCTCGACATCTACGCACCGATCGGTCCCGCGGGACACTTTCTCGACACGGTGGAACTCTTTGGCGGCCTGCGTGTGTTCGACGCGAACCCGAAGGTCGAAGAAGCGCTCAAGGAGCGGCACAAGCTCTGGCATCGCGAGTCGTTCTCGCATCAGTACCCCCACTGCTGGCGCTGTCACCACCCGGTCATCTTCCTGGCCACGTCGCAGTGGTTCATTTCAATGGACGGCGTCCGCGCCGAATCGACGGGTGGCAAGACGCTGCGAGAGGCCGCGCTCGACCAGATCGATCACAAGGTGACGTGGATTCCGTCGTGGGGACACGACCGCATCTACAACATGGTGGCCAACCGGCCCGACTGGTGTATCTCACGCCAGCGCACCTGGGGCGTGCCGATTCCGGCGCTCGACTGCACCGCGTGCGGCGAGGCGATCACGTCGCCGGAGATCGTCGCGCGCGCGGCTGCCGTGTTCGAGCAGAACGGCGCCGACACCTGGTACGAACGCCCGACGGAGGACTTCGTCCCGCCTGGCCTCACGTGCAAGTCGTGCGGCGGCACGTCGTTCGAGCGCGAGATGAACATCCTCGACGTCTGGTTCGATTCAGGGTCGAGCCACGAGGCGGTGCTCTCCGTCCGGCCGGAGCTCACATGGCCGGCCGACATGTACCTGGAAGGCAGCGACCAGCATCGCGGCTGGTTCCAGAGCTCGCTCTTCGTCGGGCTCGGCACGCGCGGCCGCGCGCCGTTCAGCGAAGTCCTGACGCACGGGTTCCTCATCGATCTCGAGGGCGTCAAGATGTCGAAGTCGCTCGGCAACTCGATCGAGGCCGAGCAGGTCGTGAAGCAGAGCGGCGCCGACATTCTCAGGCTGTGGGTGTCGATGAGCGACTACCGCGGCGAAATCCGGGTGAGCAACGAGATTCTCGCGCGCGCAGCCGAGGCGTACCGGAAGATCCGCAACACGCTGCGATATCTCGTATCGAACCTGTTCGACTTCGCGCCGGCCAAAGACGCCGTGTCGCTGGCCAACATGGAGGAGGTGGACGCCTACGTCCTGGCGCGTTACGCGGATGTTGCCACGCGGGTCCTGCGCGCGTACCAGAGCTACGACTACGGGACGATCTTCCAGACCATCAATGCCTTCGTCACGGTGGATCTGAGCGCCTTCTACGCGGATGTGTCCAAGGATCGTCTCTACACATTCGCTGCGCGATCCAGGGAGCGGCGTTCGGCGCAGACGGCCATGCACATCATGGCCGACGGCCTCACGCGCCTGCTGGCGCCCCTCCTGTCCTTCACGGCGGACGAGCTCTGGCGCTATCTTCCGGCTGCGACGGAGCCCTCCGTGCACATGGCGCTCTTTCCGGCGGCCGCCGATCTCGAACGGCTGGACAATCCCACGCTGGTCGAACGCTGGAACCGGCTGAGCGCGCTGCGCGAAAAGGTCCTGGCGCAGATCGAGCCGCTGCGAAAAGACAAGAAGATCGGCAGTTCGCTGCAGGCAAAGGTCGTGCTGACGGCGCCCGAGGCCGAGTTCCAGTTCCTCTCGTCGCATGCGGCGCAGCTTCCGATGCTGTTCATCGTCTCGGAAGTCGAGCTGCGGCAGGGCGCGGCGAAGAGCGACGAAGGGGTCGACATCGTCATCGAGCGCAGCAGCGGTTCGAAGTGCGAGCGCTGCTGGCGGTATGTGTCTGCGGTCTCGAGCGACCCGGCCTCGGCCGGCCTGTGTGACCGATGCCAGGATGCGCTGGCGGAGCCGATTCATGGCTGACGAATTCGTCGCGAGCGGCCGCCGCCGCATCGAGCTGTGGCTGCCGATCGCCGTCATCGCGCTGGATCAGATCAGCAAGGCGCTGATCCGGGATCATCTGCCGCTCTACAGCAGCAAGACGATCATTCCGGGACTGCTCGACTTCACGCACGTCCTCAACACCGGCGCCGCGTTCGGGTTTCTCCAGGCGACGGATTTCCCGTTCAAGACGACGATCATCGCCACGATCGCCACGGCGGCTCTCATTGGCGTCGGCCTGTACTCGGCCAGCCTGGCCGCGCACCAGCGCATCGCCCGCGTCGGCCTCGCGCTCATCGTCGGTGGCGCCGCCGGCAATCTCATCGACCGCCTCGTGACGGGCTCGGTGGTTGACTTCGTGGATGTGTACTGGCGTGATTATCACTTCTGGGCCTTCAACGTCGCCGATTCGGCCATCACGATCGGTGTCGCGGTGATGATCCTCGACATGCTCGGCATGAGAAGCCATGTATCCAAGACTGCTTGAGATCCCGCGGTTCCTTGGCGTCGGACCGATCACGGTCTACACGTACGGCGTTCTCCTCGCCGCCGCCTACCTGCTCGGGCTGAAGTTCGCGATGACGCGGGCGAAGGCGCGCAATCTCGACGAGACGCGCGTCCTCGATCTGGGCATCTACATCATCATCAGCGCGCTGATCGGCGCGAAGCTGCTCCTGCTCGTCACCAACTTCCAGACGTTCCGGGACAACCCGCGCGAGCTGATGTCCCTCGTCTGGTCCGGCGGTGTCTTCTACGGCGGGCTGATTCTTGCCGTCGCCGTCGCTCTCCTCTATATCCGCAAGGTCGGACTCCCCCTCTGGACGACGTGCGACGTGTTTGCGCCTGGCATCGCGCTTGGGCACGTCATCGGCCGGCTGGGCTGCTTTTTCGCGGGCTGCTGCTACGGGAAGCCGACGGACCATCCCTGGGGGATCACGTTCACGGATCCGTTCACGGCGCTCAACGTCGGTACGCCGCTGAACATTCCGCTGCATCCGACCCAGCTCTACGAGGCGGGCGCTGAAGCGCTCATCCTCATTCTGCTGCTCGTCAGCGAGTCGCGCGGGCGCCGCTTCCCCGGGCGCACGTTCTGGGGCTACGTGTTTCTCTACGGGATCTCGCGCTACGTCATCGAGATTTACCGCGACGATCCGCGCGGGACGGTCGGCGCGTTCTCGACGTCTCAGTTCATCTCGCTGCTGCTCGTGCCCCTCGCGGTCATCATGCTCGTCTATCTTTCCCGGCGGTACGAACCCGAACCGAAGCGCGCACGTCAAAGGGCTGCGTGACCTTTACCGTCCCACCTGAGGGCGGAGGAACCCGGCTCGATCGATTTCTTGCTTCGGTGTGGGCCGGTCAGTCCCGCTCGCAGATCCAGCGGCTCATCAAGGACGGGCGTGTCGGCGTTGACGGCGTCGCCGCTCGCGCGAACCGCGCGCTGAAAGCCGGCCAGCAGGTCGACATCGACGTCCCCGAACCCGTCGAGGCCACTCCGCAGGCCGAGCCACTGGACCTGCCAATCGTCTATCAGGACAGCGACCTTGTCGTCGTCGAAAAGCCTGCCGGCATGGTCGTGCATCCTGCCGCCGGCCATTCGGCCGGCACGCTCGTCAACGCCCTTCTGCATCACATCGACGACCTCAGTGGCATCGGCGG
>JADMIO011403847.1_pt1 | contig 64827 bp, 62 predicted proteins | sample 8958161 | NCBI WGS metagenome assembly JADMIO01 (sample SAMN16585339, study PRJNA669376) | soil metagenome | isolation source: Crop rotation soil | place: USA: Cullars Rotation, Alabama | collected 2011 | reverse complement strand
GGTGGCGTTCGCCGCCGCCGCGCTGGGCTGGAGCCTGCTGGCGCTGTGCGCCGGCATCGTCGGGGTGCTGCTGGCGGTAGCCGCCTGGGACGGCTGCGCGCAGCGGCTCGCGCACTGAGGCTGCCGTTCGCGCCGCTGCGCGGCGGCTCGTCGCATCGTGATGGGCCTGCTGGCTGCCGGTTTTCACAATGGCTCCATTCCCCACCCACGGAGCCCGCCATGAGAACCGAAGACCACGACATCCAACGCATCGCCCGCCGCCGCGTCGCCCGCAAGACCGGCTTCTACATCCACCTTCTGGTCTATCTGCTGGTCAACACCGGCCTGTACGGCGTCAACCTCTGGACCGCCAGCATCGACGGCCACGGCATCCGCTGGCACCAGTTCCCGCTGCTGGGCTGGGGCCTGGGGCTGGCGATCCACGGCCTGGTGACCTGGCTCTCGCTGACCGACCTGCGCGAGACGATGGTGGACCGGGAAGTCGAGCGGCTGCGGCGGAGATAATCGCGCGAACACACTGACACATTCATCACCCGATGTCCCACGCGCCCGACGACAGCGTCAAACCCAGCAACTTCCTTCGCCACATCATCGAAGGCGACCTGGAGGCCGGCACCAACGCCGGCCGCAACTTCGCCGGCACCCCCGGCGACGCCGCCCACCACCAGGCGGGCCAGCCCGATCCGGCGCGCGTGCGCCTGCGCTTCCCGCCCGAGCCCAACGGCTATCTGCACGTCGGCCACGCCAAGAGCATCTGCCTGAACTTCGGCCTGGCGCGCGACTACGGCGGCGTCTGCCACCTGCGCTTCGACGACACCAATCCGGAGAAGGAAGAGCAGGAATACGTGGACGCCATCGAGGAGATGGTCCACTGGCTGGGCTGGAGTTGGGAGGCGAACGGCACGGACCACCTGTTCTTCGCCAGCAACTACTTCGACTTCATGTACCGGGCGGCCGAGTACCTGATCAGCGCCGGCCTCGCCTATGTGGACGAGCAGACGCCCGAAGCCATGCGCGCCAACCGCGGCGACTTCGCCACGCCGGGTACCGACAGCCCCTTCCGCTCGCGCACGCCGGATGAGAACCTGGCCCGCTTCCGCGAGATGCGCGACGGCAAGCATGCCGACGGCGCGATGGTGCTGCGCGCCAAGATCGACATGGCCTCGCCCAACATCAATCTGCGCGACCCGACGCTCTACCGCATCCGCCGCGCCACCCACCACAACACCGGCGACAAGTGGTGCATCTACCCGATGTACACCTACGCCCACCCGATCGAGGACGCGCTGGAGCGCATCACGCACAGCGTCTGCACGCTGGAGTTCGAGGACCAGCGCCCCTTCTACGACTGGCTGCTGGAATCGCTCGCGGCCGGCGGCCTGCTGGCGCATCCGCTGCCCAAGCAGTACGAGTTCGGCCGGATGAACCTCAGCTACGTCGTCACCAGCAAGCGCAAGCTGCGCCAGCTGGTGGAAGAGAAGCACGTCAGCGGCTGGGACGACCCGCGCATGCCCACGCTGGTCGGCATGCGCCGGCGCGGCTACACGCCGGAGAGCATCCGCGCGATGGTGGACTCCACCGGCGTCACCAAGAGCAACAGCTGGATCGACTACTCGGTGCTGGACGGTTACCTGCGCGCCGATCTCGAAGGCAAGGCCGCCCGCGCCTGCGCGGTGCTGGACCCGGTCAAGCTGAAATTCACCAACTGGGCCGAGCTGTTCGGCAGCGCCGACCACGTCGAGACCACCACCGCCCCGGCCCACCCGCACCTGCCCGAACTGGGTACGCGCGAGATCCGCATGGGCTCGGAAGTCTGGATCGAGCGCGACGACTTCCTCGAAGTGCCGGTCAAGGGCTGGCAGCGCCTGTTCCCGGGCAACAAGACGCGCCTGAAGTACGGCTATGTCGTCGAGTGCTCCGGCTGCGAGAAGGATGCCGAGGGGAACATCAGCGCCGTGCTGGCCACCATCGTGCCGGACACCAAGAGCGGCACGCCGGGCGCCGATGCGATCAAGGTCAAGGGCGTGATCACCTGGGTCGGCGTGCAGGATGCCGTCGCGGCCGAGGTGCGGCTGTACGACCGCCTCTTCACCGAGGCGCAGCCCGATGCGGGCGGGCGGGATTTCCTGGAGGTGCTGAACCCGGGCAGCTTGAAGGTGGTCCAGGCCTGGCTGGAGCCCTCACTGGCGAACGTGGCAGCGTCTACCGCTTTCCAGTTCGAACGCCACGGTTACTTCGTGACGGATCGGGTGGACCATCGCGCGGACAAGCCGGTCTTCAACAAGATCACCGGATTGCGCGACAGCAATTGGGCGAAATAAATCAGTCGGAGGCGAGGACGACCGGATTGGCGTACTCGTGGCCGACGACGGCGCGGGCGAACAGGTAGTTGGCTCGCGCCTTGTCGCTCAGCAGGTCGAGGAAGACCGAGCCGTTTTCGTCGCAGGGGAAGATCAGCGCCTTGCCGCTGTGGAACAGCGACTGGAAGCGCAACTCGAACCTCGACGGCTGGCGTTGCTTGCTGCTGGCTGGGACACCGATGGCGATGGCATTCATGGCGACTGCTCCTGCATCCGGCCTTGCTGGCCCGGTACTGTCAATTTAGGACGCGTTCGTTCCGATGATGCGTGCAAACGTCGCGGAAACTACCCACAGTTAGGGGCTTCCCCCCGTGGACACGGGGATCGCGGAATAGTGCGCGTCTAACGCCTTGTATCGACTGACCGTTGACGTGACATCCATCACGCAGCGGACGAAGCCAGGTCCGCCATGCGGCGCACCTTGACCTTGCGGCCCTTGAGCTTGCCGTTGGACAGGCGCTTGACCGCCTCGCGGGCGATGCCCCGCTCCACCGCCACATAGCTGTGGAAGTCGGTCACGTTGATCTTGCCGATCTGCGCGGCGGTGAAACCGGCCTCGCCGGTCAGCGCGCCGAGGATGTCGCCGGGGCGGATCTTGTCCTTGCGGCCGCCGAGGATCTGCAGCGTGTCCATGGCCGGCTGCAGCGGGCCGCCGGGCGCGGCCTGCAGCTCGTCCAGCTTGTTCCACACGGTCTCGCGTCCCTGCATCTGCTCGATGCGGCCGATGCGGCCCATCTCGTCCAGGCTGGCCAGCGTCAGCGCGAGGCCTTCGGCGCCGGCACGGCCGGTGCGGCCGATGCGGTGCGTGTGCACCTCGGTGTCCGGCGTCACCTCCACATTGATCACGCATTCCAGCTGCGCGATGTCCAGCCCGCGGGCCGCCACGTCGGTGGCCACCAGCACCGAGCAGGAGCGGTTGGCGAACTGGATCAGCACCTGGTCGCGGTCGCGCTGCTCCAGGTCGCCGTGCAGCGCCATCGCGACGAAGCCCTGCGCGTTCAGCACGTCCACCAGGTCGTCGCACTGGCGCTTGGTGTTGCAGAAGGCGATCGTGCTGGCCGGGCGGTAGTGGTTCAGCAGTGTCGACACCGCATGCAGGCGCTGGTCCTCGGCCACCTCGTAGGCGATCTGGCGGATCTGCGTCGGCGCGGCGCTCGCCACCTCCACGCGCTTCGGATCGCGCAGGAACTGCTGGGACAGCTTGTCGATGTCCTCGGGGTAGGTGGCGGAGAACAGCAGCGTCTGGCGGTTCTTCGGCGCGCGCTTGACGACGGCGACCATGTCGTCGAAGAAGCCCATGTCGAGCATGCGGTCGGCCTCGTCGAGCACCAGCGTGTTCAGCGCCGCGAGGTCGAGGCTGCCGCGCTCCAGGTGATCCATCAGCCGCCCCGGCGTGCCGACGGCGATGTGGGCCCCGAAGGCCAGGCTCTCCATCTGCGGTTTCATCGGGCTGCCGCCGCAGAGCGTCAGCACCTTGATGTTGTCGGCCGCGCGGGCCAGGCGGCGGATCTCCTGGGTGACCTGCTCGGCCAGTTCGCGGGTCGGGCACAGCACCAGCGCCTGCGTGCGGGAATCGGCGGCGTCCAGCCGGTGCAGCAGCGCGATGGCGAAGGCCGCCGTCTTGCCGCTGCCGGTCTGCGCCTGGGCGATCAGGTCCTGGCCGGCCAGGGCGGGCGGCAGGGCCGCCGCCTGGATCGCGGTCATCTGCTCGTAACCGAGCTGGACGAGGTTGGCCTGCATCGCAGGCGACAAGGCCTGCAGCGTCGAAAAGGGATTGCTCATCGCGGGATTATCCCGCGCGCCCTCCTCAAGCCAGCGTATAGGCCGTCTTCACCGTCGTGAAGAACTCGGCCGCATAGCGGCCCTGCTCCCGCGAGCCATAGGACGATCCCTTCCGTCCGCCGAAGGGCACGTGATAGTCCACGCCCGCCGTCGGCAGGTTGACCATCACCATGCCGGCCTGCACATGGCGCTTGAAGTGCGTGGCGTACTTCAGCGAGGTGGTCGCGATGCCGGCGGACAGGCCGAAGGGCGTGTCGTTGGCCATCGCCAGCGCTTCGTCGTAGTCCTTGACGCGGATCACGCTGACCACCGGGCCGAAGACTTCCTCGCGGTTGATGCGCATCGCGGCGGTCGTCTCGGTCAGCAGCGTCGGGGCCATGAAGAAGCCCTTGGTCTCGTAGTCGACCAGCGAGCCGCCGGCGAGGACACGGCCGCCCTCTTCCTGGCCGATGGTGACGTAGCTCATGTCCTGGTCCAGCTGGGCCTGCGAGACGACCGGGCCGATGTCGGTGCCGGCGGCCAGCGCGGCGCCGACCTTGAGCTTCCTCGTGCGCTCGGCCAGCGCAGCGACGAAAGCGTCGTGGATGCCTTCGGTGACGATCAGGCGGCTGGAGGCCGTGCAGCGCTGGCCGGTCGAGAAGAAGCCGCTGTTGGCGCAGAGCTCCACCGCGGCGTTCAGGTCGGCGTCGTCCAGCACCACCTGCGGGTTCTTGCCGCCCATCTCCAGCTGCACCTTCTTGCCCGAAGCCACCGCCGTCTGCGCGATCTGGCGGCCCACGCCAACCGAGCCGGTGAAGCTGATCGCGTCCACCTGCGGGCTGGTGACGATCGCATTGCCGACCAGGCTGCCGCGGCCCATCACCAGGTTGAACACGCCGGCCGGGATGCCCGAGCGCGAGATGATCTCGGCCAGCGCCCAGGCGCAGCCGGGCACCAGGTCGGCCGGCTTCAGCACCACGCAGCAGCCGTAGGCCAGGGCCGGGGCGATCTTCCAGCTCGGAATGGCGATCGGGAAATTCCAGGGCGTGATCATGCCGACGACGCCGATCGGCTCGCGCGTGACTTCCACGCCGATGCCCGGGCGCACCGAGGGCAGGATCTCGCCGGCCAGGCGCAGGCATTCGCCGGCGAAGAACTTGAAGATGTTGCCGGCGCGCACCACCTCGCCGATCGCCTCGGGCAGCACCTTGCCTTCTTCACGGGCCAGCAGGCGGCCCAGCTCGTCGCGGCGGGCCAGGATCTCGGTGCCGATCTTGTCCAGCGCGTCGGCGCGGGCCTGGATGCCGCCGGTGCTCCACTTCGGGAAGGCGGCGCGGGCGGCGGCCACCGCAGCCTCGACCTGGGCGGCGTCAGCCTGGGCGTATTCGCCCAGCACGTCGCTCAGGTCCGAGGGGTTGATGTTCGGTGCGTAGCTGGCGCCGGGCACCCATTCGCCGTTGATGTAGTTGTCGAAGCGCTGTTGCGAGGCGGACATGGACGGGCACTCCTGCAATGTGAAAAGTGAGATTGAATACTGAAACCGCGTGAGCTTACTTCGATTCTGACGAAGAATGGCTTGCACATCCGCTGTTATGGTTCGTGCGCACGCCGCCCTGCCCGAAGAGAAGCCATCCGTCATGACCGATCCCCGCGCCCTGCTCCGCTCGATGTTCGACGCCGCCGTCGCGGCCGCCCAGCCGGCCCTGTGCCTGCCCGCTCACCTGCCGCAGCCGCCCAAGGGGAAGACCGTCGTGATCGGCGCCGGCAAGGCCTCGGCCGCGATGGCGCAGGCGATGGAGAAGCACTGGCCGGGCCCGATCGATGGCGTCGTGGTAACGCGTTATGGCTACGAAGTGCCCTGCGAGCGGATCGAGATCATCCAGGCCGCCCATCCGGTGCCCGATGCGGCGAGCGAAGCGGCGTCCAAGCGCCTGTTCGACAAGGTCAGCGGCCTCACCGAGGACGATCTCGTCATCGCGCTGATCTCCGGCGGCGGCTCCTCGCTGCTGGTGGCGCCGGCGCAAGGCCTGACCCTGGCCGACAAGCAGGCGATCAACAAGGCGCTGCTGGCCAGCGGCGCCACCATCTCCGAGATGAACTGCGTGCGCCGGCACCTGTCCGACATCAAGGGCGGGCGCCTCGCCGCCGCCTGCCATCCGGCGCGCCTCGTGACGCTGCTGATCTCCGACGTGCCGGGCGACGATCCGGTGGACATCGCCTCCGGCCCGACGGTGGGCGACCCCAGCACCTGCGCGGATGCGCTGGCCATCATCGACCGCTACGGCATCGCGATTCCTGCCGCCGTGCGCGCGCGGCTGGAAAGCGGCGAAGGCGAGACCGTCAAGCCCGACGACCCACGCCTGGCCCGCGCCGAGACCCGCATGATCACCGCCCCGCAGATGGCGCTGGTCGCCGCCGCCCAGGTGGCGCTGGACGCGGGCATCACGCCCTACATCCTCGGCGACAGCCTCGAAGGCGAGGCGCGCGACCTGGGCCTGGCGATGGCCGGCATCGCGCGACAGGTGGTCGTGCACGAACAGCCCTTCAAGCGCCCCTGCGTGCTGCTGTCCGGCGGCGAGACGACGGTGACGCTGAAGGGCACCGGCCGCGGCGGCCGCAACGTCGAATTCCTGCTGAGCCTGGCGGTGGCGCTGAACGGCCTCAAGGGCGTCTACGGCGCCGCCGGCGACACCGACGGCGTGGACGGCGCGGAAGAGATCGCCGGTGCGATCTGCACGCCCGACACGCTGGAACGCGCGTGGGCAAAGGGCATCAACCCGCGAGCGAGCCTGGACAACAACGACGGCCACGGCTTCTTCCAGTCGCTGGGCGATTCCATCATCACCGGCCCGACGCTGACCAACGTCAACGACTTCCGCGCGATCTACATCGAATGATGAGCATGGACTCGCCCAAGCATCGACTCGAGATGACCGTGCTGATGACGCCGGACATGGCGAACTTCGCCGGCAATGTCCACGGCGGCACGATCCTCAAGTTCCTCGACCAGGTGGCCTACGCCTGCGCCAGCCGCTATGCGGGCCGCTACGTGGTGACGCTGTCGGTCGACCAGGTGATGTTCCGGCAGCCGATCCACGTCGGCGAGCTGGTCAGCTTCAAGGCGGCGATCAACTACACCGGCACCTCGTCGATGGAGGTCGGCATCAAGGTGCAGACCGAGAACATCCGCACGCAGGAGGTCCGCCACGCCAACAGCTGCTTCTTCACGATGGTGGCGGTGGACGACGAGCGCAAGCCGGTGCCGGTGCCCAAGCTGGTGCCGCAGGGCGCCGATGAGGAACGGCGTTATGCCGCGGCGCTGGTGAGGAAGCAGCTCCGCCAGGAGTTCGCCCAGCGGCTGGACGCCTCGCGGCGCGCGGGTCAGGCCGCGGACTGAACAACGAAGAACTCGCTGGGCGTCTGCCCGAACTGGCGCTTGAACATCGTCGCGAAGGCGCTCGGGCTGGCATAGCCCAGCGCCAGCGCGACGCTGATGATCTTCTCGCCACCGGCCAGCAGTTCGAGCCCGTGCAGCAGCCGTGACTGCTGGCGCCACTGGCCGAAGGTCATGCCGGTCTCTTTTGCAAAGCGGCGCTGCAGCGTCTTCACGTCCACCGACAGTTCCTGCGCCCATTGCTCCAGCGTGGCCGGGTCGTCGGGCTGGACCTGCAGCCGCTCGCAGATCCGCTTCAGCCGGGCATCGCTGGGCTGCGGCAGGTGCAGCGGCAGCACCGGCAGCGCCTGCAGCTCATCGAGGATCAGCGCGGCGAGGCGACCATCGCGCGAATCGGCGGCGTAGGCCTCGCCGAGCTTCATCGCCGCCAGGATCAGCTCGCGCAGCAGGCCGGAAACGCCCACCGCCAGCGGCAGGCGCGGCAGCTGCGGCGCCACGTCGGGTCGCACGTAGAGGCTGCGCATCTGCAGGTCGCCGACGCAGCGGATGCCATGGACGAAGCCGGTGGGCATCCAGATCGCGCGGGTCGGCGGCACCACCCACTGGCCTTCGTCCGAGGTCACGACCATCACGCCGCTAACGGCGTAGATCAGCTGACCCTTGTTGTGCGAATGGCGGGCGACCAGGTGGCCGCGCGGGTAGTCGGTGGCCTTGCCGAAGACGGGCAGGGTCGTGGCGTCGATGTCGAGCAGACGCTCGGGAAGCGAGGGGACTGGGTGAGGCATGTCCTTTTGGCGACTGTTGTCGCCCGGATGGCGCGAGACGGACATAAATACTAACCCTATCCTCCACGCACTATGTCCGCCATCCCCGCCTCCCTCCCCACCAGCGGCGCTCCGAACCGCACCGCCTTCCGCGTCATCGGCTTCATCAGCGCCTCGCACATGATCAACGACATGATGCAGTCGCTGATCCTGGCGATGTATCCGATCCTGAAGGGCACGTTCGCGCTGAGCTTCACGCAAGTCGGCCTGATCACGCTGACCTACCAGCTCACCGCCTCGCTGCTGCAGCCGCTGATCGGCCTGTACACCGACAGGAAGCCCACGCCCTACTCGCTGCCCGTCGGCATGGGCTTCACGCTGTGCGGCCTGCTGCTGCTGGCCTTTGCACCGAACTACGGCACCGTGCTGCTGGCCGCGGCCTTCGTGGGCACCGGCTCCTCGGTGTTCCACCCGGAATCGTCGCGGGTGGCGCGGATGGCCTCGGGCGGCCGGCATGGGCTGGCGCAGTCGCTGTTCCAGGTTGGCGGCAATACCGGCAGCGCTTTAGGCCCGCTGGTCGCCGCGCTGGTGATCGAGCCCTTCGGCCAGAAGAGCGTCGCCTGGTTCGCGCTGGTCGCTCTCGTCGGGATTTCGCTGCTGAGCCAGGTGAGTCGCTGGTATGCGCACCAGCACCTGGCCGCCAAGGGCAAGCCCGCCAGGCCCGCCGCCAAGGCGCCGCTGCCGCCGGGCAAGACGGCCTTCGTCGTCGGCGTGCTGCTGCTGCTGATCTTCTCGAAGTATTTCTACATCGCGGGCCTGTCGAGCTTCTACACCTTCTACGTGATGGAGAAATTCCACGTGTCGGTGCAGAGCGCGCAGATGCACCTGTTCATCTTCCTGTTCGCCTCGGCCCTCGGCACGCTGGCGGGCGGCCCGATCGGCGACCGCATCGGCCGCAAGCCGGTCATCTGGTTCTCGATCCTCGGCGTGGCGCCGCTGGCGCTGATGCTGCCCCATGCCAACCTGTTCTGGAGCACGGCGCTGACGATCGCGATCGGCCTGATCCTGTCCTCGGCCTTCTCGGCCATCCTGGTTTATGCGCAGGAGCTGATCCCCGGCAAGGTGGGCATGGTCTCGGGCCTGTTCTTCGGCTTCGCCTTCGGCATGGGTGGCCTTGGCGCCGCGGTGCTGGGCCTGGTGGCCGACCGCACCAGCATCGACTTCGTCTACGAGACGATCGCCTGGCTGCCGCTGCTGGGCATGGCGGCGGCGCTGCTGCCGACGATCAGGAAGAAGACGGCCTGATCGTCAGTCAAAGGCCCGGGGCGAGGATCCCGGGCATGGCGATGAACTCCGGCTGGTGGCGGAAGTCCCAGACCCAGCGGCGCAGCGCCGGATACTCGTCCAGCGGGATGCCACCCTCGGGCGCCAGCGCCACGTAGGGGAAGCAGGCGAGGTCGGCGATCGTGGGATGCGTCGTCGAGGCGAGCCAGCGATGGGCGGCAAGATGGTCATCGAGCTGCCGGAACAAGGCATGGGCCGCGCGGCGCGCCGCCCCGACGTCGACGTGCGCGAAGCCGAAGCCGTCGTGCAGCCGCGCCGCCGAGGCGCTGCGGGTGATGTCTTCGGCGACGCCCAGCCATAACTGGATCTCTCCACGGACCCGCGCGTCGCCCGGATACCAGCGCCCGCCGCGGTCGTAGGCGCTGGCGAGGTACACCAGGATCGCCTGCGCATCGCGCAGCAGCAAGTCGCCGTCCTGCAGCACCGGGATCTGGCCGAGCGGATTCACCTCGTCGATAAACCACGCGGCCTTGTGCTCGCGGCCCGGATGGAAGTTGATCGCCTGCTTCTCGAAGGACTGGCCCAGCGCGCTCAGCAGGTAGCGCACCTTCCAGCAGTTGCCGGAGAGTTCGTAGTCGTACAGCTTCATCGTCATTCGATGATCGCCCCGTAGCTCATGCCGCGCTTCTTCAGCCAGCGGCGATAGGCGCCGGACATCGCGTCGCAGCGCGTCGGCGTCTCGTAGCCGGCCACCAGGGGCATCTTCTTCGGCCTTTGGTTCTCGAGGATCGGCTTGTCCTGGCCGAAGATCGTGTGCTGGAAGCCGATCAGGTCGGTGTCGCTCAGCTCGTCGTCGAAGTAGGCGAGCAGGCAGTAGGCAATGATGTGTTCCTCGTCCACCGGCTGCACGAACAGGCCGATCGCATCCTGCGCGCCGGGCCGCGGCACCGAGGTCTTGTAGAGCATCGCCGTCAGCGGTTGCATCACGCGGTAGCGGTACTGCGCGTCCACGCCCTCGGTGGCGGCCCCGGAGGTGCGAGGCTGGTAGAAGCGGCATTCGGTGGCCCAGATCTCGTCGGCCTCCTCGTCGATGCTGACCTTGTAGGGCGCCACCTCGGTATGCGGCACCTCGCCGAGGAAGTGCGAGTGCACATAGGGAAAGTGCGCCATGTCGAGGAAGTTCTCGACCATGCGCAGGCCGGACACGTTCACGCCGATGCCGTCGCAGTCGACGATGCGGCGGCCTGCTTCATCGAACTCGGGGAAGGCGAACAGGGGCCGCGGCTCCGCGGCTTCGCCGGGGCAGACCCACAAGTAACCGTAGCGTTCCTGGGCACGAAGCGCGCGACCGTCGGTGGCGCGTGCCTGCACCTCGCCGGCCTCGTCGCGCCACAGGCGCACGCGCCCCCCGAGCAGCTTCGTCTCATGGACGCCGCGGGCCAGGCGCGAGGCGGGGCCGACGGTCAGCCAGTCGCCCAGCATGTTCGGGTCGGTGGTGTTGAAGAAGCTCATGCGCCCTCCTCCATCGTCTCGCGCAGGCGGCGCGAGGCCTTGATCACGGCGGCCACATCGTCGGGGCCACACGTGAACAGGTGCAGCATGGACCAGTCGGCCTTGGCCTCGTTCAGATAGATCAGGACCGGCACACCGGCGAGCGCGCCTCGCCAGACGCCGGGCTCTGCCTCGGCAAAGCCCTGGGCCAGCAGGCGCGGCCTCGCGACCTCGCCCGCGACGCGCACCGACAGCGAACGGCAGAACTGCCGCTCCTCCCGCTCGGCCAGCACCGGCGCCGCCGTCTCGATCGCCCGCGACGACACCCACACCATGCCCTGCACTTCCGCCGCCCGCCAGGTCTTCACGCAGACGCCCCTGGGCACGGCCGCCTCCGGCTGCGCGGGGATGCGGCTGCACTCGGCGCTGTCGGCCTCGAACTCCCAGCCGTGATAGGCGCAGGAGAGCTTGCCGTCGAGGATGCGGCCCAGGGTCAGCCGCGTGCCGCGATGCGGGCAGCGGTTCTCCCAGGCCTGGGCGACGCCGTCGACCGAACGCCACAACGCGAGTTCCTCGCCGTGGAGAAAGCCCGCGACGATCTCGTTCGCGGGGCGGAGCGCCTGCGAGGGCAGGACCGGATGCCAGCTCATCGCGCGCTCAATGCGTCGGGCCGCCGACGACACCCTCGACGAACCAGTCCATCTTGCCCAGGTCCGCATCCGGGTAGACCGAGCCCGCCGCGACGCGCACCGCACCATGCTGGTCCTTGATCGGCCCGGCGAAGACCTTCAGCTTGCCGCTGACGATGTCCTTCTGCTTCGCCGCCATCAGCTCCTGTACCGCCTTCGGCACCGAGGGGCCGAACGGCGCCATCTGGATCGTCCCTTCCTTCAGGCCGCCGAAGTAGAGCTGGCCCTTCCAGGTGCCGGCCATCACCTGCTGCGCCACCTGCGTGTAGTAGTCGCCCCAGTGGTGGGTGATACCGGTCAGGTAGTGCCTGGGCGCGTACTTGCGCATGTCGGAGTGGAAGGAGATGCTGGCCACGCCGCGCTCCTCGGCGGCGGTGACGACGGCGGGCGTGTCGGTGAAGTGCGTGATGACGTCGGCGCCGGCATTGATCAGCGTCAGCGCGGCCTCGCGCTCGCGGGTCGGGTCGTACCAGGAGTTGACGAACACGGTGCGCACCTGGATCTTCGGATCGACGCTGCGCGCGCCCAGCGTGAAGGCATTCAGATCCCACACGACGTCGGGCACCGGCAGCGCGCCGACGAAGCCGAGCACGCGGCTCTTGGTCGTCTTGGCCGCGACGATGCCGGCCAGGTAGCCGCCCTCGTGCCACTTGGCGTTGTAGCCGCCGACATTGGGCGCGGTGAGGTAGCCGCTGGCCGTGGAGTAGAACCTGTCCGGGTTGTCGGCCGCGACCTTCAGCGCCGGCTGCATGAAGCCGAAGGACACGGCGAAGACCAGCTTGCTGCCGTCGCTGGACAGCTCGCGGATCACGCGCTCGGCATCGGGGCCGGCGTTGACATTGGGCACCGCGCGCACCTGCACCTTGCCGCCCAGCTTCGCTTCCATCTCCTTGCGGCCGAGGTCGTTCTGGTAGGTCCAGCCGGTGTCGCCGACCGGACCGAGGTAGACGAAGCCGATCTTCATCGGCTCTGCCGCCTGCGCCACCGTGAAACCGGCGCCGCACGCGAATGCGACAGCCGCCGCCTTGATGATGAACCGACGCATTTGCAGCCACTCCAGAAAGCCAAAGGCGAAACGATAGCGAGACGCCTGCGCCGGCGTAAGTGGCCGGCTGAAATCCTCCGTTCCATTTCTGAAACAATCGCGGCCCATGCCCATCGATCTGAAGCTCGTCGAAGCCTTCCACCTGATCGTGCGCAGCGGCAGCCTGACCCAGGCCGAGGCGCAGAGCGGCCAGTCCAAGGCCACGCTGAGCCGCGCGCTGGTCAAGCTGGAGCAGCAGCTGGGCGCGCAGCTGCTGAGCCGCACGACCCGCAAGCTGCAGCTGACCGAGGCGGGCCGCGCCTTCCATGCCCATTGCGAGACGCTGCTGGCCGAGGTCAGCGGCCGGCTGGAAGCGGCCCACACCGAGGTGCAGCAGCTCAACGCGGGTACCGCCGGCACGCTGCGCGTGCTGTCCGACCCGCAGTTCAGCACCACCTTCGTCTGCCACGTGACGCGGCTGTTCCTCGAGCAGCATCCGAAGCTGCACTGCCAGCTCGACGTGGCCGGCCAGCAGCACGCGCCGGATGCCGCCCAGGTGGACTGTTATGTCTGCGAACAGCCGCCCGACCTGCCCAACCTGATCGCCAAGCCGTTGGGCCGGCTGGACTACGGGCTCTATGCCAGCCCGGTCTACCTCGACCGCCACGGCCTGCCCGACAACCCGGCCGCGCTGTCGCGCCACCAGATGATCGTCAGCCGCGACGCGCCCGCTGGCCTCGCGGCCACGCCGGCCATCCTCAGCAACGACTACTGGACGCTGAAGACCTTCTGCATCGACGGCTTCGGCATCGCGCTGCTGCCGGACTTCTTCGCCCGCCCGGAGGTGAAGCGCCGGATCCTCCAGCCGGTGCTGCCGGACTGGAAGCCGGAGCAGCGGCGCATCTACTGCGCCTACCAGCGCCAGCGCTACATGGGCCGCAAGCTGCGCGCCTTCGTGGACCTGATGGCGGGCTGCCTGGCGGACATCGAGTCCTTCAATATGTACGTCGGTTCGCGGTGATCAAGGCCGCTTGAACTCGTTCTCCACCCAGGCGGCGGCGCTCGATTCGGTCAGGCGGAAGTTGGCCGCGACGCGCACCTGGGCCAGTTGCTCGCCGTCATCGCTGCGCGCGCTCAGCAGCGCATAGGGGTTGTCCTCGTCGGGCACGATGTCCAGCAGGATCTGCAGGCGGCCGGCGGCGGTGTCCAGCTTCAGGCTCTTGTGCAACTGGGCATGCAGTTGCTGCTCATGCCGGCGCAGCACCTCGGAGGCGGTCTTCACCAGCGTGTGGAAGGCGGCCGCGTCGAGCGGCTTGGGGTTCTTCTTGTCGCGCCCCATGGTCCAGGGGCCGACCAGCGCCGGCTCGGCCTCGCCGACCAGGGTCATGGCCACCGCCCAGCCTTCGTCGTCTTCGTTCTTGATGACCTGGGCCGTCCAGCGCTCGTCGCGCCACAGGCGGGGCTCCTGGATGATGGTGGATTCGTTGTCGGAAATATCGCTGCTCATCCGGTCGAAGGTAACACGGTGACCGGAGCGAAGCGCTTGCCTCGGCGATCGGGTCGCGGTTACCCTCGTCGCCATATGTCATCAATCCGTCACGATATGTCGTTAGGGCCCGCCGAGGTCGACCCGAAGGTGCTGTCCTGGTGGCGCGCCCTGCGTGCGCTGGCGGTGACGAACATCTGCCTGTGGCTGGTGGTGTGGAACTTCGGCCCGGTCAGCAGCGCCCACGGCGAACTGCAGCTAGCCCTGTCCGGCGTCTATGTGCTGGTGTGCGCCTATCGCTCGGTGCTGCCGCGGGTGGATCTCGAACGGCTGGTGGTCGTGGACACGCGCCTGTCCAGCATCTTCCTGGGCCGTACCGCCGCCACGGTGGCCGAGATCTGCTTTGCGCTGCAGCTGGGGCTGCTGGTCCATCAGCTCGGCGTGCACGCCGGCCTGCCCTGGGTGCAGAAGGCCGCATGGGCCGTCCCGGTGTTCATGACGGTGGCCCAGGGCTTCTGCTGGCACAGCGTGCTGACGCTGAACCACATCACCCAGGCCGTCGAGTCCTCGCTGTGGGCGGCCGGCTTCTCCTGGATCGCGATCCTCCTGGGCGTGGTCGCCTTGAACAGCAGCGGCTGGGTCAACGCCCTGGCAATCTTCGGCATCCTGGCCTCGCTGTCCTTCGTGGCTTATGTGCTGCGCGTGGACGTGCCGATGTACTGGCGCCGCTACCAGCACGGCCGCGCCAACGGCCTGGTCTACATCCCGCTGCACCAGGGCGCCCGCGACGCCTGGCAGCGCCGCGTGCCCAGCGGCAGCTGGGCCGCCTGGAAGGCCGATGCGCTCTGGCTGACGCCCTACTTCAGCTTCGGCGTCTGGGTCAGCATCGCGATCGTGTGCGTGCCCGGCGCGTGAGGGCGCCTCAGGCCGCCTCGGCGGCGCCCGCGCGGCGCGGGTCCGCGCAGGCCTCGGCGCTGCCGTCCGCCTTCAGGTGGATGCCCTCGTAGCTGCCCAGCATGAAGTTCCAGGGTGCCACCGTCTCCAGCGGCAGGCCACGGGCCTTCACGTCGGCGCGCAGCGCATCGTCCCCGCAATCGACCTCGATCGTCGTGCTCAGGTTGCCCGGCATCAGCATCGAGGCCAGCGAGGGCCCGCCGACGCGCGGCTGGTGCACGCTGGTCTCGATGTCCTGGCCGAACTCGACGATGTTCAGGATGTTGCTGACGCAGGCCGGGATCAGGCCGACGCTGGGCGAACCACCGGCCAGCAGCGGGCGCTTGCCGTCCTGGTCATCGAAGACGATGTGCGGCGCCACGTAGAGCGTGCCGCGGCCGCCGGGCTTGGGCATCTGGCGCAGGAAGTGGGCGGCGCCGGCCCAGATGTTGACGCCGTCGACGATCAGGCCGTTGCTCCACGGCATCGACATCACCGAGTGCAGCACCGTGGCGATATTGCCCTGCGCGTCGACGACCGTCAGGTGATTGGAGCCCGGATAGGGCACGCCGGTGGCGCTGAAGGTGTTGGGCAGGCTCATCTTCATCAGTTCGAGCCGCTGCTGCGCGTAGGCCTTGCTGGTGATCAGTTCCAGCGGCAGGTGGTAGCTCTCGGGGTCGCGCTGGCGGCCGCCTTCGTTGAAGACCTCGGTGCAGCAGCGGGCCAGCCAGTAGAGCGTGTCGGCGCTCTCATGTGGCGCCCCCCATTGCTGCAACGGCAGCTGCTCCAGCAACTGCAGGATCTCGATCAGGTGGGTGCCGCCGTTGTCCGGCGGCGGCGAGCCGGCGATGCGGCGGCCCTTGTAGCTGCCCCAGGCGGGTTCCTGCCAGCGCACCTCGAAGCGGTCGAAGTCCTCCATCGTGAGCACGCCGCCGGCGGCCTTGACGGTGTCCACGACCTTCTGCGTGAAGGCCGCGCTGCGATAGAAATGATCGGCACCGCCGGCGGCCAGCGCCTCCAGCGTGTCGGCCAGGCGCTGCTGCTTCAGGCGGTGGCCGGGGCCGGCCAGCGCGCCCCCGGGGAAGTAGATCTCGCGGCCCTCGGCGAAGAGGCCCAGCTTGCCGGCCTGCTCGAACATCATCCCGTAGAGGAAGGGATAGATCGGGAAGCCCTCGCGTGCCAGCGTGATCGCCGGGGCCAGCAGGCGCTCGCGGCTCATGCGGCCGAAGCGTTCGCGGGCCGCCTCCAGCCCGGCCCAGAAGCCCGGTACGGCGACGCCGCGGCCGGTCGCGATGTCCGCACCCGAGAAGCCCGGCAGGCCGGCCAGCGGCGCGTTCATCGAGCTGTTCATGTACTCGGTCCGGCCGCTGGCCGCGTCGAAGTGCATCAGGCTCAGCATGCCGAAGATGGTGCCCATGTGCGGCTCGATCACCGTCTGTGCGACGGCGGCGGCCAGCACCGCGTCGACGGCGCTGCCGCCCTCGCGCAGCACGTCGGTGCCGACGCGCGAGACGACCGGATGCGAGGACACGACCACGCCCTCGCGGCCGCTGGCCCGGGTCTTGCGGCCGAAGGTGGCGCGGGCGGTCAAATGATTGATCAGCTCGGGCGTCAGGGAGGACATCGTCGGGTCTCGCGGTGATGGGATGGCGCCGATCTTGGCCCTGCGAGCAAGGGCGCGCTTTGGGCCAAGCACCGCTTTGTTTGGCGCGCTGCACTAGCCGGCACTAAGCCGGCGCATCGAACGCCTAAGGCGGCGCCGGGTCGACGCCTTATCTTTCGGTTCCATGAACGAGAGAACAACAAGAAGCGCCTGGTTCGCGCTGGGCGTGCTGGTGATCGTCAGCATCTTCGCGGCGATCGACCGGCAGATCCTCACGATCGCGATCGAGCCGGTGCGCGCCGCCTTCGCGCTGAGCGACCTGCAGATCGGCCTGATCCAGGGCCTGGGCCTGACGCTGGTGGCGGCCTTCGCCGGCTTCCCGCTGGCCTGGGCCGCGGACCGCCTCGACCGCCGGCTGATCCTGGCCGCGTGCATCCTCGCCTGGTCGGCCGCGACGGCGGCGCGCGGCTTCGCCCGCGACTTCGACCACCTGATGGCCGGCACGATCGGCCTCGCCATCGCCGAGGCCGGGCTCGGGCCCATCGTCTACTCGATGATCCCGGCGATGTTCCCCGACACCGCGCAGCGCGCGCGGGCCAACCTGATCTTCTTCTCGGCCGCGATGATCGGCGGGGCTTTGGGCATGGGGCTGGCGGGCCTGGCCTTCAGGCTGATCGGCGGGGCGATGGCCTGGCTGCCGGACTCGATGCAGGCCTTCGAGCCCTGGCGCATCGCCTTCTTGCTCGCAGCGCTGCCGGGGCTGGTGCTGGCCGCGGTGGTGATGATGATTCGCGCTGAACACGGGCGGCCGGCGCCAAGGCGAAAGACGGAGATCGCCGCGCCCGGCCGCGGCCCCAGCTTTCTCGCCCACCTGCGCCGCCATGCCGGCACGCTGGCCGCGCTGTTCGGCGCCGCCTGCGCGGCCTCGGCCGCCTTCGCGCCGATCAGCGCGTGGCTCGCCCCGGCGATGGCGCGGCGCTTCGGGCTGGCGCCGGGCGACATCGGCGTGGCGCTGGGCGGCGTGCTGGGCGCGGGTGTGATCGGCGGCGTGGCGATGGCCGCCTTCGCGGTCAGGCGCTGGGGCGCGCGGCACGGCGGCATCCTCGGGCTGCGGGTCGGCCGGCCGCTGGCGCTGGTGTCCGCGGTGTGCGCCGGCCTGCTGCCGCTGGCCACGGCCCCGTGGATGGCGTATGCCGCCACCGGCCTGATGTTCGCCAGCGCGAGCGCCTTCTTCGCGCTGCTGCCCGGCGTCTGGCAGGAGGTGGCGCCGGCGGCGCTGCGGGCGCGGATGCTGGCCTTCTCGGGCGCGCTGACGACGCTGGCCACGGCCGGTGGGCCGGTGCTGGTGGGCGGGCTTTCGGGCTGGATCGGCGCGCGTCCGGACGGCCTGCTGCTGGCCGTCGCGCTGGCCAGCGCGCCCTGCATGGCGCTGGCCGCGCTGCTGCTGGGCGCCAGCGCCGAGCCGGTGCGGCGCCTGCTGGCCGAGGTGCGCGCGCTGGACCAGGAAAACACCAAAGCCGATCCGCCGATCGCCAAAGCCCGGGCCCTGACGAGCCACTAATCTGCGCGCCATGACCATGCATGCCCAGCCCCAGCAGAAAACCATCGGCGGCCTCAGCTTCGAGGACCGTTTCGACCATCTCCGCGAGGACAGCCCCGAGGTGCTCGCCTGGCAATGGGCGCGCGATGCCCGCGCCAGGCAGGCCGCCGAGGCCTCGCCGAACTACGCGCCGGTGCACGCGCGCATGCTGCAGCTCGGCGACGCCGCGGGCTATCGCGTGTCGGTGAAGCGCGGCGCGCTGTGGTTCTCGATCGAGGGCCAGGGCGAGCAGGAGTTCGTCCGCGTTGGCGACTCGCTCGACGGCCCGGGCCGCACGCTGGTGGACAAGCGCTCGCTGGCCGAGGGCACGGTGCTGCTGGTCTTCGTCGACCCCTCGCCGCAGGGTCGCTACGTCGCGCTGGCCTGGGGCGCCGACGGCGACATGCTGGGCCGCTGGTCGGTCTACGAGACGGCCAGCGGCCGCCACCTGCTGGATGTGCCCGCCATCATGTACAGCGGCGCCCGCGCCGGCTGGCTGCCGGACGAGAGCGGCTTCTGGCTCGATGGCCGCGATGCGCAGGGCCTGCACCAGCTGCGCTTCGTGCCGGTGGCTGAGGGCGCGGCCGCGCGGCCCGAGGTAGCGCTGCCGGAAGCGCTGGTCGCCGCGAAGCATTCGGGGCTGACGCTGCAGGTCTCGCCTGACGGCCGGCGCGGCCTGCTGGTGACCGAGCCGCACGAGCACGTGGCGCTGGTCCATCTGGACCTCGACACGCTGCAGGCCACGCCCTTCCTGCCCGAGGGCTTCGACGGCGAATGCGATGGCGGCTGGATCGACGGCGAGACCTATGCGGCCCGCATCAACGAACACGACGCGCCGCGCGGCCGCGTCGTGGCGATCCCGGCTGACCGCTCGCGCGAGCGGGCGGCCTGGCGCGAACTGGTGCCCGAAGGCGAAGGCTTCATCGGCTGGGCTGGTGTCGTCGGCCAGCGGCTGTACGTGGGCGATCTCGTCGACGTGTCGCTGCGCGTGCGCGTGTTCGATCTGGAAGGCGGTCTCGTCGAGACCCTGCCGCTGGAGCAGCCGGGCTCCTCGCCCTCGATGTCCGCGCAGCGCGCGGTCCGGCCTAACGACCAGTTCACTCTGACCCATGCCAGCTTCACCCGCTCGGCCGTCACGCTGATCCACGACCCGGCGAGCGGCGAGCTGCGCCAGCTCGGCGAGGCCAGGCACCGCCTCGACGGCGTCGTCGCCGAGCGCCGCTTCGCCACCAGCCGCGACGGCACGCGCATCCCGTACTTCCTCGTGCGTCGCGCCGATGTGGACATGAGCCGCCCGCAGCCCACGCTGGTCCACGCCTACGGTGGCTTCAACCTCTCGCTGCTGCCGAACTTCCCGATGATGTTCGCGCCCTTCATCGAGGCCGGCGGCCTCTTCGTGCAGGCCTCGCTGCGCGGCGGCGGCGAGTACGGCAAGGCCTGGCACGACGCCGGCCGGCTGCAGCACAAGCAGAACACCTTCGATGACCTGCGCGCGGTGGCCGAGGCGCTGCTGGCCGACGGCGTCGCCACGCGCGAGCAGCTCTGCTTCCAGGGCGGCAGCAACGGCGGCCTGCTGGCCGGCGTGGCGGTGGTGCAGCAGCCCGAGCTGTGGCGCGCCGTCGTCGCGATGGTGCCGATCTTCGACATGATGCAGCCGCTGCCCGACACGCCGGCGGTGGCCGGCGTGCGCGCGATCTTCTTCGAGGACTACGGTGATCCCTCCAGGCCTGAGGACGCGGCGGGCATCATGAAATGGTCGCCGTACCACAACGTCGTCGACGGCGACGCCTGTCCGGCTCTGTACCAGATCTTCGGCGAGCAGGACCTGGGCTGCATGCCCTTCCACGGCCGCAAGTTCACGGCGCGGCTGGACGAGGCCGGCGCGCGCGATGTGGAGCTGCGCGTCTGGCGCAACACGGGCCACGGCGTGACCGACCCCGTGCAGGGTGCGGCCTACCACGCCGAGTGGCTGGCCTTCCTGATGGACCGGGTCGGCCTCAAGGCTCGCGCGATCTAGCTTTCCGCGGCCGCCTTGCGCCGCGTCTCGTTCGGCGTTTCACCAAACACGCGCCGGTACGCCGTGCTGAAGCTCGAGTGGTGCTCGTAGCCGCAGCTCAGCGCGATGTCGAGCAGCGAGCTGCGCGTGCGCTGGATCAGCTGCCGCGCGCGGGCCATCCGCGTAGCCAGCGCATGCTCGCGCGGCGACAGGCCGTAGCGCGTCTTGAACACCGAGACGAGCCGGCCGGTGCTGACGTCCAGCCGCTCGGCCAGGTCGGCGATCTCGGGGCAGTCGTGCGGGTCCGAAAGTGCGGCATGCACGATCGCCGCGAGGCTGTCATCGTCCTGGCGCGGGCCGCCATCGGCGCAGCTCAGCGCCTCGGCCGGCGCCATCGCCGGGCTGGCCATCAGATGGCACAGCATCTCGCCGACCTTGCTGCGCAGGTACAGGCGCCGGCGCGAGCCGTCGAAACCGTTCCACAGGATCGCCTGCGCGGCGCGCACGGCGGGCAGGTTGGAGCTGCTGACGGCCACCCGCGGCGCATGCTCGATGCGGCCGGCGCCGGGCTCGGCGGAGGCGATCCAGCGTCGCGCCTCGGCCGGGTCGAGGCCGAAGTCGCGCATCGCCTCGTCGTCGTCGAAGATCACCGACACGCCCTGGCAGCGCACACCGGGCAGCGAGTGCCGGCAGATCAGCGTGTCGCCGGCGCAGGCGGTGGCGACGGTGCAGCCGTCGGTGTAGAGCACGCGGCGGTGGGGCGCGGCCGGCGTGCCGATCATCGCCGCGCCGCGCAGCAGCACCGAGAAGTGCACGGCCCGCTCCTCGCGGTGCCAGATGAAGCGCTGCACATTGAGCTGCAGGTCGCCGTGCATCAGCCAGACGCCGCGCGCCAGGCGGACGAATTCGAGATGGCCTTGCGCCTGCTCGTCGGGCGAGTGCCAGGCCAGTGCCTCGGCGTCGAAGCCGGGCTGGTAGCCCTCGCCCAGGCTCGTGCCGCTGGCCAGCGTCTCATGAAAGATGCGGCCCAGCGACCAGGCGCCGCTGGGCGGGGCCATCAGCATGGTCGAGAAATCGGTGGAGACTGGAGCTGCGTTCATCCCTGACGTTTCCTTCGTCGCTGCCTTCGTGATTACCCGGTGGCGCCTAAGCGGGACAAGCATACTCCAAAAAATACAGTGCTGTATGTCAAAACAATGCAGGCATCGACTGATCAACCGGAACCGAGCATGTCCACTGCACTGCGCCCGAAGAATCGATCCCTGCTGGCCCTTGCCACCACAGCCGCCTGCGCCGCGCTTGGCGGAACAGCCGCGGCGCAGACCGTGACGCCCGCTCCCGCCGCCGCCGCATCGGCCAGCGCCGTCGACACGCTCGACACCGTCGTCGTCACCGCCAACCGCCGCCGCGAACGGGCCCAGGACGTGGCCGGCAGCGTCGCCGTGCTGGGCGGCCAGCAGATGGAGAAGCTGAACCTCACCTCCATCCAGGACATCGCCGCCCTGGTGCCGGGCCTGCAGGTGGCCGGCGACAACCCGGGCATGAAGCGCGAGACGATCCGCGGCATCACCACCGGCACGCTGCAGCAGGGCGCCTCGGTGGCCGCCTATCTCGACGAGGCGCCGATCAGCTTCAGCAGCGGCGTCGTCGCAGGCGCCAACCTGAGCCCCGACATCGATCCGCTGGACCTCGAGCGCGTGGAGGTGCTGAAGGGCCCACAGGGCTCGCTCTATGGCGCCAGCGCCCTGGGCGGCCTGGTCAAGTACGTGACCGTGGCGCCGAACCTGAAGGAGCTGGAAGGCCGCGCGGAGATCGGCATGAGCAGCGTCAGCGGCGGCGGCACCGGGCTCAACGCGCGCGGCTCGCTGAACGTGCCGCTGGCCACCGACCTGCTGGCCGTGCGCATGACCGCCTATTCGCGCAAGGACCCCGGCTATGTGGACGACACGCTGCGCCAGCGCAAGGACGTCAACAGCTTCCGCAACGAGGGCGCGCGGCTGACCGCGCTGTTCAAGCCCACGGCCCGCTTCGATGCCAGGCTGATGCTGGACACGCAGACGATCAAGTCCGACGACGCCGCCACGCCGCAGTACGACGCGGCGACCTTGCAGCCGACGATGGGCAAGACCACCACCCGCAACGTCTTCGCCCAGCCGATCAAGAACGTCTACGACCGCGGCGCACTGACGCTCAACTACGACCTCGGCTTCGCCAGCCTGCTGTCGGTCACCAGCGTGCTGCGGCAGAAGAGCGAACTGACCGTCGATGCCACGCGTTATGTCGGCTATCTCGACTTCGCCACCGCGGCCGGCTACGCCGCGCTGGGCCTGCCCGTCACGCCGATCGGCGTGACCGGGGCGCTGTCCGGCAACTTCCTGACGATGGACAAGAAGGTGCAGGAACTGCGCCTGACCTCGCCCAGCGGCCAGCGCCTGGAATGGCTGGCCGGCCTGTTCTTCCAGCGCGAGACCGGCGATGCGCGGGTCGTCTACGACGCCTACGCCGGCGGCAACACGACCGTGCCCGCGGTGCCCGGCTACGTGCTGGGCCTGGTCGGCGAGACGCTGCGCGAATCGGCCGGCTACGCCAATGCGACCTGGCATTTCACCGAGCGCTTCGATCTGCAGGCGGGCCTGCGCTACACGCGGCTCTCGCAGGACTACGACTCGACGGTGCAGCAGTACAACTACCTCACCGGCGGCCCGCTGGCGATGCCGGCCACCAGCGCGAAGACCTCCGAGAACAAGACCACCTGGCTGATCTCCCCGCGCTGGAAGCTTGGGCCCGACGACATGGTCTACGCCCGCGCCGCCTCCGGCTACCGCCCCGGCGGCCCGAACACGCCGCCGCTGGCCGGCACGCAGCAGCCGCCGTTCAAGTCCGACTCGATCGTCAACTACGAGCTGGGCTACAAGGGCGCCTTCCCGGCGGCGAAGCTGGACGTCTCGGCCGCGCTGTTCCGCATCGACTGGAAGGACATCCAGGTGACCGCGGTCGATCCGACCTACAACTTCAGCTACTACACCAACGGCGGCAAGGCCCACACGCAGGGCCTGGAACTGGAGGCCGGCTGGCGGCCGCTGTCGGGCCTGCGACTCGGTGCCAACCTGACGGCGATGCAGGCACGGCTCGATGAAGACGTGGCCGCGATCGGCGGCCGCTCGGGCGACCAGATCCCGTACACGCCGAAGTTCTGGGCCGGGCTGACCGCCGACTACAGCTGGCAGCTGGGCGACGGGCAGGCCGGCGTCGGCGCCACCTTGGCCCACAACGGCAGGCGCGGCATCGCCTTCTCGCACCAGGCGATCACACCGCTGGCGCCGGGGCTCGCGACGCCGACGCTGCCGGCCTACCAGCAGCTCGACCTGCGCGCGTCCTACCGCTGGGACCGCTGGTCGCTGAACCTGTTCCTGAAGAACGCGACGAACGAACGCGGCCTGCTCAGCTACGCCAGCACCAACGTCGTCACCGACCTGACGACCGGCGCCGTCGGCCCGGCCGGCGTCGCGATCACCACGCCGCGCACGCTGGCGATCAGCCTGCGGGCGGACTTCTGATGCAGGCGACCATCGTCAACCACGTCGCGATTGAGATCGATGCGCCGCCCGAACCGGTCTGGCAGGCGATCCAGGACGCCTACGTCGAAGCCCGCAAGTTCCGCGAGGCCGGCGCGATCGAGGCGGTGGACGACCCGGCCACGGTGCTCGCCTACCGGATGCGCATCGGCTCAGGCGCGCAGCTCGACGAGCGCATCGTGCGCATCACCGAGCTGGACCATGCCGAGCGCCGCCTCGGCGCCCATGCCGACTACCTGACGCAGCCACCCGGCGGCATGAGCGTGTTCGCCTGCTATCACGCACAGGCCCTCGGCCCGCGGCGCGCGCGCTACGCGATCGACTGCCACGCGCGGCTGGACGTCGCGGTGCCCGAAGGCAGCGACCGGGCCGGCGTCACGGCCACGATCGCGGCGATGAAGTCGGCCTTCGACGCCGCGCTGCTCGCCTACCTCGGCCAGGTCAAGGCGAGCCTGGAAGATCATTCCCCCATTCACTCGCCCAGGTAGGCCGCCCTCACCTTCGGATCGTTCAGCAAGGCCTGACCCTCGCCGGTCATCGTCACCTCGCCGCTCTCCATCACGTAGCCGCGGTTGGCCAGCTGCAGCGCGCGGCTGGCGTTCTGCTCGACCAGCAGCACGGTGACGCCCTGCTGGTGGATGTCGTTCACCACCTCGAAGATCTTGTCCACCATGATCGGCGAGAGGCCCATCGAGGGCTCGTCCAGCAGCAGCACCTTGGGCTGCGCCATCAGCGCACGGCCCATCGCCAGCATCTGCTGCTCGCCGCCGCTCATCGTGCCGGCCAGCTGCGCGCGGCGTTCCTTCAGGCGCGGGAAGATGCCGAAGATGCGCTCGATGTCGGCCGCGATCTGGGCCTTGTCGCTGCGGATGTAGGCGCCCATCTGCAGGTTCTCGGTGATGGTCATGCGCGTGAAGGTGCCGCGGCCTTCCGGCACCATCACCAGGCCCTGCTTGACCAGGTCCCAGGCGCCCTGGCCCTTGATGGGCTTGCCGAGATAGAGGATGTCGCCTTCGGCGGCCGGCTGGATGCCGGTGACCGCCTTCAGCGTGGTCGTCTTGCCGGCGCCGTTGGCGCCGATCAGGCTCACCAGCTCGCCCTGGCGCACCTCGAAGCTCACGCCCTTGACCGCCTGGATGCCGCCGTACGCGACCTTCAGATTCTTGACTTCGAGCAGGATGTTGTTTGTAGCTGCCATGTTCGTTCTCAGTGCGCCTTGTGGCCGGCGCCGAGGTAGGCCTCGATCACCTTCTCGTTGCCCTGCACTTCCGCGGGCGTGCCCTGCGCGATCGGCTTGCCGTAGTCCAGCACGGTGAGCTTGTCGCACAGGCCCATCACCAGCTTCACGTCGTGCTCGATCAGGAGGATCGTGCGGCCGTCGTTGCGGATGCGGTCGATCAGCTCGCGCAGCACCACCTTCTCGGTGGCGTTCATGCCGGCGGCAGGCTCGTCCAGCGCGATCAGCTTGGGGTCGGTGGCGAGGGCCCGGGCGATCTCCAGGCGGCGCTGGTCGCCGTAGCTGAGCGTGCGGGCCTTGTACTTGGCGAACTTGCCGATGCCGACGTAGTCCAGCAGCTCCTGGGCGCGGGCGGCGATCTGGGCCTCCTCGTGCTTGAAGCCGGGGCTGCGGAACACCGCGCCGAACAGGCCGCTCTTGGTGCGCACATGGCGGCCCACCATCACGTTCTCCAGCGCCGTCATGTCGGCGAACAGGCGGATGTTCTGGAAGGTGCGCGCGATGCCGGCCTTGGCCACCTGGTGCACCGCCTGCGGCGTGTAGGGCTCGCCGCCGAGGCTGAAGGTGCCGGCGTCGGGCGTGTACAGGCCGGTGATGACGTTGAAGAAGGTGGTCTTGCCGGCGCCGTTGGGGCCGATCAGGCCGTACACCTGCCCGGCCTGGATCTGGATGCCGACGTCGGACAGGGCCTGCAGGCCGCCGAAGCGCTTGGAGACGCCTTGGACGTTGAGGACGATGTTGTCTGGGGTGCTCATACGTAACCTCTTATTTGGACGGAGCCGGGACCGGGGCGGTTTCGCCATGTTCGGGCGCGGGCCACAGGCCGCGCGGCCGCACCAGCATCACGCCGATCATTGCCAGTGCCACCAGCAGCTGGCGCAGGATGGCGGCGTCCAGCCGGCCCCCGGTCAGCTGCACCAGCGGGTCGGACACGTAGCGCAGCACCTCCGGCAAGGCGGCCAGCAGCAGCGCGCCGAGGATCACGCCCGGGATGTGGCCGATGCCGCCCAGCACCACCATCGCGACGATCATGATGGACTCGTTCAGCGTGAACGACTCGGGGCTCACGAAGCCCTGGAAGGACGCGAACATCGTCCCCGCCACGCCGCCGAAGGTGGCGCCCATGCTGAAGGCCAGCAGCTTCATGTTGCGGGTGTTGATGCCCATGGCCTTGGCGGCGATCTCGTCCTCGCGGATGGCCATCCAGGCCCGGCCGATGCGGGAGTTCTCCAGGCGATAGCAGATCGCCACGCTGAACACCACCAGCAGCAGGAACAGGTAGTAGTACAGCGTCACCGAGGGGATCTCGAAGCCGCCGATGTGCCAGGTCTTGCCCAGGTTGATGCCGAAGATGTGGAAGCTGTCGATCTGGCCGATGCCGCGCGGGCCGTTGGTGATGTTGACCGGGTTGTCCAGGTTGTTCATGAACACCCGGATGATCTCGCCGAAGCCCAGCGTCACGATGGCCAGGTAGTCGCCGCGCAGCTTCAGCGTCGGGGCGCCGAGCACCGCGCCGAACAGCGCTGCCAGGCCCGCGCCGAGCGGGATGATGATGATCAGCGGCGTGTGCAGCCCCTCGGGGAAGCTGGCGGCGATGTTGTCGAAGTTGGCCGTCAGCTGCGGGCTGGCCAGCAGCGCGAACATGTAGGCGCCGACCGCGTAGAAGGCCACGTAGCCGAGGTCCAGCAGGCCGGCATAGCCGACCACGATGTTCAGGCCCAGCGCCAGCAGCACGTAGAGCAGGGCCAGGTCGATGATGCGCACCGGCCCGTTGCCGAGCTGCTGCACGAACAGCGGCAGCACCAGCAGGCCTAAGGCGCAGGCCAGGAAGACGACGAGTTTGTTTTGCTTCTGCATTGCTTTGCTCCTCTCGCGTTCAGGCGCGGTCCGCGACGCGTTCGCCCAGCAGGCCCGAGGGCTTGAGCGTCAGCACCAGGATCAGCGAGACGAAGGCGAAGATGTCGGTGTACTGGCTGCCCAGGAAGTCGCCGGTCCACTCGCCCAGGTAGCCGGCGCCGATCGCCTCGATCAGGCCCAGCAGCACGCCGCCCAGCATCGCGCCGGCCAGGTTGCCGATGCCGCCCAGCACGGCCGCGCAGAAGGCCTTCAGGCCCGGCGTGAAGCCCATCGTGTGGAACACGGTGCCGTAGTTGGCCGCCCACATCAGGCCGGCCACCGCGGCCAGCGCGGCGCCGATCACGAAGGTGGTGGAGATGATGAAGTCGGGCTTGACGCCCATCAGGCCGGCCACGCGCGGGTTCTCGGCGGTGGCGCGCATCGCGCGGCCCAGCTTGGTGTAGTTCACCAGCCAGACCAGGCCGCCCAGCATCACCACCGTGGTCACCAGGATCACGATCTGCGTCACGGTGATCACCGCGCCGAAGACGTTGTAGGGCTCCTGCGGCAGCAGCTGCGGGAAGGGCTTGGGGTTGGGCAGCCAGATGATCATGGCCAGGGTCTGCAGCAGCAGCGACATGCCCATGGCGGTGATCAGCGGCGCCAGGCGCGGCGCGTTGCGCAGCGGCCGGTAGGCGATCTTCTCGACCAGGAAGTTCAGCACCGTGCAGACGAGGATGGCGCAGATCAGGCCGATCAGCATCAGCGCCCAGCCGGGCAGGCCCACGCTGTCCAGCGCCGTGACCACGGTCCAGCTGACCAGGCCGCCGACCATCAGGATCTCGCCGTGCGCGAAGTTGATCAGGTTGATGATGCCGTAGACCATCGTGTAGCCCAGGGCGACCAGCGCATACATGCTGCCGAGCACCAGGCCGTTGATGATCTGCTGGATGAAGGTGTCCATCGTTGGGTTTCCTTTGCGGACCATGCCGCGATGGGGACAAACGTTCGCAAGCGCTGTGCCAAAAGTCGCACTCTGCGGGTAAGCACGGGGGCGAACAGCGCCCACCGGGCCCGGATGCGGGCCGCTGGGCGCCAGACGCCCGGCCACAGGGCGGAACTCCGCACTGGCCGCCCTGGCGCGGGGCGGAAATCCGCCCCACGCAAACAGGGCACACTGCTGCCCGTGCCGCCGCTCCTGCAAACCCTGATCCGCCGCCTCGCCCGGCCCAGCGTCTACGTCTACGTGACGCTCGTGCTGATGCTGCTGGGCTGGATCACCGGCCAGCAGGTCAGCGAGCGCAACGGCACGGCGCAGCTCAGCGCCACCACCCGCGAACGGCTGGAGCTGTATGCCAACACGCTGGATGCCGAGCTGGCCCGCCATGCCGACCTGCCCGGACTGCTGGCGATCGACCCCAAGGTCCAGGCGCTGGCCGAATCGCCGCAGGACCCGGCCCTGCGCCGCCAGGCCAGCCAGGCACTGACCCGCATCGGCGTGCGCGCCGGCGCGATGCAGATCTTCGTCGCCGGCCCCGATGCCGAGGTGCTGGCCAGCAGCGACGCCAGCCAGCCGCCACCGCCGCGGCTGCAGGAGGCGCTGGACGCCGGCCGCCCGCACTTCTTCGCCGCCGATGCCCGCACCGGCAGCCTCGCCTACTACCTGCTGCAGCCGCTGGTCACGTCCCGGGGCGGCCCGCCGCCGGCCACGCTGATCGTCAAGGTGAGCCTGGCGCCGCTGGAGGCCACCTGGGTGGACCTCGGGCTGCGCTCCGAGGGCGAGCGGCTGCTGGTGGTCGATGCCCAGGGCGTCGTGATCATGAGCTCGGTGCCGCGCTGGCGCTTCTTCCTGCTCGGCCGCGGCAGCGAGGAGGAACGCAGCGCCCTGCGGGCCAGCGGGCGCTACCCGGCCAGCGCCCGCTTCGAGGACATGGGCATCCCCGAGGACAGCCTGGCCGCCGGCGACCTGCGCCTGGTGCGCATGCCGCCGCTGGAGGCGATTCCCAACAAGGCCGGCCCGGTACTGATCCCGCAGGAGCGGCCGCTGGTGCCGCTGGGCCTGCGGCTGATCGCCCTCTCCGACCCCAGCGGCGTGCGCCGCGAGGCGCGCAACGCCGGCTGGGGCGGCGCCGCCTTCGGCGCCTTCGGCGGCATGCTGGCGCTCTACCTGGCCTCGCGCCGCCGCGCGCTGCGCCAGCTCTCGCAGGCGCAGGCGCTGCTGCAGCAGGCGCACGGGCAGTTGGAGCGCCTGGTGGACGCCCGCACCGCCCAGCTGCGCAGCACCAACGAGGAGCTGACGCACCAGATCGCCCAGCGCGAGAAGGCCGAGGACGAGCTGGTGCAGGCCGGCAAGCTGGCGGTGCTCGGGCAGCTCTCGGCCGGCATCTCGCACGAGGTCAACCAGCCGCTGACCGCGATGCGCGCGCTGGCCCGCAACGGCCTGCTGCTGCTGGAAGCCGGTCGCCTCAAGACGGTGGCCGAGAACCTCAATGCGATCGATGCGATGGTCGAGCGGCTCTCGCTGATCACCCGCCAGCTGAAGACCTTCGCCCGCAAGGCCGAGCAGCAGGCCGGCGCCCCGGTGACGCTGCTGGGCGCGATCGAGAACGCTCAGCTGCTGCTGGGCCACCGCCTGCGCGAGGACGACATCACGCTGGAATTCGACGTGCCGGCGCAGCTGCGCGTGCTCTGCGACGGCAACCGGCTGGAGCAGGTGCTGGTCAACCTGTTCGGCAACGCGATCGACGCGATGCGCGGCGAGCCGCGGCGGGTGCTGTCGGTGGCCGCCTCGTCCACCGACGAGGGCCGCGTGCTGGTCGCCGTCGGCGACACCGGCAAGGGCCTCGGCGAAGCGCAGCTGGCGCGCCTGTTCGAGCCCTTCTTCACCACCAAGCCGGCCGGCGAGGGCCTGGGCCTGGGGCTGGTAATCTCGTCCAAGATCGTCCACGACTTCGGCGGCACGCTGCGCGCCCTCAACCAGCCCGGCGGCGGCATGCGCTTTGAGTTCGACCTCCCTGCCCTTTCTCCTGAATCTTCTTCCGATGCCCGCGATGTTTGACGGCTACCAAGTCCTGTTCGTCGAAGACGACCCGCCCGTGCGCGCCAGCCTGGCGCAGACGCTGGAGCTGGCGGGCCTCGAGGTCGTCGCCTGCGGCTCGGCCGAGGAGGCGCTGCCGCTGATCACGCCCGGCGCGCAGCTGATCGTGATCACCGACGTGCGCCTGCCCGGCATGGACGGCCTGGCCCTGCTCGATCACGTGCTCGCCACCGACGCCGGCATCCCGGTGACGCTGATCACCGCGCACGGCGACGTGGCCATGGCCGTCGGCGCGATGCGGGCCGGCGCCTACGATTTCATCGAGAAGCCCTTCGCGCCCGAGCGCCTGGTCGACACCGCCCGGCGTGCGCTGGAGACGCGGCTGATGCGCGCCGCGCTGGAGGACATGCGCACCCAGCTGCAGCGCTTCAACGGCATCGAGGCGGTGCTGCTGGGCAACTCGCCGGTGATGCAGCAGCTGCGCCGCAAGGTGCTGACGCTGGCCGGCACCTCGGCCGACGTGATGATCCTCGGCGAGACCGGCACCGGCAAGGAGCTGGTGGCCCGCTGCCTGCACGACCACAGCGCAAGGCGCGACCGCAACTTCGTCGCGATCAACTGCGGCGGCCTGCCCGAGGCGCTGTTCGAGAGCGAGCTGTTCGGTCATGAGCAGGGTTCGTTCACCTCGGCGGCCAAGCGCCGCATCGGCAAGATCGAGCATGCCAACGGCGGCACCCTGCTGCTGGACGAGATCGAGACCATGCCGCTGGTGCTGCAGATCAAGCTGCTGCGCGTGCTGCAGGAGCGCCGGCTGGAGCGCCTGGGCTCCAACGAGGAACTGCCGATCAACGTGCGCTTCGTCGCCGCCAGCAAGGCCGACCTGAAGGAGCTGGGCGAGCAGGGCAGCTTCCGCAGCGACCTGTACTACCGCCTCAACGTCGCCACGCTGGCGCTGCCGCCGCTGCGCGAGCGCCGCGAGGACATCCCGCTGCTGTTCCAGCATTTCGTCGCCCAGGCCAGCGCACGCTACGAGCGCGAGGCGCCCGAGCTGACATCGGAGCGCCTGCGCGAGCTGATGGCGCACGACTGGCCCGGCAACGTCCGCGAGATCCGCAACGCGGCGGACCGCTTCGTGCTGGCGCTGGACGAGCTCGACACCGTGGCCGTGCAGGACATCCCGCCGCTGTCGCTGGCGCGGCAGATGGAGCTGGTCGAGAAGACACTGATCGAGCAGGCGCTGCGTCGCACGCAGGGCAAGATCCCGGCTGCGATGGAGCTGCTGGGCATCGCCAAGAAGACGCTCTACGACAAGCTGCACCGGCACGGCATCGATGCCGATGCCTTCCGCTGAGATTCAGCGGTAGCGCGCCGGATCCGGCGAATCGGTCGGCTGCTGGGTCAGCCGCCTGAAGGCCGCGCTCATCGGCATCTTCAGGTTGATGCCGCGCGGCGGGATCGGTGACTCGAACCACTGGCGGTAGACCTCGCGGATCTCGCCGCTGCGATAAAGGTTGCGCAGCACGCCGTCGACCATGCGCTTGAAGCCCGGGTCGTCGCGGTTGAGGCCCAGGCCGTAGGGCTCCACCGTCAGCGCCTCGGTGGAGATCAGGTAGTCCTCGGGCCGGGGCTGCTGCATCTGCAGGCTGCGCAGCAGCACGTCGTCCATCATGTAGGCGGCAGCGCGGCCGGCCTGCAGCGTGCGGAAGCTCTCGGGGTCGTCCAGGCCGGCCAGGATGTGCAGCTCCAGCCCGTCGCGCTCGTTGAGCTCGTGCAGGTACTGGATGCTGGTGGTGCCGATCGTCGACACCACCGGCTTGCCGCGCAGCTCGTCCAGGCGCTGGACCGGCTCGCTGCGCCGGGACAGCAGCCGCGTCTGCGCCACGAAGATCGTCAGCGAGAAGCCCTGGCTCCGTGCACGCTCGGCGTTATGGGTGGTGATGCCGCATTCCAGGTCCAGCGCGCCGTTGGCCACCAGCGGCATGCGCGTGGCCGAGGTCACTTCCACCCATTTGGTCTCCAGCGCCGGCATGCGCAGCTCGGCCTTCAGCGCGGCGATGATCCGCTCGCACAGCGAGACCGAATAGCCGATCGGCTTCAGCCGCGCATCGAGGTAGGAGAACGGCGGCGAGCTGGGGCGGTAGCCGGCGACGATGACGCCGGTGTCGCGGATGCGGGCGAGCGAGGGGCCGGGCTCGGCGGCCAGCGCACCGGCGGCGGCCGCCATCAACAGGCCGCCGAGCACGAGACGCATGCTGTCAGCCCGCGTCTTCATCGAGCTTGCGCAGGAAGGCCAGCTTCTCCGCGATCTTCGATTCGAGCCCGCGTGGCACCGGCTGGTACCAGCCCGGTTCCTCGATGCCTTCGGGGAAGTAGGTCTCGCCGGCCGCATAGGCATGCGGCTCGTCGTGGGCGTAGCGGTACTCGTGGCCGTAGCCCAGTTCCTTCATCAGCTTCGTCGGCGCGTTGCGCAGGTGCACCGGCACCTCGCGGCTCTTGCCGTCCTGCTTGATGAAGGCGCGGGCGGCGTTGTAGGCGTTGTAGCCGGCATTGCTCTTGGCGGCCACGGACAGGTAGATCACCGCCTGTCCCAGCGCCAGTTCGCCCTCGGGGCTGCCCAGGCGCTCGTAGGTCAGCGCGGCGTCGTTGGCGACCTGCATCGCCCGAGGATCGGCCAGGCCGATGTCCTCCCAGGCCATGCGGACGATGCGGCGCGCGAGATAGCGGGCATCGGCGCCGCCGTCGAGCATGCGCGTCAGCCAGTACAGCGCCGCGTCGGGATGCGAGCCGCGCACCGACTTGTGCAGGGCCGAGATCTGGTCGTAGAAGTTGTCGCCGCCCTTGTCGAAGCGGCGGGCGTTGAGGCTCAGCGCATTGGTGATGAACTCGGGCGTGATCTCGCTGACGCCGGCCGCGCCGGCCGCGGTGTTGCATTGTTCGAGGAGGTTCAGGAAGCGGCGCGCGTCGCCGTCGGCGTAGCCGATGATCGTGTCGGCCGCCTTCTCGTCGAAGCTCAGGTGCGCGAGCACCTTGTCCTGCGCGCGCTTGAGCAGGAGCTTCAGCTCCTCGTCGCTCAGCGACTTCAGCACGTACACCTGCGCCCGCGACAGCAGCGCCGAGTTGACCTCGAAGGACGGGTTCTCGGTCGTTGCGCCGATGAAGGTGAACAGGCCCGATTCCACATGCGGCAGCAGCGCGTCCTGCTGCGACTTGTTGAAGCGGTGGATCTCGTCCACGAACAGGATCGTGTGCTTGCCTTGCGCCAGGTAGTGCTGCGCCTTCTCCATCGCCTCGCGGATGTCCTTGACGCCGGAGAACACGGCCGAGAGCGCGATGAACTCGCACTCGAAGGCGGTGGCGGTGAGCCGGGCCAGCGTCGTCTTGCCGACCCCGGGCGGGCCCCAGAAGATCATCGAATGGGGCTTGCCGGACTTGAAGGCCAGGCGCAGGGGCCGTCCCTCGCCCAGCAGGTGGGTCTGGCCGATCACTTCGTCCAGCGTCTTGGGCCGCAGGAGCTCGGCCAGCGGCGCCGAGGGCTCCGCGGAAAACAGATCACGCATGGGCCGATTGTCTCAGCGCCGATGAAGGCTGCATCACGGCCAGCACCTCGCGTGACAGCTGCTCGGCCAGGCTCTGCTCGGCGATGAAGACCTCGCCCGCATCGGCCTCGCGCAGCAGCCGGGCCTCGTCCTCGCTGTGCGCGCGCAGCAGCACGCGGATGCCGGGGTTGAGCTGGCGGGCCGTCGCCACCATGCGCTGAGCCTGGACGTTATCCCCGCCGGTGATCACCAGCATCGCCGCTCGCGCGATGTGGGCCTGGATCAGCACGGCGGGCTCGCTGGCATCGCCGCTCACCGCCGCGATGCCGCGCGCGCGCAGCGCCTCCACCAGCTCACGCTGCTCCTCCGCGACGACGATATGCACGCCCTGTGCCAGCAGATCCTGCGCGAGCCGCCGCCCGACGCGGCCGTGGCCCACCAGCACGACCTGACCCTGCAGATGCGACTCGTCGGTGTCCGTCGGCAGTTCGCCCAGCGGATCGTCGCGCTGCTCCATGCGCCGCGCCCAGGCCGAGTTGCGCAGGATCAATGCCTTGACCGGCTCGATGGCGGCGAACAGCAGCGAGTTCAGGGCGATCGACACCAGCGCGCCGGCCAGGATCAGGCTCTGCCCCTGCGGCGGCAGCAGGCCCAGCGAGACGCCCAGGCCCGCCAGGATGAAGGAGAACTCGCCGATCTGCGCCAGGCTCGCGCCCACGGTCAGTGCGGTGTTCAGCGGGTAGCGGAAGGCCAGCACCAGCCCCATCGCGGCGATGGTCTTGCCCACGATGATCACCGCCGCCACCGCCAGCACCTTCAGCGGCTCCTGCACCAGCACCATCGGATCGAAGAGCATGCCCACCGAGACGAAGAACAGCACGGCGAAGGCATCGCGCAGCGGCAGGGTCTCGTCGGCGGCGCGGTGGCTGTAGGCCGACTCGCGCATCATCATCCCGGCGAAGAAGGCGCCCAGCGCGAAGGACACGTCGAACAGCAGGGCCGAGCCGTAGGCCACGCCGATGGCGGCCGTCACCGTGCAGAGCGTGAACAGCTCGCGCGAGCCGGTGCCGGCGACGGCGAACAGCAGCTTCGGGAACAGGCGCCGGCCGACCACCAGCATCAGCACGATGAAGGCGCCGACCTTGGCCAGCGTCATGCCGACCGTGCCCAGCAGGTTCTCGCCGCCCTGGCCCGCCAGGATGCCCGCCAGCGGCGGCAGCAGCACCAGCACGAGCACCATCACCAGGTCCTCGACGACCAGCCAGCCCACCGCGATGCGACCGTTGGCCGACTCCAGCTGGCCCCTGGCCTCCAGCGCACGCAGCAGCACCACGGTGCTGGCCACCGACAGCGCCAGGCCCATCACCAGCGCACCGCCGAAGGACCAGCCCCAGGCCAGGCCCAGGCCGGCGCCCATCGCCGTGGCCACGGCGATCTGCACGATGGCGCCGGGCACGGCAAGCCGCTTCACGGCCATCAGGTCGCCCAGCGAGAAATGCAGGCCCACGCCGAACATCAGCAGCATCACGCCGATCTCGGCCAACTGGCCGGCCAGGTGGACGTCGCCGACGAAGCCCGGCGTGGCGGGGCCGATCGCGATGCCGGCCAGCAGGTAGCCGACCAGCGGCGGCATCCTCAGCCGCGCGGCGATGTAGCCGAACAGCATGGCCAGGCCGAAGCCGGCGGCGATCGTGGCGATCAGCGAGAAGTCATGGTGCATCGCAGCAGCATAACTACTGCTCGATCAGGTCGGCTCCGCTGGGCAGCACGAACTTGAACTTGTCGGCCGCGATCGGCACGTTCGTGTTGACGGCCGAGAACTGCAGCAGCGAGCGCTGACCGAAGCCGTCGATCACGTCGATCGCGTCCAGTTCCTTGCCGCGGAAGCCGATCTTGAGGCTCTGCAGGCCGCCATCGCTCTGCTTCGGGATCGCCTGCACCCAGTCGACGCCACCTTCGCTGGGCAGGGCCTTCAGCGTGAAGTCGCGGTCGAGGTTGGTGCCGGCCAGCAGCGCGGCGGGCGTGGCGCCCAGCGCCTTGTCCATCTTGCGCGAGCTGGCCTGGTTCAGGTCGGGGTCGTAGATCCAGACCTTCTGGCCGTCGCCGACGATGGTCTGCTGGAAGGGCTTGAGGTAGGCGAAGCGGAACTGGTTGGGGCGCTGGAAGTCGAAGGTGCCGGACGAGGTCTTCTTCTTCTTGCCGTCGGGCGAGCTGACGGTCTGGCTGAACTCGGCGGTGCCGCTCTTCACCTCGCTGACGAAGGATTTCAGCGCGGACAGTGCGTCCGCATGGGCCAGCGGGCCGGCCAGCGCCAATGTCATACCCAGTGCAATAACTTTCAGCTTCATCGTCGTCACTCGTCTCGCTTCGGCACGATCAGGTCGCGGCTGCCGTTGGTGTTCATCGCGCCGACCAGGCCCGACTTCTCCATCTGCTCCAGCAAACGGGCTGCCCGGTTGTAGCCGATGCGCAGATGGCGCTGCACCAGCGAGATCGAGGCCCGGCGATGCTGCAGCACGATGGCCACGGCCTGGTCGTACATGCCGTCGCCCTCGCCGTTGCCCCCGCCGCCGTCGCCGCCCGGCTGGCCGTCGCTGCCGCCGCCGGCCATCGCATCGAGCACCCCGCCTTCCAGGATGCCCTCGATGTAGTTCGGCTCGCCCTGCGTCTTCAGATACTCCACAACGCGGTGGACCTCGTCGTCGCTGACAAAGGCGCCGTGCACCCGTACCGGCAGCCCGGTGCCCGAGGCCATGTAGAGCATGTCGCCCATACCCAGCAGCGCCTCGGCGCCCATCTGGTCGAGGATGGTGCGGCTGTCGATCTTGGAGCTGACCTGGAAGGACAGGCGCGTCGGGATGTTGGCCTTGATCAGGCCGGTGATCACGTCCACCGAGGGGCGCTGCGTGGCCAGGATCAGGTGGATGCCGGCGGCGCGGGCCTTCTGCGCCAGGCGGGCAATCAGCTCCTCGATCTTCTTGCCGACGACCATCATCAGGTCGGCCAGCTCGTCGATCACCACGACGATGAAGGGCAGGCGCTCCAGCGGCTCGGCGCCGTCGGGGCTCTCGGCCATCAGGCTGAAGGGGTTCGGGATCTTCTCGCCGCGCTCGTTCGCGTCGTCGATCTTCTTGTTGTAGCCGGCCAGATTGCGCACGCCCATCTTGGACATCAGCTTGTAGCGCCGCTCCATCTCGCCGACACACCAGTTCAGCGCGTTGCCGGCCTGCTTCATGTCGGTGACCACCGGCGCCAGCAGGTGCGGGATGCCCTCGTAGACGCTCATTTCCAGCATCTTCGGGTCGATCATGATCAGGCGCACGTCGCGCGCCTCGGCCTTGTAGAGCAGGCTCAGGATCATCGCGTTGATGCCGACGGACTTGCCCGAGCCGGTGGTACCCGCCACCAGGCAATGCGGCATCTTGCCGAGGTCGGCCACCACCGGCGCGCCGACGATGTCCTTGCCCAGCGCCATCGTCAGCAGCGAGCCGGCATCCGCGTAGATCTGCGAGCCGAGGATCTCGCTGAGCTTGATGGTCTGGCGCCGCGCATTGGGCAGCTCCAGCGCCATGTAGTTCTTGCCCGGAATGGTCTCGACGACGCGGATGCTCACCAGGCTCAGCGAACGCGCCAGGTCCTTGGCCAGGCCGACGATCTGCGAGCCCTTGACGCCGGTGGCCGGCTCGATCTCGTAGCGGGTGATGACCGGGCCCGGCGAGGCCGCGACCACGCGCACCTCGACGCCGAAGTCCTTCAGCTTCTTCTCGATCATCCGCGAGGTCATCTCGAGCGACTCGGGCGTCACCGTCTCCTGGCGCGGCGGCGCGGCGTCGAGCAGGTCGACCTGCGGCAGCTTGGCGTCGCCGGCATCGGCGAACAGGGTCTGCTGGCGCTCCTTGGCCACGCGGGTGGACTTGGGCACCTCGATGACCGGCGCCTCGATGATGATGGGCTCATGGTCCTCGACGACGTGGCGCTCCACCTCGACGACCTTCTCGCGCTCCTGCGCGGCCTTCTTGCCGACCTTCTTGTCCTCGACGATCTCGCGGCGCTCGACCCGGTGCTCGCGCATCTCGTCGATGCGAGTGCCCAGCGACTCGGCCAGGCGCAGCCAGGAGAACTTCAGCGCGAGGGCCGAACCGACCAGCAGCGCCGCGATCCAGGCAACACCTGACCCCGCGAAGCCCAGCATGCGCATGCTCCAGGGGCCCAGCACATAGCCGATAACGCCGCCGGCATGGGCGCCGGGCAGCTTGGCTTCCCAGCCGTACAGGCGGGTCCACTCCAGCGCGCAGCTGGCCGCGAGCAGCAGCAGCAGGCCGCCGAACCACAGGGCCGAGGCACGCAGGTTCGGCGCCGGTTCATCGGCATCGGCGCGCAGCAGGCCGGCCAGGCTGGCCAGCCAGCGGCGCAGGCCGATCAGCGGCAGCCACCAGCAGGAGTAGCCGAAGACGAAGAGCAGCAGGTCCGACACCCAGGCGCCCAGAGCGCCGACCTTGTTGCCGTAGAGCTCGCGGGAGCCGGAGCTGGAGAAGGCGGCGTCGCGCGCGTCGTGCGTGGCCATGGCCAGCACCAGCAGGCACCAGAGCACCGCGCCGACGATCAGCCACAGCGGCGTGCGCAGCGGGTTGCCGCGCGGCGGCGGCGCCTGCACGGCGGCCTTGCGGCTCTGGCGTTTGTATGTTTTTTCGGGGGGTGGCGGGAGGACGGTACTGGCGGTCTCGCCGTCTTCGCCAATGGAACTGAGGGGGAAACTCATGCGCGGATTGTCGCGCAGGTTCGAGCCCGCTCAGGGGCTCGAACTGTAAGCATCCTCAGTCGTGCTGGAGACGTTCCTTGATGACGACGGAGCCGTTCTCCAGCGTCTCGATCACGCCCTTGTCTTCCAGGTCCTTCATCACGCGGCTGACCATCTCGCGCGAGGCGCCGACGACCTTGGCCATGTCCTGGCGCGAGACCTTGCCACGGATGATCTTCAGGCCCTTCTCTTCCTCGGCCATGTCCAGCAGCGTGCGGGCGACGCGGCCGTACACGTCCAGCAGGGCCAGCGATTCGATCTGGCGGTCGGCGCTGCGCAGACGGGCGACCAGGCCGCGCAGGATGGCGTAGGAGAGGCTCGAGCTGTCGGGCAGGCAGCGGGCGAACTCGTTGCGGCCCAGCACCAGCATGTCGGTCTGCACCTCGGCGCGGACGGTGGCGCTGTGCGGCTCGTTGTCGATCAGGCTCATCTCGCCGACGTAGTCGCCGTTCTGCAGCACGGCGAGGATGACCTCGCGTCCGCGCGAATCAGCCGTTAGCACGCGGGCCCGCCCGTTGAGCAGGATGAACAGCGCGTTGGACTTGGTGCCCTGCTCGACGATGAGCTCTCCGCGCTTGAAGCGGCGCTTGACGACGCTGTCCGCAATGGACTGGGCCTGATCGGTGGTCAGCAGGGAGAACAGGGGAACTCGGCGAATCAGGTCCAGATTGGACAACATTGCCATGAACGGCCTCCTAGGATTGTGGTCTGTCGGGAGCAGCCCGGTGCTGACGGAGTGGGCTGCCTAAAATGCAGGCCATTGTGCCAACTCGTTCACGCTTTCACATAGGGTGTAGGCCGTATGAAACAGCATGTGCGATGGCCGCCGATACTCCAGCCCTTGCGCCGAACGGGCGCAGCCTCATATCAGTCCCATGACCACGCAACATCACTCCCTGCTGATCCTCGGCTCCGGCCCTGCCGGCTACACGGCCGCCATCTATGCCGCCCGTGCCAACCTGAAGCCCGTGCTGATCACCGGCATGGCGCAAGGGGGTCAGTTGATGACCACCACCGAGGTGGACAACTGGCCGGCCGACGTGATGGGCGTGCAGGGCCCCGAGCTGATGCAGCGTTTCCAGGAACACGCCGAGCGCTTCCAGACCCAGATCATCTTCGACCACATCAACGAGGTCGACTTCGCTAATCGCCCATTCAAGCTGACCGGCGACAGCGGCAGCTACACCTGCGACGCACTGATCATCGCCACCGGCGCCTCGGCCAAGTACCTGGGCCTGGACTCCGAGCAGGCCTTCATGGGCCGCGGTGTGTCGGGCTGCGCCACCTGCGACGGCTTCTTCTACCGCGACCAGGAGGTCTGCGTGGTCGGCGGCGGCAACACCGCCGTCGAGGAAGCGCTGTACCTGTCCAACATCGCCAGCAAGGTCCATGTGATCCACCGCCGCGACAAGTTCCGCGCCGAGCCGATCCTGGTGGACAAGCTCAATGCCAAGGCCGCCGAAGGCAAGGTGCAGCTGCACCTGTTCAATCAATTGGACGAGGTGCTGGGCGACCAGAGCGGCGTCACCGGCGTGCGCATCAAGAGCACCAAGGACGAGTCGACCACCGATCTCAAGCTGCAGGGCTGCTTCATCGCCATCGGCCACCAGCCCAACACCGACATCTTCAAGGGCCAGCTGGAGATGAAGGACGGCTACATCATAACCAAGAGCGGGCTGAACGGCTTCGCCACGATGACCAGCGTGCCGGGCGTGTTCGCCGCCGGCGACGTGCAGGACCACATCTACCGCCAGGCCATCACCAGCGCCGGCACCGGCTGCATGGCGGCGCTGGACGCGCAGCGCTTCCTGGAGCAGCAGAACGGCTGATCGACCCGCCCGGTTTGGCCGTTAGGTAAAAACCAGGCTATACTCGCGGGCTTGCTCGCTGGATGGGCCGCATCTCGAAAGAGAGATCTTGAGAGGTTTAGCGAAGCAATAGCGGTCATGTGGCCCCCGGAGGTTTCCACCGGGAGCTGGTCGATTTCAGTACTCAATCAAACGGAGCAGTGTCATGGCACGCGTCTGTCAAGTCACGGGCAAGAAGCCCATGGTCGGGAACAATGTTTCCCACGCCAACAACAAAACCAAGCGCCGGTTCCTGCCGAACCTGCAATACCGCCGCTTCTTCCTGGAAAGCGAAAACCGCTTCATCCGCCTGCGCATCTCCAACGCTGCCCTGCGTTTGATCGACAAGGTCGGCATCGAGCAAGTCGTCGCCGATCTGCGCGCCAAGGGCGAGCTGTAATCCACCCGTCCACGAATTAAGGAGCAATCACCATGGCATCCAAAGGCGGACGCGAAAAGATCAAGCTGGAATCCACTGCCGGCACCGGTCACTTCTACACGACCAACAAGAACAAGAAGACCACGCCCGAAAAGCTGGAATTCATGAAGTTCGACCCAAAGGCTCGCAAGCACGTCCTGTACAAGGAAATCAAGCTGAAGTGATTCACGCCTGATTGGCCCGCGCCAAAACAAAAACCCGCCCTGCTTTGCACGGCGGGTTTTTTGTTGGCACTGAAGTAGCTCGTTACTTGCCCGCAACCTTCGATGGACCGAACTCGTTGAAGAACCACTTGTCGATCATGCGCTTCTCGTAGCGCAGCGGATCGCCGTCGGAGTAGCGGTTCGCGCCGGTCAGGTAGGCGCCGTCCCACAGCCGCGCCTCGCCGCGCTTGAGCTCGGCGCCGTTCTGGCTGACCACGTAGCGCAGCTGGATCATCGGGCCGTCGGCCATGTCGCGCAGGATACGGATCATGTCGATGCCGTGGCGGCGTGGCTCGATGCGGCCCGCAAGGTCCACGTCGGTGATCTCGATCTTCAGGTCCTTGCCCGGCAGCATCTTCTCGCCCATTTTCTGGAAGTGCTGTTGCAGCCCCTCCAGATAGTCATCCTGGCGCCGGAAGTTGGCGTCCTTGATATCGGCGAACTGCTCGGGGTTGACGAAGCGCACCTCGACGGTGGCGCTGGCCCAGCCGCCAACCAGCGAAAGCGTCAGCACGAGCATGGCTTTGGCGATCTTCATGACGGACTCCTCATTCTTCCTGTCATTCAAGTCTAGGCGCGACAGGCAAAAAAAGACGCCCCGCGGGGCGTCTTTTACCTGTGGCAACAGACCGATCAGACCCGCGCGGCGCGCAGGTTCATCGAGAAACTGCGCAGTTCGGCGATGCCGCTTTCCTCGGCACGGCGGCACCAGTCCTTCAAGTCGGCCACCAGCTGCTCGGCGGACACGTTCGTGCGCGTCCACAGCTGGCGCAGTTCTTCGCGCATCGTGACCAGCTTGTCCAGCGCCGGGCTGGCAGCGCGGGCGCCGGCCATGTGGTCATGCAGGCTGACGGGGATGTTCTCCACGTCGCGATGCAGCCAGCGCTTGGCAGCCTTGAACTGGGCCCACTTGGCGGCGTTCTGTTCCTTCTGGGCCTTCATCTTGGCCAGTTCGGCGGCGCAGGCGGCCTTGAGGCCGCGGCCGTAGGCGGCCATCAGCTCATAGCGGTTGGCGATGATGGCTTCCAGCGTTTCCTTGTCGGCCGCCAGCTTGACCTCGCCATGGACCAGCTTGGGCACCGTCTTGCGGACCTTGGCCCAGCCCAGCATCTCGAACAGGCGGATATAGCCCCAGCCGATGTCGAACTCGTACTTCTTGACCGAGAACTTGGCCGAGGTCGGGTAGGTGTGGTGGTTGTTGTGCAGCTCTTCGCCGCCGATCCAGAAGGCCCAGGGCGACACATTGCGCGAGGCATCCGGCGCTTCGAAGTTGCGATAGCCCCAATAGTGGCCGATGCCGTTGATCACGCCGGTCGCCCAGACCGGGATCCAGGCCATCTGGATCGCCCAGATCGTCAGACCGATGGAGCCGAACAGGGCCAGGTTGATGATCATCATGATGCCCACGCCCTGCCACGAGTAGCGGGTGTAGAGGTTGCGCTCGATCCAGTCGTCAGGCGTGCCGATGCCGAACTTCTTCAGCGTCTCAGGGTTCTTGGCCTCGTCACGGTACAGCTCGACGCCGGTCAGCAGCAGGGCCTTCAGGCCGCGGGTCTGCGGGCTGTGCGGGTCTTCCTCGGTCTCGCACTTGGCGTGGTGCTTGCGGTGCACGGCGACGAATTCCTTCGTCACCATGCCGGTGGTCAGCCACAGCCAGAAGCGGAAGAAGTGCGAAGGGATCGGCCCCAGGTCCAGCGCACGGTGCGCCTGCGCGCGGTGCAGGAAGATCGTCACACCGAGGATGGTCAGGTGCGTCATGACCAGGGTGTAGGCCACGATCTGCCAGGCGCTGGCATCGGTCAGGCCGGAGCCCAGCCACTGCACCAAGGCATCACGAACAGTCGTCAAGAGGTCCATGCGATCCTTCTATGGCCCGGGGTACGGGCACCAATTTGGGTAAAAACGCCCGGGATTGTAGGCGATCCACCCGAGATTACCGATGCATAAATCGCGCCGGAGCGAGCTTTATCGAGCGTTCGGCGCGACTTAGCGCCGTTCCCAGACGGCGGCGAAGAAGCCGTCGGTCTTGTGGCGGTTGGGCCAGAGCCGCAGATAGCCGTTCTCGCACAGGCTGTCGGCCTCCGCCACCTGGGCCTTGGCCAGCAATTCCTGCGCCGGCAACTGCACGAAATCCGGATGGGCGGCGCCGAAGGCCTGTGCCACGGCCTCGTTCTCGTCGTCCAGCAGGCTGCAGGTGGCATAGACCAGCCGGCCGCCCGGCTTCACCAGCCGCGCGGCGCTGGCCAGGATCGCGCCCTGCTTCTGCTGCAATTCAGCAATAGCTTGGAGCGACTGGCGCCATTTCAAGTCCGGGTTGCGGCGCAGCGTACCCAGGCCCGAGCACGGCGCGTCCACCAGCACCCGGTCGATCTTGCCGGCGAGGCGCTTGATGCGCTCGTCGCGCTCGTGGGCGATCTGGGCCGGATAGACGTTGGACAGGCCGCTGCGCGCCAGGCGCGGCTTCAGCGCCGCCAGTCGGTGTCCGGACACATCGAAGGCATAGAGCCGGCCGGTGTTGCGCATCGCCGCGCCCAGCGCCAGCGTCTTGCCGCCGGCGCCGCAGCAGAAGTCAGCCACCATCTCGCCGCGCTTGGCATCGGTCAGCAGGGCCAGCAGCTGGCTGCCCTCGTCCTGCACCTCGACCGCGCCGCTGGTGAAGACCTCGGCCTTGTTCAGCGCCGGCTTGCCCGGCACGCGCAGGCCCAGCGGGGAGTACGGCGTGGGCTCGCAGTCGATGCTGGCGGCCTTCAGAGCCGCCTGGGCTTCCTCGCGCTTGGCCTTCAACGTGTTGACCCGCAGGTCCAGCGGCGCCGGCTCGTTCATCGCCTCGGCCAGCGACCAGAACTCGGCCTCGCCCAGGCGCTGCTGCAGCTTGTCGGCCAGCCATTCGGGCAGGTTGTGGCGCTGCTTGGCCGGCAGGTGCTTGAGGTCGATCTCCTTGACCTGGTCCAGCCAGTGGCGCTCCTTCTCGTTCAGGGCGCCGCGCATGAAGGCATCGTTGCCCTGCCAGCCGAGGATGGCCAGACGGCGCTCGTGCGGGCCGCTGCCGGATTCGGCCAGGCTCTTCAGCAGGGTGCGCTGGCGCAGGACGGCGTAAGTGGTCTCGGCCAGCGCATGACGTTCGCGCTGGCCCAGGGCCTTGTTCTTGCGGAAGAAACCGGAGACGACGCTGTCCGCCGGGGAATCCAGAACCAGTACTTCCTTGAGCAACTGGCTGGTCAGATCGAGAAGGGCATTCGGGTGCATGGCCCGGATTATCTCAGTGGGTCTTGGGTAGCATGCCGGCATGACCGAAGAAGCACTCCCTCCCCTGCCCGCCACGCCCACCGGCCGCTACCGCCACTACAAGGGCGGCGAATACGAAGTGATCGGGGTGGCCCGCCACAGCGAGACGCACGAGCCGCTGGTGGTCTACCGGCCGCTGTACGGCGAAGGCGCGCTGTGGGTGCGGCCGCATGCGATGTTCTTCGGCACGCTGGAGGTCGACGGCCGCACGGTCACCCGCTTCCAGAAGAACGAGACATGAAGCTGATCCGCTCGCTGCGCCACAGGCCGCGCCTGATGGCCTCGATCGTCCTGGCGCTGGCCCTGCCCTGGCTGCTACCGGCCACCATGCCCGCGCTTGCCCGCGGCCTGATCGGCTGGGATGCGGGCGTCTGGCTCTACCTGGCGCTGCTGCTGCGCATGATGGTCAAGGAGAACGGCGGCCACCACCTGCAGCTGACCGCGCGGGCCAATGCGGACAGCATGGTGGCGGTGCTGGTCGTCGCCACGCTGGGCGCCACGGCCAGCCTGGTGGCGGTGGCGCTGGAGCAGTCGCAGGTCAAGCAGGGCCTGGGCGCGCTGCACGGATGGCCCTACCTGCTGCTGGTGATCAGCACGGTGACTGGCTCCTGGCTGCTGCTGCCGGTGGAGTTCGCGCTGGGCTATGCCAGCGTCTATCACGAGGACAGCGATGCACCGCACGGCCTGGAGTTCCCGGGCGAGGACAAGCATCCGGACTACCTGGACTTCATCTACTTCGCGGTGACGCTGGCCGCCACCTCGCAGACCTCGGACGTGGCGGTGAGCTCGCGCCCGATGCGCCGGCTGGTGCTGATCCATGCCGGCCTGTCCTTCGTCTTCAACACCTGCGTGCTGGCGCTGACGATCAATATCCTCGCCGGGCTGATCAGCTGAAGGACTGCGACTGGCCGGCCGTCTGGCGGACCACGCCGTTCTCGATCGCCAACTTGCCATCGACGAACCAGCGCACCGCGCTCGGGTACATCCGATGCTCCAGCTTCAGCACGCGGGCCGAGAGGCTGTCCTCGTCGTCGTCGTGCAGCACCGGCACGACGGCCTGCGCGACGATGGCGCCGTGGTCCAGCTCGGTGGTGACGAAATGCACCGTCGCGCCGGCGAACTTGCAGCCCGCCTCCAGCGCCCGCCGGTGCGTGTGCAGGCCGGTGAAGGCCGGCAGCAGCGAGGGGTGCACGTTGAGCATGCGGCCCGAGTAGTGGGCCGTGAAGCCGGGCGTCAGGATGCGCATGAAGCCGGCCAGCACCAGCAGGTCCGGCGCGTGCGCATCGATCGCGCGCATCAGCTCGGCGTCGAAGGCCTCGCGGCTCTCGAACTGCTTGTGGTCGACGACGGCGGTGGCGATGCCGTGCTCCTGCGCGAAAGTCAGGCCGGCGGCGGTGGGCTTGTTGGCGATCACCGCGGCGATCCGCGCGTTCCAGCCCTCTGCGGCACAAGCCTTCACGATGGCCTCCATATTGGAGCCCCGGCCGGAAATCAGGATCACGATCTGCTTCATCGGCCGGCAGTGTAACAATCGCCCTCCCCATGAAATCTCCATCCCGCGTCCTCTCCGGCATGCGCCCGACCGGCGCCCTGCACCTCGGCCACTACCACGGCGCCCTGAAGAACTGGGTGCGGCTGCAGGACAGCCACGACTGCTTCTTCTTCGTCGCCGACTGGCATGCGCTGACCACCGCCCGCGAGCACCGCGAAGGCCTGGAGAAGAACGTCTACGACATGGTGGTCGACTGGCTGGCCGCCGGTGTCGACCCCGAGAAGGCCACGCTGTTCATCCAGAGCCGGATGCCCGAGCATGCCGAGCTCTTCACGCTGCTGGCGATGAGCACGCCCACCGCCTGGCTGGAGCGCATCCCGAGCTACAAGGCCCAGCTGGAAGAAGACCGCGAGCCGCCCAACTTCGGCTTCCTCGGCTACCCGCTGCTGCAGGCGGCCGACATCCTGATCTACAAGGCCGCGCTGGTCCCGGTCGGCGAGGACCAGGCCGCCCACGTCGAATTCACCCGCGAGGTGGCGCGCCGCTTCAACCGCCTGCACAGCCCCGAGGCGCCCATCCTGCCCGAGCCGCAGGAGCTGCTCACCGACACGGCCCGCCTGCCCGGCCTGGACGGCCGCAAGATGAGCAAGAGCTACGGCAACGCGATCGCGATGCGCGACGAACCGGCCGTGGTGGAAGACAAGATCCGCACGATGCCGACGGACCCGCAGCGCGTGCGCCGCAGCGACGCGGGCGAGCCTTCGCGCTGCCCGGTGTGGCCGCTGCACGAGCTGTATACCGATGAAGTAATGCGTCACTCGCTCGCACAGGGCTGCCGCAGCGCCGGCATCGGCTGCCTGGACTGCAAGCAGCCGCTGATCGACGCGGTGCTGAAGGAACAGCAGCCCTGGCGGGAGCGCGCCGACCAGTACCTGGCCAATCCGAAACAGGTGCACTGGATCGTCGAAGTCGGCACCGAGCGGGCCCGCGGCATCGCGCGCAAGACGCTGCGCGAGGTCCGCCACGCGATCGGCCTGGACTACTGAAGTACCGAAGCACGCATGGCCGGCATCCACATCACCGACATCGAAAGCGCGATCAACTGGTGGCGCGCGCGCGATCCCTCGCCCGACGGCATCGTCCTGGGCCCCGAGCTGCGCTCACTGGCCACCGTCTATGCGCTGATGGTGTACTACCGCGAGACCGAGTGCGACGAGGACACCATGCCCGCCGCCGCCAGGGAGGCCTGGCTCGCCTGGTACGCCACCATGCCCGACGCGCCCTGCATCGCCATCTGTTCCACCAGCCAGGGCGACGAGCTCTGCAAGGGCTGCGGCCGCACCTTCGACGAGGTGCAGAACTGGCCGGTGATGACGCCGGCGGAGAAGCGCGTGACCTGGCACCGCATCTCGATGGAGGCGACCGCCTGGCGCTTCAACCGCTACGCCGAGCGCGCCCAAGAACTGAAATCCGAAGAATGACCCCGAGTTTCCCGACCAGCCTGCGGCGCATCCTGCCGCTGGCCTGGCCCGTCTTCGTCGGCCAGGTGGCCGTGATGGCCTTCGCCACCGTCGACACCTTCCTGCTGGCCCGCTATTCCTCGCTGGACCTGGCGGCGCTGGCGGTCGGCGCGGCTGTCTACGTCAGCGTCTTCGTCGGCCTGATGGGCATCGTGATGGCGGTGGCGCCGATCGCCGGCCAGCTGTTCGGCGCCGGCAGGCTCGAGGAGGCCGGCGACCAGCTGCACCAGGCCGCGTGGCTGGCCATTGCGCTCTCGCTGCTGGGCGACGTCGTGCTGCTGTTCCCCGAGCCCTTCCTGTGGATCGCCCATGCGGGCCCCGAGGTGGAAGTGCGCGTACGGGCCTATCTGCGGGCGCTCGCGCTGGCCCTGCCGGCCGCCCTGCTCTTCATGGCCTACCGCGGCTTCAATCAGGCGGTGTCGCGGCCCAAGGCCGTGATGCTGCTGCAGCTGGGCGGCCTGCTGCTGAAGATCCCGCTGAGCGCCTGGCTGATCAACGGCGGCTGGGGCGTGCCGGAACTGGGCTCGCTCGGCTGCGGCCTGGCCACGGCGATCGTGATGTGGGCGCAGGCGGCGATCGCGCTGCTGGTGCTCAAGCGCGGCAGCTTCTACACGCAGTTCGGCCTGCACGACCGCGGCCGGCATCGCCCCCACTGGCCGGCGCTGCGCCACCAGCTGAAGCTGGGCATCCCGATGGGTGCGTCCATCATGATCGAGGTGACCGGCTTCACCTTCATGGCCATCTTCATCGCGCGGCTGGGGCCCACCATCGTGGCCGGCCACGAACTGGCGGTGAACCTGGTGGCGATGATGTTCATGATGCCCTACGCGATCGGGAGCGCCACCGGCACGCTGGTGGCGCAGGCGCTCGGCGCGGGTGAGCCGGTGCAGGCGCGGCGCGTCGGCTGGCATGGCCTGGTGTTCGCGCTGGGCCTCTCCTGCGCGGTCGGGGCCGCGGCCTTCTTCGGCCGCGAGCCGGTGCTGCGGGTCTATACCTCGGACATGACGCTGGTCGCCGCCGCGCTGCCGCTGCTGCTGTGGGTCTGGATCTTCCACATGGGCGACGCCGTGCAGACGGTGGCGGCCTACGTGCTGCGCGCCCATCACATCGCCACGGCGCCGATGGTGATCTATGCGCTGGCGATCTGGGGCGTGGGCATCGGCGGCGGCTATCGGCTGGCCTTCGGCGCAGGCGTCCCGGCCGCGCTGCAAGGCGCCCCGGGCTTCTGGGCCGCAGCGACGGCCGGCCTGGTGCTGGCGGCCCTCGGCCTCAGCGCCTTCCTGGCCTGGGTACACCGCCAGGAAGAAGTGGCAAGCGTCAGGCCGCCAGCGGCACGCTGAACACGAATACGCTGCCGCCGCCCTCGCGCGACTCGCAGCGCACCTGCCCGCCATGGCGCTGGGCGATCTGCTTGACCAGCGACAGGCCCAGGCCCACGCCGCCGGCCTGCTCGGCATGGCCGGGCAGGCGGAAGAAGGCCTCGAAGATGCGTTCGCGCATGCTCTCCGGCACGCCGGGGCCGCGGTCGCAGACACGGAACTCGGCCCGGTCGCCCTCGCGCTTCACCTCCAGCCGCACCTCCGCCCCGCCGTAGCGGCGCGCGTTCTCCAGCAGGTTGCGCAGCGCGCGGCGCAGCAGCCGGTCCTCGCCGCTGACCTTCAGCGTGGCCAGGCCGTCGGCGGGCTCGAAGGACGCATCGACGCGCGAGGCCTCCTCGGCGCCCAGGCCCACAAGGTCCACCGCCTCCCTGCTGCCGACGGCCTGGTTGCCCGCTTCCAGGCGGCTGGCCAGCAGCACCTCCTCGACCAGGGCGTCGAGCTCGGCGATATTGGTGTTGATCTCGGCACCCAGCCGCGCGCGGGCGGCGGGCGAGGCGTCTTCCATCATCGCGAAGGCCATCTTCAGCCGCGCCAGCGGCGAGCGCAGTTCATGGCTCGCGTTGGCCAGCAGCGTGCGGTTGGAGCGCAGCAGCGCCTCGATCTGGTCGGCCGCGCGGTTGAAGCTGACGGCCAGCGCCGCCACCTCGTCGTTGCCGTGGTCGTCCACCCGGTGGGCCAGCTGGCCGGCGCCGAACTGCTCGACGCCGCGCTTGAGCGATTCCAGCCGCCGCGTCAGCCGGCGCACGACGGGATAGGCCCCCAGGGCCACGCCGAGGAACAGCAGCACCAGCACGACCGCCAGCGCCTCGCCGCCGGTGCGGTGCGAGACCAGGGCGAAGGGCCAGGCGGATTCTTCGCGCGGGACCTGCGACCGGTGCATGCCGGGGTTGCTGCCCTGCACCCGGGTCAGCTGCGCGCCCGAGGCGGCCAGCGGCACGGCCGGGCCGCTGGCCGCGGCCATATTGTTGTTCCAGCCCTGCGGCCGAGGCGTGCGGATGACGGTCAGCTTGCGGCCGTCCTCGAAGGTGACCTGCACGGCCCGCATCCCGGGCTCGTCCTCGCGCTTCTCGAACAGCTCGTTGGCGGCGATGCGCTTGTCCTGGTCGTCATAGAGGGCCAGGGCCATGCGCAGGCGCTGCCCCCATTCGAGCAGCACCTCGGCCTGCTGTTCGCGCGGCGCGGTTTCCGGCGGGAGGACGCGGTAGACGAGCTGGGCGATGGCCGTCAGCCGTTCGGTGGCGGCGGCGTCGAAGTTGCCGCGCTCCTGCTCCATCTGGCGCTGGAACAGCCAGCCGGAGCCGAAGGCGAAGGCCAGCAGCAGGACCACCAGGGTCAGGTAGATACGTAGATAGAGCGACTTCATGATCCGCGCATCTTGGCACGCCCGAAGGCGTGCGCTCAGCCGGTGGAACCCTGGAGATAACGCGTTATTTCAGGGGCTCCGCAGCGGCAGGGGCACTCAGGACTCGGCGTCCTGCTTTTTGGCAAACACGTAGCCGACGCCACGCACCGTCAGCACCCGACGCGGGGTCTTCGGGTCATCCTCGATGACCGAGCGGATGCGCGAGATGTGCACGTCGATCGAGCGGTCGAAGGCGTCCAGCGGGTGGCCCTTCAGCGCGTCCATGATCTGGTCGCGCGAGAGCACCCGGCCCGGGCTCTGCGCCAGCACCACCAGCAGGTCGAACTGGTGGCTGGTCAGGTCGCAGGGCTTGCCGTCCAGGCGCGCCATGCGGGCGGCCAGGTCGATCTCCAGGCGGCCGAAGCGCAGCACGTCGTCACCGGCGGCCTGGGGCTCCAGGCGGCGCAGCAGGGCCTTGATGCGGGCCTGCAGCTCGCGTGGCTCGAAGGGCTTGGCGAGGTAGTCGTCGGCGCCCAGTTCCAGGCCGAGGATGCGGTCCATCGGCTCGCCGCGGGCCGACAGCATCAGCACCGGCATGCGGCGCATCTGGGTGTCGCTGCGCAGTTCGCGGCAGAAGTCCAGGCCGTCGCCGTCGGGCAGCATCAGGTCGAGCACCAGCAGGTCGGGCACGTCGGCGGCCAGGGCTTCGCGGGCGGCGGCCAGCGAGCCGGCGATGCGGATGTCGAAACCGGCGGCGCTCAGGTAGTCGCTCAGCATGGCCGTGAGGCGGGCGTCGTCGTCGATCAGCAGCAGTCTTGCGCTCATGGCAGCGGTAGCCGCAGCGCGTGTCGTGGCAGGCGAGCGGTCGGAGTCATAGTAGGTTTGAAGCATAAACGAGCCCTTGGTCACTCAGTACAAAGGCCGCCCGGGTCGCGGGCGGCCACCGTGCATCACCAATCGATCCAATCAGTTGGTGGTGGCGGCCGGCTTGGCCTGGCGGTGCTTCATGTGCTCGGCCATGCGGGCCTCGCGCTTGGCCATCTTGGCGGCCAGGGTGGCGCGCTGGGCCGGGGTCAGGACATTCGCCGCGGCGATCATGGCCTGGCTCATGCGCTTGCTGATCTGCTCGTGCAGGGACTGCTCCTTGACGCGCTGCGCCTCGATCGCGTTGGCGTCGATGCTGGCGGCGGCGTACAGGGCCATGGTCTGCTTGTGCAGGTCGCGCAGGGCCTCGAAGCTGGGCTTCAGGTCGGCATGGGCCGCCTGCATGATGGACTTGACCTGGGCGTGCTGCTGGTCGGTCGCATCGACGGCGTCGAGCATGTGCTCCACATGGGCGCCAGGCATCGGCATGCCGGGGCCGTGGTGCATGCCCGGGGCTTCGGCGTGGGCGGCCAGGCCGGTCAGGACCAGCAGCGAGGCCGCGGCGCCGGCCTTCAGAACGCGAATCGCTGAGAACTTGAACATCGAGAGTCTCCATCGGAGGGGAATCGGGAGACTCAATGCTCGCGGCCACGAGTTAGCCGGCGATGCCGAAGCGGTAAAGATCTGTGAATGCCAACTCTAACTTTTGATACCTGTCAAGCAACTTTACTGAGAGCGGGCGGCTGCCGCGCGATCGAACGACCAGAGCGCGTTCGTCAGGAAATTCCAGCCCAGCACCACCCCGGTGGCCAGAATCTGCGCCAGCACGACCGCCAGTCCGAGCCGCTGCCCGAGTTCCACCAGGGCCATGTTCAGCAGGCAGCCGCTCGCGGCCACCGCCATGAAGCGCCAGAAGGCGGCCGCGTGGCCGCCTTCTTCGAGGCGAAAGGTATAGCGGGCATTGGCGGCGTAGCTGGCGAAGGCGCCGACGCCATAGCCGATGCCGGACGCCCAGGCCGCGCGCAGCCCGGCGCCCCAGTGCAGCAGCGCCGCCAGCAGGTACTGCAAGGCCGTGACGCCGGCACCGACGAGCAGGAAGCGGGCGAGCTTGCCGGTCGTCAGGTGGCGGTGCCGCGGCATCGCGCCGTCACTTGATCGGCTTGAAGCGCATGCGCTTCGGGCGCGCGCCTTCCTCGCCCAGGCGCTTCTTCTTGTCGGCCTCGTACTCGTGGAAGTTGCCGTCGAAGAAGAACCACTGCGAGTCGCCTTCGCAGGCGAGGATGTGGGTGCAGATGCGGTCCAGGAACCAGCGGTCGTGGCTGATCACCATGGCCGAGCCGGCGAACTCCAGCAGCGCCTCTTCCAGCGCGCGCAGGGTTTCGACGTCGAGGTCGTTGGACGGTTCGTCCAGCATCAGCACGTTGCCGCCCTGGGCCAGGGTCTTGGCCAGGTGCAGGCGGCCGCGTTCACCGCCGGAGAGGCTGCCCACCAGCTTCTGCTGGTCGTTGCCCTTGAAGTTGAAGCGGCCGAGATAGGCGCGGCTGGGCATCACGAACTTGCCGACGATGATGTTGTCCAGGCCGCCGGAGACGTCTTCCCACACCGTCTTGCCGGCTTCCAGGCTGGCGCGGCTCTGGTCGACGAAGGCCATCTTGGCGGTCTTGCCGATCTTGACCGTGCCGCTGTCCGGCGTCTCGGTGCCCTGCAGCATGCGGAACAGCGTGGACTTGCCGGCGCCGTTCGGGCCGATGATGCCGACGATGGCGCCGGCCGGCACCTTGAAGCTCAGGTTGTCGATCAGCATGCGGTCGCCGAAGCTCTTGCTGACGCCCTCGAACTCGATCACCTCATTGCCCAGGCGCTCGGCCACGGGGATGAAGATCTCGTTGGTGACGTTGCGCTGCTGGTATTCGACGTCGCTCAGTTCCTCGAAGCGGGCCAGGCGCGCCTTGCTCTTGGCCTGGCGGCCCTTGGCGTTGGAGCGCACCCACTTCAGTTCTTCCTTCATCGCCTTCATGCGGGCGTCTTCGGACTTCTGCTCCTGCTCCAGGCGGCGTTCCTTCTGGTCCAGCCACTCGGTGTAGTTGCCCTTCCAGGGAATGCCGTGGCCGCGGTCCAGTTCCAGGATCCACTCGGCGGCGTTGTCGAGGAAGTAGCGATCGTGGGTGATGGCCACGACGGTGCCGGGGAAGCGCTGCAGGAACTGCTCCAGCCACTCGACGGATTCGGCGTCCAAGTGGTTGGTGGGTTCGTCGAGCAGCAGCATGTCGGGCTTGGACAGCAGCAGGCGGCACAGCGCCACGCGGCGCTTCTCGCCGCCGGACAGCACGCCGATGACGGCGTCCCACGGCGGCAGGTTCAACGCGTCGGCGGCCAGTTCCAGCTGCAGGTCGGTGTTCTCGCTGCCGGCGGCGGCGATGATCGCCTCCAGCTCGCCCTGCTCGGCGGCCAGCTTGTCGAAGTCGGCGTCCGGCTCCGCGTATTCGGCGTAGACCTCGTCCAGGCGCTTCTTGGCGGCCAGCACGCCGCCGATGCCCTCTTCCACCGCCTCGCGCACGGTCTGCTCGGCGTTCAGGCGCGGCTCCTGCTCCAGGTAGCCGATCTTGATGCCGGGCATCGGGATCGCTTCGCCCTCGATCTCCTTGTCGACGCCGGCCATGATCTTCAGCAGCGTGGACTTGCCCGAGCCGTTGACGCCCAGCACGCCGATCTTGGCGCCGGGGAAGAAGGAGAGCGAGATGTCCTTGAGGATGTGCCGCTTGGGGGGAACCGTCTTGTTGACACGGTTCATCGAGAAGACGTATTGCGCCATAGCCGCCTTGATCCTTGTGTAGAAAAGCAGTGCGCCGCAAATCGATGCCGGCGCCAAACGTGTGATTCTATGATTTGCGCATGTCCGAGATCCCCTTCCTCAGCAATACGCTGCCACCGAACCTCGCCGAACGCTTCAACACGGTCGTGCCCGACCTCGGCAGCGACCCGGCCTGGGACCGGGGCGACCTCGCCGCGCTGCTGGCGCTGACCCGCGGCGACGACGGCGCCTTCTACAGCCAGACGCCCGACACCAATCTCAACGGCGCGCTGTTCGGTGGCCAGCTGGTCGGCCAGGCCGTGGCGGCCGCCGCGCAGGCGAACCGCAGCGCGGCGCCGCCCCATTGCGTGCAGATCAACTTCCTGACCGCCGGCCAGCCCAACGAGCCGATGCGCTACGAGACCCGCCAGCTGATGCGCGGGCTGAACTTCAGCGTCCAGCAGGTGCTGGGCATGCAGGGCGAGCGCATCGTGGTGAGCGCCAACGTGTCCTTCCACCGCGGCGAGCCCGGGCCCGCGCACAGCCTGGCCCGGCCGATCGAGGCACCCGAGCCCGAGAGCCTGCCGACGCTGCGCCAGCTGATCGTCGACGGTTCCGAGCTGCTGCCGGCGATTCCCGCGCGGGTCAAGGCGCGCATGGGTGACTCGCGCATCCTGGATCTGCGGCCGCTCGACGGCCGGCGCTTCCTGTTCGAGCGCACGCCCGGGCAGGCCGCGTTCCGCTACTGGATCCGGGTGCGCCAGCCGCTGGGCGAGCAGCCCGCCTGGATGCGCCAGGCCGCGCTGGGCTATCTGTCGGACTACTGGTTCCCGCTGACCGGCCTGGCCCCGCTGACCGACAGCAAGCTGGGCACCGGCCTGTACATCGCCAGCCTGAACCACAGCGTCTGGTTCCACCGGCCGGTCGATCCGAACGAGTGGCTGCTGGTCGACGCGCAGAGCCCCGCCACCGCCCACGGCCGCAGCCTGGCCACGGCCACCGTCTACGCGCGCGGCGGCGAGGTCGTCGCCAGCTTCGCGCAGGAGAGCCTGTACCGCGGCTGGACGCCCTCCAGCGAGGGCGAGTTCATGGCGCCCGGGCTGGACCCCGTCAAGCCGTGACGCTCAGCGAGGCGGTGGCCGTCACCGTGCTCGCGCTGGTCTGGCCCATCACGCCGAGGTAGTCCTGCGCGATGCGCTGAAGCATCTGCTGCAGGCGGGTGCTGCTGCTGATGCTGCTGGTGCTGGTGCTGTCGTCCGACGAGGTCTGCGAGCCCGAGGACGAAGCTGACGACGAGTCCGAGGAGGCCGCAGGCGGTGGCGGAGGCGGCGGCCCCATGTCGCCGCCCGAGGACTGCTGCATTTTCGATTCCATCGCTTCCTTCATCTTGGAATCGAAGTCCGACAGCTCGCTGCTGCTCAAGCTGCCGTCGCCATCGGTGTCGATCGCGCTGAAGAGCTGCTTGACGTCGCTGTCGGCGGAATCGAGGCCGAATTCATCGGCCGAGACGGAGCCGTCGCCATCGGTGTCGAGCTGCTTGAGCGGATTGCCGCCGCCACCATGATGGCCGGCGAACTGCGTGGTGGAACGATCCACGCGGAAGTTGCCGGGCGAACCGGAGCTGCTGCTGCCGGTCGCCGGGACGGCCGCCTGGCTGTCGCCCGTGGTGGACGCTGCCGTCTGGGCGTAGGAGCCGCCGCTCTGCTGGCGGCGCGCCAGGGCGGCCATCAGCGCATCGAGCGAGCTGCTGCTGGAGGTGCTTGAACTGACGTTCATCGCGGATCCTTTCGGAGGAGGGTTGCACGTGCAGGGCGCACGCTCCGGCAGCATCGCAAGCGGCCGTCAAGCAGTCATAACGTCCTGGTTAAGCTGACTGACACATGCGCCGCTTTTCAGTTTTCAGCGCTGCCAGGAGTCGTCGAACAGGTAGCCGACGCCCCGCACGGTGCGGATGAAACGGGGGTCGCGGGCGTCGTCGTCGAGCTTGCTGCGCAGCCGCGAGACCAGCAGGTCGACGCTGCGCTCCAGCGCGTCGCCGCCGTCGCGCGCCAGCTCCAGCAGCTCCTGGCGGCGCAGCACGCTGCGCGGCCGCTCCAGAAGGGCGCGCAGCACCCGGTACTCGGCCGGCGACAGCGGCGCACCGAAGCCGCCGGGCCCTTCGAGCCGCCGCGTGGCCGGATCCAGCCGCCAGCGGCCGAAGCTCAGCGCATCGGCCCGCGTCTGGGGCCGCCGCGACAGCAGGCCCTGCATGCGGGCCTTCAGTTCGCGCACATCGACCGGCTTGGCGATCACCGCATCGGCGCCGGACTCCAGCGCCAGCACCCGGTCGACGCTGTCGTCGCCCGGCAGCATCGCGATCACCGGCAGTTGGGGAAGCTGCCAGCGCAGCAGGCGCAGCGCCCCGTAGCCGGCGCCGGAGGGATCGATCAGCAGCAGTTCGGCCCGCGCGAGCAGGCGCCGGTTGTCAAGCGCCTGCAGGTCGCCCACGGTCACCAGATGGCCCCAGCGCGTCAGCGCGGCGGCCAGGATGCGGCCGGTGGCCGGGTCGGGTTCAATCAACAGGAGCTGGGTCGGCCCCGGGTCAACGGCGGTCATCTCGCGCTTCCACAACAAGGATGCAGCGAGCGTAGAAGCTGGCGCCGTGCGGCCATGCCCCGATCAGCACGGCGCGGTCGGCCCTATTTACCGCCCAGTAACCGACCGGACACAGCCGCGTGTCCAGCGGCAACAAGACCCCAGGCTTTACATAACTTTGAGCCGGCGAACTGAAACCTCACAGCAGCCGCCCTAGAGTGTTCGGTCAGCCAGCGGTCAGGGATACCGAATGAAACAAATGATCTGTGTGAAATGGGGCCAGAAGTACGGACCCGAGTATGTGAACCGCCTGTACGCGATGGCTCGCCGGCACACGACCGGCCCGCTGCGCTTCGTCTGCCTGACGGACGACGCCACCGGCCTGCGCTCCGAGGTCGACGCCTTCCCGCTGCCCGATCTGGGCTGCGATCATCCGCAGCGCTCGATGGGCAAGTGGCGCAAGCTGGTGCTGTGGGGCGGCAACATCCCCGAGCTGACCGGCCTGCACGGACCGGTGCTCTTCGTCGACCTGGACACGGTGATCGTCGACAACATCGACGGCTACTTCACCCACGGCGACCCGGACCAGGTCTACCTGGCCCGCAACTGGTCCAAGCCGCTGCATCGCCTCGGCCAGACCTCGGTGTTCCGCTATCCGGTGGGCCGCAACGCGCAGATCCTGGAGAACTTCCGCCGCGACCCGCAGGGCATCGCCGACCGGGTGCGCTTCGAGCAGCACTACATCACCGAGTCGGTGCCCGGCGGCATCGAGTTCTGGCCCGAGGACTGGACCCGGCACTTCCGCCTGCACTGCCTGCCGCCCTTCCCGCTGCGCTACTTCATGCCGGCGCACCTGCCGGCCAAGGCGCGCATCGTCACCTTCGCCGGCGGGCCGAACCCGAGCGACGTGCAACTGGGCCGCTGGGAAGACGACCAGCCCGAGTTCCCGACCCGGCTGGAGCACCTGCGCGGCACCTTCAAGGCGGAGAAGCCGCTGCGCCACCTGCGGCGATTCGTCGTGCCGGTCGATTGGATCGACCGGCATTGGCGCGAGTAGGCACGCTCGCTCCGGTTTTTCGGGCCGAGCGCTGGGCCGCCCCAAGCCGGCCCGCCATGGCGATGTGCTTGCGGCTCGATGCCGCAAGCATCGCCATCCCCTCGGGGGACCGCCCAGGCCCGCCCGCGTCCAGCGCGGCGGGACTGGGCGAGGGGCTCAGAAATCCCCGCTGATGGTCGCGCTCTTGGCGGCGGCGCTCATCGGGAAGCTCGGCGTGCTCAGCGCGAACTTCGCGTAGACCTCGTCCTCGCCGATGCTGTCCTCGTCCAGCACGGCCTTGTTGACGGTGCCGCTGAAGACGTAGGTGCCGTCCTTGGTGATGGTCTTCGTGTTGTAGCTGAACAGCAGGTCGTCCCCGCCGTTGAAGCCGCTGTCCTCGCCGTAGACGCGGCAGGCCAGCCGCGGCGTCAGGCCCAGCACCTTGATCATGTTCTCCTCCACGGTGTTGAAGTTCACCGTGACGGTGGCGGTCACCTTGCGCTGGTTGGTGTTGGAGGCGAGTTGGACGACCAGCTTGGGATTGGACATAGTAGGCATGTTGACTCTCCTGGATTGACGGTTGAGGAAGTTCAGGTTCCGCGTGGGGCCGATGGCCTCGGCGACACCTGCCCGTACAGACGCAGCGCGTCCGTGCCGCGGCTCAACAGCGGGAAAAATCACATGAGCGAGATCACCGTGCTGCTGCTGCAGACCCGCCAGGGCGATGCCGCCGCGGGCGAGCGGCTCTACGCCCTGCTCTACGACGAACTGCGCCGCCTGGCCCGCGTGCAGCTGCATCGCGCCGGCCAGCGCACGCTGGAACCGGCGGCGCTGATCCACGAGGCCTGGCTGCGCAGCGAGGCCAGCCCGGCTGCCGCGGTGAACCGCCAGCAGTTCTTCGCCTATGCCAGTGCGGTGATGCGCAGCGTGATCGTCGACCATGTGCGCGCCAGTGCAGCCGCCAAGCGCGGCGGCGGCGGCCGCGGCGAGCTGACCCTGTCCACCGGCGCGCTGGAGGCCGTGCCGGACCCGGCCGGAGAAGGTCTCGACGCCCAGGCGATCGAGGACGCGCTGCAGGCCCTGGGCCGCGTCGACCCGCGAGCGCTGAAGGTGGTGGAGATGCGCTACTTCGGCGGCCTCACGCTGGAGGAGATCGCCGAGGCCACCGATCTGTCCGTCCCCACGCTCAAGCGCGACTGGCAGCGTGCGCGGGCCTTCCTGCACGAGCAGCTGAACGCGTAGGCCGCCATGGACACCGGCGCCTGGCGCCAGGCGATGGCGCTGTTCGACGAATGGCTGGAAGCCGGGCCGGAGGATCGCCCGGCACTGGAACAACGCGGCGGCGCTCCGCTGCGCAAGCTGATCGACGCCGACCGTGCTGCACAGACCGAAGGCTTTCTCGAGCAGCCGCCCTCCCCCGCCGGCCAGCGCCTGGGCCCTTGGCTGCTGCACGAGCCGCTGGGCCAGGGCGGCATGGGCCAGGTCTGGCGCGCGAGCCGCGAGGACGGCCTCTACCGCGGCCAGGCCGCCGTCAAGCTGCTGCTGCCCAGCGCCCGGCCCGGCAGCGCGGCGCGCTTTGCCCGCGAGGGCGAGCTGCTGGCCCGCATGCAGCACCCCAACATCGCCCAGCTGCTCGATGCCGGCATCGCGCCCGACGGCCGCCGCTATCTGGTGCTGGAGCTGATCCGCGACGGCGAGCGCATCGACCGGTGGTGCGACGCCCGGCGCCTGTCCGTCGAGGAGCGGCTGACCCTGTTCGGCCAGGTCTGCGAGGCGGTCGGCTACGCCCATGCCCACCTGGTGGTCCACCGCGACCTCAAGCCTGGCAACATCCTCGTCACCGCCGACGGCCGGGTGAAGTTGCTGGACTTCGGCGTCGCCAAGCTGCTGGAGGACGAGGACCCCGCCGGCGCCGAACTGAGCCGCGAAGCCGGCGCCGGGCTGACGCCCGAGTACGCCGCGCCCGAGCAGGTGCAAGGGCGGCCGGTGACCACCGCCACCGACGTCTATGCGCTGGGCGTGCTGCTGTTCCAATTGCTGGCCGGCGCGCGGCCGCATGCGGAAACCGGAGCCAACGCCGCCGCCCTGGCCCGCGCGATCGTCGAGGCCGAACCGCGCCGCATGCGCGAGGTGGCCACGCCCGAGGCCGCCGCGCTGCGCGGCCTGCCCGATGCGAAGTCGCTGACGGCCAGACTCGACGGCGACCTGGAAACCATCGCCGCCAAGGCCCTGCGCAAGGCGCCCGAGGAGCGCTATGCCACCGTGCAGGCGCTGGCCGACGACCTGGCCCGCCACCTGCGCGACGAGCCGGTGCTGGCCCGCCCCGACGGCTGGCGCTACCGCAGCGTCAAGTTCCTGCGCCGCCACAAGCTGCAGGTGACGGCGCTGGCGGCCGTGTTCCTGAGCCTGCTCGGCGGCATCGCGGCCACCGGCTGGAGCCTGCACGTCGCCCACCAGGAAACCCAGCGCACCCGCGCCGTGGTCGGCACGCTGACCCGCATCTTCAGCGACCTCACGCCGGACCAGAGCGGGCAGGCCCAGGTCAGCGTCGTCGAGCTGCTGCGCAAGGGCTGGCGCCAGGCCGACGAGGAACTGGCCGGCGATCCGGTGCTGCGCGCCGAACTGGCCCGCCCGCTGGGCCTGATGCTCAAGGCCTCCGGCGAGATGGGCCTGGCCGAACGGGCCCTGGGCCTGGCCCACGCGCAGATGCGCGCCGACGGGCAGCAGGGCACGCCGCAGTTCCTGCAGGCCGCGCTGGAGCTGGGCTACGTCAAGCAGCGGCTGGGGCACGACGACGAGGCCGCTGCCCTGTATCGCGAGGTGCTGGACGCCGCCGGCGCCGCCCAGCCGCCCGAGGCGCTGCAGGCCCGCACGCTGCTGGGCACGCTGGCGCGCACCCAGGGCCGGCTCGACGAGGCCCGCCAACTGCTCGAAGCCGCCGCCGAGGCCGCGCTGCAGACCCAGGGCGAGACCAGCGCCAGCCACGTGCTCGCGCTGCAGGAGCTGGCCGACGTGGCGCGGGAACAGGGCCACTGGGACGAGACCCGCGGCCTGCTCGACCGCGTCGCCCGGCTGCTCGACGCCGCGCCACGCGTCACCCCCGCGGAGCGCCTGGCCGCGCGGCTCAACGGCGCGGCGCTGGACGTCGAACTTGGACGTTATGCCGACGCCGCCAGCCGGCTGGAGCCGCTGCTGGCGCAGGCGCGCGCGCTCTACGGGCCGGCCGACACCTACACGCTCTACACCGCCGCCTGGCTGGCCAGCGCCCAGTTCCGGCTGGGCCGCTTCGAGGCGGCCGATGCCGCGCTGGGCCCGGCCCTGGCGGCGGCGCGCGACTCCGCCGAGCCCGACGTCAGCCACGAACTGCAGCTGATCAACGCCCGGCACCTCGCGCATCGCGGCCGATGCGGCGAGGCGCTGGCCCAGGCCCGCGCCAGCCTGGCCTATTTCGACGACGACACCGATGCCCACCAGCCCTATGCCCAGCGGGCGCGGCTGCTGGTCGGCGAATGCCAGCTGCGCCAGGGCAGCACGGCCGAGGGCCTGGCCACGGTGACGCAGGCGCTGGAACGGCTGCAGCGCCACTACCAGGGCCAGCGCCACCTGGATCTCTGGCCGGCCCACCTGCTGCGCGCACTGGCGCTGGCTGGCGACGACCCCGACGGCGCCCGCCGCGAGGCGGAGCAGGCCGAGGCCATCGCCGACGCCCTGCTGCCGCCCGGCCACCCGGATCGCGAACGCGCCCGCGCCGCCGGCGCGCAGCTGCGCTGGCGGCTCGCGCCCGGCGCGGACACCCGGGCCGCGCTTGCCGCTGCGCTAACGCGTTACGCCAGCGCACAGGCGCCGCGAGCCGATCTGCCGCCGCTTTCCGTCTTTGTCGATACCGATCCGCATTTCGCCCTGCTCAACGACTGACTGACGAACCAAGGAGACCTGCCATGCGCCGCACCGTCACACTCACCGCCTGCCTGATCGCCCTGTCCGCCTCGGCCCTGGCCGCCGAGGTCAAGCCCGCCGCAGGCAGCGCCAAGCCCGGGGTCAAGGCGTCCTCGCCGACGGCGAGCGGCGGCGCTTCCGCCGACTGCCCCAAGGACAAGGCGCCCACCACCACGCCCGCCAACAGCGGCATGGGCGCGGCACAAGGCCAGGGTGCTTCGGTAAAACTGCCGCCCAAGCCTCATTGCCCCGGTGACCTTGCGGGCAAGGTGGCCAAGCCCTGACCCTATAATCAACATCACGCCGCGCCTCTCAGTCTTGCGCGGCGTTGCTTTTTCAGCTCAAGCACGTTCCTAGGCGCACCGAAGACTGGCGTTCCCGCAACGGGGCGCGGCCGCGCCAACGGGCACCGTGCGCAAAACATCCCCAATGAGTTTTGATTCCCTGGGCCTCGCAGCCCCGCTGCTGAAGGCCATCGCCGACGCCGGCTACACCACCCCCACCCCCATCCAGGCCCAGGCCATCCCCGCCGTGCTGCAAGGCGGCGACCTGATGGCCGGCGCGCAGACCGGCACCGGCAAGACCGCCGGCTTCACGCTGCCGATGCTGCACCGCCTGCAGGCCGGCGCGCCCCTGAAGGACAAGCGCGGCCGCAACGCCATCCGCGCGCTGGTGCTGACACCCACCCGCGAACTCGCCGCCCAGGTGGAAGAGTCGGTGCAGACCTACGGCAAGTACCTGCCGCTGAAGAGCATGGTGATGTTCGGCGGCGTCGGCATGCAGCCGCAGATCAACCGCCTGCGCGACGGCGTGGACATCCTCGTCGCCACGCCCGGCCGCCTGCTGGACCACGCGCAGCAGGGCACGCTGGACCTGTCCAATGTGCAGATCCTGGTGCTGGACGAAGCCGACCGCATGCTGGACATGGGCTTCATCCATGACATCAAGAAGGTGCTGGCCCTGCTGCCGGCCAAGAAGCAGAGCCTGCTGTTCTCGGCCACCTTCAGCGACGACATCAAGGCCCTGGCCGACCGCCTGCTGAACCAGCCCGCGCTGATCGAGGTGGCCCGCCGCAACCAGACCAATGACGCGATCGCGCAGAAGGTCCACCCGGTCGGCCGCGAGCGCAAGAAGGAACTGCTGGCCCACCTGATCAAGCAGGGCGACTGGCACCAGGTGCTGGTCTTCACCCGCATGAAGCACGGCGCCAACCGCCTGACCGACTACCTGAACGACCAGGGCATCAGCGCCATGGCCATCCACGGCAACAAGAGCCAGGGTGCGCGCACCAAGGCGCTGGCCGAGTTCAAGTCCGGCGAGCTGACCTGCCTGGTGGCGACCGACATCGCCGCCCGCGGCATCGACATCGACCAGTTGCCCCACGTCGTCAACTTCGAGCTGCCCAACGTGCCGGAGGACTACGTCCACCGCATCGGCCGCACCGGCCGCGCCGGCGCGCAAGGCGAGGCGGTGAGCCTGGTCTGCGTGGACGAGAACGGTTTCCTGCGCGAGATCGAGAAGCTGATCAAGCGCGAGATCCCGAAGGAGAACGTGCCCGGCTTCGAGCCCCCGGCCGGCGAGAAGCCCGAGCCGATCGTGCTGGGCCGCATGGTGCTCAACGGCAACGGCAGCCGCACGGCCAATCGCGGCGGCGGCGGCGGCCGGCCTGGTGGCGGCGGCGGTCGTCCGGGTGGCGGCGGTGGCGGTGGCCGTCCCGGCAACAACGCGCCTCGTGGCGGCGGTGGCGGCAACAACAGCCACGCCCCGCGCGAAGGCGGCCAGGCGCGCCATGCTGCACCGCATGGCCAGCGCCCGGCCGGCGGCGGCAACGCTGGCGGCAATCGCTCCGGTAGTGGCGGCGGCAACGGTGGCCGCCCCCAGGGCGCCCGGCTTACCACGCCCAAGCGCTGAAGGACCTAACGCCGAAGCTCGGCGAATGACCATGCAGAGCCCGGCCCCGCCGGGCTTTGTTCTTTTAGCGCTCTTCGTCGGGGTCCGCCTTGGCGCCGACCGCTGGATCGCAAGTCGTCAGTCTGATCCCCTCTGGCACCTCAACCCAGTAGAGGGTGTCTCCTTCCCTGAGCCGCAATCTGGCCAGAACTTCGTCAGGAATGATCAGGGCGACGTCATCCCCGATCTCGGTAAGCTGTGCGATGGGCATGGCAGCGTCCAGTCTTCTGACAATACTTGCCATATCGTCAGGCCGCCCAACCCTCTTGCCAAGGCCCACCATGAAACAACCCGTCTGGATCGCCGGCGCCAGCGGCCTTGTCGGCCGCGAGTTGCTGAAGCTGCTGCTCGATCGCGAGCTCGACGTGCATGCGCTGTTGCGCCGCCCGGTGCCTGACCTGTCGCGCAGCGAGCACCTGCATCAGCACACGGTCGATTTCGCCAATCTGGACACCAGCCGGCTGCCCGCCCCGCAGGCGGTCTATATCGCGTTGGGCACGACGATCGCCGTGGCCGGTTCGCAGGAGGCCTTCAAGGCCGTCGATCTCGATGCGGTCGTCAACACGGCGAAAGCCGCCCGTGAAGCCGGCGCCCGGCGTTGCGCGGTCGTCTCGGCGCTGGGCGCCAGCGCCAGCTCGTCGGTGTTCTACAACCGGGTCAAGGGCGAGATGGAGCAGGCGCTGCGGAAGATCGGCTTCGAGCATCTGGTGATCGCGCGGCCCTCGCTGCTGATCGGCGAACGCGCCGCGCTGGGCCAGCCGGTGCGCCGCGGCGAGGTCTGGGGCGAGCGGCTGACGCGGCCGCTGCGCGCGCTGATCCCCGCCCGCCTGCGCCCGATCGAGGCCACGCGCGTGGCACGCGCGCTGGACGATGCGCTGCTGCAGGACGACGCCCCCGCGGTCCAGGTGCTCGAGTCCGACGCCCTGCAGCGCCTGGGCCGATGAAGCACGAGCCGCTGATCCCCGCGACCATCGACTTCAGCGACCCGGCCGCGCCCGCCGCCCCCGGGTTCGGCGATGTCTACCACTCCCGCGCCGGCGCGCTGGAGCAGGCCCGCCACGTCTTCCTGGGCGGCAACGCCCTGCCGCAGCGCTGGGCCGGCCGGCGCCGCTTCGTGATCCTGGAGACCGGCTTCGGCCTGGGCAACAACTTCCTCGCCAGCTGGGACGCCTGGCGGGCCGACCCGCAGCGCTGCGAGCAACTGGTCTTCGTCAGCATCGAGAAGCATCCCTTGCGACGCGAGGATCTGCAGCGCGCGCACGCAGCCTCGCCCCTGCCGGAACTCGCCTCGCAACTGGCGCAGGCCTGGCCGCCGCTGACGCCGGACCTGCACGCGCTCGACTTCGAGGGCGGTCGCGTCCGCCTGCTGCTGGCCTTCGGAGACGTGCGGCGCTGGCTGCGCGGCGAACTGCTGGCCGACGACATCGACGCCTTCTTCCTCGACGGCTTCGCGCCGGCACGCAACCCCGAGATGTGGGACGGCCAGCTGCTGCAGGCCCTGGGCCGCCGCGCCGCGCCGCAGGCCACCGCCACGACCTGGAGCTGCGCTCCCGCCGTCCGTGAGGCCCTGACGGCCGCCGGCTTCGAGTTCGAACGCCAGCGCGGCTTCGCCAACAAGGGCGGCATGCTGGTCGCCCGCCACCGGCCGCGCTTCGTGCCGCAGCGGCCGGCCGCGCGCATGCCGCTGGCGCCCGCTGCCCGCGAGGCCCTGGTCATCGGCGCGGGCCTGGCCGGCGCGGCCTGTGCGCTGGCCTTGAAGCGCCAAGGCGTGGCGGTGACCGTCGTC
>JADMIO010703173.1_pt1 | contig 64830 bp, 55 predicted proteins | sample 8958161 | NCBI WGS metagenome assembly JADMIO01 (sample SAMN16585339, study PRJNA669376) | soil metagenome | isolation source: Crop rotation soil | place: USA: Cullars Rotation, Alabama | collected 2011 | reverse complement strand
CGCGACAACTTGTCCACGTGGAATTCTAAGCTTAGGATCCCAATGTGCTGGAAAGGCTGACCCACGTCGCGGATTTCGACGCATAATTCGGTTTTCCTTTCGAGCAATCTTCATCGAACAACGTGGATTCCTCAAAGTCTCGCCCCCAGAGAGCATTCACCCGAACAATTTTGTCGTGATAGCGTTTCGGATCTTTCATGAGTTCACAAAAGCTCACCGTCGCAACCGGAACATCGTCCGCAGCAGCTCCCTGCGATCCCTGGACTGCGCAACCGTAGATCGCGACCAGCATCACGCCGGCGACACCGGCAAAGACTGAAGCTTGAATTATTCGCATAAAAAATTTCCTTAACGGAAAAAAGAAACCGGGAGAGCTAGTAAAAGCTTCCCGGTTCTTTCGTTGGGGTTAGGTCAGGCCTATCGGATCTGTAAAACTTATTTCTTGCGCTGCACAGTAGCGGTGCTCTGCGGTGTTGCCACAGGTTGATCGACAGCAGTTGCATTATTTAAGAAGTCACCACTCGGACTACCCGCGCCACCCAGAACAAGTATGATAGATAAAATTATGCCCGTCATCTTCCTCTCCTTTTGCTTGACGCCGCGTGTTTCGCATAGCGTCGTTTCTACTCACTAGTAATCGCGAGAAAAGCAATCAGAAAGTGTCGGGCCTGCTGAAGAAATTTTTGGGGAGAGATTAGCTACGAATGTGACACTCCAAGGACCAAGCATCTCCTTAATGCTACAACTGGGCCAGCTCCAGGTGTGCGGCAAGGATGCGGTTCTCGTGCCCTCCCAGTGCTTGAGTTTGAAGCGAAACTAAACGATGCAGGTATCGCCGCCGAAACACGGATCGGCGCGGCGAGAAAGCCCGGCCTTCTTGAGAGATTCCTGCAAATCGGATTGGACCACAAGGCCCGCTTCGGGATTCATGGTGGTAGCTGCGATGCAGGTGTCGCCACCGAAGCAACCGGCTCCTTGTAATCCGAGCTTGTTGAGTTCTTCAACCTTCATCGCTCGCGGCAGGCGAAGCCACATGACGACTTCCTGGCCCTTCTTGGCAGGAGTAGTTCCCTTCTTCGACTTGGTGGTTTTCTTGCTAGCCATGAGAATTTTGACTCCTTTGAGCTGGCTGTGAGTTCAAAAACCGTTGGGGGAGTGTGCGAATATGCGCACAGTAGACCTGTCGCACTGATCTGTCAATGAAACTTTTAAGTAGAGGCGTGTTTGCGAAGGACGTCGAGGAAGGCCGCGGCGGCGGGTGAGAAATTTGCACCGCGACGGTGGGCGGCCCAAAGAGTGCGATTGTGAGTGAGTCCACGCACCGGCACAGTCACTAAAACGCCGCGCTCCAACTCTTCACGCACGCACATTCGCGGCACAAACGCCAGTCCCACTCGCTTCTGCACGAACCTTTTGATCGTCTCAATTGTCGCCAGTTCGAGAGTGATGTTAAGAGGCGTGTGTTGTCTCGCGAAAGCCTCGATCACCTTAACGCGCGATCCGGACTTCACGTTATGGGCCACAAATGGTTCATTCCCCAGATCTTTAATCTTGACTGACTGACGCCCGGCCAGATGATGCTTCGGACTCATGATTAGGATTAGCTCGTCTTTAAGCAGTGGAAACGCTTCGAGGTCGCGATCACCGGGCTCTGACGCCATCAGCGCGAAGTCGAGATTGCGCTCCAAAAGTTCGCGCGGCAGCCGGCTCGAGACGTACCGGAAGATCTCGACTTTAACTTCCGGATGCTGCTCGCGAAACTTCAGAATCAACTCCGGCAAAAGATAAAGCGACGTGCTTTCGTTTGCCCCGACACGAATCAGTCCCCTCTTAAGGCTCTGCATTTCCGCGATCGCCTGGCCCACCTGATCGCGGAGACCGAGAATCCTTTGGGCGTAGTCATAAACCACCTGCCCTGCCTCCGTGAGCACCGGCGTCTTCTGTGTCCGGTCCAGCAACGGCAGGCCTATCTCCTCTTCCAGACGTCGAATCGCGATACTCACTGCAGGCTGCGTGCGAAACACCTTGTCCGCAGCCTTCGAGAAGCTCTTTTCCTGCACCACTCGCGAGAAATATTCCAGTTGGGCCATTTCCATAGGCGTGATTATTAACACCAGCTCTGCAAAAAGAAGTCGATGAATCAGGTTTATTATTATCTTAAAAGAATAAATTTTACAAACAGCGGCATGTGAGGCTAGAGTGCGTCTCCGTGGAGTGCGGCGGCCTGGCGCCGCTTTGGCCTCGAATAAGCGTGTCGATAACAAAGCGGCGCCAGGTCGCCGCACTCCACGGAGACGCATGATTGCCGAACATCAAATTCTGAACACGCTTACTGAGATGCCAACCGGCGCGCAGATGCTCGTCGCGGCTCTGGTCCATGAGGGCGTCGATGCGATCTTCGGTTACCCGGGCGGCGCGGTACTTCATATTTACGACGAACTGTGGCGCGCTCGCGATCAAATCACCCACTACCTCGTGCGTCACGAACAAGGCGCCGTACACATGGCCGAAGGCTATGCACGTGCGACCGGACGTGTAGGCGTAGTGCTCGTCACGTCAGGGCCAGGCGCTACCAATGCTGTCACCGGTATCGCCAACGCCTACATGGATTCGACGCCGATCGTAGTAATAACCGGCCAGGTTCCGAAACACCTGATCGGCACCGACGCGTTTCAGGAAGTCGATACCGTTGGCATTACGCGTCCCTGCGTGAAACACAACTACCTGGTTCGCGAAGCGAGAGATCTTCCCGCCATTGTTCGCGAGGCGTTTCATCTGGCGCGCTCCGGCCGTCCTGGACCAGTCGTGATAGATATTCCGAAAGACGTCAGCGCGGCGCGATCAAACTATGCTCGACTGGACCACGTCAGCTTTCCCTTCTCTGTTAAGGCCCCGCCCATCGATCAGCAGCAAGCGCAACAAGCAGTCGAGACAATCCTGCGCGCGAAACGACCGGTTTTATATGCCGGCGGAGGCATTACAAACTCCGGCGCGGTCGATTCCCTGCGCACGTTCGCGGAAGCGTTGCGGCTGCCCGTGACGCCGACGTTGATGGGCCTCGGAGGATTTCCGAGCTCGCATCCGCTCTGTCTCGGCATGCTCGGGATGCACGGCACTTACGCGGCAAACATGGCTGTGGCTGAAAGCGATCTACTCGTAGCACTCGGCGTGAGGTTTGACGATCGTGTCACCGGCAAGCTGGCCACGTTTGCACCACAGGCGCGTGTGATTCACGTCGAGATCGATCCGGCAAACATCGGCAAGAACGTCACTCCGTCCCTGGCGCTCGCAGGTGACGTCAAACAGGTGTTGGAGCAGTTTATCTCGTTGCTTCAGGAACAAGACACGCAACGATCGATTCAAGATCGGGAGCCGTGGTGGGACCAGATTAGAAAGTGGCAACGATCGCAGCCACTGCGATTCAACGGCTCGCAAAATCAAATCAAACCGCAAACAGTCATTCGCGAATTGCACCGACTAACGCGAGGCGAAGCGGTAGTCACTACTGATGTGGGCCAACATCAGATGTGGGTGGCGCAGTTTTATCCGTTTACAAGAGCGCGGCAGTTGATTACGAGCGGTGGCCTGGGAACGATGGGATTCGGTCTGCCCGCAGCCGTCGGAGCACAACTCGCATTACCGGATCAACTAGTCGTCGCGGTAGTCGGCGACGGCGGGTTTCAGATGACGAATCAGGAGCTGGCTACGGCCGTTCAATACCAACTGCCGGTCAAGGTCCTGATCATGAATAATGGTTATCTAGGCATGGTCCGTCAGTGGCAGGAGATGTTTTACGACCGCACTTACTCAGAGGTCGATATCTCGGTAGCGCCTGACTTCGTGAAGCTTGCCGCGGCATACGGCGCTGCCGGTTTTCGAGCAGAGCGGCCGTCAGAACTGCACCACGTTCTCAAGACCGCGCTCGAATACAAGGGAGTTGCGGTAATCGATGTGGTGGTTACGAAAGAGGAGAACGTGTTTCCGATCGTTCCGGCGGGTGCGAATGCGCGCGACATGATCGTGCACGATTGATATGCGTCACACGCTCTCAATAATCGTCGCGGATGAGCCGGGCGAGTTATCGCGGATCGTCGGGCTGTTCAGTGCGAGAGGCTTCAATATCGAAACGATCTCCGTTGGCGAGAGTCTGGATCCGCGCTGGTCTCGTGTCACGATCGTCACGAGTGGTGATGACCGAACGATTCACCAGATAGTCAAACAATGCGAACGGCTGGCGCGCGTGCGTGAAGTGCAGGACGTCACTACGCGCCCGCACATCGAGCGCGAGATGGCATTGATCACTGTGTCAGCGAGCGCAGGAACTGCACGCCAGGAGGTTTTGAGTCTGGTGAGCGTCTTTCGCGCGAAGGTGGTCGACATTTCACACACACAGATGATCGTCGAAGCGTCGGGAAATAAAGAGAAGGTTGACACGTTTATCGAGTTGCTCCGTCCGATCGGAGTGACAGACATAACTCGCACCGGACATATCGCTATCAATCGACTTTCAGCACAAGAAGAAGAATTTTCACGCAAAGACGCAAAGGGGCAAAGTATTTAGCTAGCCGTTTTCTTTGCATCTTTGCGGGAACCTGTTTGAAAGGATCTCCGAGAATGAACATCTATTACGACAAAGACGCCAACCTAGATCTGCTACGCGGCAAGCAGATCGCAATCATCGGCTACGGCAGCCAGGGGTTTGCACAGGCGAATAATCTCAAAGACTCGGACTGCAATGTCACCGTGGGCCTGCGCACCGGCAGCGCGTCCTGGGAAAAAGCTGAGAACGCGGGACTGAAAGTGTTGCCAGTGGCCCAGGCGGCCGCGGAAGCAGATCTCGTAATGATGCTCGTGCCGGATGAACTTGCGCCGGACATCTACGCACGCGAAGTCGCAGAGTCGATCACGCCGGGCAAGTATCTGGTCTTTTCACACGGTTTCTCGATCCATTACAAGTTCATCCAACCACCGGCTGACGCAAACGTCTTCATGGTCGCTCCGAAAGGTCCCGGTCATCTCGTGCGTCACGAGTACAAACGCGGCGCAGGCGTGCCATGCCTGCTGGCGATTAACCAGGATCCGACGGGCAACACCAAAGCAATCGGTTTAGCGTATGCGTCAGCGATCGGCGGCGGGCGGGCCGGCATTATCGAGACCACGTTTCGCGAAGAAACAGAGACCGATCTCTTCGGCGAACAGGCAGTGCTCTGCGGTGGCCTCACTTCCCTGATCAAAGCCGGATTTGAAACACTGACTGAGGCCGGCTACTCACCCGAAATGGCTTACTTCGAATGCCTGCACGAGATGAAACTCATCGTCGACCTGCTGTACGAAGGCGGCATCTCCGAGATGCGTTATTCAATCTCGAACACCGCACAGTATGGCGACATGACGCGCGGCCCGCTCGTCGTAAACGACGAAACGAAACATCGTATGCAAGGCTTGCTGGCGGATATACAATCAGGCGCATTCGCGCGCGACTGGATGAAAGAGGCGAGGAATGGCCGCCCGCGCTTTCAGCAGCTCGACGAACAGGCTCGAGAGCATCCGATCGAACGTGTCGGTGCTCGGTTGCGAGATATGATGCCATGGCTGAGTCAGGGTAGACTGGTCGATAAAGCCAACAATTAAACCGGCTTTGCACGAAAAGTCGTCACATATGCTCTTCTCTGTGCAACCTCTGCGTTCTCTGTGCCTCTGTGGTTGAAGATTGCTTAGGAAAATCAACCACAGAGGCACAGAGAACGCAGAGGTTGCACAGAGAAGAAGCCAGTTAGCAGAGTTTTCGGGCAAGGCCAATTAAACCTGTGTCCAACGAATTCAGAAAGAGCGATACCGCGCGCAGTCACGCCATCACCAGGGGCCTGGAGCGCACACCCAATCGGGCAATGTTGCGCGCCGTCGGCTTCAAAGACGGCGATTTTCACAAGCCGATTATCGGCGTCGCGAACGGTTACAGCACCGTCACACCCTGCAACGCCGGCTTGGACCGTCTCACCGAGCGCGCCGTTTCAACCCTCAAACAATCCGGCGCGATGCCGCAAACGTTCGGAACGATCACAGTCAGCGATGGAATCTCGCAAGGCACTGAAGGGATGAAGTATTCCCTCGTCTCGCGCGAGGTGATCGCCGATTCGATCGAAACAGTCTGCCAGGCGCAGTCAGCCGACGGACTCGTCGCGATCGGCGGCTGCGACAAGAACATGCCCGGCGCGATGATCGCGATCGCGCGCCTGAACATTCCCGCGATCTTCGTTTACGGCGGAACAATCAAACCTGGTCACTTCAAAGGCGAAGACTTAACGATCGTTAGCGCGTTCGAAGCGGTGGGGCAATACTGCGCCGGAAAGATCAGCGAAGACCATCTGCTCGAGATCGAACGGCACGCGTGTCCCGGCATCGGTTCATGCGGCGGCATGTTCACTGCCAACACGATGTCGTCGGCGATCGAAGCGATGGGTCTGGCGCTTCCCTACTCTTCGACGTTGGCAGCGGACAGTGACGAAGCAATAGACAACGCCGGCGCCTCAGCAGAAGTTCTCGCTCGCGCCGTTCGGCAACAGCTCCTGCCGCGACAGCTCCTGACACGAGAAGCATTCGAGAATGCAATCGCGGTCGTCATGGCTGTTGGTGGATCGACGAATGCTGTGTTGCACCTGCCGGCGATTGCTCACGCGGCACAGGTGAAGCTAACGCTCGATGACTTCGAAAGAGTCCGCGAACGTGTGCCGGTGATTTGTGACTTGAAACCTTCAGGTAAATACGTCGCAACAGATCTGCACAACGCGGGCGGCATACCGCAGGTGATGAAGATGTTGCTGACTCGAGGCTTGCTGCATGGCAACGCGTTGACGATCAGTGGCGAGACTGTCGAGCAAGTGCTGGCTGACGTGCCCGAGAACCCACGCGAGGATCAGGATGTGATTCGTCAGTGGAACAACCCGCTATATCCGGAAGGACACCTCGTAATCCTGCGCGGCAATCTCGCGCTCGAGGGTGCGGTCGCGAAAGTTTCCGGAGTGAAGAAGAAAGTGATCACCGGGCCGGCGCGTGTGTTTGATTCTGAAGAGTCATGCCTCCGCGCGATCCTGGCCTCCGAGATCAAACCCGGCGACGTGGTGGTGATTCGTTACGAAGGTCCGAAAGGTGGTCCCGGAATGCGCGAGATGCTGGCGCCGACGTCAGCACTCATCGGCGCCGGACTCGGCGATTCGGTAGGGTTGATCACGGACGGTCGTTTTTCGGGTGCTACGTATGGGATGGTTGTTGGTCACGTTGCGCCGGAGGCTGCGGTAGGTGGCAACCTGGCGCTGGTGAACGAAGGAGATTCGATCACGATAGACGCCGAGCGTAGAGTGCTGCAGCTCAACGTTCCGGACGAAGAGTTAGCTCGCCGCCATGAAAAGTGGCGCCCACGGGGGCAACGTTACAAAAACGGCGTGCTCGCAAAATATTCAGCGCTGGTAAGTAGCGCCAGTATTGGTGCTGTAACCGACCGTTTTTAGCCTCAGATTCTAAGCGCGCGCAGTAAAATAGTCCTGGAAGTTTTGGTGACGAAAACGCCACTGCCCGCCTTCCTCCTCCAGAACGCGAAGAGCAGTCGCATAGCGCAAAAATGAGACATATTTGAATGGCATCGAGCCTTCCAACGTCAAACAGAACCGCAGCACGAAATGTTTCCATAGTGCTGTAAACGAAAAGCCAAAAAGCGATCCGAAAATAAACATCATAAGGGGAAATAACCAACTGGCCTGCAACCAGCCCAACAAGACCACACCAACTGAGAATGCACTCAGGGAACCGCCCACCTGTAATACATTGAATAGTATTCCGGCTCGGAGTCTCTGATACGGTTTACTTAATTTCGCGAATGATGAGATCTGTCTGCAAACGGAAAACAGGCTGTACAAAAAGCCGTAAGCCCCAACCAACCCGAGAAGCACTATGGTGGAGATGTCAAACTTCTTGCCATGGAGCACATAATCAACCAGTGTTAATAGACCCAGGACAGTGACACCCGACAATCCTATTAACCCAGTAAGCAGTAAAATCGTTTTCCAGGCTTCCCGGCTGAGAAGCGGTGAAAAACTCCACTTGGCAACGTCTTCTGTTTCAATGTCGCCTATGGTAGGGAGCAGGAGACCCAAAATGAACCCAAATATCAACCCGAATGGCACACTCAAAGCGCCTAACACGACGCTGAAGAGTAAGCCCATACTCACACCGTGGGCGACGTTATTCCACCATGGTCTTTTCAGCGCCTTTCGTTGTAAGTCTGCCAATTCAAAAACAACCTGCTGCCTGGCATCTAAGAAACGCGCCAGCCACGCGAGCCATTGAGAGATTTGAGCGACTGAATAGTGCTGCTTGTTCTCTGTGACTTGAACTTTCTTATCTAGAAAACCCTTCATCAAATTGTGTTTAAGTGTTTGTTCGTCCGGCGCAGGAATTTGAGGCGGTTCAGAATAATCAAAGACGTGTAGTGCAAGTGTGAAATAGAACGGTGTAGTCAGGACCCGCCTGTAGACGCCATTAGGATCCTGGCCCAAAGCTTCCAGCAAATGTAGCGCGGCGAACCGGTCTTTCCCTGAGCTCCTGGCTCTAATCAGCGCCCGCTCAATCTGTCCAATGGTCAAATCCTGCACTGCTACTTTTGCGGCCACCGGGCCTTCAGCACCCGTCAGGTTACGCATCGCAATAAACTCTTCGCGGCGACAACAAATGACCGCGTTCGTAGCGCCGTCACTAAGCGACAGGTTGAGTGCTGCAAGACACTCTTGGCGAATGTCAGCGGCAACGTCGGCATCTTCGTTGCGCGCCAGTTCGTCCAAACCGTCAAGCAGAAAGACGATTCGTCCTTCGCGTAGCATCGTGGCAGCAAAGTCGGCTGAAAGTCCGTATCCTTGTGTTAGTACAGCCTTCAACCAATCGTCGAAGCGTTCGTATTCGGGAGACCATGATGCCAGGTTGAAAATGACCGGCAAAGGTTGATTGGCATCACTTTGCGCTTTTGCGATCAGGTGCAGCGCCAGCTTGAGTAGTAATACTGTCTTGCCGGCGCCCGGACTGCCAACAATCAGCAGCCTGCCTTGTTTTTCAAAGAGCTCGATGATGTATTGTGCCGCCGAACCTGCCTGCGGATCGGCGCTAAACTCCTCATCAAACTCCTGCTCATCTGTACCTTCCAGATCTTCACTAACGACCAACGAAATCTCGAAACGCCCGTCTAGTTTGTGTTGATATCGCGACTGGTAGCGTGCCATTAGATCCTGAAGGAAATCACGGTTGGCTTTTAAGACTTCAGCTTCCGGCACGTTGACTGTTTTGGGTGTCTCTTCGACGGTCTCCTGGCGAAAGAGCAAAACCAACGTAATCAGCGACAGGACGATGAAGATTACTAAAATATGCCCGCGATATTGGTACACCCCGATCGACTTCAGGATTTCGATCAAGTCACTGCCGGTAAACACATTGATCCATACGGCCAATGCGACCGCAATTAATGAATTAATCAACAGTAAGATAAGCCGGGTGCGATTTTTCACTGCTGAACCTACACTAAATTCTCCTCACTTGACCGTCCTTCCCGCCTTCCCCTAAAGTGGCGCGATGGCCATACGCATTGAAAACCAGTATGAGGGCTCGTTGCCGAAAGGCGCTTTGGAGCAGATAGAGAGCGCCTTCGATAGTTTGCCGCGTGAGCACACGCGCGGTATCGAGCGCATCAGGCTGGTGCCTTTTATCACCGATCCGCGAATCAAGGGACCTTTCCAGGCGACCGAGTTGCCCGGGCTTTATCATCCGCGCCAGGGACCTAAAGGCGCCTGGCTCGAAATCGCGGTCAACGTCCTGTTGCCGGCTGACAAACCATTTCACAAACGGATCGTTCCGAGGCTTTCGTTCAAGAGCAATCTCGTGGCGCTGGTGTTTTCGCTCGTGGCGCAGCACTATCACCTGACGCTGAAGCACTCGCTCAAAAAGACCCAACTCGAGCCCGCGGTGCGCGCGTACACTGAGAAGCAATTAAAGGCGTGGAACGAGAAGAAGCACACCTTCAGAGCAAGACTCTTCAAGCCACTTCAACCAACCTTCGAGCGCTGGGCGAAATCTCTACAAAAGCGCGCTGCGGCAGAGAAAAAGAAGAGCCTGGCGTCGAAATAATTAATCTAGATTGAATTGGGCGCCTCCTTGGAGTGCGGCGGCCTGGCGCCGCTTTGTTATCGATCACACTTGATCAAGACCAAAGCGGCGCCAGGCCGCCGCACTCCAAGGAGACGCCCGTTTTAAGGGGGTTAATTAAACTGCCGGCTCGTCGTCGATCTCGTCGGCGACGGCACGCAAGATCAGGGCGACCTCTGAATCATTCACCTGAGAAGCGCGGAACTTGATCTCGATGTTGAAGTCTTTATCCGGCGAGGCGTATTTGAACGTGTAAGGCTTATTGTCCGGCACTACGCGCGGGCCCATCTCCTGGCGGCGCACTTCCCTCGCGTCGTTTCGATTCAAACCCTTCGACGCGATCTCCTTCGCAAAGCGTCGCATTGAATCATCGTCCGGCTGGCGCACGATCTGAAGCAACGACGACTTCGCGTTGATATCGGCAGCGCGACAAACTTCGCGCACGTCGTCAGGAATGCGCGCGATCGCCAAAGCCTCGCTCACCGTCGTCCGGCTCTTACCAACCTTGCGCGCCACGTCGTCGTGCGTGTAACCAAAACGCTCGCACAGCGCCAACAGCCCATCCGCTTCTTCCCAAACCGTCAGATCCTTGCGCTGCATGTTTTCGATCAGCGCAATCTCCGCCACCGTGCCGTCATCAACTTCCATCTCGACGCACGGAACTTCCTTGAGTCCCGCCTTCTGTGCGGAACGCCAACGACGCTCGCCCGCGATGATCATCCAACGCCCGGTGAGACGATTCGGTTTAACCAACAACGGTTCGAGCACGCCCTTCTCAGCAATCGACGCCGTGAGCTCGGTGAGATCGCCGAATTCGACGCGTGGCTGCTCCGGATTCGGGTCCAGCTTATCCACCGCTATCATTCTCCCGACCTGCTGCGGCCGGTGCTGTGACAGTTCTTCGACGTAATGCGCGTCGTGGCGCATCTGGAGTCCTGTGGGCAATCCCCTCTTAGACACGGCTTATTACCTCTTCACAAAGTTTTCCGTACTCAATCGCTCCCGACGAGTTGGGAGCAAAACTAAAAATCGACTCCTTGTACGCCGGTGATTCTTCCAATCGAACGCTCTTTGTAATCACAGTATCAAAAAGTTTTGGACCAAAGACGGATTTGATCTGTTCGTGAACTTCGCGCGCGAGCGTGGTGCGCTTGTCGTGCAGCGTCACCAGCACCCCGAGCAACTCGAGATTCGGATTGGGACGCGCTTTCACCTTCTCGATTGTTTCTAAAAGATCGTCGGTGCCTTCGAGGGCAAAGTACGACGACTGAATCGGAATTAAGACGTGCGTCGCAGCCACGAGTGCGTTCACAGTGATCAGGCCAAGCGTCGGTGGTGTGTCGATGACGATGACTTCGTACTGTTGTCGAAACGGATCGAGGCGATCCTTGAGCCGGAAAGGCGCGTCGAAATCGCCGACTAACTTCGCCTCGAGTTTCGCAAGATTGATTCGTGCGGGAACGACGTGCAGGTTCTCGACCGGGGTCTGATAGACCGACTCCTCGACGGGCGCCATTCCGTCCATCATCAGTTCATAGACAGATCGCTCGACCGCGCGTGGATCTAAAAAGGAGATCGAACTGTTGGCTTGGGGATCGAGATCGAGAAGGAGGACGCGCTGTCCCTTGCGGGCAAAGGCGGCGGCCAAATTGATGGCGGTAGTGGTCTTCCCTACCCCACCTTTTTGGTTGGCGATGGCGATTACCATTCGCTGCACAGTAGCAAACTATCGCTCCATAGACTAACTAAGCCTCTTCTCTGTGCAACCTCTGTGTTCTCTGTGACCCGGTGGTGATTCTTACCACCGAGACACAGAGAACACAGAGGTTGCACAGAGACTACATTGGTAAATCTCCGGCCTCGCCGATAACGTCGGGCCATTCCTCTTCACCGTGAGCCATCTCAGACTCTTCACTCTCTTCAGTGGGTAAGGTGTTGCGCGATGCTTTGATAACTTCCATATCGACATAGATCGGACAGTCGGCACGCAACGCCAGTGCGATCGCATCCGAAGGCCTCGAATCGAGCACCATGCGATCTCCTTCGCTGTTTCGCATTTCGATTACGGCGAAGAACGTGTTATCACGCAGGCTCGTCACGACCACTCGCTCAACTTGAACTCCCAACTCGACGATCAGGTTACGCAACAGATCGTGAGTCATCGGCCGTGGCGGCGCGATCTTCTCGATCTCCAACGCGATCGCGTTTGCCTCGTATGCACCCACCCAGATCGGCAGCATCGTATCACTCCCGACGTCTTTCAAGATAATAATTGGAGTTCCGCTGTTGGGATCCATCATTAACGCTCGGATCTTTACTTCGATTTCCATACGCAGGTACCCCTTACCCTACCACTAAACTCCCGTACAAACTGTTTGTCTTCGCTTCCGTGACGACCACCTCAACTATTTTGCCTTCGAGGCTGCTGTCGCCCTTGAAGTTGACCACCTTATGACAAGTGGAATGACCTGTCAGATCGCTTGCGGACCGAGAGCTTTGCCGCTCAGCGAGCACGCTCAGCTTTCGTCCCACGTACGATCGGTAGATCTTCTCCTGAGCTTCGCGCTGCACTTTTTCGAGCTCCAGGAACCTCGCGGTCTTCTCAGTCTCAGGCACGTTATCATGAAACTCCGCCGCCGGAGTACCCGCACGCTTCGAATACTTGAAGATATAAAGACTGTCGTACTCGCACTGTTTCACGAGTGTCACGGTTTCGTGAAAGTCTTCGTCAGTTTCACCCGGAAAACCGACGATGATATCGCTCGTCAACGACAGACGCCTGCTCGAACTCTTGATACGTTGAATACGTTCGAGATAGTCGTTTCGTTTGTGACCGCGGCGCATCAGTTTGAGAATTCGATCGCTGCCGGACTGCACCGGCAAGTGAACCCAGTCACACAGGTTCGGATTCTCTTCAATGGCGGCAACAATGTCCGGATGAAAGTCACGGGGGAAAGAGGTTGTGAACTTGATGCGTGGCAAGCCAGTCGCGGCAACGGCACGCAGCAGGCGGCAAAACGGTGTGGCGCCGGCGAATCCTTCGAGCCCGTCTTCAACGCGTGGCCGGTAGCTGTTCACGTTCTGGCCGATGAGATGGATCTCTTTGTAACCGAGCGCCTGGAGCCGTTTCGTCTCCGCAACGATCTCGCTCGCGGGCCGGCTCTTCTCCCGTCCGCGCGAGTAAGGCACGATGCAGAACGAGCAGAACTTGTTGCAGCCTTCGATGATGGGAATGAAAGCGACGTGTGGTGAGTGTCGCTCAACTGGAGAGACGTCCCAGGAGTCTTCTTCGCCACGCTCGCCGAGGTCGAGAACTCTTCGTTCTCCTTCGCGCGCGCGTTCGATGAGCGTGGGAATGCGATCGGTAGCGCGTGTTCCGATCACGAGGTTGACGGATGAAGCGTGTTCGAAAACCGCTTCGCCTTCGAGTTGGGCCACGCAACCCATTACGCCGACCAGCAAGTCTCGTTTATCAGGTCGTGCGGCACGCACTTCACCAATGCGCGTATAAACTTTTCGCTCAGCCTTCTCGCGCACCGAACAGGTATTGAGCAACACCACGTCCGCTTCGTCGATCGACTGGCACAGATCGTATCCCGAAGCCCGCAAACCCGTGGCTGCGCGCTCCGAATCAGCAACATTCATCTGGCAGCCAAAAGTTTCTATGTAGACTCGCGGCTTCATTGCGTCTAAACCTAATTGATGGTAGCGACAGTCTACCAGAAATCATTTAGGGAACGCGATAGCCATAAATTTCTTACGCGAAATTGAAAACAGGGGTGTCGCTTGACCACTTGTTAGGAGGCTAGTAGTATCGCGGGCGGTCAGTAAAAACCCAGTTAAAGAAAGGCTCCTCATGTCCTTCAATAAGATAATTCTCGTGGGAAACCTCGGGCGCGATCCCGAGTTGCGTTACACAGCCCAGGGCACTCCCGTTTGTAGTTTCAGCATGGCCACTAACGAGCGGCGCAAAGATCGAAATGGCGAAATGCAGGACCATACGACCTGGTTTCGCATCACTCTCTGGAACCGGCTCGCAGAAACTGCCTCACAGTATCTGCAAAAAGGCAAACAGGTTTACATCGAAGGCCGTCTGCGCGTGGAAGAGTACATCGATCGCGACGGCAAGCCGCGTCACTCGCTCGAGGTTTTTGCCACGGACATGCAATTCATCGGCACACGAGGTGGTGACGACTCGGTGCAAGAGCGTGCGGCCACGGCGAGCGCGAGCGCCGGCCCCGCGGATTCGCAGGCAGATTTATCTGACGACGACATTCCGTTCTAACCTGCAACGCTAAGCATATTGTGCCCTGAACCTGCGCAGCAGTAACGCTGTCATCCTGCTGAACCTGCGCAGCAGTAACGCTAAGCGTGTTGTGCCCTGAACCTGCGCAGCAGGTGACAGAATAAAGCCTGGGGCGCAAGCCCCAGGATCACGATTAAAATAAAGAGATTGAGCCCACGGAAGTGGGCGACAGCGCTGTCGCCCGCTCCGCGGGCTCAATTCGTTTTCCCAATCCGACCTGGGGCTTGCGCCCCAGGCTTTATTCTTCCACCTGCTGCGCAGGTTCCGCGCCAAATAAGCTAAACGTTCATCGGTTCAGCGCCCGTGTTCGGGTTAATCGCGAATCTCCATCTCACCTCCAGTGCTGGGTGCTTTTATAGAAATTTTCTTTACACGCTCGAGCGGTATGATTAGTAATGCGAATAGAATTACCGGCAAAAGAAACAACCAGGTCTTTGAAACAGGAACGTACCACGAAAGAACAATTGTAAGTCCAATCACTGCGAGCAGGCACAGCAACCGAACTCCAACCATTGCGAATGGGACTTTGTTTTCACTTTTCAGCAGAATGCCTTTTTCGACTTCCAACTTTTCTTTGTCTTTTGTCAGTTTCTCTGCTGACGCGATTAATTGCTTCACCATAGGAGTGGTATCGCTCACGTGGAAATTCATGGTCGTCTCGACGGCCAGAGCTCCTTTGACGGCATCCAGCAAGTCGATTGGGCTGGTATTTACTTTCAACAAATAATCACACGCTCCAGCCTTGATGAACTTGATTACCTCTCTTATCGAAATGGCGTACCCGGTAAGAACAATAACCCGCGTTGGAATTCCTCGCTCCTTGATATTCTTCAGTACGTCATAGCCGTCTACATCTCGCATCGCCACATCCAGAATGACTAAATCCGGATGTTCTTCAGTCGCTTTCTGCAATCCTTCGGCACCACCATAAGCCGTGAGAGTTTGAAACCCTGCATCCCCAAGCCAACGAGCCGTCCTTTGAACAAAGTCGACGTTGTCATCAATGATAAGAACCTTTTGCCTTGCCATGTTCTTCACTCGCCTGTCCAAAGTGGTAGACTCAAAACCACGCTCGTTCCTCTGGTATGTTTGCTGTCGATTTCGATCGAGCCATGGTATAGATCGAGTATTTTAGCGACCATAAAAAGACTAAAACCGCGTGTCATGCTGGCGGGATTTTTTGAACTAAGCATTGTTCTTATTCTCGATAACTGATCCTCGGTCATCCCACAGCCATTATCAGTGATTTCCACCACAGCCATTCCAGAGGTTCGCTTCATGGCAATTGAAATTCGTCCGCTCTCAGCCGGTACTAATTTTCTTATCGCTTCGATCGAGTTCTCAAGAACATACCCGATCGCTACAACCATCAGATATGAATCAGCTGGTACAAAGAGCATTCTATAATCGACTTTAATCCAGATTTTTTCTACCTGATATTTTAATGGTCTAATCGCTTTTCTAATTAACTCTCCAAGATCGGCCTTGCTGATGTATAGCTCTACAGGCCGCGCACCCATAAGCCTAAGACGCAACGTTAGGCTAGTGTCCTGTCTCTAAAGTTCTGACAACTAAATGTTCGTCCTTTTCGTAATACAATACCAAGGAGGTAATGATGCGAAGAGGACGACAACTGGCGCCATTGAGTGTAACTGCGGAAGAACGAGAATCGCTGGAGCGTTGGACCAGACGCTTGAAGACGGGCCAAGCGCTGGCCCAACGAGCGCGCATCATTCTGGAGAGCGCCAGCGGAAAGAGTAATACTGAGATAGCACGACGCTTGCGCATCACTAAGCAGATGGTGGGCAAATGGCGCACCCGGTTTTTGGCCAAGCGGCTCGATGGTTTGTTGGATGAGCCACGCCCTGGCACGCCGCGCCGACTGAGTGACGCAGAAGTTGAACGAGTGTTGACGATGACGCTGGAATCTACCCCTAAGAATGCAACCCACTGGAGTACGCGTTCGTTGGCGGCGGCTTGTGGCTTGAGCCGCAGCAGCGTCCACCGGGTGTGGCAGGCTTTCGCTTTGGCGCCACACCGCAGCGAGAGCTTCAAACTTTCTACCGATCCGCTGTTCATCGACAAAGTCAGGGACATCGTGGGTCTTTACCTGAATCCCCCGGATAAAGCTTTGGTGCTGTGCGTGGACGAGAAGTCTCAGATTCAAGCACTGGACCGCTCGCAGCCGATTCTACCGATGCGTCCCGGGCAAGTGGAACGTCGGGCTCATGATTACAAGCGCCATGGTACGACTTCATTATTTGCGGCCCTGGATGCTAAAAGCGGCAAGGTGATTGGCCAACTCCACCGCCGGCATCGGGCGCTGGAGTTCCGCAAGTTCCTCGCTAAGATCGACGCAGAAGTGCCGCCAGAATTTGCCGTCCATCTGATCCTCGACAACTACAGTACTCATAAAACTGCCGCCATTAAGCGCTGGCTGCTGCGGCACCCACGCTTTCAGCTTCATTTCACTCCCACGAGTTCTTCCTGGCTCAACCTTGTGGAACGTTGGTTCGCACTGCTAACCGAGCAGCAACTGCGACGTGGTGTCTTTCGCAGTACCTGCAGCCTTGAAACAACTATTCGCAACTACATCAATGCTCATAATGAAGAACCGAAGCCGTTCATATGGACCAAAACTGCTGACGAGATCCTTGAGAGTGTCGCCCGGTTTTGTCAGCGCACTTTAGAGACAGGACACTAGACATTCGCTGCAAATCATTATCGAGTCGTGCTAACGAACGTAGAACTCTCTCATCATGCGGATAACGTCTCCTTAGGATCGCGATCTCGGTCTTCATGCTCAATAGGGGAGTTTGAAAATCATGTTCTAAACCTGCCGTGACGGATTGCAGAACTAGTAATTCGTGGCGGCGTTCCAACTGCTGCTCAGCATCTCTATCGTTATTTTGCGAGGTTATGCGAGACCACAGATGGCGTACGTTGTGCACCAGACTCTGATAGTTCCGGCGTAGTTTGCTCATCCAAATCCCGGCGTGCGAATGGGGAAGCTAACGGGCGGCAATCTGTGGCCGCCCGTCGTGAAATCCTGGGCGAAGACGAGAACTCTCTACTTCTTCTCCGGGAAGAGAGTCACCTTGATGAAGTTCTTGGTGTCGAGATAGAGCTTCGCCGATTCTTGCACCGTGGCGGCGTCGAGTTTTTTATAGAACTCCGGGACGAGCCAGACTCCCGCCGGATCCTCGCCGTTGTAGTAGCGAGCTTGAATCTGAGTCAACAGGTAGCCATTCTGTTTGCTGCTGGTCTCAAACTCACGAATCAACGCTTCCTTCTCGTCGTTGAGTTGTTTCTCAGTCGGCCCATCCTTCTTAAACTTTTCGATCTCCTCAAACACTCGTTTGATCAAATCCTCGGTTCGGTCAGGTGAGCTGCCAAACTGTATCGTGATCGAGTATTCCGGTTTCGGAAACTTTAAGTAGTTGAAGTTGGCAGTAATGCCGTAGGTACCGCCGAGCTCCTCGCGAATAACTTCCATCAACCGGTTCTGCAATATCTCCGACATTGCACGAATCGCGACACGCTGCGGTTGCTCGTATACAAATGGACCATTAAAGAGGATTGCCGCGCGGCTCTTCGGCTCGATCCCTTTCTCAACCTTCTTCTCAATAACTCCTGTTGGAATCTTGACGCCAACATCTTTCCACGCCTCTTTCCGCCCTATCGAAGGAAGCGCGCCGAGGTAACGCTCGACAAGCGGCTTGATCATTGCTTCGTCGAAACTGCCAACGAAGAAAAACGTGAAGTCACTCGCATCGGCAAAACGATCTTTGTAGAAGGCCAGCGACTTGTCGAGGTTCCACTCATCAACCGTGGCCGCGGTAGACATACGACGCCGCGGGTGGTTCTGAAATCTTGCGTTCATGAGTGCTTCAAAGAACGCGAAATCCGGCGACACGCTTTGATTCGTCATAAACGTCCGCGCCTGTGTTGCCTGAACTGCAAACGCGTTCGCATCGGCCCGTGGCTGGGTGAAACGCAGATAGATCAGTTGAAACATCGTTTCGAGATCTTTGCGAGAACTACTTCCCGTCAAGCCCTCTTCCAGTTCCCCAATAAATGGAGTTGCTGACGCGATCTTTCCCGCCAACATCTTTTGCAGATCGATGGCGCTGAATTTTGCAACTCCCCCCGCCGTTATGACTTGCGTGGCAGAGTTTGCCGGAATGTAATCGGCATCGCTCACGAGAGATGTTCCGCCAGGACTGGTGGCCCTGAACAAGATCTCGTCGGCACGAAAAGTTGTCGGCTTGAGCACGACCTTAACGCCGTTCGCCAGCTCCCACGTTGTCAGACCAGTCTTCGCGTCTGTTGCAGCTTTCGTAATTTTTCCTGGCGCAGGCAGCGACGCGAGCAGGACCGCGGAGCCTACGGTGTCGACGTAAGGTTTAAGTTCCGCAGCAGGCGTTTCTTTGATGATCGCCGCCAGCTTCGACTCATCAGGTACTGCGAGTCCGCTTTTCTCGGGAGACGTAACTACCACCAATCGATTCTGTGCACTAACAGGAAACCACTCACGCGCGAGTTTGTTGATCTCAGCGAGCGTGATCTCGGGAACGAAACGCTGGTGCAATGCATACTCATCATCGGCGCTGGGAAGCGTTTCGCCCGTTAGAAAACTGCGAACGTATTCGCCGGCCTTTGTGGAAGACAAGACGTTTTCTTTCTCTAACGCAAGGCGTTCGTAATTGCGCAACACACTTGCTTTCTGGCGCGCCAATTCAGTCTCTGTGAACCCAAAGCGCGCAACCCTCTCGGCCTCGGTGAGTAACGCTCGTAACGCATTCTCGATCGCGCCCTCCTTGACGAGAGCATTGAGGAAAGCGATCTCCTTGCTACGTACCAGGAAACTACCACGCCCTGAAAAGCCAAAGACGAATGGCGCGTCGGGCTTTTCCGCGAGCTCAGCAAATCGCGCGTTCAGCATCCCCCCAAAGAGCCGGTCAACCGTCTTCTGCCTGTAAACGCCAATCGTGCCCTGCGCGCGTGCGGGCAAGAGAGTGTCTATTTCGACGCTCGTTGTGGTGCTCTCTTTGTCAGTATTAATCGAGTAACCCGTGTCTGAACGGTCGGACAGATCAAATGTCTGTCGCGATCGCGGACTCGCGGCCTCCGGCATCGATCCGAAATGAGTGGTCACGAGTTTTTCCACAGCAGCTTTGTCAAAATCACCAACTGCGATAACGGCCATCAAGTCGGGACGATACCAGTCTTTGTAAAACTGCGTGATCCGCTCCGCCTTGCCGTTCTGGATGATTTCGGGTTTGCCGATGGGGAGCCTGTTGGCATAACGAGATCCTTTGAACACTACCGGAAAAATCTTTTCCGTATTGCGCATACCAGCGCCGCGACTCGAACGCCATTCCTCCAACACTACGCCACGTTCTTTTTCGATCTCAGCAGGATCGAACGAAACGTTTTGCGCCCAGTCCTGAAGCACCTGAAACGACTTTTCCATTGCGCCGGGCTTGTCAGTTGGAACGTGGAGCATGTAGACCGTTTCATCGAAGCTGGTGTACGCATTGAGGTGTGCGCCGAAACGCATGCCCAGGGATTCGATGAACGCGAGTAGCTCGTGCTTGGGAAAGTTCTTGGTGCCATTGAAGGCCATGTGCTCGACGAAGTGGGCCAGGCCAAGTTGATCGTCGTCTTCAAGAATTGAGCCGGCCTTGACGACGAGCCGGAGCTCGGCTCTTTTTTCCGGTTTCCTGGTGGTCCGAATGTAGTAGCGCAGTCCGTTCTTAAACTGGCCCATCGTGATTTGCGGATCGACAGGCATTGGTTGCGTTAATAGCGCTGCGCCATCGACGTTCTTGGCAGTTTGCTGTTGTGCGCTTATGACGGCGGCGACACTCAGAACAAGGGCCATCAGGAGAGAGAGTTTTCTTGTATAGACGTGAGTTTTCATTGGGTTCTCCTTTGGAGTCCGGGCGTAGGTTGAGGGGTAGGCCCCACTTTCGAGCAAGGCCGGTTAATTCTTTGTGCTTTATGTTGGGCCAGTGTCCTTGCCATCTGTGCCCCAGCGACCGAAGCCTCGCAGTTTCTTATAGCGACGCTTGAGTCTGTCTTCCTGCGAGCAACTCACGGCTTCCGCCAGGCGCTCGCTGAGTGCTGAATCCAGGTAACGAGCGGTTTGATCGTAATCGTTGTGCGCACCGCCGTCGGGCTCAGGAATGATCTTGTCGACAATTCCCTCTTTGAAGAGATGCTGTGCAGTGAGTCGCAGTCCTTCCGCGGCCTGATCCGCGCGTGACGAGTCTTTCCAGAGAATTGCGGCACAGCCTTCGGGCGTGATAACTGAGTAAGTCGCATTCTCGAGCATCAGCACCTGATCGCCGACGCCGATCGCGAGTGCGCCGCCGGAACCACCCTCGCCAATCACCGTCACAATAATGGGCACTTTGATCTTCGCCATCTCGCGCAGGTTGTACGCGATCGCTTCCGCTTGCCCGCGTTCTTCTGCATCGATGCCCGGATAGGCACCGGGCGTGTCGATGAAGGTGAAGATCGGACGTCCAAATTTCTCTCCGAGTTTCATCACGCGCAACGCTTTGCGATAACCTTCGGGCTTCGGCATCCCGAAGTTTCGATAACTGCGCTGCTTCGTGTCGCGTCCTTTCTGGTGACCAACGACTATTACCGGCAAACCGTGAAAGCGCGCGAGGCCACAAACAATTGCCGGATCTTCAGCAAATCTCTTGTCGCCGTGCAGCTCGACGAAGTCTTCAAACAAGCGCTCGATCAGATCGAGTGTGTACGGCCGATCTGAGTGACGAGCGAGTTGTACACGCTCGAACGCGGTTCTCTGTTCCACTGGCTGCGCCGGCTCAGCTTGCTCCTGCTCTTTCTTTTTATTCTTTGCCATCGGGTTGTTGCGACTAGAGCGATGTTGTCTGTGACCAGCGAACTTCGCCCGTTTGATCGATAAACTGCTCGTTAATTGAATCCGGTCCTATGGTCAACATTGCAAAGCCACACAGGACGCGATTGGCCTGCTGTGTATCAGTATTTTCATAGACACTTGATAACAGTTCATGTGCGAAATATTCAACTGACGGTATGGTGGTGCCGTCCGCGTTCTGCAAACCATACGCGATACCAAACGGAATTGCACCGTGCCCGGCGCAGCGGGCTTTGACGCCGTTCTGTCCGGGAAAAGATTGATCCGAATAGACAATCCCATTGTGAACGTGTCCCCAGTACCAGAAATCGGGTGGACGGCCGAGGGCTGAGACTAGTTGGTTCCAGAGTGGGAGTTGGGCTGTGATGGTTCCTTCGACGTTTGTCGGGTTGTGATGCGTGATCGCGATAACTTTCTTGCCCGTTGTGTTGAGGCCCTTGATGAAGTTGATCTGGTTGTCGTCAGTCAGAGCGCCGTTCATGAACAGCGAGCTCTTATCGTAGTAAGCGGTGTCAAGAGCGATGATTATCCACTTGTCACTCTGAAGAGCGAAGTAGCTCGTGTTCTGTTGCAAGGCAAACGGCGCCGCTTTCAGTCCCTTGCCAAAGAAACCTTGCGCGCCGCTGTACATTTCGTGATTCGAGTTGAGCATGAATGAGCCTTGCGATCCGCTGACCCAACTGTTCACGAAATTGGTGACTTCCTCGTCTGAGTCGAGAAAACCGGCAGTGCCGGCGTAGTAGACGTCGCCGAGATGGATCGTGTAATCCGGAGCGAGCGATTTCACCTGGTCGATCACTTCGAGCGCCGGACAAACAACGGCGCCGTCGGTCCAGTCTCCCGTGCCCCAGTCTCCTATCACGGCAATCTTGACTGTATCACCTGTAACCGAGATTGTAGCGGGGGTGGTACCGAATTGCGCCCACGAACTTACGTCTCTCACGTCGAGCTTGAGCGCGATGTAATAAATCAGAGAAGTCACCCAACCGGCGTCGAGGTTTCCAAACTTGCTCCTCGCGATCAGCGAGCCGTCGTAATCGATAGCACCGGGTCCTTCGACTTCGGTTTTCCACGCGTCCAGCATGGCCGGCGTAATTTGTGTTTCCGGAAAGTCGAGCAAACGTCTGAGGACGGGATGAGTGTCATCCAGGATATATAACGCCAGACCGTACTGAGTCGAGCCGGGCTCGGTGTCAGGAGGATGCTCGCCGTTCATCAGCCTGATCAGCTTGGTTTCGGATGCTTGCAGGTATGCGCCGAGGCTATTGATCTCGGCGCGCACATCGCTGAGGTCGGTCAGCGGGTGAAGCAGCAGCTTCTCGGTAATTTGAGCAACGATCTTTATCTGATTGGCAAGTTCCTGCGCTGTGAGTTCTGCCATTGTCTGTATCTCCTACGTGAGAAGTGAGTCGCGTTGCCTCTTGGAAATCAGAATTGAATTAGCCGTGGCTGACTTTACATCGCCCTCATCGTTTCCAGCAACGTTTAGCGGTGAGCCATGCTCGCGTGATCTAGCGACCACTGCACACAAGAAATCCCCAAGCACCCGTAAATAATTGATTTAAATGGAGGCAGTGTCTGGTTAGGATTCTCTGTGCAACCTCTGCGTTCTCTGTGACTCTGTGGTTGTTTTTAACCACCGAGACACAGAGAACGCATCAGAGGTTGCACAGAGAAGAATTCAAATTAGGACACTAATTAAATGGATAAAATATTCACAAACTCGTTTTAAGGTGGTATAGTACGCGGCACGTCCCAAGTTTTGAAGTCGCGTTACTTAGCACCTTGAAACGGAGCAGGGTGGACGAGTAGATGGAAATTGAGAGCGCGACTGAAGTTTGACAAGTTAAGCAGTGAGAACATGGATCGGGAGCCCACTCGTCGCTCTCGCCGCTGAGGTATCCATGAAAAAGGCTCGCTGTGACGAAATCGTAAAGCATCTCTACCTACCAAGATGCCAGTTTCGCAGGGGGTAGAGTGTCTTTAGGACTTCGTGACAGACGAGCCTTTTTTGTTGTGTGCGGTTCTTTGAGGATTCACACCGAACGAGGGCATTAGCCTTTAGCGATGCTCTCGTCGGTGTGCAGGCGCGGTGACGGACTCACTGCTCCGTAGCTCAGAACGGATAGAGCTCCGTGACCGAACGCGGAAGTCGCAGGTTCGAGTCCTGCCGGGGGTAAAGCCTAACCGTGCCGCTGTGTGCGGGCGCGATTCGTTTCCAGGCGGTTGCGCTCGCATACAGTAGACTCTTGTTGTCAATAAAACGCCACTTTAGATACCAGCACTGGAGATAGATCAGCCTTGCGAGGGGGGTCTTGAGGGACGGGCCATCTCCGGCTTGCCCTTTTTCTTCATAACTGCGCGACAGAATATCTCACTTGAGCGAGCTTGCCAAGGAAATTCTCTCAACTGCGAGTAAATGTCAAGGTGGCCAATGTTAGACCTCAGACACTCTAATAATCCTCAAACAGCGCTCAATTAATTATCAATCCCTAGCCTCATTGCGCCACACCCAACGCCGACTCTCAATGGAGAGTTTAATGCAAGTCTGAGTGAGTGAGGTGGTCAAACCATGGGGAATCAAAAATCATTAGAAAACATTGCATGCTGCTCACTGACCTGGTCGCTATCACTCCCTGTACTGACCCGATCCAAGAATATTTCGGACTTTTGAGGCTAAGCTCGAGTGAGCGACCTTGCACGAAAACTCTGCTGCCTGCTTCTTCTCTGTGCAACCTCTGCGTTCTCTGTGCCTCCGTGGTTGAAGATTGCCTAGGAAAAACAACCACAGAGGCACAGAGAACGCAGAGGTTGCACAGAGAAAAGCATATGTGACGACTTTTCGTGCAAAGCCCGAGTGAGTTGGAAAATATTATCAGACGCGTGCCGCGGGAAGGGTGGTCTCGATGCTGATACCGCAGCCGAGGGCTTTCAAGGCCTGTTCGAGTTCGCCACTACGGCGCACGCGCAGGGCGTTGTTTGGTTTGATTCGCACGACTGTGCCTTCTTCGATTAATGCCTCGATGGCAACCTCGCAGTCACCGGGGTTCGCATTAAGCAGCGTGAGAATTGAATCACATAGTGTCGGGAAATCATCGTGTTTGGGTGTGCGCAGGACCAAGAACTCGTTTCCCCGCTCCTTTGCGTCGATGCTCTGGACCTGATCCACAATGATTGTCGGCGGGTTATCTTCGCTGAGCTCGAGCTTGCCGATGACGATCACGGGCAGCTCATTCTGCGCCAGGGCTGAATATTTCCGGTAGACCTCCGGCCATAACACACACTTCGTGCTGCCGGCCTCGTCCTCCAGGCGAAAGAGCGCAAACTTGTCGCCCTTCTTGGTGGTGCGTAGCTGGAGGTCGCCAATAATCCCTCCCGTCGTGACACGAACGCCACTGGTCAATTCCGGCAACTCGGAAGACCTGACTGCCTTCACGTTTTGCAACGTATCGAGGTAGCGCTCGAGTGGATGGCCCGTGATGTAGAAGCCCAGCGCGGCTTTCTCGGCAGCTAACATTTCACTTGAAGTCCAGCCCTTTGCATTAGGCGGTAGTTCGTTGGCGAAGTCGATCTCTTCAGGCATCGCGCCGAACAGACCGTTCTGGCCGAGGAGCTTTTCGCGCTTGGCTCTTTGCGCTCGAGACAGTGCTGCGTCAATTGAATTGAACAATCCGCCACGCCACGCTTCAATTGGTCTACCATCCTTAAGCGAGTCGAAAGCGCCGGCACTGACCAGGCTTTCAAACACTCGCTTATTCAAGGTGGACGACTCGACGCGTTCGGCGAAGTCGAAAAACGACCGGAAAGGACCACTCTCGCGCGCCTCACAAATCGCTTTAACAATCGAATGGCCGAGCCCTTTAATGGCGGTGAGCCCGTACCGGATGGCGCCGCTTAAAGGGGTAAAGCCAGAATAGCTTTCATTCACGTCCGGAGGCAGGAGCGCGATCTTCTGCGCCCGCAGCTCCTTCGAGTACTTAAATACTTTTGCGGCATCCTGGGCTTCACTCGATAGAACCGCGGCGTAGAAATGTTCGGGGTAGTGGGCCTTCAAGTAAGCTGTCTGGAAGGCGAGATAGGCATAGGCAACACTGTGGCTGCGATTGAATCCATAGTCAGAAAACTGGGCCATCAACGAGAAGATCTTCTCGGCTTTTTCGCGTTGAATGCCGCGTTCGACCGCGCCCGTGATGAACTTCTCTTCATGAACAGCCATCTCCTCACGCTTCTTCTTGCCCATCGCGCGGCGCATTAAGTCGGCCTCACTAAGCGTGTATCCGGCTAGCTTCTGCGCGAGCTGCATGATCTGTTCCTGGTAGACGATGATGCCGTAAGTGTTGTTGAGGATCTCCTTCATCTGCGGCACGAGATAGCTCACTCTCTTCTTGCCATGATGGCGTTGAATGAACTCATCCACCATCCCGCCGTCCAGTGGGCCTGGGCGGTAGAGCGCATTCAGGGCGGCGAGATCTTCAAGCCCTTTCGGCTTCAGCTTGCGGCAGATCTCCTGCATGCCCGAAGACTCAAACTGGAAGACCGCTTCAGTCCTGCCCTCCGCGAATACAGCAAGCGCTTTATCATCATTAAGCGCTATATCCGACCAGTTAATCTCTTTTCCAAGCAGCTGTTTAATGCTAGTTAAGCAATCATTTATAACGGTTAAAGCAGTAAGCGCTAAAAAGTCCATCTTAAGCATGCCGGTCTTTTCAAGGTCCGACATGACATACTGCGTGGTCAGTTCCTCCTTCCCGGAGACGGCCACCGGGATCAGTTCCTGGAGAGGCAGCGGCGAGATGACCACCCCCGCGGCATGGACTGACGAGTGGCGCGCACAACCTTCGAGCCTCCGCGCGATCTCAAGTATTTCTTTAACCTGCGGGTTCGTCTCCATCTCCTTCCGGAGTTCAGGTACTTGTTCAAGTGCCTGGCTCAGGCTGACGTTGCGACCACGAACCGGTGGAGGGATGAGTTTGGCGATTCGTTCGACATCGGCGTAAGGCACTTCGAGCGCCCGGCCGACGTCTTTGATCGCGGCCTTTGAGGCCAGCGTCCCAAAGGTGATGATCTGGCAAACGGAGTCGCGGCCGTACAGACCGGCGACGTGGTTGATGACGTCGCCACGGCCGCGGACGCAAAAGTCGATATCGATGTCGGGCATCGTGACGCGGCCGGGGTTGAGAAAGCGCTCGAAGAGCAGATCGTACTGGAGCGGATCGATGTCGGTTATCTCGAGGCAGTAGGCGACCAGCGACCCCGCCGCCGACCCGCGGCCCGGACCGACGGGAATCGAGTGATCCTTGGCATAGCGAACGAAGTCCCAGACGATGAGGAAGTAACCCGCGAAACCCATCTGCTTGATCATCTGGATCTCGCTGGAGAGTCGCGTCTGATAGTCGGAGAGCGGCTGTTTCAACTCACCGCGAGCGGACTGGGTATCCAGGATCTGCTGGCGCCGGCGCTCGAATCCCTGCCGGACCACCTTCTCGAAATAATCATCGGCCGAGAGGCCTTCCTCCGACTCGGGAATCGGATACTGAGGCAGGTAGTTGACGTTCTCAGGCAGTTTCAGCTCGCAACGTTCGGCGATGTCGACAGTGCGCGTGAGCGCATCGGGAAGTTCGTCACCGAAGATGCGCCACATCTCTTCCTGCGACCGCACGTAAAAGTATGGACTCGAATAGCGGAGACGATTTGTGTCGTTAACTGTCTTTCCGGAGCCGATGCAGAGCAGAACGTCGTGAGCCCTCGCGTCGTCGGGCATCAGATAATGCGAGTCGTTGGTGGCCACAAGCGGCACGCCCGTCCGTTTCGAAAGATCGACGAGCGACTTTCGAATACGCTTTTGAGCGTCAAGCCCGTGCTCCTGAATTTCGAGGAAGTAGTTCCCCTTCCCGAGAATCTCTTCAAACTCGAGCGCCGCCTTTGCCGCTTCGTCACACTTCTCCTGTGCCAGCATCGCCGACGGAACACCCGACATGCAGGCGGAGAGCGCGATCAGTCCTTTGCTGTGTTCGGCGAGCAATTCCTTATCAATGCGCGGTTTGTAGTAGAAGCCTTCCGTGTAGGCTTTCGACGTGAGACGCACGAGGTTCTGATAACCTTCATAGTTCTGCGCCAGCAGTATCAAATGGAAGTTGGCCTTCTCGCCGGGCGCGCTGGCAGCCTTGTCCTTGCGGCTGCCACGCGTGATGTAGGTCTCGCATCCGATAATGGGCTTCACGCCGCGGCTCTTCATCGCGTTGTAAAAAGAGATTGCGCCGTAAATGTTTCCATGATCGGTCATGGCACACGCGGGCATCTTCAATTCTTCAATGCGTTTGGAGAGAGGCTTGATTTGGATGGCGCCGTCAAGAAGACTGTAGTCAGTATGAAGGTGGAGGTGTACGAATTGTCGGTCCTGCATTTTATCTGTGTAACCTGTGGTTTATTCCCACTCGATAGTTGAAGGTGGTTTTGAACTGATATCGTAAACAACTCGATTCACACCACGAATCTCGGACACGATCCGCGCCGAAACGCGCGCCAGCAGATCGTGCGGCAGCCTGGCCCAATCAGCCGTCATGCCGTCGACACTCGTAACGGCGCGAATCGCGATCACTCGTTCATACGTGCGCTCATCGCCCATCACGCCCACAGTCGACACTGGCAGCAGCACTGGAAAAGCCTGCCACACCGAGTGGTACAACTCTGCCAGCCGCATCTCTTCGTCGAGTATGCGATCGGCAGCCTGGACCAAACGGATCTTCTCCTCCGTGATGTCTCCAAGAATGCGAACAGCCAAACCAGGACCCGGGAATGGATGTCGCCCAAGGATCTCTTCCGGAACTCCCAACTCTCTTCCAATCAGTCGTACTTCGTCTTTAAACAACTCGCGTAGCGGCTCGATCAGCTTGAGATTCATCTTCTCGGGTAGCCCGCCGACGTTGTGGTGACTCTTGATCACCGCGGATGGACCACGCACTGAAACGGATTCGATAACGTCAGGATAGAGCGTCCCCTGCACTAGGTAGCCGACGTCGCCCAAACGTCTGGCTTCTTCCTCAAAAACGTCGATGAAGACTTTTCCGATTCGCTTGCGCTTCTCTTCGGGATCGATGACGCCTTTAAGTGCTGCGAGAAAACGCTCGCCTGCACGCACGCCGGAGATGTTCAACTTCATGCTCTGCCGCAGCAACGCAAGAGTTGATTCAAACTCACCTTCACGCAACAGGCCGTTGTCGACAAAGATGCAAGTCTGCCGATCTCCAACGGCTTTGTGTACCAGGGCCGCGGCGACAGTCGAATCCACGCCGCCTGACAAACCTGAAACCACGCGCCCGTGATCGCCGAGTTGATCGCGGATACGTTCGACCTGTTCCTCGATAACGGCTTCGGGCGACCAATCACCGCGACACCCGCAAACTGAAAACAAAAAGTTGCGCAGCACTTGCGCTCCCAAGGGTGTATGCGCGACTTCCGGATGAAACTGCACGCCATAGATCCCGCGCGATTGATCCTCCATCGCGTTCAAAGCGTCGTCAGTAAGCGCAGTGACATGAAATCCGGGCGGCACCTCGGTGACGTGATCGCCGTGACTCATCCAAACGTCCAACTCCGGCGGCAGGCCCTGAAACAAAACACTGGTCACGTCCAACACTTTCAACCGCGCATAACCAAACTCACGATTCGGAGACGCAGCCACATCTCCGCCCAGCTCCCGCGCAAACACCTGGAAGCCATAGCAAATGCCCAGCGTCGGACAATCAACCGATTCGAGCAGTTGCGGATGCGGCTTCGGCGCCGTAGCGTCGTAGACGGACGAAGGTCCGCCGGAAAAGATCAAACCCTTTGGCGATTTCGCGTTGATTGTTTCAACCGGCGTGTTGTACGGAAGAATCTCGCAGTAAACACCCGCTTCTCTAACGCGACGAGCGATGAGTTGCGTGTACTGCGATCCGAAGTCAAGTATTATTACGGTCTCATGATGCTTGACGTTGCTCATTTGGAAAGAGTGGCTGATTATAGCCACGGATTACACGGATTCAAAACGGATGCTAGCTCAAATTCTTACAGTCTTCCTCATCGCGAGCTTTGCGACTAATGACGCGCTATTGTCTCAGCCATTAACGGTGCGTTGGCGTTATCAATCGGAAGTGACGCTGAATCTCACGCCCGCTTTCGATAACGAGAGAATCTATCTGCCGCTAGCCGGTGGAATGATCGTGGCGCTGAAAGCAAAGGACGGACAACTCTTCTGGCGCTCAGAGATAGGCGGCGAACTCTCGGCTTCGCCTGTCGCCGATGAAAGTGCGATATACGTTGCTTCTGAAACTGTCGTAAAAGCAAACGAAAAATCAGCCGGAGCGCTTCGCGCGCTCGGACGTGAAGGCGGCGTGACGCAGTGGATGACTCCTTTAGTGCGGCCGCTTCGCGGAGCACTCACGTTGAGCGGTCCGAGGTTGTTTGCCGGCGGCAGCGATGGCAGAGCTTACGCTTTCGATAAACGAACTGGCGGCGTGTTGTGGTCGATACCATTTGCATCGCCGTTCGCGGGTCAACCGGTCGCGAAAAACGGCCGTGTGTACTTCGGCAGTGAAGACGGAACGCTGCTGGCGCTCGATGAAGCGACGGGACGTGTCCTGTGGCGGTATCGAACCAAAGGCGCCGTGCATGGACCTGTGGCTGTCACGAAAGAATATGTCTTCTTCGGGTCAGGCGACGGTTATGTTTATGCGGTGAGCAGCGACAAGGGGCGGTTGAAATGGCGTAAGCGAACCGGCGCGGGCGTCGAGGCTGTGGCACTCGTAGGCGATGCACTGCTCGCAGCGTCGCTCGATAATTTCGCTTATTTCCTCGATCTCAAAGGCTCGATGCTCTGGAAGAAGCAGTTGCCCGGACGCATCGCAGCGCAACCGTTGACTGTTGAAGAAACAGCACTCTTCACGCCGCTTTCGAGTTCTGAAGGAGTTGTGCTTGGATTGAAAGACGGAAAACAGGTCAATTCTCTTCCCACTGGCGACGAGTTGACGAGCTCAGCGTCCCCTATAATCGTCGGCGACGCCGTAATTCTTACCACTGAACACGGCCTGCTCGCCTTCGCACGCCCCGCTGATAACTAACTTCCCGACGATCGGCCCACAGGATTCGGCTCGATCTTCGCTTCCGCTGAGTCACTGCGGCGCCAGAAGATGCCTACCATGCGTGAAAGCAGTCCGTGCAGTATGTAACTGATCACGATCGCCAGCAACACGTACTGCGAATACAAGACAATCAACGTTCCCACTGACAGCGCCAGTATGATCGTGCGCATACTGCGGACGCTCGTACCGACCGTCTTGAAGCTTGAGAAACGCCAGGTACTGACCATCATCACACTTAAAAATCCGACCAGCACCATCAGCAGTCCGGAATAAAGTTGCGCCTTATCAGGTCCGAAGTTGATCAAGGGCGCGGGTGAGAAATGAACGAGCGCGGCAATCAAGCCGCCCGCAACCGGAATCGGCAAACCAACAAAACTCTTTTTGTCGACTTTTGGCGTGCCCTCAGCGAGGATGCGCGGGCGCGAAGCTTGCACGTTGAAACGCGCCAGGCGAAACGCTCCGCAGATCAAATACATGAACGACAAAAACCACGCGAGGCTATGAAGATCGCTGCCTTCCGTGAGTGTCGCGCCGTAGCCCCAGACGTAAGCCAACACGGCGGGCGCTAGTCCAAACGTGACCACGTCTGCAATTGAATCGAGTTGAATCCCAATCTCAGTCGTCGTCTTTGTGAGTCGTGCGATGCGGCCGTCGAGCATGTCAAACAACAAGGCAAAGCCGATCGCGACGGCGGCTTTGTCGAAATGCGCTGTGGCTCCGGCGATATCAGGGGTCGTGTGGCCGAGCAGTTGGAAACCGCGCAACGACGACATCACGGAAAAGAAACCCATGCCGATGTTTCCGGCAGTGAACATCGAAGGGATGATGTAGAGACCTTTACGCAATCCCCGGCGCGTTGGATTTGGGCGTTCCTCTAATTCATCTGCTGTCATGAGATTCTCCCAATCACGGTCGTGCCTCCACGCACGCGCTGACCTTCTTTAACCGTGATCTTCACGTTGGCGGGAAGCAAAACGTCGGTGCGAGAACTGAACTTGATCATGCCGAAGCGTTCTCCAAGCCCGAGATTATCGCCCTTCCCTTTCCAGCAGACCACGCGGCGCGCGAGTATGCCCGCGATCTGTTTGCAAACGACCGTGATCTTCTCGCCCTGAATCGTCAACGCGTTCTGCTCGTTAACTAAACTGGCCTTCTCGTTCGTGGCCATCAAAAACTTGCCGGGCGAATAGATCATGTCGACGATCTTGCCTGGAATTGGTGAGCGGTTGATGTGAACGTCGAGTGGTGACAGGAAGATACTGATCACGTTTGGCGCACCTGCTGCTGCCGACGCTGGTCCGATGCGCGTGACTCGCCCGTCAGCAGGCGAAACTACGACATCCGGATCCGCGGGCGGCACGCGTTTCGGATCGCGGAAGAAGAACGCCATGAAGAGTGCAACCACAAAGAGAAATACAGCGACATACCAGTAGCCCAACACTGCTGCCGCTATTCCCAACAGCGCCGGCACCAAAATATAAGGAATGCTCTCTTTAACTATACTCAACTCTTTCTGTGCCTTTTTGTGGCTAACTTCTTCTTCGCGGTTCTTTGTGTCTCTACGTGAAAGGGGACGCGTACTTTTGGTTCACGTCCCCTTCGATTCTTTAAGCTAGGAGAAACTGCCGGCGCAGTTTCAGTGACTCAAGCTCTGCGCTTTTTGGTATTGCAACATGATTGAGTACATCTGATCTTTCAATGCTAGTTTCTTTTTCTTGAGTGTAATCTCCTCCAGCTGTTCTTCGTCGCTCGGATAGGAAAGAGCTGATAATTCACTAAGGCGTTCTTCGTACTTATGATGTTCCCGGGCTAATTCGCGAAATTCTGGGTCTCGGTTTATCAACTCTTCTTTCAAACTATCCGTAGTTGCCATATCCATGTTCGTGCATGTCTCCTTTCAGACGAATGAAAGTGGGCAGGATGGTGATCGGAGGTCTAGGCCTGGAACCTCCATGTGATTGTGTCGCACGGCAAAAATGGTAGCCCAACCACTTGCCCAAATCAAGCAGGTAAAATCACCCCAGCACCAGGCTCATAACCACAGCATCTTCCCTGGGCTCGGAATAATAGTCCGCACGGCGCGCAATAGCCCTAAAACCGCTCTTTTCGTAGAGTGCCTGGGCCGCGTGATTTGCGCTCCGCACCTCTAAGAACGCCGCATTTGCCTTGCGGCGGCGCGCTTCGTCGAGGACGCGATTGAGCAATGCAGCGCCGATGCCACGCCGGCGGTACTCAGTCCTCACCGCAACGTTGTTGATGTGCAGTTCGCCGGCTGTCTCCCTGGCGACGATATAACCGGCGATGGGAGCGGACTCAATGACGGGTGAAGGCTTCGCAATCAACATCAGATCGCGATTGGCGCCCTGGAGTTCCGCGTAGTAGGCAGCCCATCCCCAACGGCTCAAACCTGATTGTTCCTCAATCTCGACAACTTCGAGCAGATCGTGCTCGGACATGCGAATGATCGCAATATCTTGCGGAGTGGGAGCTTGTCTCTGTTCGGCCATAGTGGGTGACCAAGTTTACTGCTTTCTCGTAGTTTTGGTCTGCTCGATATGGAACTGATCGAGCCATAGAGTACCGAAAATCGGACAAGGGGAGGAGTCGCAATTATTTCTCTGGAGGCGAATGACAGCAGCTTGCGAGTTGGAAAGTGTGGTGAAGTCGAAGTTCAAACTAACCCAAGGGCTCGTTGCGGTGGGAAGGTTTTCTGACTTGCCCAACAACTGATTATTTGTAGCATCGCTCACGGTGATAACCGGCGGGCCGCCAGTTACCAGATCTTTTGTTTTAACACTGAAAGAGAGCCGGTACGTCGTTTCAGGTTCGACGATGATTGTTTGAGATAACAGCGGCGTGCCGGGAGTCCAGACGCCGTCGAGACTGATCTGCAAACTCTTCGTGCCGTCGAGCTTTTCTGAGACGTCCACGGCAAGATGGTTTTTGGTCTGGTCAGGAGAAACGATCCAGCCGAAACCGCTGTCGTTGAGAACAAACGGATCTTCGAAGCTTGCATTCAGGATGGGCGGACCAGATCCGCCCCAGAGCTCCGACGCTTCGCGAAAAGCTTTCGCGGCCAGTAGCAAACGAACAATTTCTTTGATGTTCTCCGGGAATAGAGGTGTGGACAGGAGACCGAGCTGATGGAGGACTTCGTTTCCCTCTCCCTTGCCGGCCAGAAAGCGAATCAAAGCGAGCCGCTCGTTGTCGTTGGTGATACCGATCAGATCTTCAGCGACTTTGACGTCGCCGCCAGAGATGCCCCAGGCGAGATCCATCAAATTCGGGAAGTAGGTTTGATTGGCGGCGGCGGCTTTGCGTAGTTCGGCGAACGCATCGTCTGGACGGCCCATGCGCAGCAGGAGGTTGCCGCGTTGCCAGTGTGTGTGGCCGTAGTAAGGTGCCCAACGGACTGCCTGGTCCAGTGCGGCGAGCGCGCCTGCTGTGTTGTCCAGTTCTTCTTTTGTGTTGCCGAGTTCGATCCAGAGATAGTCGTCGCGATAGCGCAAGGTCGTGGCTATCTCGAGTGACTTGACTGCCTCGCCGGGCATTTTCAGACGGTTCAAGATAGCTGCGCGCGCGCGATGTGCATCCGGATCGGAAGGGCTGAGTTGGACAGCTTCGTTCGCGGCGGAAACGGAGTTGGAGATCAATGCGTAGCGTGTGAGCAGTCGTGAAAAACCAAAGCGCGCGGAGGCTTGAATAAGAAACAAGCACAATCCGATCGCCAGAAGGGTGAGCGCGACACGCATCACAAACGAAGGGGTGGCCACGGAGTGCCACCCCTACAAACTCGACTTGAATTCGTTTTTACGGTTGGGAGCCGCTGGGATTGTCCTGAAACACGAGTGGCACCAGCGCTACTTCTCCAATGTACCCCGCGATGATCGCGACGGTGGCCGCTGTTCCGAGCCCGAAGAGCCCGCCGGCGCCAGTCGCCGTAGCTGTCGTCGCTCCCGCACCTGCGGCAGCCGCGGCGCCCTGACCTACTGTCGGCGCCGTCGCACCCGGCGGGAAGCAAACATCGAGCACACCACCTACAGCCGGATCAGTCTTGCCGGCCGAGCCCTGCTCGGTGGCGACTTCTCCTGTCGTCTTCTTCTTCGCGGCCAGGATCACGCACCCGTAAATGATCATCGCCTTCACGTTGCCCTTGTCGTCGTACGTGAGCACGAGCTTCGTATTCGGTGCGATGTCGAGCGTACCAAGTGGACCAAGGTTAACGGTCGCCGATTGATCCGCTCCAGTTTCGATCGTCGCGCCGGTCAGGATCGAAGCGCCGGTAGTGGCACTGAGACCATTGATCGTGATCGGCTGGTTGTTTCTGGTGGTTAACCTGGCGACGAACTGTTGCGGGATCGCGGTGACTCCGGTCGCGAGACCAATTTGGATGATGGAGAAAAGTAGTAACGCCGCAATTGCTCTGGAACCATTACGTCGTTTTTGGCTCATCTAGGTGTCCTCGGGCTAAGTCTACTGTTACTGTATGTTTGGGTCAACGACTATTTCTTTATATACCGCTGGAAAAACTCCTCGGCCAGTCTTGGATCCAGCTTCTTCAACTTGTTGTACTGGTCTAACGCGCCTTTACGATCGTTCAAGGCCACGTACGCAAGCGCGAGATTGAAATGCGCCTCACCGTAATCAGGCTTGATCCTGATCGCTTCCTTAAACGACGCCGCCGCTTCCTGGTAACGCTTGGTCCTGAAATAGACGGTGCCGAGATTATTGTGCGTCTCCGCATTCGCAGGCTTCAGCGCGAGTGCCTTCTTGTACGCCTCGATCGCAGGTTCAAACTGCTGATCCCGATAAAGCGCAGTGCCAAGACTGTTGTATCCGTCCTCAAAATCCTGCTTCAGCCGCACAGCTTGTTGAAACTCCACCACTGCTTCCTTGAACTGCCCGCGGTTATAAAGCGCAGTGCCGAGGTTGTAACGCGCTTCAGGAAAGTCAGGCTTCGCGCGCGCGGCGCTAGCGAGAAATTCGGCTGCTTCCCGATACATGCCCAGCTTGTTGTATGCCGCGCCGAGATTGTTCTGCGCTTTGACATAATCAGGTTTCAGCCGCAAAGCTTCATGGTATGCCACAACTGCCTGGCGTAAATACTGGCTCGCCGCGTCACCATCCAGCGTCTCACCAAGCTTCACGTACGCGTAGCCGAGATTGTTGTGTGCCACTGGATTGCCGGCGCGAAGCCGGATCGACTCCTGCAACTCAGCGATCGCACCTTGCAGATCGCCGAGCGAGATCAACAAACTGCCAAGATTCGTTCGTGCTTCGACGTAGTCACTCCGTAACTGAATCGCCCGGCGATAAGCGACGGTTGCTTCGCGATGTTTGCCGGTCATGTAGTAAGCATTGCCGAGATTGTAGTGCGCATCGGCGGAATCGGCTTTTGCGGCAACGGCTTTTTGAAAACTATCGACGGCGCGCGGATATTGTTCGAGCACATATAAGACTGCGCCGAGATTGTTCAGGGCGTCAGCATCGTTGGGTGCAAGCCGGACTGCATTGCTAAAGGCGTCAAGCGCTTCCTGATAGCGTCCGGCCTTGTACAAACTCGCTCCTAGATTGTTGAAAGCGATCGCGTCATTGGAGTTCAACCGGACGGCGTTTCTCAAGGCATCGATCGACTCCGTCACTTTCCCGAGCTTGTCGTACACATAACCGAGGTTGCTGTAAGCGCCGGCGTTGTCAGCTTGCAAGCGAACTGTCTGTTCGTAGGCAGCGGCAGCTTCGGCAAAACGACCGAGTGTGAGGTAGGTGTCGCCGGCAGCAGCGTGAGCGTCAGCGTCTCGTGGCGCCAGCTTGACCGCGTTCTGGTAGGCTTGGAGGGCTTGCTGGTATTGGCCGAGATCGTAATACGTATTGCCCTGATTTTTGAACGCCTCAGCTCGATCGCTTGTATCCGTGATTGGAGTTTCAGTTGGTGGCCTGGTCCGATCGGTGTTACGCGCAACTTCAGCAGGGCGGCTGGATCGCGGCGGCCGTCTGGTGGCCAACATGGCGGCGGCACTGCCGGTCAGGTCTTTAACGCGTTGCGGCGATTTGAAGATAATCGCGGCGCCGCCAATGATGTCCTGGCCCTTAAACGCCAGCGAACCGCCAATGTCCTGCAAGAACGGCGCAAGAATCAATAAGCAGCTTAAGCCGCAGATTAGCGCGGATGACATGGATCAGATTTTTCGCTCGTGGCTATTGCTATCAATGCGAGGAAGACAATCGCGTTTACTAGTATGTGCAAGCCGAAATCTACCAGGCTGTGAACGGCAACACCGGCGATTCCAAGGATTGCTCCTAATTGAAATGCGTTCATCTCGCCTGAAAGATTCCGTCGTGCTGCGCGAACAACCGCCACCGCGAACCAGGCACCGATCGCAAACCCGATTACGCCGCCGCTCGAGAGCAGTTCGAGATAATCATTATGAGCTTCCTGCGGGGTCATGAGTCCTGAAGCGTCGTGATAAGCCGTGATGCCGATCCAATAACCACCGAGGCCAACGCCGAGGATCGGGTGTGCTGCAAACATCTTCAAAGTCGCACGCCAGATCTCGTTCCTGCTCGCGCCGGCGCGTGTGTTTGAGAGTTCGTTGGTCGCAGCTTCAAAGTTGCTGGCAAGCCGATCGCCACCAACCCAAAGCGTGCCGGCCAGGATTCCGACAACTAACACCATTACCAGCCCCGCCCTCAACGCAACAGACTGCCGGCTCATTGAAAACAGCGCCGCGACGATGATCTGAACCAGCATCGCCAGGATCCCGCCACGTGAATTCGAAAGCACGAGCGCCGTCCAGGTCGGAAGCAACAGCGCGAAGTAGACCAGGAGACGTTCTCTTTTAACGCCGGCGGCGAGAGCGAGCCCGAGTCCGAGCCCGAACGCCATCTCCATCAGATACGCAAAGTGGTTCTTGTTGATGAACTGGCCATAGCCTTGGTTCGGTTTCAGCAGAGGAAGGACGAAACCGGTTTGCTGTTGCGTCGTCTGGCGGAGTATTCCAAAAATGGCGCTCGCAATAGCGACTGCAAGGATCGTGTAAACCAACACACGTATACGCCGCTCACCGCGGGCATAGCGATAAAAAAGCGCGAGACACGCGGTGAGCGCGAGCATCTGAATAGCAAAAAAGCGTGTTTGATATGGATCGGCGCTGATCGTGTTCCAAACTGAGAAGCCTGCGACTTCGAGTGAACCGAGTGAGAGCGTCTGCGCGAACGCCAGCACCGCGAGCACCAGCACCGACAACAAGATCGCTCCGCCCTCTATTCTGAAGGAACCACTCGCGAGCGCCACGATAGAGATCGCAAAGACCGCGCAAACGAAAGCCGCCTTCCACCACGGCTCCACCGTGCCGTACGGAATGGCGGCAATCACAATCAGGCCAAGCAGCGCGCCAAAAACGATCTTTTCAACCACGGATGACAAACCGGATCCGTATTTATCTGCGGCCATCTGTGGCTACAAAAGCAAGGCTTGAACTCTGGACCGCTGGTCGATCCTGCGACGTAAGGATTCGCGCCGCTGCATCTGTGAACTCACGCCGGAATAGATCGCTCAAGTAGCTTGTATCCACCAACAGCGGCTCGCTATCCACGCTGCGGTAGAGATTCAGCCAACCCCACTCGACTCCATCCTTAATCAACGGCAGCCGCATACTCCAGTCCGAAGGTGAAGGAGAATCATTTTCAGTCTCGCTGCACCACGACCAGTGCACACGTCCTACTTGCGCGCTCGCAAAGCTGAAGTCACCAAATTCGAGGAAGTGGCGCGTCGTCTCAAACATCTCATCGAGATCCGACGCCTTCGACAACGCCAGCGCCGCACGCCGAACTCTGATGTTATTCGCCACTCGCAAACGACGATCGACGACATTGCGCTTCACGCCCGCGCGTAACTCATCAACCTCGTGATAGCGCAGATGTCCCACCGCGATGATCACCGCCACCGAAATCACGAACAACATGAAACCGGTTAGCTTCGATCCCGTCGCCGGAAAGATCAGCGCCACCAAACCGAACAGCGCGCAAACGCCATACAGCACGAGCGCCGCGCGTCGCTGCGACCAGCCTCGCGCAAGCAGCATGTGATGTATGTGTTCGCTGTCTCCCTGGAACACAGGCTTGCGACTGATCAGCCGCCGGCCCATCGTCATCACCGTATCGACGACCGGAAAACCGAACGCGAGAATCGGTACGACGATCGCCACGGCGGCGGTGGCTTTCTGCGTTCCCAGCACCGATAACGCAGCGAGCAGAAAACCGGTGAACAGCGCGCCCGAATCGCCGAGGAAGATGGATGCGGGATTGAAGTTGTAACGAAGAAATCCTGCGAGCGCGCCGCACAACACCAGCGACACCACGATCATCAACGTCCGTTCCTGCGAGATCGAAACGCCGAGAATCACGAGCGACGAAAAGAGCGCGGCGCCGGATGCAAGTCCGTCCAGGCCGTCGATGAGATTGAAAGCGTTGGTAATCCCAACCAGCCAAACGACGGTGATGACAAACGATGCGAGCGGCGGCAGTTGCACCGAGCCAAGTAGCGGAATCGACAGTGCATCGATGCGCCCGCCCATCGCATAGAACAGCGTGGCGATGAGCCCAAGTCCGGCAAACTTCACGACTGCATTCGTGCCGCGCAAATCGTCGTAAGCACCGAGCAGCAGTACGAGCGTCGCGGGAACAAACAACGTCAGAAACTCGGGCTTGAAACCACTCAACGTTTGCGTGAGCAGGTTGTCGACAAACGGCAGCAGCGAGAGCGCCGCGAGGCACGAAATGAAAAGCGCTACGCCGCCGAGACGCGGCACGGCTTTGCGGTGAATGCGACGGCCGTCGCCCGGCACGTCGAGCAACTTGTATTGTTCGCAGAGCCGGCGGATGAGTGGCGTCGTGATTAGCGAAGCGATAGTCGCGATCAAAAAGAGGGCGAAGTAGGTTTTCAAAGTTGATTACCTCCAGGCTGAGGAGGGACAGGATAGAACTCTGAAACATCTTGTCGAGCGTGTCGGGCTTCGATGACGTCGATTAGTTGTGGCAACAGCTTTTGTTTTGCGCAGGGCGTTAGGGGTTGGCGTTCACGGGATTGTGTTGCTTCAACAATGGCGGCGACAACACCTTCCGTATCGCCATGCCGCGTTAGAAAGAACTTGCCTTGCTGCGAGGCGACATCCGTGACGTGACTCGGCTCGGGACCGATGTACAGAACCGGCGCGCCCACGGACAGAATGTTGTAGACCTTGCACGGGTGAACAATGCCGACAAACTTTTCTCCCATGACAACGACGTGCAGATCCGCGGCGGACAAGGAACCGGAAAGTTCGCTGAGCGGTTGGTAAGGCAAACACTTCACATTATCCAACCCGGCTTCACGCACTTTCACCTGCTCACTGCCGCCGCCAACGAAACAGAACACAATGTCGGCTCGTGTCGTGAGTACGCGTGCAGCATCCAGCAGCGTGTCGAGCGGATGACAGGGGCTGTGATTGCCGGAATACATCACCACATACTTATTTGCCAGTCCGTGCTTTTGGCGAAACGCTTCCCTTCCCGGTTGCGAATAGCCGACCTGGTCGTCATGCGACCACGGCGGTATGGTTGCTATTCGCGCTGGATCGACGTGCTTAGCCATTACACGTTCTTTCATGAAGCGATCGAGGACAATCGTCCGATCCGCCACCTTGATGCTGTAACACAGCATTCGTTGAAGCAGGCGGGCTGTGGCGGACCTTTCATCGAGCCAGCCGGCCGCAATCGCCTCGTCCGGATTAAGGTCCATCACCCAGAAACAAAAACTGCCTCCTTTGAGTTTCACGAAGAGCGCGGCAAGAAACGAGATTAGCGGCGGCGAAGTCAGCGCGACGACCAAGTCGAAACGCTTGAACACGAGCAAACGCAGTGAGCACGCCAGCAGGAAGCTTCCGAAATTCAAAGCACGACGCCACCTGCTGCTCTTGCCAAACGAGACCGCAGGTATGCGAATGATCTCGATCCCGTTCCAACGCTCGCGTCGCGGGAAGCGCGCCGACGGATCCTCATAGCCACGGTCGCTGGTGACGACCGTTACGTTGTGTCCGCGTATAGTGAGTTCAGTGGCGAGATCGGTGAGGTGTTGTGCCGTGGCAACCACATCAGGGTAAAAGCACTGATTCAGGAGCAGGATTTTCAAACTAGATCGCCACAAAAAGGCATAAACGGCTCAAAACGATTTTTTGTGCCTTTGTGCCTTTTTGCGGCTAAACGTTGACTCGTGTCTTAAAGTCCTCGACCGTTTTTCTTAAGCCTTCACGCAGTGGGATTGTCGGATTCCAGCCAAGCAGGTTTTGCGCCTTGGTGATATCGGGTTTGCGCTGGCGCGGATCGTCCGCCGGCAATGGCATGTAAGTGAAGCTCGACTTCGATTCGCACGTCTTGATCACTTCCTCAGCCAGTTGCCGGATCGTGAACTCGCCGGGATTGCCGAGGTTCACGGGCGCGTGAAGATTCTCCGTGTTCATCAAGCGAATGAGGCCTTCAATCAGATCGTCCACATAACAGAACGAGCGTGTCTGTTGACCTTCGCCGTACAGTGTCAACGGCTGGCCGCGCAACGCCTGCACGATGAAGTTTGAGACCACGCGTCCATCGTTCTCCAGCATCCTTGGACCATATGTGTTAAAGATGCGCGCGATACGGATGTCGACCTTGTTCTGGCGGTGATAGTCAGTCATCAACGTCTCGGCAAGGCGCTTACCTTCGTCGTAGCAGGAGCGCAGGCCAATGGGATTGACGTTGCCCCAGTATTCTTCCGTTTGCGGGTGGACCAGCGGGTCACCGTAGACCTCGGAAGTCGAGGCTTGCAGGATGCGAGCGCGTACGCGTTTGGCGAGACCGAGCATATTAATCGCGCCCATGACGCTGGTCTTCACCGTCTTCACCGGATTGTACTGGTAATGAACGGGAGACGCCGGGCACGCGAGGTTGTAGATCTGGTCCACCTCGAGGAGTATCGGCTCGGTGACGTCGTGGCGCAGCAACTCGAAGCGCTGATTATCGAGCAGGTGAAAGATGTTCTCGCGCCTGCCGGTGAAGAAGTTGTCGAGGCAGAGCACTTCATTTCCTTCGCTGATGAGCCGCTCACAAAGATGCGAGCCAATGAACCCCGCGCCACCCGTGACTAGAATCCGCATTATCGCTCTCCCTATTCTCTCCGCACCGCATAATTCCCGAGATACAGCACGTCCATCTTCGTCTTCTTGAAACACTCGATCGCGTGCCGCGGCGTGCAAACAATCGGTTCGTTCTCGTTGAACGAAGTATTCAGAACTACCGGCACGCCCGTCAACGCCGCGAAATCCGAAATCAACTGATAATAACGCTCGTTCACAGCGCGCGAGACTGTTTGCAAGCGGCCCGAGCCATCGACGTGCGTCACTGCCGGAATCTCCGCGCGACGCTCCGGCTTGATCTGGTAGACCATCAGCATTGTTGGCGCTGGATGCGTCTGCTCGAAATAATCGCCGGCGCGCTCTTCCAGTATCGACGGCGCAAACGGTCGAAACGGCTCGCGCTTCTTGATGCGATCGTTCAGTATGTCTTTCATCTCCGCGCGCCGCGGATCGACGACGATCGAGCGATTCCCGAGCGCGCGTGGGCCAAACTCCATCCGTCCCTGAAACCATCCTACGACTAAACCCGCTGCGATGTCCTGTGCCGCGCGCTTCGTCAGCTCTTCGTCCGAGTAATACTCGAAAGACAACTCACCCTCACACAGCGATTGCTTGATCTCTTCGCGTGTGAATTGTGGACCAGTGTAAGCGCCAGTCATCACTTCGCCGCGCTCGGATTTCAGAATGCCATTGTAGATCTGGTAACAAACGCCGAGCGCCGTTCCACTATCACCTGCCGCAGGTTGAATAAAAAGCCGCTTGAACGGAGTGTTCAGCAGTATCTTTCCGTTCATTACCGAGTTGTAAGCGACGCCGCCAGCGAGGCCCAAGTCAGTCAGTCCCGTTCGATCGTGCAGGTGGTTCAGAATGTGGAAACCGACTTCTTCGAGCCGCAATTGCAGGCTGGCCGCGATGTCACGCTCGCGATCCGAAAGCACGGCGCCGGGCGAGCGCGGTGGTCCGAAGAGATGTGCAAACTCATCCGAGAAGACGCGGCCGATCACCGGGGAACCCTCGTCCCACGTCATCTCGACACCTTCAGCGTGATGACGAAAGTAGTCGAGATTCAAACGAAACTGCCCGTTCTCTTCGGTGCGAATGATCTCGCGAAACTCCTTGATGAACCGCGGCTTTCCATACGGCGCGAGGCCCATGACCTTTCCTTCATCGCCGTAATGCGGGAAGCCGAGAAATTGCGTGGTCGCGGTGTAAACAATGCCGGTCGAGTGGGGATACTCGACCTGGCCCAGCACATCGATCGAGTTTCCCTCGCCGAGCGCCCACATCGTCGAGATGAAGTCGCCGAAGCCGTCGATCGACAACAGCGCGGAGCGGTTAAACGGCGAAACAAAGAAGCAACTGGCGAGATGTGCGCGATGATGCTCGATGTTATGAAAGCGCGCGCGCAGATGTTTCCTCGAGACGCCAAACACGCCCGCGAGTTCATCCTTCACATCGCGTACTTTCGCGGCGTTACCGATTCGATCTTTGATCTGACTTGCCGACTTTGTAATGCGCGTGGCTGCGAACAGAATCTTCTTGTGCAGGTGTGCCGACGGATCGCGCGAGATACCGACGTGATCAAGATCTTGAACTCCGATGCCAGCGGCGTGGAGACAGTATCGAATCGACTGCGCCGGAAAGCCTGCGGCATGCTTAAACCGGTTGAAGCGCTCCTCCTCTACGGCAGCGATCAACTTCCCATCACGCACAAGCGCCGCCGCCGCATCACCGTGATAGGCGTTAATACCGAGAATATACATCTGCGTTTATGCGCGTAAATCTGCGGCCCAAATTAACCGCCAGCATCAACTCCGCGGCAGTCCTTTGAAACGCGTAGTAAAACCCCGCCGAACCATCGAGGATTCCTCCGCGAACGATCAGGCAATACACCAGCATCGCAGGCGGCACCACAATCCGCCACCGTCTTAAGCGATCTGCCATTCCCAGTTTCGCCGGATCAGTCGCGCGAAGTTTTTGTGCTTCCAATTCCGTGTAGCGCTTCTGTGAATCGAACCAACGTCGAAGCGACTTGCGATCGTCGTGAAGCAACGGCGCTCGCAATTCCGCAATCCTTCCTTCAAGCGCGACTCGCTGCGTATGCCCGTCCTGAATGTAAGACGCCGCATCGCGCCGGTAGAGAACAGTGACCGGCGGATAAATGCCACTGCGAAGTTTTTTCCCGTTGATGCAGTAGCTGAAGTTCGCGCGATAGCCGGCAATGTCAGGATCAGGTTGCAGCCTGTCGAGTTCCGCGACAAGTTCGCTGGTGACAACGTAATCGGCATCGAGCGCAAGCACCCACGGCGTCGAGATACCTGTTTCTTTAAGCCCAAACTCCCACTGATTGCGATGACAGTCAAAAGCTCTCTGAACAACTCGTACCTGCGGAAACGAGCGTGCGATCTCCACCGTCTCGTCGTTGCTAAAACTATCGACCACCACGATCTCTTTGGCCCAAGCCAATCCCGCCAGCGAGCGCGCGATATTCGGCGCTTCATTGTAAGTGAGTACTAACGGCGTGATCCGATCGAGCATGATAGATACCCGCAAAAAGACACAAAAATCAGACTGGTGTTTTGTGGTTTTTCTGCCTTTTTGTGGCCAAAATCTCTCTATAGAGCAGGGTCAGCTCTCTGGCGGCGTTTTCCCAGGAATACTTTTGCGAGAGTTGTCTGCCTGCCTGGCCTCGTCGCGCGAGCTCTTCTTTGTCGCGCAAGGCTGCAGCGAGTTTTGCCGCCAACGAGTGTTTATCGATCGCCACGATCCAACCGGCATTAGCGGCAGCGATCTCCGTGGCGAGATTCACGTTCGGGCTTACCAGCACCGGCACCGAGTGCGCAAGCGCTTCCATCACACACAGCCCAAAATTCTCCTGGTGCGACGGGAGCACCAGCAACGACGCGCCGGAAAGCACGGCCTCCTTCCGCTCGCCTTCCAACCAGCCGGTGAAAAGTATCCTGTCTCCCTTAACCTTACTTTTGAGCCTTGAGACATATTCACTCGGCCCATCACCAGCGATCACCAAACGCCAATGCTGCGTTTCGAGCGACTGGAAAGCGTCGATCAAAATATCCAGACCCTTCTTCGGATGCAGGCGTGAGAGCACGAGCACGTACGGCTCGCGCGCGAGCTCGGGAAAATGATCCGCGACGTTGTTGGTTGCAGTTGAGATTTCGATGCCGAGCGCGATCACCTTACCGTGGTTCAGCCGCATTCGGCTTTCCGTAGAGAGCTTCTCTGCCTCGCTGGTGTAATGCACCGTAGCTGCCCGCTGGAGCATGGCTTTGCCCGACACCTGCCAAAACAAGCGCTTGCGCACAGACTTTTGCGTCATGCTCCACGGGTCGAGCGTGCCGAGCGGCCTGATGAGGTATGGAACACCCGCGTCGCGACAAGCACGAGCAGCGGCTACAGACGAATGATTGAATACCGCGTGGATGTGGGCCAACGCGAAATTCTTCACGTTCGAGTTGAGCCACGTTGCCAGCGGACGCGAGTACTTGAACGACTCACCCCATTGCGAATGAAAGAACCTCGCCGGCACGCCTTTGTACTCAACCACATCTCCGTTCGTGTCCTGCAATCCGGCATCAGTTGTTACGAGCAAAACTTCGATTCCCTCTCGCATCAGCGCGCGACACATCGGAAAGATCGCGGTTGCCGGCCCACCGGAACGCTCGGAAACAGACGGGATGACGTGCAGTATTCTCATGCCGAGGTGACGCCGTTGATCTCACACCACTTCGCGAGCACGTAAAGCGACCACGGCCGCGACCAACCAACGGCGCGTGGCTTCTCGAGGAAGTCACGCCAGACTTTTTTGACTGCTTCGGAATTCAATATGGGCCCGGCATTTTCCAGCACTGAAGAGACCTCGTGTCGCAGGTTCTGCTGTAACCACTTCTCGAAAGGCAACGTGAAGCCCATCTTGGGCCGCGCCAAAAATTCTCGCGGCAGCAGATCGCCAAGCGCGTCGGCGAGTAATGGTTTCGGGTATCCGTTGCGTAGTTTCCAATCGCCCGGAAGCGAAAGCACGTAATCGACCACCTTCACATCGACAAACGGAACACGAACTTCAAGCGAGTGGGCCATGCTCATCGCGTCTGTATCGCGCAGCAGCGTGTTGGTCATGTAGCCGCTTAACTCGAGTCGTGAGATGGCGTTTACGGTATCCGCGAACTGGGGCGGCCACGGAGCGACGCCCCTACAGTTGATACTTTCGTGTCCAGTTATTTGGGATACAGTAGCGGTGGAGAAGAGCTGGCGCGAGATGCGATAGACGTCTGCCGCCGTGCCTTCGCTGTTTGCCAGTTGCCAGAATTTCTGCCGCTGGACGGAACCATTAACGGCGATCCGTCCGATTCCTGACGCAGCACGTAAGACTCTCTTCGACGCCTGCGACATCGACGCGAGCCTGACTGCGCGCTTAAAACTCGGATAGCCGGCAAATAACTCATCGCCGCCAAGACCCGAAAGCGCAACTGTGATCCCGGCACTCTTGACGGCCTTCGAGACAACGAAAGTATTGATGCCATCCATTGTCGGTTGATCGAGCGCGGCGATCGCCGCCGGTAGCATCTCGATCAATTGATCTTCAGTGAGTCGAATTTCGCGATGGTCAGTTTGGAATCGTTCAGCGACTGCGCGAGAGAAAGGCGCTTCGCTGAACCTCGGCTCATCAAAGACTACGCTGAACGTCTGTGGGCGTTGACGAGTTTGACTTATGAGGGCGACGAGGGCGCTCGAATCCATCCCGCCCGAAAGAAACACCCCGAGCGGCACGTCGCTCACGAGATGAAGTCGAACTGATTCCTCCAACTCAGCTCGCAGTCGCGCCACCGCATCATCTCTATCACCCCTGACCTCTTCTCGCTCACGAACCGCAAACTCAACTTCCCTCAAGTCATCTGCTGAGACCTGCAAATAATGTCCTGGCAACAATTGTTTGATGCCTTCGACAATCGTGAGCGGCGCTTGGATCGAGCCGTAAGCAAGATACGAATCAACACCGGCCCGGCTGAGACGCGGTGACACTAACTTACTTGCAAGCAGCGCACGCAACTCCGAAGCGAAGACAAGCTGGTCTTTGGTCGAGTAATAGTAAAGCGGCTTGATACCCAGCGGATCGCGAGCCAGAAGCAACTGCCGTTTCTGATTGTCCCAGAGCGCGAGCGCAAACATCCCTCGCAGCCTGCGAAAGACACCGATACCCCACTTGCCATAACCACGAATCACAACTTCCGTGTCGGTGTTTGATATCCACTCGCCGCCAATCTCATCGCGCAGCTCTTTGAAGTTGTACGTCTCGCCGTTGTACGTGATCCAGTTCCCAGTCACGGGATCCTGCATCGGCTGGTGACCCGCAGCCGAAGTATCAATGATCGCAAGCCTGGTATTACCAAGCGCGACTGGGCCAAGATTCGCAATCCCCTCATCATCAGGCCCGCGGTGCCGCTGCGCGCGGTTCATCCGCACAACCACGTCCGCGGAAATCTGCTGCGTACCAAAAACTCCGGAGATGCTACACATTAATAATCCGCGTTAATCCGTGTTCCATGCTTCGATCGTCTCCTGCGCGAAACGACAAAACCGATCCGTACCGCTTTGCAGCGTATGCCCACTCACGCTCTCTTGCGCCCGTTGCCCCAGCTCACGTAGCGGCTTAACTGCCGCCTCGCGCATTGCAGCCAACAGCGCCTCCTCATCATTCGCCGGAATCAACCATCCATTCCGGCCCGTTTCGATAAACTCGAGCGCCGCACCCATCCGATCCGTCGCAATCACCGGCAACCCCGACGCTAATCCCTCAGGCACAACCAGTCCCCACCCGTCATAACGCGAAGGCACACACAACACATCCCCTGCCGCATACTCCCGCGGCAACTCATTCCAGTCTTTGAATCCAACAAAATCCACACGCTCACTCACCACGCGAAATTCTCCATCGCCAACAATCCTGAGCCGAACGTTCGGGACCTCGCGTGCCAGTCGCGCGAAAGCTGCAACCAGCAGATCCACACCCTTGCGCGGTATCAACGACCCGGAAAACAAAAACACACGCTCACGCTTCTCTTCACGTGTCTCCGACTTGAAGCGCTCTAAATCAGAAAAGTACGGCAAGTTGAAATAAGCGCGTTGCGAACCAAACTCTTTCCGATATTCATCAACCGCAAACTTCCCAATCCCCCAGATTGGCGCCGGCGTCGCGTGCAGTTTCGAAAGCTTCCACTTGCGCAGAAGTCGTCCAGCCCACGCGTGCTGGTGAAACCCCGGACGCTCCCCCCAGAAACACCATGGCCCGTTTCGCTCCTCGAGCAACTGCTCAGCATTCGCATGACGGTAGTAGTTGAACACCACGAGGTCAGCGCGACGAACACACTCATGCGCCCGCGCTACCCCGCCATTCTCCAACTCGACCGCGTGATGACGAATCTCAGACGCGCGCCAACGTCTGCCAGGATCGCGATTGCGCAGGTAACCAACCTCCAACTCACACCGTCCCTTCGCCTCAATCTCATTGAACAGCTCGACCTGGTAGGGCGAGGGGCAGTCTGTCAGTACAAAAACTCTCACTTCACCTTCGCGTGTCGCAGTTTAATAAACAGGTGCGACAGACCCACCCACGCAAGCACTACATAACTCACGAGAATCAACTCCAGAATCGACCGCATGCCCGAAAACAGCGCCATCACCACGATGCTGTAGATCACGAGCGCGCCCTGCGTCGTGCAGCGCGCGAGCAGCCCGCTCGCCATCGACGCAACGCGGCCGTAAAACCAGCCACCTAGCGCGATACCGATGAATCCCAGCGACATATAAAGCTCGCCAATCACCGAATAGGAGTACGAAACGCCCTCGACACCCAGTGCCGTCGGCAAGTCAAAGCCCGCATCCACCGGCTTACCCGGCCAGAAGACGCGCGGCACCGGCCGCACAATCACGTAAATCAGATACTTGTGGTAAACAAACGGATAGGATTCCGGAATGAGCTGAATGATCTGGCACAGACGATAGAAGTTGTCGTCGACTCGCAGGTGTTGTTCTTCGATAATCTGCCTTTTCTCATAACGCCCGCTGGATATCTCACCCTTACCCACGAGCACACTCAAGCCAACGTTGCGATACTCGAGCATGAGCTGTAGCGTCACGAGCAGGACCACAACTGCGAACACGGTCGTGAACAGGTGCTTGATGCGCAATCGTCGCTGGTCCAGGATCCAGAGAACCAGCGCCATGCCCCCAATGACGCCGATCACGCGCCGGCTGCCACTCTGCGCGAGGAACAGTGCGATCACAAAAGACATCGCGATGCAGATGATCGTGCGCACGTTTCGGACACCGGCACGTCGCATCATCACTACCGTCAGCACGGGCAGCAGGTAACCAAAGTATTGGAGGTGATCGAGGAACGCATCCCAACCACCCAACTGCCCGCGTCCCCACGGCGCGGCCCAACGTTCCTCGCCCAGGTAATGGACCATCTCAAACACGTTAAAGTCACAAGGCACGGCATAGTTCAACATGCCAAGAAGGAAACACGCGACCGCGAGTGCGAAGTAAGTGTTGACGGAAAACTCCTGCGAGACTGAGCTGATCACCACCTGCGGAATTCGCCAGGGGCGACGAATCGCCGCCATCCACATCATCAGGACAAAGATTCCGATCGCGAGAAATGCCTGCCGCACTTCGTCCGCGGTGATGTCCTGGAGACCGTAAACGCCTTGCAATAGGTCGAGCAGGAGCCAGTAGATCGGCGCGAGCGAGAGCAGCGACTCACCTCGAAGCAGCGCTTTTGGATAGCGCAGTGCAGCAGCTACCGGCGCGATCGCAAGACCCGCGGACATTACTAGCGCGGGATAAAAGAGCGACCCTTCAGCCGAGGGATCTTCCGGAATCAGCAGGATCGACAGCGTGGTCGCCATCGCGATACTCAGTATCGCCAGCAGCGTCGATCGAGTTTTAGCCACAGATGACGCGGACAAAGAAAGATCCGGATTTATCTGCGTTAATCTGTGGTTAAGTTCGATAGCGATGAAGCCAACCTCCGTAGGGTAAATCGATCGCTTATGCCCGATCTCACGGACATGGCGCTGAGCGTCTCAGGAGATCGCAAAAATTGGAGCAATACATCCGCGATCGCTTGTCCCGAAATCTCGTCGAGAATCACGCCGTTGAAACCGTGACGAACAACATCGCCGCAGTATCGAGACGCGATTACCGGGAGCTTCCACGCTTGCGCCTCTAGCTGCGTGAGGCCAAAACCGTCAGAGAACGTAGGGAGAATGAATACGTCCGCGTCTCTGTAATACCGGTTCACTTCGACCCGTGGCGCGATGCCCAACCACTTGCACTGCGGGTGTTCTTTCAAGTCTTTTGAGATGTCGATCTGTATAGGACCAACAAACCAGAACTCGACGTTTTCCTGCGCGAGCAGTTTGACGGCATCGAGCAACTGCAGCACTCCCTTGCGCAAGTTGACCTGGCCGAGAAACAGCACGCGTAGTGGACGCTCGGAACTGAAAGCATGGGGATAGTGACGTTGAAAGGAACTGGAATCAGTTTGTGGCTCGTACGCGAGCGGTATGAGACGTATCTTTTCCGCGGGTATGCCTTCGCTGAGCAACGCGTCTCTGGACCATGCGGAGTTCACGACGATCTGATCGGCGAGAGAGCATTCGAGACGCCAGTTGTCCCAATATTCTTTAGGCGCAGGGTTCCATTTGTGTTCGACTCCGGCGTTCTTGTGAAGCTCGGCGATGAGTCGTTCATCCGCTGGGCCGAGATCAATCTGGCCGAGCACCGTCCGCCACCCCCGCGCGCGCGCAAACTTGAAGATCTCTGCGGCTGCATAGCTATAGGCAAAAACGGTGTTAATGCCGTTGTGATGATTGCGCGCGAGCTGGGCGACTGCTTGACGTTGAAACCATTCGTTTCTACGGCCGATCAGCTTCCAGCCATTCTCGCGTGCGAGAGACGCTTTCAACTCGAATGTGAGCGCGGAAATGTTTGGAGCGATGACTTGTGCGTTCGCGAGCTCCGGGTGGAACCGGTTGGTAAGACGGTTCCAAAGATCGGTGATGAGTTCGCCGAGCAGGCCGTTGAGCTGCAGCGCGCGCGGGACGGCGTAATGCTCGCGCGCACCGAGTTGGCAGCAGAGCCAGGTTTGCATTTATGGATTAGTCAGAAAAGTTTCCCGCAAAGGCGCAAAGGCGCAAAGGAAGACGTCAACAAACTTTCAAAGCTTTGCGCCTCTCTTTGCGCCTTTGCGCCTTTGCGGGAAAATTTCTTCACAGATTCAATGACACTGGTGCGCGGCGCAGCGCCAAATAGGAGCGCACCGCGCGCTTGCTGAGCGGCAGGCGGTAGCGATGGTGCGCTCGAAGATGCGCGGGAATCATCGTCACGCCTTTAAGAATTCCGCGATAGCGACCGTGCCGCACCAACCACAACAAACGATTCGCGCACTGCCCTGCCCCAATAGCCCAAAGCGACACCGGATATCGCAAGTAAGCGAGTAACGCGATATTCGCGATGCTCCCCGCTGTTACTCGAGGATCACCGTGACGCTTCAAATCGGTGTTGTGAAACACGCGAAGCCACGGCGTGGTCAGAATCTTGCCGCCCCGCGAGTGAAAACGCAGCGCAAGATCGACTTCCTCCATGCCATAAGCAACCGGCAGCGGGACGTATCCACCCGCATCGAGAAAAGCCTGCCGCCGGTAAATACAGGCACCGCCCGAAAAATCGGCGGTCCATTGCGCGCTTCGCTCGTCCAAACCGATCGATTCACCGGCGTGATAAAGCGCGGCGCAGATCACCGCAGCATCAGGAAACTGTTCAAACAGTCTCACAGCCCGCTCGAAATAGTCGGAGTCGATCGGATACGAGTCGTCGTCAAAACTGGCAACAAACTGAAACCGCGCCGCGTCTACCAGCTTGTTGCGCCCGCCTCCCGGTCCGATTTGCTCGTCGCTCCGCAGAATGCGAACCGCTGGAAAAGCTTTTCGAATCGCGCTCTCACAATCAACTCGGCCAGCATCAACATGGACCAAAATCTCATCCGGCGGTGGCGTACAACTCTGAATCACTTGCAACGTTGCAAGCGTCTGCTCGATTCGCTCGTAGGCAGTTACGACCGCAGAAATTCTCAAAGCGAATGTTCCCTACAAAAGCGTTCGCGCAAAATTTCCGCGAGCGCACGAGCGCCTGCCTGGTTGGGATGAAAACTGTCGCGATAGAAAAGCTCGCCGTGGTTTCCCTTCGCCGCCAGGAGCGAAGCCCAATCCAAATACTCCGCGCCTTCAGCGTTTGCGATCTCTCGCAGCCGCGCATTAACAGTCTGGAACTGCTCGGGAGAACCCGGAAAGCGTGCTTCATCAACCGGCAGCAGACCGAGCACCAGCACACGCGTTTCCAGCCTACGCAGTTTCTGTATCAGTTGCGTTTGATACGACGACAGGAGCTCCAGATCAAGGAGTGGCTTTCCCGGTCGAAGTCTAAGCAGCTTTAGCCGCGCCTTCTGTTTCAGCGCATCAACGTACGTCTGTTTCGCCCGGCGCCACCACGTCGTGCTGAAGTAACAACGCGGATCCATCGCCGCGTAACCACGCCACGACTGCGGCACCCACCATGGCCAGTCTCCATCCGATACCATCGCCGGACGTATCACGCTTTCAAGGCTTCCTCTGAATATCACTACCAACTCAGGACGCAAAGCAGCGATAAGGGGTAACCAGCCAAAATCGGAATCAATCGTCTGTCCCTCACAAGCGAGGTTCCAGAGCCAGAGTCCACTGGAATCCTGACCATCGACGTTCATGAAACCGGCAACATTCAACTCGATAAAGCGGTCGAATTGCCGAGGGTTCACCCTGCGCAGACGTAGCTCATGTACTTTCAGAGCGGCATTTCCATTCTGATTAGTGGAGCGAAGTTGGGCCACCAATTCAGAAACGTGGCTGACGCGGCTCGATCCAACACCTTCCGTCAGGCTATCCCCAAGAAAAACCCAGTTCACAATGGCCGTTTAGTAGGAGATCGACGATGAAATTCGTCCCAAAGCGCGCAGATGTCCCCGCAGTCGCGGGAAGAAATTTTGAAAGTTCAGGCGACGCACGCAACCGAGGAAGTGGGACGTCGTTTCAATCGAAAAGTAGAGCGTGACCAGCCGGACTGCGCGCAAGGTACTCATGCCTAACGTGCGATGCAAAATGAAAAATCTGTTAAAGAGATCGTCTTCAGCGACCAGCATCGCTGTAACTCTGCCGTACGGCGCGTGATGGTGCGCCATCCGAGCTGCGGGACAGAAGAGCATTCTGCCAACGCGTGAGAGCTTGAGACTGAGATCTACGTCCTCGTTGATCGTACACCGGTGCAGGAAGAAATCCGAGAACCCGCCGGCCTCGTGATATGCGGAGCGCCGTATGAGGCTGTTACCTGTACCCAGCCAATCTATCGGAGTTGGACCAACCGGCAAGGGGTTGTACCCAAAGCGCAGCAACGGACCAACGATACGCCCCTGCCACTCTCCTGTGCGAAGCTTGAGAGCGTAGTGCAAATACCACTTCCACATTTTCGTGGGCTGCGGCCATGTCTGATTGTTGAAATCGGCTGTGACTCCAACTACATCGGCATTGCTCTCGAGCAGCTCGATCATATGTCCGACACAGCCAGGCTCTAAGACCACGTCATCGTCCAGCAAAAGCAGAAATTCACCGGTTGCGATCTTTATCGCGGACTCGCGTTGGCGGACAGCGTTAGGGGGATTTACAAATACTCGCTTTACATTTAACTCGCGCCACTGCGGCTCGTCCAAAAGCAGCCTGGTCTCATCACCGCTGCTCGCGTCGGCAACAATAATTTCGTCGACTTGATAAGTTTGCGCGCCCAGTGATTCCAGAAGCGCTCGCAGCGAATCGGCGCGTCCGATCGTCGGTACGATTGCGCTGATGGAACCCTGTTTATTCAAGTTCACCTAGAGGATCTACAAAACCAGAAGCTCGATGTGCAGCGGTTAGTGGGCCATAGTGCCGTTGTCGCCGGCGTATGATCGATTGAGAGCCAGTGGTTTGAAAGCGCGACTCTGAAGTCGTGGTTGAATGCCATAAACGCTTCGAGCAGATATTGTTCATTCAGGGCCAGGCGGCGGTCGATGAGCCACTCCGCCGGGTAGTCGTGCGGAAAGAAGATGTCATGTACGTGTATCCAGACGCCAGCGTTCAGGCGTGGCAATACCTCGAGGAATTCGTAACAAACGTCGCTGCCGAATTTCACGGTGTGACTCGAATCGATGAACAAAATATCGTTGGCTTTGAGGCTTGAGAAGAAATCGAGGTCTAGCTTCTCGACTGGTTTTGTAATCAGCTCGATATTTAGTTTGATGCCGTTAAGTCGCTGTTCAGGAAATGGCTCGACACAGGTGAGCTTCCCTTCTCCGTTGACTGCCAACGCTTTGTGCGCGATTTGTGTTGAGTAGCCGCCGCCGATCTCGATAATCCTCTGCGGTTTCAGTTGACGAATGAGCGCGTAATAAACCGCAGCGTCAAAGCCGCCAAAATAGTCATTATCGAAATCGAATTTGCTCTCTTGTAATTCGCCATGATATTGCGACAGATCTTTTAGCAGCGCCAATTGCTCGCGCCAATTGAAGTCGATGGCAGGATAAGCGCGACGCCGGTTGATCTGCTCGCTGGTGATTGAGCGGAAGTCGGGGAGCGGCTCGTAGTAGTGAATGGGACGAATGTGATAGCCCCAACGGTCGGAAAGATCGGGGCGGCTTTGGGCCAGGAACAGAAGATGATGCGCGGCGCGGGCCGGGACCGTGCGAAACAGTGCGAGCGCGGTGCGATCGAGGAGAGCTTTAACCACGGATTGCGCTGATGAAGAGTTGTTGGGCGCGGTTGTGGGTGAAGTATTCGCGACCAACGTTCAGGGCGCGTTTGCCGAGTGCTACGCGCGCGCCTGGATCGCGTGCGAGACGTCCGACAGCGTCGCTGAGATTGGCTTCAGTGTCCACTACTTCAGCGACGCCTGAATTCTCACGTGCCCAGACGACTGCCGAGCAATAAGTCGGGCCATAGATCAGGAGCGGCAGGCCTGTGGCAGTGTAATCCGCCAGCTTGCTGGGAAATGCCATTTGCACGTTGACGCGGTCGGATGCGTCAAACGACATCGGCACGAACAGCGCGTGGGCTTCTTCGCGCAGCCGCGTCAGTAATTGAGATGAGCTTATCAGGCCGCAGTTCTCGGTGTTTGGATCGTCAAGACCGAATTCGTTTGGTCCGAAGATCAGTAATCGTCCGTTGACAGGCTTCAGTGCGTTTTGGAGGGCGGTCAATGCTTCGATATAGCCGTTGGAATTAATCGTGCCCGCGAAGGCGATTGTGAATGGCTTGTCGTTAGGAGTTGGGGGCGCGTCGAAATTGGGACAGTTTGGTGCGCGGCTCGGGTAGATCACTTGCGCCGGCTTGCCATAACGTTCTTCGTAAGCGCGACTCATTGAAGGCGAAACGCAGAAGCGTGAATGCGCCTGCCGGTAAACCCTTGCGAATCGCTCGTCAAGCTTTTGACAAAACGACGGCGTGACGCCGGCTATACGCGGCCAGTCGTCGTGAACCATCAAGTGCAAAGGCACTTTCCGCTTGCTCGCGATGTCCGCGGCTGCCAGCCAGCCGAAGCCATGCGCAACCGTCAACACACTCTCAAGACCAGCGCCGTTGACTGACTGCACAATTTTCGAGGCTTCCCGCGCGCCTGCGTGTGTAAACCACGCCACGGCGTATGGATGAAATCTCGTGTTGAGCCAACGCGGTTTACCGATCGGATGAGAGATGTAGTTGACCTTCTGAAGCCGTCGAGCGGGATCGGACTCGGTCGCGGTTTCAATCACAGTCAGTCGATCGTGCGGGTAATCCGATAACAACCGGTGCAACAGCGCGGAACCGTGATACGAAGCCTCAACCGGAACATCACCGACGTATAACAGCCGCGGAAACATCAATGCGGTTAAGCCTGGGCGCCTCTTTGGAGTGCGGCGGCCTGGCGCCGCTTTGTTATCGATCGCGTTAGATCAAGACCAAAGCGGCGCCAGGCCGCCGCACTCCAGGGAGGCACCCGGAACGCAAGCTGAATCCCAACCCGCCTGTTACCAGAATTCTCATTGCCGCAGATCTACGCAGACAAAGCGCGGATCCAGCGCCCCGTTTTATCGGCTTCGAGTCCCTTGGATCTTGCTTTGATGGTGCGATCGAGGAATTTCCATTGGGTTACTCGATCGGGACTGTTGCTGAGCACGCCGGTTTCTGGGTTGAAGGCTTTGAAAATGTGACGTTGCTTGAAACCGGTGGCGGCGCGCCGGTATTCGTCGACCTCGAAGTCGTGAATCACGATCCACGGGCGTTGCGGTTGTTTGCCAGCGACGGCGCGAATCGTAGCGGATCTTTGCGTGCTGGTTTTTGAGTCGTCGATCAGGACCAGATCAAAGGCTTCGAGATCGAGAGTAGAAACGGAGTCTGCTATCTCACGTCTGATGAGTTTTAGTGTCCAACGCTCGTCGCTCTTCGCCGCCTCGTGAATCGTCTCAGCCCACGACGCGTCGTTCTCGACTGATTGCAGCCGTTCGAGATGAGGAAATGCCGCGCGGTTGAGAAACGTGAGCGTGCTGTAGTAGCCGCAGCCAAATTCAAGGACGCTCTTTATTTCACGAAGTCGAGCGAGGCCGATCAGAATCGGAACGTGCGTGGCGTAATCGTTGAGCGCCCGGGGTGCTGAAAAAAGTTTCACGCGAAGGCGCAAAGGAGCAAAGTGGTTCTTAATCTTCGCGATCATCTTTGCGTCTTTGCGTCTTTGCGTGAGATGTTTTCGAGCGGTTGCGCCCGTAGCCCGACACTGCCGAACCACCCGTCGAGCTTTCGTCCGCCATAAACCTCAGTCTCAGCAACCTCAAACTGAAAAGTCTGTGGCACAAACTCGATCAGGTGCTTCGCCATGTCTTTCAAATGGATCTCGATCTGGTACGTGCCCGGCATGAGCGGTAGCGATTCGATTGTGAATCCAAGCTCCGCCGGCTGTCCGGGAGGCAGGGGCGCAGTCGAGACGAAGTCTTTTAGATCGAGTCCGGTCAGCCGCCGCGAATCCATCGTGAGAAACGAAACATAAAGACCCGGATCCTGAATCTCCGTCTTCGGCACGAACTGCACTCTCACCTGCACCGGATCGAAAGTCTTCACTACCGCTCCGGACACCGAGCTCACTTCCACCGATGTTACCGAGAACGTGTTTGTCTCAACCGCTTGATCCAATTCCTCCGGTGAACTGACCTGCGACAAGTATTTGTCGATCGTTCGATCGATCTCTCCCTGCGCCACCACTCTTCCCTTATCGAGGATCAACGCCTCCTTGCAGATACTCCTCACTGCCGACATGTTGTGACTGACAAAGAGAATCGTTCGCCCATGACTTCCGATCTCGCGCATCTTCTCGAAGCACTTCTTCTGAAACTGCGCATCGCCGACCGCCAGCACCTCGTCAACCAACAACACTTCCGTCTCCATGTGTGCCGCGACACCAAACGCGAGCCGCACGTACATCCCGCTCGAATACCGTTTGACCGGCGTGTCGATAAACTTCTCCACTTCCGCGAACGCAACAATCTCGTCGAACTTGCGCTCTATCTCCGACTTCCGCATGCCGAGTATCGCGCCGTTCAGAAAAATATTTTCACGGCCGCTGAGCTCGGGATGAAATCCGGTACCCACTTCTAACAAAGATCCGACGCGTCCATGTATCTCTGCGTGGCCGCGCGTCGGTTTCGTGATGCGCGAGAGGATTTTGAGCAGCGTCGTCTTGCCCGATCCGTTGCGGCCGATGACGCCGACAACTTCGCCCGCGGCAATCTCGAACGAGACGTCGTCGAGCGCCCAGATGTAATCGTTTCGAGAACCATTTCCGTTTCGCGCGACATTCTTCAGTCGCCGGAACGGAGCCGCGGCTGCATCGCTAATCACGTCGCGCAGCACCTTGTAGTACTCCGTATTTCCGCCGATGCGATAGCGCTTGCTCAGGCCTTCGCAGCGGACAGAGAGATTAGACATCAGACAATGTCCGCAAACTGTTGTTCCAACCGGCGGAAGTAGTAGAGGCCGCCGGCGAGCAGCAGCAAGACGACGATTACGGAAATCAACAGCGGCACGCCGGGCGACTCAGGTTTGCCGAGTAGCGCCCAACGAAAACCATCGACGACGCCCACCATCGGGTTCAGTCCATAAAGAACGCGCCACTTTTGCGGCACGATCGAGCTCGGATAAGCGACCGGCGTCGCAAACAACCAGAATTGGACCAGGAAACTGATCGTGTAACGAACGTCTCTGTACTGCACGTTCAGCGCCGAGAGCCAGAGACCAACGCCGAGCGCCGCCAACACCGTCAACAACACCAAGCCAGGCAACGCCACCATCTGCCAGCCAGGAACGATGCCGTAATAAAACATCATCCCGAGCAGCAGGACGAACGCGACGGCGAAGTCGACGACGCCTCCAAGCACTGCCGAGATCGGCACCACGAGTCGCGGAAAGTAAACCTTGGTGATCAGGTTCTGACTACCCACGAGGCTGTTGCTCGCCTGCGTAAGTGAGTGCGCAAAGAGTTGCCACGGCAGCAGCCCGCAAAAGCTGAACACGGGATAAGGGATTCCATCGGAAGGCACGCCGGCCAGTTTGCCGAAAAACAAACTGAACACCAGCATCATGAACAGCGGTTGAATGACTGCCCACGCCGCGCCGAGCACGGTCTGCTTGTAACGTACCTTGATGTCGCGCCACGTGAGGAAATAGAGAAGCTCGCGATACTCCCAGAGCTCGCGAAACCCGATCTCCGGCCATGCCGAAGGCGGATCAATGCGGGCCACAGATAACACGGATGAAAAGTCCGGATTTGACACGGATTGATCTGTGTTCATCCTGATTTTCTGTCCGCTTTTATCCGTGGTACCCGTAGTAACTCTGGTAGTAGTAATAATCGTGAGATTGCAGGTTCACGTTGTTCAGCACCACGCCGAAGATCTTCGCGCCGACGTCGTGCAACAACTGCTTCGAGCGGCGCACGATGTGTCGCGAGCTCTTGCCGCCATGAACGACGAGCAACACGCCGTCGACCATCGTCGAGATCAGCACGCCGTCCGTGAACGAACTGACTGGCGGTGAATCGACAACCACGTGCGTGTAGTTTGCTTGCAGGGCTGCCAGCAGACGGCGCATCTGATCGGAGCCGAGCAGCTCCGCGGGATTCGGCGGTATCGGCCCCGAGGTCAATACGCTCAAGCCACTCTCTTCGTCGTTCCTGATCATCGCCAGCATGTCGGCTTCGGAGACGTCGCTCGAGAGGATCGAGCTGAGCCCTTCCTCTCCACGCATATCGAAGATGTTCTGCAAGCGAGGCCGGCGCATATCCGCATCGATGATCACGACACTCGCGCCGGTTTGCGCGAGGCTGATCGCGGTGTTGACGGCGGTCGTCGTCTTTCCTTCACCGGGAAGGCTCGACGTAACAAGCAAAGACTTCGGCGCGCGTCCCGCGGTCGAGAGCAAGACGGACGTGCGCAGGTGTCGATAAGCCTCCGCGAGCGGTGAACGGCCATCGACGTTCATCAACAGTTCCGAATTAGCACTGCCGTTTCCATTCTGCTTCTGAAGCGCCGTGCTGCCTGGAAGCACACGTCGCCGCGTGGCGCTCCCGACGGAAGGGATAACCGCAAGCGCTGGCAGGTGCAGCACGCGTTCGACCTCCTCGGTCGAATGCACTGTGTCGTCGAGATATTCGAAGAACAGCGCCAGGCCGAGACCTAACCCGATCGAAAGAAAGAACGCGGCGATGACTGTACGTGCGCGGTTTGGACCAACCGGGCTATCGGGAGTGAGCGCGTAATCGACGATCGATATGTTGTTTGGCTTGCCCGCCATCACCACGTCGTTTTCTTTCGCGCCCTGGAGCAGTCCGTTAAGGAGCGATTTGTTGGTTTCGATCTCCTGTTGAATGATGCGGTAATTGATCGCTGCTTCGTTCTGCGAAAGCGTTTGCGCGCGCTGCTGTTCGAACGCTGTGCGCAACGACTGTTCGCGTTCGAGTGTTTGTTGATAACGAGTCTGAAGGTTCGTTAGCAGCGTCGCTGATTTCTGGCTGAGCAGTTCTTTTAGCTGCCGATCGAGCTCTGTTATCTGCTGATCCACTTCTTTGACTTCGGGCGCTTCTTCCGTCGCCTCCACCAGCAGCGAGACGCGCTTTTGCCGCAGTTCATAGAGCTTCACTTCCATCTCGTTTGTTTGCTTGGCGCCGTCATTGGCCAGAGCTCTGGCAGCCTCTGGGTTTTTGGCGGCGTTGTAAGCGGCTTCGGCAGTCTTGCGATCGTTTTCGGCTTCGAGCAGTTGCTGGTTGAGACCTGCTAAGCGCTCGACTACCGTGTTCTGGTTCGGATCGAGCGAGATTATCTGGTTGTTCTTCGCGTAGTTGACGAGGCGTTCTTCAGAGGTGCGGATCTGTTGCTGAAGTTCGGCGATGCGCTTCTGGAGAAAGTCGCCGGTGGTGCTGTTGGCTTCAGTTCGCTTTTCGAGATTTGCGAAGACGTAAGTCTCGGCGATTGCGTTCACGATCTTCGAGGTCACTTCGGGGACGTTGTGAGTGAACTTGATGTCGATCAGACGTGTCTCTTTGTAGTAACCGCGGGCCTCTTTGACAGGCTCGACTTTGAGTCCAACGAGGATCGTGTTGACGTACGGCGCGAGACGCTTCGCTTCGTTTAGATCTTCGCGAGCTGTGGCCTGGGCGACGGTTGTTGTGAGGGGGAGTTGATCCGGTGGCTTTGCGGCGGTATCGGGTGACTTGTTGCGAAGTCCGACCATGCGCAGCAGTGTTTGCCAGGTTGATTGTCTTTGCGCGGGATCGCCTTTGAAGAAGTCGGGATTGTGTTCGAGATCGAGCGTGCGAACGACGCGTCGCATCAGTCCGGGACTGACGAGGATTTGCAGTTGCGTGTTGAAGTAAATCGGATCGTCGGTTGGACCGTAGAGCGGTCGCGAATTGTTGACGAGATTGCCACTGTCTTCGAGGTCAACCTGGACACGCGCCTGCGCTTCGTAAAAATCCGGCTTGCGCGCGACATAGACCACCGCCAGCATCGTGACCAGCGCGACGATGCCTAACACTAACCAGAGACGCTTGCGGATCGCGCGCCAGTAGTCGAGCAGGTGGGCTTCGTTATCGGCGTTGGGATCGACGCCGTAGTTGTAGGATTGTGGCGGCTCAATCGGCTTGTCTAAGGGGATGAGCTCGTTGGGAGATTTCATAGTTTTGATAGGACCGATAGGACCTATTCTTACGGCACGACGCGCACAGGTAATTGCCCGACGCCAGGCACGACGCCCTGGATCAGGCTGCGTAGGAAGCTTTTGCCCGCTGATGTTGGGACATCGATGATGTCGTTGGGCGCGAGCGCCAGGTCTTCGGAGCGCTTCTTCTCGATCGCGTACAGATCGACCATGATCTCTTTCCGGATCGTCGTTCCCGGCTCCTGGCGTAAGACGCGAATCTTGTCTTTGCGGGTGTCCTGCTTGAGACCGCCGGCCATCGCGATCGCGCGCGTCAACGTGATCGGTTCTTTCAGAGAGATCGTGAGGGGCATGAAGACGTTTCCGACTACGTAGACTTGATCCGCTTCAGGCACCGTCACGATATCGCCCGCCTCGAGATACGGATTCGACTTCGGATCGCCTTGCAAAACGTCGCTCAGTTTGTAGCTGGAGAATGCTGTGGACTCGTCAGTCTCGTCAGTTTGTTTGCACGGTGAGGAGGCGGTCGAGTGTACGATGTTGATTGTTTGTCCCGCCTTGGCTGACGGTCCCTTTGCGTAGGTTAGTAATTCCAGCAAGCGCACGCGTCGCTGCAATTCGAAACGGCTCTGATCGTTAACCGCGCCGATTATCGCAACCTGCCGCGAGTGATACTCCTTGATGAACACGTCGACCTGAAGGTTCTTGTAATATCTCGCGTAACGCGCCGAGATCTCCTTCGCGAGCTCCCCCTCAGTCAAACACACCGCTTTGATTTCCGTTTCGATGAGCGGCATGCGAATCATCCCACTGCCTTCGACGCGCACCGCATCGCGCGACAATTGCGGCCGGTTGTAGATGCGGATATCGAGCACATCACCCGGACCGATACGATATCGATCATCCTGCGCGCACACTGCTTGCGCCATCAGAATTAACAACCCAAATCCGCTCAAAATCCGTGTAAATCCGTGTTTCATTTGCCAGACATCCCGATGCGTCGCGACAACAGCGCCTCGCGCATATGATTCGGATGTGCCAGATTCAGAACGGTGTTACTCAACAACACCATCAACTCTTCATGCTCACGATTGAATAGCCCGGTCAACGGTTGTTCACCAGTCTTGGTGACTACGCCTTCCCGCACCCATTGCCAGAACTGAGTCTGTGTGGTCCAGAACTGTTTCCGGTCTTTGCAGATCACGAGCGCCGTTTTTCTCTTGCGTCTCTTCTTCTTGTTCGCATTACTCGCCGGTTTAGTCTTGCTCATTCGATACACCTCGACCGTTTGCGTGTCATTCGAAAGCGGCCACACACAGAAAACCCCGTGGGGAAGCCTCTCTTGCGAGGCAGCAACGAGTTGTCAAAAACTGCGGACAGAATTCCCGTACCATCGAATTACGAGCAGGGTGCGTAATCGACGGGTGTGTGACTCAGCGCTACCTAATGGAAGTGAGTGGGCGGAGTTGGATTCTGTCGTGACGTTAGGAAATTCTTCTAGAAACATCAATGGCTCGTTGAATCAACAGCGGCGACGCCTGTCGGGGAAGACTCCGCGCAATCCAAAGGACCCTTTTGAAGTGCATCGAGAGACTAAATAGATCGATTGCCAGTGTCAAGTTTATTAATGGATAAACTATTTGTTCACGAAATTTGATCGACCATTTCACACCAGAGGTGACCGACGGTGATGTGCGCTTCCTGCACGCGCGACGTGCGAGTGGAAGGCACTGCAACAGCAATGTCGCAAAGAGATCCGAGCGGATCAGCGGTCGCGCCGGTGAGCGCGATGATCTTGCAACCGATTTCTCGCGCTGCTTCCGCTGCACGCAAAACATTTTTCGACTTTCCACTGGTGCTGATCGCGATCAGCACGTCGCCTGCTTGCGCGAGGCCCGCGACCTGTCGAGCAAACACCTGTTCGTAACCGAGATCGTTGCTCACCGCTGTTAATGCTGAGGTGTCGGTGGTAAGTGCGATGGCCGGCCACGAGCGTCGCTGCTTTTCGTAACAGCCAACCAGCTCCGCGGCGATGTGTTGCGCATCCGCGGCGCTCCCGCCGTTGCCGCAAAGCAAAATTTTGCGACCGTTCGCGAGGGCCTCACAAATTAACTGCCCCGATTGTTGAATCTTCGGAAGCGACGAATCGATTAGTTGTTGAATTGTTTTAAGGTGCTCTTGTAACGAGTTGCTAAGAAAGTCCACGCCGCGAAATTACCACATATCTGCATCTGTGTTAATCTGTGCCCGCCTCTTCACAACCTATGAATCATGCAAATCCAACGCCGATGCTGCGGCAGTACCAGGAACTGAAGCAGCAACATCCCGGAACGCTGCTGTTTTTTCGTCTCGGCGACTTTTACGAGCTCTTTTTTGACGATGCGCTGACTGGCTCGCGCGAGCTGCAAATAACCCTCACGGCGCGTCACAAAGAAAGCGGGAATCCGGTGCCGATGTGTGGCGTGCCTCATCACTCGGCTGCGAATTACATCGCGCGCCTCGTGCGCAAAGGTTATCGAGTCGCGATCTGCGAACAGACTGAAGAGGCTGGGAAGACGAAGAAGCTCGTGCGGCGAGAAGTCGTGCGCATCGTCACGCCCGGGACTCCGATCGATCCGCAACTACTCGAAGCACGCGAGCCGGTCTTCCTGGCGGCAATTTGTACTGCAGGCGAGACGATTGGCGCGGCATTTTTAGATATCTCGACAGGCGAGTTTCGTGTGACGCAGGAAAGCGGGCGTGACTCGTGGACCAGGATTCGCGCCGCGCTCGAATCGTATGCGCCGCGAGAGTTGCTCTTTCCCGCGTCGCTCGGCGCGCTGATCAAGAGTAGCCTAACGGGAAAAGTCCAAACCGCCCCCTTGCCTCTCGGAAGTAACGACGATGGGGCGCCTTCCTGGAGTGCGGAGGGCCGGCACCGCTTTGTTATCGATGCCGCGAGCAAAGACCAAAGCGGCGCCAGGCCGCCGCACTCCAGGGAGGATCTTGGATTTGAAACAACGTTGACTCCCCTGGACGATTGGCAGTGGCAAAAAGACGACTGCGCAACGTTGCTTCTCGATCACTTCAAGGTGCGCACGCTCGATGGCTACGGTCTGAGCCGCAAGGAAGAAGCGATTCGGGCGGCGGGTGCGTGTTTGCGCTACGCGCGTGAAACTCAGCGCGCCGCTGCCAATCACGTCACCGATCTCGTTTATTTCGAGCCGCAGGATCATCTGGTGCTCGACAGCGTCACTGTACGCAATCTCGAGCTGGTCGAATCGCTTGCTGGTGGCAGTGGCCGATCGTTATTGCAAGTGATCGACGAGACCGTGACCGGCATGGGCGCTCGCCTGCTGCGCGCGTGGTTGTTGCGGCCGTGCGTGAAGCGAGGTGAAGTCGAAGCGAGGCTCGCGGCAGTTGCAGATCTTTTTGCGTCGCAGGTACGAAGAGACAAGCTGCGGGCATTGTTGAAAGAGGTTTCAGATCTCGAACGGGTCGTGGGCCGCATCAGTCTCGGATCGGCGACGCCACGTGATCTCTGCGCGATGTTGCGATCGCTCAACCAAGTGCCCGCGATTCGCGAAGTGTTGAACGGGCTCGAGGCTTCTTTAATCGAGGTGTTAGTTGAGAACACAGACGAATTGCCGGATGTTCGCGATCTCATCGCACGCGCGATCAACGACGATCCGCCAGTCAAACTCAGCGATGGCGACACGATTCGCGCCGGCTACTCGGCAGAGCTCGACGAGCTGCGCTCGACCAGCCGCAACGCCAAGCAGATCATCGCCACTCTCGAAGCTACCGAACGCAGTCGCAGCGGCATTAACAACCTGCGCATTCGCTTCAACGGCGTGTTTGGATA
>JADMIO011678466.1_pt1 | contig 64850 bp, 52 predicted proteins | sample 8958161 | NCBI WGS metagenome assembly JADMIO01 (sample SAMN16585339, study PRJNA669376) | soil metagenome | isolation source: Crop rotation soil | place: USA: Cullars Rotation, Alabama | collected 2011 | reverse complement strand
GTTGCTCCAGTAGGCCGCCACGTAGGTCGTGTTGGCTGAGATTGCAACGGGGCTAAAGAAGTTCATTTGCTGCCACCCCACAGAGGTCTCGGCCGAGGATGTGGCCTGGGCGAGCAACGTCCCGCTGGAGTTGTACAGCAAGCCGATGTGGGTGCCATTATTGCCGGAGCCCTTGAAAAAACGAAGCCCTGTGACGTTGCCGCTCACGTCGGAACGGAATTTGACGCCTACCGTGATCGGAGATGACATGAAGAGGGGATTCTGCGGCACTTCGGAGCCGCTCCAGATTGATCGCGATCCACCTCCTGACGCTTGAACATTGGTTGGATCCGTTATCTGATTGTCGGTCGTATTCGACTCGCCACTGGTCGATACGGCGGCCACAAAGGAAACGCCCAGTGGCGCGGTGGGGGAGACGTTTACCGTCGCAGTAATCGGCGGATAGCTCGAACCGGCACCTAGGACGTCACTCCGGTAGCACGCGATGGGTTGGTTACACGTCCAACCGTTGCCTGAGATCGACACGCCGGTCAATCCTTCCGGTAAGACGATGGTAACCGTCACCATTCCGGTAGTTGGCCCGCCACCGTGGTTGGTGGCAGTGATGGTATAAGTAGCACCATCCTGCCCCTGCATGAAGTTGCCATTGTGGCTCACAGTAACGGTAAGGTCCGGCGATGGATTTGAAGTGTCGGGGGAAAATACCAGGTCTGCCCAATAGTTGTTGCCGAAGGCGCTGGCGCTCGGGAATTGAGGTGTCGCGCCATAGGCATACACGGAATTGGGGCCGTCTGCGCCGGATTCGAGCGCGTGCAGGGGTGCGTTGTCAAAGCCGCTGCTGGTGAAACTGCCGGCGTTATACGCAAACCCGGATCCACTCCAGTACGCCACCACGTATGTCGTGTTGGCCGTAATCGGGGCAGGAGTTGACAGGTTCACCTGCTGCCAACCTGAGGCTGTTTCGCCCGTGAACGTGGCCTGGGCCAGCACGGTCCCACTCGAGCTATACAGCAGACCAATATGGCTTCCATTGTTCCCGGCTCCCTTGTAGAACCGTAGGGCGGTAACGGTGCCGCTCACGTCGGAACGGAATTTGACGCCCAGCGTAATGGGTGAGGAATTGAAAAGAGGATTCTGCGGCACTGGCGCGCCGCTCCAGATCGACAAAGCGCTTGAGCCGCCTCCGGACGTCTGAATGGTGGTCGGATCGTTCGCTTGATCGTTGGTCGCATTCGACTCGCCACCCCCGGATATGGTGACCATATTGGTGACGCTGGAGGCTGCGGTCGCGGATACGTTCACCGCAAGGGTAAGCGCAGGATAACTGGAGCCGGCGGCCAGGGCATCGCTGCGCGTGCAGGAGCCGGCGGGCTGCGTACATGTCCAGCCGCTGCCCGAGATCGAAACGCCGGTCAATCCACTGGGTAAGGTCACGGTGACCGTCACCGTGCCACTGGTCGGTGCAGAACCGCCGTTGCTCGCAGTAACGGAATAAGTGGCGCCATTCTGACCCTGTGTGAAGCTGCCGGTATGACTCATGGCTATGACTAGGTCAGGCACTGGATTGGAAGCGTCGGGAGAAAACACAACATCGGCCCAATAGTTGTTGCCCAAGGCACTGGTGGTGGGAAATTGGGGGGTCAACCCATATGCGTACACGGAATTGGGCCCATCCACGCCGGATTCGAGGGCGTGCAGAGGTGCATTGTCAAAGCCACTGTTAGTGAAGCTGCCGCCGGTGTAGGCGAACCCGGACCCACTCCAATAAGCCACTACATAGGTTGTATTAGCTGCGATTGACACTGGGTTCAAGAGGGTCAACTGCTGCCAACCCGCAATTGTTTCGACTACGAAATTCCCCTGTGCCAGCAAGGTCCCGCTGGAGTTATACAGCAAGCCGGTGTGAGTGCCGTTATTGCCGGAGCCCTTGTAAAACCGAATCCCGGTAATTGTGCCGCTCACGTCGGAGCGGAACTTGACACCCAGCGTGACCGGAGAGGAGTTGAACAGGGGATTCTGCGGCACGGCAGCGTTGCTCCAGATCGATAACGAGGTGAGTCCACCAACGGAAGGCTGAATAGTGGTCTGATCGGGGGCCTGATCGTTGATCGTGTTCGACTCACCACCGCCGGACACGCTCGCGATAGGAGTAAGGCTGGCGGGGGCGGTCGGGGAAATGTTCACCGTGAGTGTAATCGGGGGGTATGCGGAGCCGGCCGCGAGGATATCACTTCGGGTACAGGGGCCGGCGGGCTGGGTACAAGTCCAGCCGCTGCCCGAGATCGAAATAGCGGTCAATCCAACTGGTATCGTGAGCGCGACTGTCACTACTCCACTGGTCTGGACAGAGCTGACATCGGTCACAGCGATCCCATAGGTGGCGCCGCTCTGCCCCTGGGTGAAACTGCCGAAGTGACTCATGGTGATGGTCAAGTCCGAAACTGGACTCGAAGCGTTCGGTGAAAACACGACATCTGCCCAATAGTTGTTGCCCGATGCGCTGGCGGTCGGGAACTGAGGTGTGTCTCCATAGACATATACGGAATTGGGTCCGTCCACTCCGGACTGCAGGGCATGCAGAGGTGGATTATCAAAGCCGTGACTGGTGAAATAGCCCCCGTCATACGCAAAGCCGGAGGCACTCCAATACGCCACCACATAGGTCGTATTGGCCGAGATAGCTACTGGTGGAGAGAGGCTCACAGACTGCCAGCCCTCCGGCGTAAACGCTGTAAAAGAAGCCTGCGCCAGAAGTGTTCCGCTGGAAGTGTACAGTAGCCCAATACGGGGTCCATTGTTGCCTAACCCCTTGTAATATCGCAGTGCCGTCACTGTGCCGGCCACATCCGAGCGGAATTTGACTCCCAATGTCACTGCTGAAGACGGAAACAAAGGATTCTGCGGGGCAGGTGTTGCCCCCGGCCAAATCGACGTGGTCACGACCGGACAGATCAGGGTGTCAGTAGCTGTATTGGATTGCGACGGGATGACGTTGTCGGCGCTGATGATCGCCGAACTGGAGTATGTGCCGCAGCTCGAAGGTGTCGAGTTGCTATCGACTTCTATGTTGATCGCCGCCCCGGCCGCCAAAGCTCCGAAGTTGCAACTCAGGACCTGGCTGCTGGTTCCCGTAATGACGCAGGTTCCCGGGCCGTTGTACGCAGGGTTGATGCGCCAGGAGACTCCAATCCCGGACGGCAATGGGTCCGTCAACGTGACGTTTGTAGCCGTAAAGCTATTCAGCGGGACGGCATTGGTCACCAACAGCGTAAATGAGAGAAGACTGCCTGGCGCAACTGGAAACCCAGGGAGCGCCCTGTTCACGACGAACAATATCGGTCCCGAGATGACCGGTGTCGGATCCGTGGCGCTAGCGTCCGCCGAACTCCCACCCGAGACGGTCACGGCGTTCACCTGTGGTGAGGTCGCATTCGCCGCCACATTGACTCTGATGGCAATCGGGGGATAGCTCGAGCCGCCGGTTAAGGAATCGTTTCGACTGCAGGTATTGCCCCCTGCGGGACATGTCCATCCTGCTCCCGCCATGGAGACCAAACTCAATCCCGTGGGAAGTGTTTCGGTCACCGTCACGGTTCCAGTGGTCGAAGCATTAAGCACGTTGGATACAGTTACGAGGTAAGTGGCGTTGGCCTCGCCTTCGAAGAAGCCATCGAGGTGGGACAAGCTAACGGACAGTTTGGGCTGACCGATGGTAAGCGTTTCGGAAAAACTTCCCGCGACGGCGGCCCCGCCGGAAACGCTCACCTGATTGATGAGCCAACTTGGCGCACTCGCCGTCACGGTAAATGTCAACGTAAGATCGGGATAGCGCGAGCCAGCGCCGAGGGCATCGGAACGCGTGCAAGTGAGAGTTGCGAGATTGCAATTCCAGCCGGTTCCTGAAATTGCGGTTGCGGATAGACCGGCAGGAAGCGTATCGATGAGGGTAACCGCGCCTGAGGTGCTTCCGGCCCCGCTATTACTGACCGTTATCGTCAAGGTCGCCCCGGTTTGGCCGCTGGGAAAATATGCAGCGTGAGTGGTCGTGATATTCAAAACGGGGGCGAAGACTCCTAGCAACACTGAAACGTTGTTGCCACCGTAGTTTGATACGGCGAAATCCAGGCGTCCATCACCATTAAACTCACCGGGAACTAAGCCCACTGGGCCATTGCCGACCGGGTAAGACATGACAGATCCCAACGTGCCGTCGCCATTCCCTGGCAAGAAACTGATGACGTTCGCCGAAGAAGTGGCGACGATCGCGTCGAGTTTGCCGTCTCCGTTTCCATCCGCCAACACCACGGACAGGCCGCCATCTCCCGTAACGTAGTGGATGTTGTAATGAACTGCCGGCTGGAACGTACCGTCGCCGTTACCGAGTAGGATTCTTACGCCAGTGTCATCGGAGACTGCGACGTCAGGCTTTCCGTCCGCGTTGACATCGCCGATCGCCATCCCATTGCCACTCGAGAGAAAGGAATGGTTCTCGAGCGCGGATTGGAAAGTTCCATCGCCATTTCCCAGTAGAACGCCGACGTCAAAGTTATTCGCGTAGTCGATATCCGGCCGGCCGTCGAGATTGAAGTCTCCAATTGCAACGCTATTAGCGGCGAATGCCGGGATGGCGGCCGCCGGCGCCAGGAAGGTCCCGTCCCCCCTTCCCAATAGCAGTGTGAGGGTCCCATCGGATTGATTTGCGACGACCAGGTCGACGTTTCCGTCCGCATTGAGATCACCCGCGGCTACGGAGACTGGCGTGTAGCCAGTGGGATAGTTGGTCGCCGGCAAGAAAGTTCCGTTTGCGCCAGCCAATAGCACTGACACGTTTTGGCTGTCCCGATTGGCCACGATGATATCGCTCCGCCCATCATTGTTCAGGTCTGCGACGACCAGACCAAGGGGTACCGATCCCACGGGGTAGTCTACTTTGGGAGCGAAAGTTCCGTTTCCCGTAGCGAGCAGAACGCTGATCGAATCTGCGTTGGCGTTCGCGGTGACCAGATCCGTATTGTTATCCTGATTGAAATCGCCGGCAGCAATCGCACGCGGGCCAGCCCCCGTTGCCGCGGTATAACCGGGATTGAAGCCTGTTGCCGATGTGGCATTCACCACTTGAGTCAGCGGGGCGGACGTGCTGAAGGCGTGCGTCGCATCACCGGCGTACGTTGCCGAGAGGGAGTGCGTACCCGGAAGGAGCAAACGGGCGTTGAGGACGGCCTGCCCGCTATTTACCGCGGCTGAGCCAATGGGCGTCGAGTCAGAAAAGAAGGACACGGTCCCCGTAGAACCCGGCGTCACTGCCGCGGTAATCGTCACCGGCTGGCTCAAAATCGAGGGGTTCGGCGTGGCCGAGAGAGCGGTTGTCGTGGGAGAGACAATAGCGGTCGGATCGGTTGCAGAGGTGAGCGTCCCCCCGAATGAAACAGATGCCTGATTGGAAAGCACAGTCGGCGACAGGCCGCTTGATACAGCGACCGTAACTTTGATCGGTGGATAAGACTGGCCGTTGTGCAGAGTGTCCGGCCGAGTGCAGGCGGCGGGGTTCACTGTGCACGTCCACCCCGAACCACTGATGGCGGTCGCCGTTAGTCCGGCAGGCAAGGTATCAGTGACAGTCACCGTTCCATTGGTATCTGAAAACAACGGGTTGTGAATCGTAATCTGATAAGTCCCGGCTTGGCCCACGGAAAAGTTCACGGCGTGATTGAGAACAATATTTAGCCCCGGAAACTGCTGCCCCAAAAAGACGTCAGCCGAGTGATTTCCGGCAACCATAAGGTCCGGTCTGCCATCGACGTTGAAATCACCCGGTAAAAGTAAACTCGGCACCTCATTGGCCATGAACTGCGCCCCGCCGCCGGACCCGTGATATTGAAACGACCCATCGCCGTTTCCAAAGGCGATTGCGAAATTGTTTTGGTAGCTGTTGTACGCGACATCGAGCCTGCCATCGCCATCGAAGTCTCCGGCTACGGCGTTGTTCCATGAAATGACACTTAGATCTGTTTGAATCGGCGTCTGCAGAGTTCCATCGCCATTGCCTAATTCAATTGCGATCCTTGTGATGGAGAGAACAGCGAGGTCGGGCTTCCTGTCTCCGTTGAAGTCTCCAAGAATAACCGCCGTATCGTTGCCGTTTCCACTCATTGGGCCGGGGATGGGCGCCTGAAATGTACCGTCACCGTTGCCTAAGAAGATGCTCGGGACCCCGGAGTTGACGCTGACAAGGTCGGGTTTACCATCGAGATTGAGGTCGGCAACAAGCAGTTCCCCCTGGTAACTGCCGGAAGTAATGCTAACGGGCAAATCGAATGTCCCGTTGCCTCTGCCGAGCAACACGACGATCCCGACATTCGTTACGGCTGCGAGGTCTAGTCTTCCATCGGAATTAACGTCGGCGGAACGCACGGAATAGAAGAAAAGAGAAGGACTGAACAGAGTCGGTTGCTGGAACGTCCCGTCGCCTTTTCCGAGTAGGATCGTCAGGCCGGTGGTAGTCGTTACGACGATGTCAGCGAGCCCGTCTCCGTTGAAATCGCCAATCGCTCCGCTGTTGGGGAAGCCGGCGACGCTGGTGCTAATGGGTGCACGGAAGGTACCATCACCGTTTCCAAGCTGCACACCTAAGGGCGAACTGCTAGCATCCAAAAATACACGATCCGGCTTGCCGTCTCCATTGAAGTCGCCAGCGTCCATCCAATACGGCGTGTTCTGAAAAGTGCTGCCCAAAATAAATCCATTTGCCGGGATGGGTGCGACGGTTTGCATTTGCGCGGGCGAAACGCTCGAGCCATAGACGGTGTCTCCGGCATATTCCGCCCGAATGAGGTGAATGCCGGAGGGAAGGGCCGTGGTCGTCAGTATTGCCTGGCCACCCGATACCACTGCGGACCCGAGAAATGCCGTCCCATCGTAGAACGTCACGATGCCGGTGGCCCCCGCGGTGACACTCACGCTGAGAGTCACCGCCGTGCCCTGCGCCACCGGGTTGGGGGACACGGCAAGCGTTGTGGAACTTGGTGTGAGACCTAGGGAAATCGCTGGCAATAGACTCGCAATGCCGAAAATACGGGCCAAGGCAAGGGAAGTGCCCGAGAAACCCGGGAAGTTCCAAGAAGGTCGGCGCGGCATGGTATCGAATACAGGCTTTGTTTAGATCTCAATTCTTTCGACATATATTATAGGGCTCAACTTGAAAGAAATACATAGATCTGGGACTATAACCGGTCCATTGCATGCTAACCGGGGCTGACCGCGGGTCGTCATAGGGGACTTCAGAGATCCGGTTTGGGACGGAACGACGCTGCTTTAGCCTTGGGGCTAAGTTAGACCGGCAGCTCTGATAACGAGTACCTGATACCGTCACTACAAGTGGCGGGTGGAAAGCCGTTCCCCCATGCTTGTCTAGACAGCATGTGGCCGGCCGATAACTGCGCCCTGATCATTCAGCGGTGATGCTGCGTTCGGCAGGCTTCGTCGACTGTTATATTGGACGGCAAGTGCCTGCCCGCTGGAAACACGTTAGCCGTTCCGCGTTTTTTGGGCTGGGAGGGCTCCGCGCGGCCCGCTGGCTGAACCGGGGCGGTCTACGCATCCTGATGTATCACCGGTTTGGCGATGCCGGCGCTCTGGAATGGCAGTGCCGACATTTACGGGAGTGCTACCGGCCGATCTCGCTCACCGAAGCGGCGCCACTTCTTCAGAGCGGGCGCCCGCTGCCGGCCAATTCGGTCGCAGTAACCGTGGACGACGGATATCGGGACGCCTGGAGCGTCGCCTACCCCGTGTTTACGGCGTTTCAAATTCCGGCGACCGTCTACCTGGTGACGGATTTCCTCGACCGCCGGGTCTGGCTGTGGGTCGACCAGGTGCGTTATGCCGTCCTCCATACGCGCCGGCAGAATCTTCGTTTGGAGTTGCCGGGGAACGCCGGTTTGGAGTTCTCCCTTGCGAGTGAAGACCAACGCGGCCACGCCGCGACCCGGATCTGCGAGTCGTTGAAATTGCTGCGTAATGAAAACCGCCTCGCCACACTGGCCCGCATCCCGGAATTACTGGACGTCACGCTGCCTGGCGATCCGCCGAGCGGCTGCGAGCCGCTCGAGTGGAGCAACGTTCGCGAAATGGCGCGAGGCGGCGTGGAGTTTGGGGCGCATACGCGCAGGCATCCGATCCTTTCGCGTGTGCAGTCCGCCGCGGAACTCGCGGACGAAATCGCGGGATCGAAGCAGCGGATCGAGGAAGAACTGGGCGAACCGGTGCGCCACTTCTGCTATCCCAACGGCACCGAGCCAGACATTAGCAAAGAGGCGGTGGACGCTGTGCGGGCCGCAGGGTTCGAGACCGCAACAACGACTCAGCCGGGGCTGAATTATCCAGGCGAGGACCTTTTCCGTTTGCGCCGCGTGCCGGTCGATCCGACGCAAGATCCGGCGTATTTTCAGCAATGCGTGGCGGCATTCCGTATCTGAGCGGGCCTCATGTAAGGTACGGATAGGCGGGGTCGTACAGATAGGCGAAATCGCTTTCAAGCGGGGTAACGTCGAGGGGCGTTTGCCCGAGCAGCGCCTTCTTCGGATCTAGCAGGAATACTGGTTCGCTGTGATGCCAGCCGAGCCCGCTCCGGCGCAGACCTTCCTGTGCGAGCGGCGTGGAGGCCTCGGCCACCAGTTCGTAGCCATTCGGATCGCTCGATCCGGCCCGCATCGCCAACGCGCAGAGGGCGTCCCAATCGGCCTGATCGGTGGAGGGAATTCTCAAGTCGGCTATTCGGACCACGCCGGCAACTCGCGAGAGCACAAACCACCCGCGCAGGGTTCCCGACTGACTCACCAAAAATGCGGAGTACTCGGCGGCGGGGCAACCAAGCCAGTAGTTCATCAACTCCACGGTCCGCTCCGTTGCGGCCCAGGGCATCGGGGCCTGAAGCAAGGCCGCGTGCTTGGGTTCGAACGCTGCAATGCGAGTGCAACTCCAGTCGGAAGGGACCCCGGGCCGCGGTTGCAGGCTGCGGACCAGGTTGCGGCCGAGCCGAAGGGGAGCCTTCCAGCCGCGTGGGAACGGGTCCGTACGCGATTGCCGCCAAGGGCGAATGGACCTCGCGAAAAAGGCAAGTTCGCCGCCGCGTTGATAGCCCAGCTTCGGGAGAATTTCGACTGTCTGTTCGGAACCACCGATGGCGAGCAGCACCTGGAAGGAGGCCGCTAGTTTGCGCAACAAAAGAACGCCGGCTCCTGGAGAGCTACGCCCGGCCGCCCAGTCGATCAGGTAAGCGGCTTTGACTTGCTGGTCCGCGACCCGGTAGGTTACCGGGCAGACGCATGCATGCGCCGTAATCTTTCCGGATTCCATCCAGGCGAAGCTGCGGGATCCCTCCCAATCTGGGCGCGGGTCGTCGTTCTTCCAGTTGAGCAGGCGCGGATCGATGAACGGAGCCGTCCGGGGGAGTTGGAACGCGACGGTCAGGAAGTCGATCAATGCATCGCGGTGAGCGGCGGAGAGGACCTCGAGCGGCAAGTTCTATCATGCCGACCGGGGACCGCCTGCGCAACTCTCCGCGGGTTTGGTTCACATCATTTTTGGAAATTTTTGGACCTTAGATTCAAAGGCATTGCTCGAAACCTGGCCCGATGGCCACCGTCGCTGGTGTACACGGGGACTAGAGAGTGTTCATGAAATTCTACCGATTAGGACTGGGGTGTGTTTTGGCCGCTGCCGCGATGGGGCAAACAAAGATTGACCTGCGAACGCAGACGAAGAGCGTCGATTTTTCGGGAGCCAATTCTACTAAGCCCTCAAAGACCGGAACGGCGTTGCCGGCGAACTGCGATGTTGGCGAGACGTTTCTCAAGACGGATGCGGTGCCCGGACAGAACTTGTACGCGTGCACGGCGACCAACGTATGGACGGTGCAGGGCGGCGGAGGCGGAACTGGGGGTGCCGTTAGCAGCGTGTTCGGGCGGACTGGATTCGTAACCGCGCAACCCGGAGACTACACTGCGTCCCAAGTGACCAATGCTGTCGATAAAACGGCGGCGACTGCCTATGGTGCGGGTGCCCGCCAGACCTTCGCACCGAGCGCGAGTGCCGCGGGTATGCGGGTGACGCCGGGATCCTTGCCCAGTTCGCCTCAGGTGGGAGACATGGCGGTCGATTCGGCGGATGCCAACCGCGCGAAGGTGTTCGACGGAACGTCGTGGGTTCGGATGACTACAATCCCGAACTATGCGAGCGTTTTCACCTCTGCAACCACCGTTACGGTGCCGGGTAGCACCCATCAACTAGGGACAGCGAACCTGGTAGTCGAGTGCCTCGACAATGCAACACCGGCCAATTTGGTGGAGCCCGATTCGATTCGGATCAATCCCAGCACGTACGATGTGACGGTGACGTTCGCCGCGCCGCAGAGCGGCCGGTTGGTGATCAATGCCGCGGGAGGTAGTGGGGCGTCGAATGCGATCGCAGCCGGAGCCGGCATCGTCGCGACTCCGTCCGGGGGGCAGACGCAGGTTTCGGTGGATAGCGCAACGGTCCCGACCTACTTGACTGCTTCGGCGACCCTCGATTTCCCCAGCATCGCGTCGGTGGGATGTAGCGAGTTGACTTTGGGCCTTGCAGGGGCGGTCGCCGGGGACTCCGTTGCGCCTGGGTGGCCTGGCGGTCTGGAGGCAGGTCTCATTGGAACGATGAGGGTGAGCGCGGTGAATACCGTGGCGGTGAGGTTGTGTAACTTCTCGGGAGCGGCTTTAAACCCGGCGAGCGCATCTTTCCGCGCGATGATTGTGCGGAATTTCTAAGGTTATCTGGCGGTCGGGAAGCCGCCCAGAAGGGCGGCTTCGGCCCGGAAGGTCCGCCCCACAATTCCTAGAAAGCAGCGTGCTCGGGGACTGGCGGGCAGACTGGGACTGTGTGCACTAAGTCGGTCACGGGAAGGCCGCAGGATTCGATTACGCGGGCGAATTCCGGGGACGGCTTTTGCGCGATCACCAGATGATCCGCCCACGCAAGGAGTTGGTCCAGGTTTCGATCGAACAGGTTGCCGATGTGCGGGATCGCGGTGAGCAGGTATCTCTGATTGCTGCCGTAGATGCGGTCGGGGAGAATCTTCGGGTCGAACACACGCACGCTCCGGCCTTTGCCGATCATTTGTTCGAGCAGGGCAACGACCGGGCTCTCTCGCAGGTCGTCCGTGTTTTCTTTGAAGGCCAGACCGAACACGCCGAGACGCCGGGCCGGCAACTCCAGCAAGACCTGCAGGGCACGATCGAGATGTTGCTGATTGCTCGGCAGCACCGATTCGAGCAGGGGGAGTTTCAGATCGAGCCGCGAAGCTCGATAAACGAGCGCTCGCAAATCCTTCGGAAGGCAGGAACCGCCGAAGGCAAATCCAGGGCGCAAGTAGGCGGACGAGACGTTCAGGATGTGGTCGCGGCACAACGTGTCCATGACTTCCACCCCGTCAATGCCCAACCCGGCGGCCATGGTTCCCACCTCATTCGCAAACGCAATCTTCAAAGCGTGAAAGGCGTTACAGGCGTACTTGATTAACTCGGCCGTACGCAGGGCAACCAGGCACGGCTCCACGGGAAGCGCGGAGTAAAGGCCCGCCACCTGCCGCAACGCACACTCGTCGGAGCCCCCGACTACCAGCAAGGACGGCTCGAGAAAATCCTTCACCGCCGTACCTTCCCGCAGAAACTCCGGATTCGAGACCACCGAAACGCCACGGAAACCCGAGAGCGGCGCCATAACTTCCTGCTCGCAGGTTCCCGGGTAAACCGTGCTGCGGATCGCGATGGTCAAAGGCCGCGGCCGTTCCTTGAGGGAAGCAGCGATCTCATCCACCACCCGCCGCAGTTGATCGAGACTCAAGTTTCCGTTTCGCGCGGACGGTGTGCCGACGCAGACGAGGATGATCTCGGCGTCCGCGATCCCCTCGGCCAGACATGTTGATGCGGTGAGCGTGCCGGCCCTGACCGCTGTCTCGACTAACTCGTCCAGGCCCGGTTCGAAGAATGGCGCCTTGCCCGTGCGAACACTTTCCACCTTGAATTCGTCGCGGTCGATCCCGACCACGCGGTGTCCCAGGTGAGCGAGCGATGCGGCAGTTACACAGCCCACATAGCCCAGTCCCAGCACGGCAACACGGGTTGGGTTTCCGGACGGGAGGGAGGCTTCCACTCCCAACATTATCCCATGCATATTTCAGAAGAATATGCTGGAATAAGTTTGTGAGGCTCCGGAAATTGGCGGTTATCTTTTGTGGTATTTTCCTAGCTGCCTTAAGTTATAGGGTGGTCTCACGAAAGTACTACGTCTGGCTCCCTGGTTACAGTAACTGGCTTATGCACCAGGAGAAACAGGCTACTGGTCCGGTGCATTTGTTCTTCGTCTATGCCGACCATTTCGAACCGGGCGAGCATTTTGATTGGGTGCAAAGATGGCAGAGCGAGTACCCTAAGCTAGCTGCGCACCATAGAGATAGCGACGGCCGGCCGGTCCAACATACGTGGTTTTATCCCGCCGAACAGCCGATCGACCGGAACATGCAGGCGCTGCAGAATTTGGTGGCAGGCGGATGGGGCGAAACAGAGTTGCACCTGCACCATTTCCACGATACGCAGGACTCGACGCAACGACGGTTCGAGGAGGGCGTGTCCTATTTTCAGAAATTCGGTTTCTTAAAAGGCACGGACGGCAAAACGCATTTTGGATTTATCCATGGAAATTGGGGGTTGGATAATAGTCTCGGTCCCGCCATGTGCGGCGCCAGCCAGGAAATCCGGATGCTCAAAAATCTGGGCTGCTTCGCCGACTTCACATTTCCGAGCCTTTGGTGGGCATCGCAACCTTCGTGGGTAGATAACATTTACGAAGTCACCGATGACGACCAACCCAAGTCCTACGACCATGGCGTACCGTTGTATGCCGGGTGGCGCCCCCAAGGTGACTTAGTGATGCTGCAAGGCCCGCTCGTTCTGATTCCGACGTTGAATCCAGCGAAACTATTTTTCCTCGTCGAGGACGGCGACATTCATTCGGCAGTGCCGTTGACGCCGCGACGGGTGGACGCGTGGGTGCATGCCAACATCCATGTGGCGGGACGGCCGGACTGGGTATTTCTGAAAGTACACGGTCACGCCGCGAGCACGCCGGAGGACATCGACGAGACGCTGGGACCGCATTTCGACAACGCGCTTCATTACCTCGAGACGCATTACAACGATGGTGTCCACTACGTGCTGCACTATGTGACGGCGCGGGAGGCTTACAACCTGATTCGGGCGGCAGCCGACCGGAAGACCGGGGATCCGCGGCAGTTCTACAACTACGTGATCCCGCCATACGCGGCTGATGGCCGCGCCGGCGTACCTGCTGTTGTAGACCAGGCGAAGGCGAATTGATCTGATGCGCGTTGTGCTGCTGGGCCCATATCCACCGCCGCATGGAGGCGTGCAGACCAACCTCGCGGCCATCCGCGGCGCCCTCTTGGAGCGCGGCATGGGCTGCCAGGTGATCAACCTCACGCGCTTCCGGCAAGAGGACAAAGATGGCATCTACTACCCGCAGACCACTTGGGGCGTGCTCTCGCTGCTGTTGCGGCTGGAATACGATGTGATCCACCTGCATGTTGGCGGCGACCTGCGGCTGCGGCATGCCGGGTTGTTGTGGCTGTGCTCTTTGATCCCCGGCAAGCGCGTTGTCTTCACGTTTCACTCCGGCGGGTATCCTTCGTCGCCGGCCGGGCAACGCGCGGCTGCGCGAAGCTTTCGCGGATTCGCTCTCCGGAGCGTAGATTGCGTGATCGCGGTGAACCAGGAACTGGTGGACCTGTTTCGAAGGTTTGGCGTGGCGCCGGACAGGATCCGGTTGATTGCGCCGCACGCCTGCGTGGATGAGGCAAGTATCGCGAAGCAGTTGCCGTCCACAATCGCCGATTTCTTCGCGGCGCACCACCCGGCGATCGTGACCGTGTCCGGGCTGGAGCCGGAGTACGACCTGCCGCTGCAGATCGAAGCGGTCGGTCACCTACGGCGCCTGTATCCTAGTTTGGGCCTGGCGATCGTGGGAGGCGGAAGTATCGAGAAGGAGATTCGCGAACGAATCGACAACAGTCCTGACAGGGGCCACCTTCTGATGTGCGGCGATGTCGATCACCAGATCGCGCTAGCCGCGGTTCGCAGGGCGAGCCTGTTCTGGAGAACGACCTGGTACGACGGGGATGCGATTTCGGTTCGCGAAGCGCTGCAGCTGGGAGTGCCGGCCATCGCGACTGATAACGGGATGAGGCCGGCCGGAGTGAACCTGATTGCGAAGGGCGATCTCGAGGGGCTTTGCCGAGTGTCGAAAGATTTGCTTGCGAACTGTCCCGCGCAGGCGAGCACCGCCTGCGCCACCAGCGGAGACGAAAACCTGAAAGCGATTCTTAAGCTCTATTCCGAGCTGACCAGGGAGCCGGGAGTGCCGAAGCGCGCCAAGCCGGCGCGCGATAGCCAACCGGTGCGATGATCTCCGTTGATGCCGCCGCTGGCTCGGACGCGAACAACGGATCGGTGGTCCGAACCAAAGCCACAGTCAGGCCGGAGAGCACAGGCAAGAGCGCGCTGTAAGCTGCGTGCACGAACAGGCCGGTGCCGAAAAACGCGATGAGCGAGTAATTCAGAGCCAGCGCTTGAGTGCCCAGGTCCTTGAGTTGAGGATTGTCCCTGGTCCGGCGATACAACGCGTACGACTTTCTCCAGGAGAGCACCAGCACCGCGGAATAGAAGAGGAACGCCGGAATACCGCACTCGCTGGAGACCTGGGTGAAGGTATTGTGCGTGCCGAGCCATGCGCCGCGCCGCCGTCCCTCCGCCTTGGCCATTTCATTTTCGGCTACCGGAAACACACCCGGGCCAACGCCAAACAGCGGGTGCCGCGCGGTGAGAATCAGACTGCGGACCAGCATCTGCATCCGGTTGCTGGTGGAACCGACAGCGCTATCAAGTAAAGACGCGTCGGCGGGAGCATCGTCGGCGTCCGGCGCCTCTAACGAATTATCGGCAGGTTCCGCACTGAAGAACGTGTGATAGCGCGCGCGGAGTTGCCCCGGCAACACCGCGGCTGTCAGGAGCAGGATGGCCGAGACACCCACCACCAGCTTCATCTTGCCGATGATGGAGGCGCGCAGGAAGATGAATCCCATCACTACCAGAGCCGAAATGAGTGCGCCGCGCGAACCAGTCTGCGCCAGAACGTAAGTCATTAGCCCAAGGGCGCCGGCGCCGATGATTTTGCCTGCCGGTGTCTTGGACGTAGAGAAGAGCGCCCACCAGAATGGCAGTCCCAACAATAAGGCCTGTGCCATTTCGTTCGGGTTTGCGAATCGGCCGCGCTCCAGGAACAGCCTTCCGTGCTGATAGGTTCCCAGAGTGACGCAAATGATGGTCAACACTAGGACCGCGAAGGCGACGGTCTTCACGGTGCGCATATACTGTCCCCAGTCCGAGACGAGTGCGGCCGTGGCGAGGAAGACAACCAATCCGATCAGCCACTGATCCATCAGCGTCCGGAAGCTTCCACCTTTCCACATACTGAAAGCAGTGGCAGCGAGGAAACAGAACGTGAAGCCCACGATGCATTTTCCAATCGTGTCGCGGAGCGCGATCAGGAACGTGCCGGTGATCAGCAGAAACATTCCCATCAACCGGTAGCTGAACCCCGGTAAGTGAAGATAGGAGAATTGCACGTCAAAGACGCGGCTGAAGATCATGAAAAGGAACGCGATCAAGATGCCGAAACTGAAGCGCTGCAGGGTCGTGGTGTGAGTTTGCGCCGCGGGAGCAGGCATTACCGCAGCGGGCGCCGGCAGTATCGCTGTGCGTGGGGAGAAGTTTGGCAAAGTCCTTGGATAGCGTGGCTCGAGCCGCGCCGTGTCCTTTTCGCATTCCGATTATGCGGAGTGAGTCGTTTCGCTGTCAACTAACCAAGGTTAATCCTACTTAGTGCAATCAATAACTTAGACGGCGTTCTAGTACCGTAAGTAAACCCCCGGTACGTTTGAAGTACGAGATGGCAGTTTATCCTCTAACCGAGGGAATCATCCGGCGGTAATCGCTAACTAATGTTAGATGGACAGGTCTACGGCCGGGCCTTAGTGTAAAAATATGTCTCACTTCGCCGCGCTGCGGAGAGTGCTGTGTCTATCCATGGGCGCGTTGTGGGCCTCCCTGGGGTCTGCGGCGATTTCTAACGTTCAGGTATTGGGCTCAACCTCCACGCAGGCAATCCTGGCCTATACTGCGCCGGACGAAAAACCCTGCACGATCGAGGTCAGCGAATCCGCGAATTATTACCCGGTTGTGCCGGACGTCGATTCGCAACTATTCCCCGGTGCGCAACTGGATCAGCGGCCGGGCAGTATCGCTATAGGACAACAGCGATTAGTGGTGATCGGGAAACGCGCCGCGGAGATTGCGAGCAACGGCCGGCGTTACTCGCGAGCCTTGCAAGCGAACACCACACATTACTACCGGATCACGTGCAATTACGATCAGGCCACCGGGACATTCCCGTCGGCGAATATTCCGATCGGCAAGGCGTACGGAGAAATTCTGCCGGCGGACCGCGATCATCCCGGCCAATATGCGTGGCCGGAGATGGTGTGGACGGATGGCAATCCGCGCATCGTCGATCCCTCGACTGGTCTGCTGTTCAAGCCTCTGACGAGGCCCAATCTGGTCGGTCAACGCGTCACGAATCAGCCGTTTCAAGCGGCGGTCGATTTGGGCGGACAGGGTGAGTGGTCTACTCCCGGCGGTGCTCTGAGCAAATCCGGAAGCGTCTATGCAGGCACTAATCAGAGTTGGCTGTATCTGCGAACCGCGGGTGTTACCGCGCAAGGCGGCACTAGCTGGACCGAGTTCGGTTATTCGTTCAACTACTTCCAGGTGATCTGGAAGGCGGCGGGCGGTCCGATTGATGTGTGCCTGACGGTGAACGGAGTGACGTGCGCCTCAGCCATCCGGCAAGTGACGCTGCCCGCCTCGGCTGGGAACGTGACGGTGGGAACGCAGGACGCTAATCTCGCATACTGGAGCGACGCGACGCACATTCTGAACCGTACGGACCTGGTCCGGCGTACCGGATACGTGAATGTGGATGAGAACGCCGTAGTCACCTACGGTAGCGGAGACACCTTCAACCTGGGCTGGACTGCGGGAAGCCTCATTACGATTGGCAAAGCGGAATGCCGGATCGTGGGGGTGGGGAATAACCGGCTGCTGACGATTGATACGGCGTCCTGTTCGTCATCGTTAAATTTGCCGCTCAGTGGCGCGACTTATACCGCGGACAATTTCGGTGTCCTGGTGCGCAAGTCGGCGCCCGGCACCGGACGGGTTTCCATTCAGTCCGCGGTTTATCAGTACGGAACGGTGGAAGAGCCGGGATGGGCCTCCGGGGCACATACGCTTTATTGCGCTGATCGCCTGGTGGCGGATACGAGCGACCCGCCGCAGTACGGATATCACTGCAGCTTGTACGGCCTCACTTATTGGATCAATCCAACGACGGCGGAGGCGCGATTCCTGGGTGTGCCGTATTACTTGAGCACTACGGTGAGCGGCGATCGCGTGCAGGGCTGCTGGGTGGACGCGGCTGCGTTCGACCCCAACAATCCGAACCGCTTTTATTGCCTCTCCAAGTCCTCCGGCGGGCAGTCGGTAATCCTGCGTGGAGAATACTCGGGCGATCACACGGACTTAGGCGCGGTGGATTTAGCCTCGGCGCAGATCAAGGCCAACTGGACTAACCTGACTCCCGCCTCGCAGGGGCGCGACCTGACGTCCCTGGTCGCGCGGTTCGACCCCGACTTCGACCCGGCATCCTTCAACAACTGCATAGCGCGAGGGGCGTCAGCTAACGGAGCCCTGTTGATCACATGCATGCGCGGATCTCAGGACACGATTGGCTGGGAGATCGTTTTCGACACCGCCAGCGCACAGGTGGTGGCTGCGTACAAGAGTTGGGACAAGTTGCCCGGGCGCTGGTGCAAATTGCACTCGTCCGCTCCGGTAATCGGCAGCGACGCTTGGGCGCGCATCGAGTTTTCCCTGAATGGCGACAGCACCGATGCAGGCGCTGGAGCGTGGTTGTCACAGATCACCAGCGGCGCCATCGCCGCCGACGCGTTGCAGGACTGCCCGCCTAATCCGTTCGGCGTTTCCGGCACGGCGTGCCTGGCGGTGACGGTTCGAGGCGAGCCGTGCGATTTTTCGCCGAACAAGACCGAGCAGTTGAATTGCCCTTACGATTCCACCGGCACGTACCTCATGAACGCGCAGCCGGGCGACCTATTCCAGATTGACTCGGAATGGGTGCGGTTGCTGGCGAAAGACGGGAACCAGTGGCTGCTCCAGCGGAATTTCCAGAACCTCGGAATCGCGGCTCACGCGGCCAATCGCAATCTGATGGCAATGTGCAGCACCAATCCGTTCGACGACATCACGCTGTGGAATTTCCGGGACGATCCCCACGGCTACAATACCAACGGCAAGACAGTGCAGATGGACCTGACGATCACGGATCACAGCTCGGTCACGAAGACGGCGATTCAGGGCTCTGCCGTTTGGCGCGATTGTCCGCAGGGAGCGAACGGAAGCTGCCTCTCGATCCGAACCGGCAACGATGTGGGCGACTGGGTATCGCAGCCGGCCTCTCCCATGCCGTGGAGCGGACCGACCTTCGCGGGCCAGCGCGGTGTCTGGTACGGCAACTTCATCGAATCGTATTCCTCGTTCCCGCCCACTTCGCCTACCGCGACGGACCGTTCCTGGTTCCTGTACAACCGGCCTCTCACGAGCGACTCCAACCTGACGCAGCTCACCAACGTGACCGGGCAGTTGTACCAGGTGAAGGCGGCCCTGCCGCTTCATCGCAAGATCCTGCCGACGCTGGCAATGTGTGGTGTGCATCCGATGGTGGATGTGAGCGGACCCGCGTCGATCATCGGCAGTGACGACTCGGATGCGTATCGCTACTGTGTGGCCGGCCACGACGGCGAATGTACCGACAGCATGGCATCTCGCCAGACCACGGCCGGCGACATCTATGTAAACTGCCCGCGCGTCGGGGTGCCGGTGAAATCGGCCTGCACAGGGGATGCGGACGATCGCGGCGTTTGCATTGCGGACAACGGGTCCTATGTGCAGTCGATTGTGCAGGTGAGCAATCAGCTTCAGAACGCCAATGGACAGAGTGCGCGTGTGCTGACGAATAGCTTCCGTCCTTACCGCGCCGGACAGACCTACTGGAATTCGCGGGTGCTGCCGGACGGTTCCTGGGCCCTGCTGTGGACGCCGTGGTTCAATCTGCAGCGACCCGAGGCGTTCCTGGCGAAGCTGCCGCCTTTCCCGGCTCCGGATACGGTGGATCGAACCACCTTCGAGCCGATGGATCTGTGGGTGCCTGGAATGGACGCCGCTTCTTCGGTGGTTGTTGAGTTCGGGTATGCCGAGAACGGACCTGCCGATAAGCTCTACTGCACCTCGCGCCAGGAGACCTGCGTGCGCGGCAACCAATCGGACAGCGATTTCGGTTTTGCATCCGATACCGTCACGCCGGTGGACTGCAAAGGTGGGTGCACGGTGCGCGTTCCCGCCATTCCCGGACGTGTGTTGTATTATCGGGCGCGATATCTGGACGATAGTCAGCAAACGGTTACCGTTGGGTCGATGGGTGCTACCGTAGTTCCGTGAGTCCAGCCCGGCTCTTATTCGTTTTCGGCACGCGGCCGGAAGCGATTAAGCTCTGCCCGCTGGTGCAGGAGATGCGTTCCCGCGCCGGCTTCTCGGTACGCGTCTGTGTGACCGCGCAACATCGCGACATGCTTGACGCAGTGCTCGCGGCGTTCGATGTAAAGCCCGACCGCGATCTCAACGTGATGCGTCCGAACCAGACCCTCTCCGGGCTGACGGCGCGGATTCTTTCGGAACTCGAACCGGTCCTTGTCGAGGAGTCTCCGCACATGGTTATCGTGCAGGGAGACACGACGACTACGATGGCCACAGCGCTGGCGGCGTTCTATCACCGGCTGCCGGTTGCTCACGTCGAGGCCGGGTTACGTACCGGCGACCTGGGTCAGCCGTTTCCCGAAGAAATGAATCGCCTGGTCACGGGCCGCGTGGCCGACCTGCATTTCGCTCCAACCGATGGAGCTGCGCGGAACCTGGCGCGCGAAGGTGTGCCTGAGGACCGCATGCACGTGACCGGCAATACCGGAATCGACGCGGTGCTGTACGTGCGGAATGCGCTCGCGTCCGGGTCACTGAAGTCGGATGATTGGCCGTGGTTGGATGCGTCGCGCCGGCTCATTCTGGTGACCAGTCATCGGCGCGAAAATTTTGGCAACGGATTCATCCACGAAATGCAGGCGATGGCTCGGATCTCCGAGCGGCCGGATGTCGAATTGGTGTATCCCGTGCATCGCAATCCCAATGTGCAAGGCCCGGCGCACGAGATTCTGGGCGCGCGTCCAAATATTCATCTGATCGAGCCGCTCCCGTACGTTCCGTTTGTCGATCTGATGCGGCGCGCCAGCCTCATCCTCACCGATTCGGGCGGGATTCAGGAGGAGGCGCCATCGCTCGGCAAGCCCGTGCTGGTGCTGCGCGAGAAGACCGAGAGGCCGGAAGCCGTGGAGGCCGGCACGGTGAAGCTGGTAGGCACTGACGAGGAGCGGATCGTGGCCGAGGCTATGCGGCTCCTTGACGATCCCTGCGAATACGCTCGCATGACGCGAGTCCATAATCCCTACGGGGATGGACATGCGTGCGAGCGGATCGCGAAGGTCTTGGAGCAGTATTTCGAGATCGGAAGCGACTGAAGAAAAGGCAGAAGAGCGGCCGACAGGAGTGTCGGCCTCGCACGCAGGGCTGCGGGCGCCACGTCGTTATGCGGAGGCGGCGCAGTAAGTCCTGAGGAAGTCGCGGTCGCCCTCCAGGAAATCAAAACGGTTCAACTCGCCGCGCGGCGCCCAGCAAATCTCTTGGAAGATGACGTTTTGCGGCTCTCCCAGGAATGAGCGAACCCGGTAGAAAATCAGCAGGACGGGATTCCGGCCGGGATAGTGATACTCGTAGCGGCCAATTTCCTCGCCTTCGGCATTTTGAATCGCAAGCTCTTCTTCCAGTTCCCTGGAAATGGCTTGGGCCGGTGTCTCGCCGATCTCGACTTTGCCGCCGGGAAACTCCCACTTGAGGGGATGGGACTGCTCCGGCTTCCGGCGGCCGATGAGAACTGTCCCGTCACGCTCGATGATAGCCGCCACAACTTGCAGCATCCCCGATATTGTATCTGTGTAGCGGCGGCATAGAATAGGGCAGGAATGTACTCCGAACGGCTGCTCGATCATTTTCAAAATCCTCGGAACGTGGGGGAACTGGAGCCTCCTGCCATTACGGTGGAGGTCTCGAATCCGGCGTGCGGCGATGTTTTGCGGCTTTCGGTTCGCTTCGAAGAAGACCGTGCGGCGGAGGCGCGGTACAAGGTGCGCGGCTGCACGGCGTCGATTGCCGCGGGATCGGCATTGACGGAATGGATGTCTGGCAGAAGCCGGGAAGAAATGGCGGCGCTGAAGGCTGCGACTGTGGAAGAAGAGGTCGGCGGGCTGGCGCCGGAATCCAAGCACGCCGCTATTCTGTGTATCGACGGGGTACGTGCGGTGTTGCGACGGCTACAAGAGGTTGGGTGAAAGGCGAGACGGTCCCTTACGGTCACGACTCGCTTAGATCGCTGCTGCGCAGCAACTCAATCTCGGAGGTGAGGCGGGACAGAGCGTCGCGGCAATCTGTGAAGTTGCCTTTCGCGGCCTTGGTCTCGATTTCCTTCAAGATGGCGGCGGCCTCGCTCGCGCCGACGTTCGCGCACGCGCCTTTGGAATAGTGCGCCAGGCGGCTGCAGCGGGCGGCATCCTCGTCGGTAATGGCTGTCCGCAACAATTCCATTTGACGCGAAGTGTCATCGATCAATGCATCAAGGATCTCGCGCATCAGGGCTTCGTCGTTCAGGGTGATGTCCCGGAGCTGTTCCCGGTCCAGGACAGGGGTACGTTGAGCATCCACACCTCGATTCTGGTACTACGGGGTACGCGAGCGAAATTGGCGGAATTCCTTATTTCGTAAAGCGATACACCCTAGTGTGGCCGGACGGCGCCAAACTGGAACTCGGTTTTTTCGACTGCATCCTGGCGATTCAGGAGAGCGGTGGCACGGAATGCCGGCCGTAAAGGGGTACCGAACCTCAGATCGAGAACCTGCACGAGTTGGCCGTCCGGCGGCTGCTCGGCCGGTTCTACCTGCCACAGCGGGAACTGCGAAAAGCCGAGGAACGTTCGAAAGGTTGCGGTCTGGCTAGCGGCTTGAATCGCGGCGCTGGCGGTGGGCTTGTAGAACAGAAGGCCTTGCTCGGGGTAATAGGGTCTACCGAGTTCTATGTCCACGACCCGATACGCCTCTCGGGTTTCGACTAGGCCGCTCCAGGAGAATGGATTACTGCCCGGCAACGCGGCCGTGCGCACCGGAGCTTCGCCGTTATATAAGCGGGATTCCATGATGGTCACCGCGCGTGCATGGAAGATGCCGCGGCCGCAGTTGTATAGCAAAACGAAGGCGAGTGCGAAGACGGCGAAGCCCCGGCCATGGCTGACGCGCCGCGGTTCTCCGGAGTTGATCTCCGAGGCCACGAGGCGGGCCAGGAAGGGCGCCGCGACTCCCAGTCCGAGAACCACCCAGATCGAGACATCGACCACGGGGGTCCAATCCAATCGCAGCCAGGCGGAGGAGAACGGCAGCAACATGCGAACGCCGTAAACATTGGTCCAGTCGAGCAGTAGATGTGTTCCCACCGCGATCAGCGCCGCGAGGAATGCGCCTCCCCAACGCACGCCGCCGCGGGTGAGGAGCGCGACCAGCAATACGGAAAGAATGGCCATGAGCGGCATGGCGATCAGCGAGTGCGTCAGATGCCGGTGAAAATGCAGGTAATTGAGGGGACCGCCGGCCAGGGTCACGATGTCGATGTCCGGGGCATTGGCCGCGAGTATAAGGATGGGCGCGGCGTGCGGGCTCAGGCGGTTGAGTCCGGCCCTGCTCAGGAACAGACCAGTGGCCGTATGGGTGAGGTTATCCATCTTGTGGCTGGATTTTCCATTGTAGAGGGCGGAGGAGCCCGGCGGATACGGTGGCGGCCAGTATCGCCGGGCCTTCTTATGCGGAGAGGGGCAGGCGGTACGGCAGCGGCTTCTTCGAGGGCGTTACCGGTTCCGGGGGTAAGGCCTGAATGGTCCCGCGGTGGACCAATCCCCCGAAGTATTCGTCTAAAGGGTACAGGCCGTAGGGTCGAAGTTCCACGAAGGCACGTCCTAGTAGGTGCTGGATGCGGTAAACGGCATGAAAGAAGTTACCGCGGTCCATTCCCAGGCGGCGGCAGCACAGCTTCCAGTCGGCCCCCAAGAGGAAGTGGAATCGAAAGAGGCGATAATCCTCATCATTCAAGACGCGGCGGCTGATCAGGCAAAAGTCGGCCATGTACTCTTCACTTTTGCGGGAGTAGCTCCGCCGGCCCTCTTTGCCACCGGTAAACTCCAGGGACACCGTGCTGATGTAAGCCGCCTGATTGGCGCAGTCGCGGAAGCGGCGATAGCAGGCCCGAAAAACTGCTCGAAGTACGCAATGGCAGGGCACTTCTTTCCGTTTGTGGACGATTCGCAGGCCGTAACCGTGGCAGTAGCTGCACGATACTTTGGCCAGCCCGATCGCGGTCGAATGGTTCCAGTTCATTACGAAAACCTTGCCTCCTGGTCGCAGCCTGCATGGCTTTTTGCAGGCCTTCTTCAATTTATCCCGCGGTTTGAATTCGTCAAGCAAATCAAATTCATATCCCCCTGGCGACGATGGATATACAACCCCAGGAATTCATGGTAAGCTACGGGTTTATAAAAGGCTTACAACCAAAATAAATTAAATCATTTTTGCCTGAAATTGTAGCCGGTTTCTAATTTTAGGTAAACAGGATACGGTACTCTTCTATTTCGAAAGGGAATAGGGTCTTGGCATGGGAATCGATTTTCAAGGGCTTCAAAGCCTGCTGATCACGCACCTCCGCGAGCGGGTGCGAAGCGGTGAGATCACGGAGAGACGGCTGGCGCGGGTCACGGGAATCTCGCAGCCTCATCTGCACAACGTTCTCAAGGGCAAGCGCCTGCTGTCCGTAGAGAAATCGGACCAGATCCTGCACCAATTGCGCCTGAACCTCCTGGACCTGGTGGTCAAGGAAGATACGCCGCCGTCACAGCACGCGGTCGGTTAATTGCGCCAGCGAGTTGGGTATCCTGGGTGGGGAGTGTCGGCGCAAGTGGCGCGATTTGATAGGATACCGGCTCGCGATGTACGGCTGAAACGCCTGGCGGAGAACATTGACGCCCTGGCGGAGAAGGATCAGGGTGTGCTGAACTATGCGCGCGAAATCGCCGCGGTCCGGCGGCGGGCCGCGGTGGAACTGCACACCATCTGCGCGGAATTCGTCGGTTCCTTGAACGGGCTGCTTTCGCGTACGGAGGTCCTCCTGGACCCTGACGGTTTTCCCGAGGATGCCTTTCGGGAGACCGGTGCCAACCTCATTCAGATCAATATTCGCGGCCGGATTCTGCAGGTCGAGTTCACAGCGACCGCGGAGTTGGTCTCCACGGAAGACTTCCGCGTGCCATACACGCTTCAGGGCGCGGTGCGAGCCTTCAATCAACAGTTGCTGGAGAAGGACCGGATCGAGGAGCAACTGGTCTTTTACACCGTGGAGCGCGAGAAGAAGACGTGGCGCTTCTTCGATGCGCGGACCTACCGGTCCGGGCCGTTCGATCAGGATTATCTAGTGACCGTGCTGGAGCAGTTGCTGTAGACGGCGGGACGCTGCGGTCGCGGCTCGAAGGAGGGCCCACGCGCGGAAAACCGCCGTCTGGAAGGGCGTTCCCTGAGGGGGGGACCCCAGGCCCGGAAGGGCCGCCCCACAAACCCCGTGCATCTCTGCTGAAGCTACTAGAACAGGATGCGCGCGCCTAGTTGGACGCGGCGCGAATCCTGGGCCACGGTGCTGTATTGGCCGAAGGCGGTGCTGGTGATGTTGCGATTCACGTCTTGAAATACGACGTTGTTGAAGATGTTGTAGAACTCTCCGCGAAGTTCGAGCTTCAGCCGCTCGCCGATGCCGGTATTCTTGGAGACGCCCCAATCGAATGAGGGCGCTGCGTTGAGGCGATGTGTGTTGCGGCCGAGCGTTCCGAAGTTGCCCAGGAGAGGCTGCGAAAGACCCAACGCCGCGGCATACTTCGAGATCGGCTGCACGTCCGTGTTCAGACCGGTGGGAGTGCCTGCGCTTCCGGCCGGCTCCGGCTGGAAGGAGAAGGGGCCCACGGCATCGACGCGCATGACGCCGCCGGTCACTCCGGTGATGGCGATCGGCTGGATGCCTCGCCGGGCGCCAGCCTCGAAAGTAACCGGGAACCCGGAGCGATAGCTCGAGATGCCGGAGACTCCCCAGCCGGATGCCAACTTGCGAAGGAAGACGCTGGACAGATCGCGACCGAACGGCAACTCCCAGACGTGCGTAAATACGAGGCGCTGCGGAAGGTCGAACTGCGACACGGCGCGATTGTCCCGGTTGTTCCGCGGGTTCTGCTGGTTGGAACTGTCGTTGATCAGGACGCCCTGTCCATCAGAAACATCGTCAATCGATTTCGAGAAAGTGTACGCCGCCTGCCAGAAGAAGCCGTGGGCGAAGCTCCGCTGCACGAGGAACTGGAAGGAGTGATAGTTGGAGTTTGCCGAACTGGAGAACTGGTTCACGTCATTGAACCGCGGATCGAGGCGGTTGCTGGAACCGGTCGTGGGCGCACTGGCGGCGGCCACCACAGCTTTGAACTGGGCCAGACGGGCAGTCTCGTCGTCCAGGCTAACGGCCGGGGCGGGAGGATTGGTGATCAGGTTGATGGGAAGCGTGCGCTGCAAGTAGTTCGCCTTGGATCCGATGTAGCTGGCCTTGGCGACGAAACCATGGCCCAACTCACGCTCGATCCCGAAATTCCACTGTTGGACCTGCGGGTTGCGCAACGCCGGATCGATCACCGGGCTCAGGATTCCGAAGTTCGTAGCGGACGGGTTGAACGCGCCAGCGGTCGCGACTCCGGCGGCCTGGACCTGGGATGTTCCCGCGACCAGGTTGGCCCATGAGTTCGCTCCCGTGAAACCGCCGCTGAGCGATCCCGTGTAAATGAACGGCGGGAGTGACCGCTGGTTCAGTATGGGATTCAGATACAGGAAATCGTACGCGATGCCGTAGCCGGCGCGAATCACGGTTTTCGCGTTCTGGCCCAGTGTCCAAGCGAAGCCGACTCGGGGGCCCCAATTCACGTTCGGTTGATAGGAAGGCTGGCTGGTGGTGATGCAGCCCAGCGGGCCCGTTCCGGCCGCGCCCATCGGGCTCGTGCAATTCAAGTCGAGATTGGAAATGAGGCCGTTCACTTCGCTGACCCCTCCGGCCACCTCGACCCGCAAACCGAGGTTCACGGTCAAATTCCGCCGAATACGCCAGTCGTCCTGGAGATAAAACGCCGAATTGGTGGTCCGGTTGCCTCTCCATGTGGTTCCGAATTTCTGGGTGTACGTAGCCGGTTGTCCGGTGGCGAAAGCGGCCCAATTCGCAAAGCGATACACTCCGCGCACGGAACTGTCCGCCATGCTGTTGACCTGATAGCGATAGACGTCCGCCCCTGCTTTGACGTTGTGGGCGCCATGAATCCACGAGAGACTGTCGCCGAATTGGTACGTATTTTCGGCGCGGCCTTGCGGGTAGCTCTCGGATTCTCCAAAAGTGTCGACTTCGCCGCTGGAGAACTGAATGCGCGGGCCAGGTTGTGTGAACTGGGTTGCAAAAAAGGGCGTCACGCGGCCGAATCCCAAGCGCAGCTCATTTACGGCGGAGTCACTGAACAGGTGGGTTTCGGTCAAATTCAGATTCTGCGGACGGTTCACGAAATTTGCACCGAAGCCTGCCAGGTTGGAACTGAGAAATGTCGTGCTGGGAGAGGAGCCTTCCTGGTGATACTGCGCGTAGCGCCCGGTGAGGCTGTCGCGGTTCGAAAACTGGTGATCGATGCGGATCGAGAACTGGTAAGCGTTCTGCCAATTGGGTCCCGACTGTTGTGCCTGCCCAGTAGAAGAACTCGGAAGAGGATAGAGCTGCAACAGCTTCTGCGACGTGGGATCGGTGACCTGTTGCAGCATTGCGGGCGTGGGAACTTGCGCAATGCGCACCGTTCCGGCGCCCCGCAACGGAGCTTCCCCGAAAGCCGCGAAGAACTGAGTCTTATCTTTGCGGATCGGTCCGCCTACCGTGAAGCCGTAGTCGTTCAGACGGGTAACCGTGGGATTTCCGGTCGTGTCGAAGAAGTCGCGGGCATTCAGTGCATCATTGCGGAAGAACTCGTATCCGTCGCCGTGCCAGTGGTTGGTTCCGGACTTGGTGATGAACTGCAGTTGCGAACTGCCGTTGCGTCCATATTCGGCGTCGAAGTTGCCGGTGATGAGTTTGACTTCTTGGATCTGCTCATAATTTAGCGGCCCCATCTGCGTGCCGCCATTCCCGGTGGTGACGATATCGCTGGAGGTGATGTTGTCGATGGTGATGTTATTGGCTCGGCCGCGGCCTCCGTTGGCGTTATAGCTGCCAGAACCCAGGAACGGATTGTTGGAAGTGACTGGGGCGATGCCTGGCGCAGTGAGGGCAAACAGCAGCGGATTCCGCTGCACGGGGAGGGCAGAAACCGGCGGCGCGGCCAAGGAAAGTTGTACCTGCGCTTTGCCGGTATCTAAAGGAGTGGCTTCGGCGCCTACGGTAATCTCTTCGTGAACTTCACCTACGGTCATCGTGAGCGAAACCAGCGCCTCTTCACCGCTGCGAACGGTTGCTGTAGCCATCATTTCGCGAAAGCCGGAAGCTGTTGCGTGAATCTCGTAATCGCCGATCTTTAGCTGATGAAATCCGAACCGGCCTTCACCGTCGGTGGTTTGTGATCGCTTCTCGCCGGTATCGCGGCTGGTCAAAACGAGGCGGGTCCCCGGTAAAGCTCCTCCGGAAGGATCGGTGACGGTTCCCGTAATGTCCCCATGGATTTGCGCCCAGGCCGGACCGCCGGCAAGAGCTAGCATCAACAACCACTTGTTCGCGTTCTTCGAGATCTGCACTCTGATTCCACCTCAACAAATTCCCACGATGGTGCTGCGCACATTGCAGCACCTCGGGGAGTCCCCTGTCGTCTTCCAAATAGTTACTGCCAAATGGTTGCCGCCCAAACCCTGCCGTCAGTTAGCAGAGGGGGCAACGTCCTGGGATTTAATCGACTGAGAGCGGAAAGAGTTTATAGGAGAGAGGGACAGGGTGTTGCGATGGAAGGAGGGGCGTCAACCCTCGACAGGCGCGGCCGGAGTGCCGCGCCCGCAAGAAAGAGTGCTCGCGCCACAATGGGCGCTGCTACGCCAGGCCGGAGCGCTGCAAGAGAGCAGCGGGATCGGGTTCGCGGCCCATAAACTTTCGGTACAGCTCTGCCGGATCTTCGCTATCGCCCTTGGAAAGAATATTGGCGCGGAACTGCTGGCCGATTTCGCGGCTGAAGATGCCGTTGTCCCGGAACCGGGTGAAGGCGTCGGCATCCAGGACCTCGGCCCATTTATAGGAGTAGTATCCGGCGCCGTACCCGACCGGGCTAGAGAAGAGGTGCGTAAACGCCGCGATCATTGCGTGGTGCGGCGGCAGGGGCGCTGGACTGAAATCCTGGAGGAGTGTGCGGGTGTAATCGATCGGATCGCCGTCGCGCTGCGGCTGGTAACGGACATGTAACAGCAGGTCGACGAAGCCGAACCCGAGTTGCCGCATCTGGGCATTGGCCGCGCGGAAGGTGCGTGCCCGCTTCATCTTTTGGAACAGGTCGTCGGGAATCGGCTGGCCAGTCTGATAATGCCGGGCGAAGAGATCGAGCGCTTCCCGCTCCCAGCACCAGTTCTCCATGATTTGGGACGGCAACTCGACGAAATCCCAGGCTACGTTCGTGCCCGCGAGGCTTCGAAGTTCCACCCGGCTGAGGAGGTGGTGCAGCAGGTGACCGAATTCGTGGAAGATGGTCTCCACTTCGCGATGGGTCAGCAGCGCGGGTTTCCCTCCAGCCGGCGGCGTCAGGTTGCCGCAAATGAGACCCAGGTGGGGACGGAATTCGCCCGCCGTGGGACCTCCCGTAATCAGGGCGTCCATCCACGCTCCGCCGCGCTTGTTTTCGCGCGGATACCAATCGGCGTAGAACCCGCCCAGGAACGCGCCGTCCTCGTCATGGATGTTGTAGTAGCGCACCTGCGGATCCCACACCGGGACGCCGGCCTGTTCCGTCACACGAATGCCATAAAGACGATTCACGAGCGTGAATAGCCCTTCCACGACGCTCTCGAGCGGGAAGTACGGCCGAAGGGCCTCTTCGTCAAAATCGTACAGCGCGGCGCGCTGCTTTTCCGCATAGTAGCCGACGTCCCAGGGGGAAAGGGCAGGGGCGGAGGGTCCTTCGATGGACCGTCGAAACTCCAGCAGTTCGCGATTCTCCTCCTGGAAACGGCGGTTCGTTTTGTTTTTTAGGTCCTCCAGAAACTGCAGGGCGCGGGCTCCGTTGTGCGCCATCCGGTCGTCCAGAACGAGGTCGGCGAAATCCGTGAATCCCAGCAGGCGGGCTTTTTCCTTGCGAAGTTCCAGGATGCGGCCGATGAGAGACCGGTTGTTCCATTGGCCTTCGGTGGCGCGCACCGCGTAGGCATCATACAGCTTGCGCCGGATGGCAGGATTATCCAGGTATGTCATCACGGCGTAATAATCCGGAGCCTGGAGGGTGAAGCGCCAACCGGTCTGATTTTTCCGCGCGGCCGATTCCCGCGCCGCAACCAGGGCGGATTCCGGCAGACCGGCCAGGTCATTTTCATCCGTAATGAGCAGTTCGAACGCGTTGGTCGCGTCCAGGACGTTTTCGCCGAACTTGGTGGTGAGCTGGGTCAGTTCAACATCGATCTCCTCGAGGCGTTTTTTGCCGGCGGGCTCGAGGTCGGCGCCGTGGCGACGGAAATTTTCGACAGTCTTCTCCGTGAAGCGCTTCTTCTCACCGGTGAGGGACTGGCTGTAGGGAGTTGCGGCGTATGCTTTGACTGCCTTCCAGAGCCCGTCGTGCAGGGGAATCCCCGTATAGAACGCGCTGACTTCCGGTTGGACGGCATTCAGCGCGGATCGCAGCTCCGGGTAGGTAGCAACGGCCTCGAGATGCCGGATCACCCCCATGGCATAATCCAGGGGCTCGGTCATTTCGTCCAACAGAATCATGGTATTAGCGAAAGTTCGGGGGCCCGGAGCCTGGGCGATTTCGTCCAGCCGGCGGCGGGCATCGGCCAGCAATTGAGCAATTGCGGGTTCTACCGCAGCCGCCCGAATACGGTCGAAAGGAACCAGGAAACCATTGGTGAGAAGGGGGTTAGTTTCGGCAAGACTCGACATCATTTAGAGAGTAGCAGGCGTCACGGTTAGTTTCCCAGTGGCAGTCCTTTGTGAAGGCGGCAAAATGGGTAACATATAGGGAGCATGAGTTCGGATACGAATGGCGGGCGGCAGCGCCACCCCGCCGAGAACCAGCTCAATGTTTTCGCTCTGGTGATTTACATTCCGGATCCCCTGGCGCGTTTCCTGGATGACCTGCGCCTGGAACTGGCTCCGGGTTGCAACCCCCATGCGCATGTGAGTGTGCTGCCGCCGCGTCCGCTCTCCGTGGACTGGCGGGTGGCGTCGGACCAGGTCCGCTCCCTCACCGACGCAGGGTCGCCATTCGAAATCGAGCTCGTCAATGTGGCTCGCTTCCCGCAAACCGAGGTGATTTATCTCGAACTGGGGGCTGGAGCCGACGAAGTGCGGCGGATGCATGAGGCCATGAACACCGGCCCGCTCCATTTCGGCGAACCATTCGAGTACCACCCGCATGTGACGCTAGCTCAGGAATTGAACGCGCAGGATGTGGTCGCGGCGCATGAGTTGGCAATCCGGCGCTGGGAAGAGTATCGGGGCAGACGCAGTTTTCTGGCGGATCGGGCGGTGTTTGTGCAGAACAGGTTGCCCAACTGCTGGGTGGATCTGGCCGACTACTCGCTGGGCGCTGTTACGGTTCCGTAACGGCCGCCTCGAAAGGCGGCTGCCGCCACGGATGGTCCCCCACACCTCTTTACCCGCGAGCTGACAGGCGATCGGGCTCTGTGTCTGCCTGCTCGCGCAATTCCGAAAGGGTGAAGATGCGGTCGAAGGCGCAATCGAGAGCCTCAATGTTCTGCGGCGCGCCCACCTCGCGATCGACCAGGCAAATCACTCCGAGTACCTGAAGGCCAGCCTCGCGGGCCCTCTCGATGGCTGTGATGGTAGAGCCACCGGTGGTGCACACGTCATCCAGAACGACCACGGGGAGTCCCTCGGTTTGCGGAAGGCCTTCGACGAACTTCATGGTCCCGTGTTTTTTCGTCTCCTTGCGGATGACGAACGCATCCACCGGGCGACCAGTTCTGGAACTCTCGTGCGCGATGGCCATAGCGATCGGATCTGCGCCCATCGTCAAACCGCCGACCGCCGCGGGCTGCCATCCATGCTCCTCCATCTTCTGCAGGAAGAGCCGGCCAATGAGGGGCATCGCCGCGGCACGGCAGGTAGTGAGCCGACAGTCGATATAGACATTGCTTGTCTGGCCGGATGCCAGTTTGAACTCTCCGAAGCGGACGGAATACGTTCGCAGCAGCGATTTCAGTTGGGCGCGATCCTCGGCAATGGCCATGGTTTTTTCAGTCTAGCCTACGGCGTGTTCTTGAACGTGCCCTTGGCTTTGGCGGCGGGGATGAGCGTCGGATAGAACTGCACGAAGGTCGTGTCCACCGCGCCCTGGGGTTCGTGACAGGAATAGCAGGCCGAATTACCGCCGGCCGCCGGCTCGGATGCGGGTTCCTCTCCGCGGAATGCGAAGAAGGCCCACTTGCGGGGAAAGCGCTTCGTATCCTTCACGTGCGTTTCCACGGCGACCACATCCCCTTGAAAGTGCCCGCCCTTATTGATCGACTCCTTGGACTTTGCAGAGCGGACCTCAAGCACCATGACAGTCTGATCGGGCCAGGTGCCGTTTTGGAGGAAGTAGCGGTAGGCGGACGGGTTGACGAAGACGTTGTCGAAGCGCGGGTCGGCGCCCGCGGCAGGGCCGTAGGTCATGCCCAGGCCCGAGCTCAGAAACACCCATTCGCGATAATTCTGGGGGCGCTGCAAACGGCCGTCCGCCGTGTATTGAGGTCCGTCCGAAGGCGCGGTGCCGGCGCCCATTAATAAGACCGCGGCGCCGACGGTCAAGGCGGCGGCGAATGACTGAATTCTTCTCGTCACAGATTTCTCGTCTCTCTATGGTAGCGAGGAAAGTCCCGAGCCGAGAGTTAATTCGCGGCGCGTGGGCTGGCGTCGGACGCTGCTCATGGAGTGCTGCTATCGCAATCTCTCCCGCAGCACGTCTTCGATATCGTCGATCTTGTCGCCGAGCACGTTTATTTTTCGCGCGAGGCCCTGAATGTCCGAGGCGGCGCGGCGATTCACTTCGTAATCCAGTTCGCCGCGTAGGCGGTCCTTGGCGTCCTGGCGATTCTGGCTCATCATGATGACCGGCGCCTGGATGGCGGCCAGCATCGATAGAAATAGGTTGAGCAGAATGAACGGGTAATGATCCCACCCGGCCGCGCCCAAACCGATATTGATGCTGACGTACACCAGCATGAACACGATGAAGGAAATGATGAACGTCCAGGAACCGCCGAAGCGGGCGACGGAATCGGCGATGCGTTCGCCCCAGGTGGCCTCGGCTTCGATGACGACGTTGGGATTGCGCATGGAGCGGACCCGCACGAGTTGTTGCGCGGCATGGAACTGGCGCCCTAACACGGCCAGCAGGTCCATGCCGGCGAGAGGTTTGCGTTCCAGAAGAATGGCGATGTCTTTGCGGTCCACCTCGACACAGACGCTTTCCTCGGCGGCGGTGGCGTCGGTCTGGTGCGGCGTCTGGTCGAGCATGGAGGCGAAGCCGAAGACCTCGCCTAGCCCGGGCTCGTCGACCAGCACCTCCTGAGAATCTTCGTCGACGGTGGTGACTCGGACCCTGCCGGAGACCATCACGTAGGCCTGTCCCGAGGGGCTCCCGCGCTTATAAATTCGCTGCCGCGGAGTGAACGTCTTTAGTTCGACTTGAGAGGCCAGGACGGCCATCTCGTCCTCATCGAGTAAAGAGAACAGGGGAACGTGTTTCAGCACGTCGGGGTTGCAGGCCATGGATATACCTCGTCCGGGAGAGTCGCGCTCGATACGAGGTTTAGGATGCCATGAAACCTGGGGACAGACGGGACGTTTTCCGTAAAACCCGGGGACAGACGGGACGTTCCCCCGAAAACCTCGTTGAGTCGAAAAGACATTCCTCCGCTCACGATTTCAAGAAACGGAAAACGTTCCGTCTGTCCCCGGGTTTTGGTTGACAGGTGATGCCACATGTGTCACATTACTCGTGTGACACTGCTGCGGTTCACGCTCCGGCCCGGGGAATCCATTTTCGACCAGGTGGTTTATGCCGCGAAGAAAGCCTTTATCAGCGGTGAATTCGCACCTGGGCAGGCATTTCCTTCGGTGCGGAGTCTGGCTGCCGAGTTGAAGATCCATCCCAATACCGCGCACAAAGTGGTGCAACACCTGATTCAGGAGCGCTGGCTGGAGGCTCGTCCGGGTGTCGGCACTGTGGTGGCCGAGCCACCCGTGGCGCGTGCCGGCGACAAAAAGAGGCTGCTGGAAAACGAAGTGGAGCAACTGGTGGTGGAAGCCATGCGCGTCGGATTGGAAAAGGAAGATCTGCTGGACGCCATCGAATCGCAGTGGAGCAAGCTGGAGAAAAACGAGGTGACTCGCCGATGATTCAGACCAGTGATATTTGGAAAAAGTACGGCCGCCATGATGCGTTGCGCGGAATGAGTTTCACGGTCCCGCAAGGCAGCGCTTATGCGTTGATCGGAGCCAATGGCGCCGGCAAGACCACAACCATCAAAGTCCTGATGAATATCCTGGAGCCTACGCGCGGAAGCGCGACAGTGCTGGGTGTAGACTCGCGCCGGCTCTCGACGCGAGAACTGGCCCGCATCGGCTATGTCTCCGAAAACCAGGACATGCCGGAGCGGCTCACAGTCGCGCAGTATCTCGATTATCTGCGGCCCTTCTATCCGTCCTGGGACCGGCAACTGGAAGCCTCCCTTCTCCGCCAACTCCGTCTGCCGGGGCAACGCCGCATCGGGGATCTCTCGCACGGGATGCGGATGAAAATGGCGCTGGCGTGCGCGTTGCCGTTCCGGCCCGAGTTGTTGATTCTCGACGAACCCTTTAGCGGGCTCGATCCTCTGGTGCGCGACGAATTCATGGAGCAACTGCTGCGGCAGGCCGGCGACATGACGGTTCTGATTTCGTCGCATGAGTTGCACGAGATCGACGGCGTTGCGACGCACGTCGCCTTTCTGGACGAGGGGCGGCTGCTGTTCGAAGAGTCCATGGCCGACTTAAGCGGCCGCTTCCGCGAGGTGCACATCACCACGGAGCGCGAGGCCAGCCCGCCGGGCAACCACCCGTCGCACTGGGTCAACGTGAGGGCGATCGGCAACACACTTATGTTCGTCGACACGCACTTTTCGGATGAGACGTTCGGCGAGCGCGTGCATTCCGTGTTGCCAGGTGTGCGGCACATTGATGCGCAGCCGATGGCTCTTCGTTCCATTTTCACTACTTTGGCGCGCGCCGCGCGTGATGGAGAAAACGCATGATCTGGCACATTTTCAAGAAAGACGCCCGGCTTCTGTGGTGGCTGGCGGCGGGTGCGGCGGCATTGCAGTTCGTGAACACCGCGCTCCTCCTCCAACTCGGTCTGTTTCCACGGGATCAGCGCGCCGCGGTGATGATGCAACTGCTTTCCATCGGCGGTTTCCTGGCCACTGGCTTCGTGATCGCCGCAGTTGTTCACCAAGATGCCATTCCCGGTGTACGGCAGGATTGGCTGGTGCGGCCCATTCGACGGCGGGACTTGCTGCTGGCGAAGTTGTTATTCGTTGTGCTGATGGTGCAGCTTCCCATCCTCCTCGCCAATGTCTTCGAGGGGGTGGCTAAAGGTTTTTCGTTGGGGCCTTCGCTGGAAGTTGCCGCATCCCGATCTTTTTTTCTCCTTTTGCTGGTGGATATTCCATTCCTTGCGTTTGCGTCCGTGACGAAGAATCTTTTGGAGGCGATTACCGGCGGGGTCACGATCTTCTTCGGAATCGCTACGCTCTTTACACTCATCGGGGGCAGCCGCAGCCGCATTTTGCGGCCGACCTTTGGCACGGGAGAAGAGTGGGTCACGGAGACTGCCGGGGTAGCCCTGATTCTTGCGAGCGCAGCAATCGTCCTGGCGCTCCAATACCTGCACCGGCGCACCAGGCTTTCCCGTTGGGTCACTGGGGCGGTCACGGTTGCGGCGTTTTTCGTTACGTTTCTTCCCTGGAACACGGCTTTTGCGATCGAACAGAAGCTCTCCAGCCTGCCTGGCACTTCGAGTGGCGTAAGGATCGATTTCCATCCCGAGCAGGGGAGGCTTCAGCAGGACTTCACGATGCCGCCTCTCTACTACGGCCGCGACGACGTTGTGTCCGTCTATCTGCCCATGCGCATCCTGGGGGCACCGGCGAACGCGGGGATACAATCGGACCACGTCGGCGTCCGGATTGGAGATCCGTCGGGACGCACCTATCAGGTTGAGGGAGGCCCACTCCTCCACGAAGCGAATAGCTCCACGAACTCGTATCTGCCTGTCACGCTTCCCGGGGATTTATATCAGCGGATCCGGGATCAGGCGGTCCGCGTGGAGATCGATTCCTCTCTCACTCTTTTCTCCTTGCGTGCCGCGCACGCACTTCCCGCGATCAATGGCGAGCAGTACATTCCCGGGGTTGGACACTGCGCCACGCGAATTAACAATCAACGAACCGCGGTGCAGGTGCGCTGCGAGCAGGCCGGGTGGAAGCCGGGTTGCACCTTCTGGCGTTTGGAATCTCCCTCTGCGGGACAGAAGAATCCGGCACGGTTTTTTTGCGGCGATACCGACTACGCGCCTTACATCAATTGGGAGCTGATGCCGGATTCCATCTGGCGCTTCGGCGCGAACCTGGCATTTCGGGATCAGGCCGGCCTGGCGAAGTATCCCGTGGACGGCTCGCAATTGAAGGATGCGATCGCTGTGGCGCGCGTGTTCGAGCCGGTGGATCACTTCTCGCGAACTGTGGTGCTTCCGGAAGTTCGGCTGGGCAGTTGGGAGCCCGATACGCCGGCGCGGTGATTTCTACTTTTTGGCCCGCCCGGGTTCGGCACGCTTCGTCAATTTGTATTCTTCCGGGCGGGTCATGTTCTTAATGAAATCGACGCGGCGGAACCGGAGAGCCGTCCAATCCTCGTCGATGGCAACCATGCGGACCGGCTCGAATCCCTCTTTGCCGAGCACCTGCCAGCCGCTGTCGCGGTTGATCTCGGATTTGTACTTCTTGGAAGAGCCCTTAGGGTAGGCGAACCACACCACGGCGTCTCCCTTGGCCTTCTTCGCCACTGCCTTCGCCAGGGCGTCCACCTGCTGCTGCTTAGTCACGAAGGCGAGTGAGAATTGGATCTCCTGGGCGGAGGCCACGTCGCGGAGCACGCGAACGCCATCGAGCGCCTTTAGCTCCGGCTCAAAACTATCGGGAGAGTTCAGGACCACGATCTGTTGCTGGTCTTTCAAATTGAGCTTCTTGAACGTCGGTGTCATGCGATTCACTTCGAACTCAGGACGAAGCGGTTGCCATCGATGTCCTGGAAGATCGCGGCAGTGCCCCACTCCTGGCGCTTGGGTTCCATGACGAATTCTACGCCTTTGCTCTTCAGGTCGCGAGCGGTGGACTCGACGTCGTCGGACCAGAAAGTCACGTTGCTCTGGCCGGGTTTATGGTTCTCACCCAGGAGAAACAGCACAAGGCGTGTGTCCGCCCCAGGAATTCCTAACTCGATCCAGCGCTGCTCGGCGCTAAATGGCTGATCGGTGAGCAGGCGAAATCCTAATTTCTCCGTATAGAATGCGAGGGCCCGGTCCTGATCGGTCACCGCAATATTTACGAATTTCACTCCGCGAATCATGGCGCGATTCACCCCCGGGCTCCATTGTGCTCATGCGCTGTCGGGTTTGCAAGGGCATATGGTCTCGAATACTATAGCTTTGTGCACCATATTGAGGTCGATGAGTATGTAGTGGATGTGTTGCTTCCAGACCTGGTCGGCCATGACCGGTCGTCGGCCGCGTTCCTGGTTTACCTGGTTCTGTGGACGGGACTCTACCGTTCCGCGCAGCGATCCCTTGCCATCAGTCTGCAGCAACTGGCGGAACTCTCCGGATTATCCAAATCGGCCGTGCAAGGTGCGGTGCGCGTGCTGCGGCGGCGGGGGTTGATCCGGATTACCAAGCAGTCACCAACGGCGGTACCGCAATACGAACTGGTCCGGCACTGGGTCCGGCGCCGCGCAAAGAGTCCGGCGGAGAGCCGGATATAATGACTCTGCCGTTCGCGGCGAGGGGAAACATCTTGCAACTCGACCTGGAAGACTTACGGGAACATTACGCTTCACTGACCGACGAAGAATTGCTGGCTTTTGATCGCGATGCGTTGGTGGATGCAGCGCGCCAGTGTTTCGACGAGGAACTCGCCCGCCGCGGGCTGACGGACGGAAAGCCGGCCGATCATTTAGAGGACTGGGGTTCCGCCAACGGCGCCGCTTTTGATCCTGATGCCGAGCCCGAGTGGCTCGAGACTGCTGCGTGTGCCTGCTCTTACATGAGCCTTCCCGGCAACGACGCCGCTTCCGACGCCGACACTGCCCTGGCTGCCCTGCAGTCCGCCGGCATTCCGTGCCGGATCGTCATCTCGGAAGAGCCGCCCGATGCGAATTCGGCCGCGCAGGTCGAATACCGTGTCATGGTTCCGGGTTCTCTCAATCTGGAAGCGACGAGTTTGCTGGACCGGGAGATCTTTAACCCCGTGCTGGAGGCCGACTGGCGTGCGCACTTCGGTGTGCTCAGCGATGAAGACTTAAATGCGATCAATCTGAACTCGGTGTGTGCCGGGCTGGAGGATAAAATCAGCCGGCTGAAGCGGGCGTACCGCGACGAGATCGAGCGGCGAAAGACGGCACGATGACCGCTCTAGCGAGAATCCTGAGGGCAAGCTAAAGTATGCCCGACTCCGCGCTATTTTTCCCGACTCAGCCCTAAGGCTCGGATTCGTTTGTGCAGGTTCGTGCGCTCCATGCCTAACGCACGGGCGGCGCCGGAGACGTTCCACTTGGCTTCTTCGAGGGCGCGCAGGATGTGCTCCCGCTCGGCAGATTCCCGAGCTTCCTGCACACTGGACTTCGGACCTGCCTCGCGCTGGACACGGATTTCGACGGGAACAGAATCCTTGGTGATGCGGTCCCCGGGGCTGAGAATCGCCATGCGCTCGATCACGTTGCGAAGTTCGCGGGCATTGCCGGGCCAATTGTAGGTTTCGAGCATTGGCAGCACCGCGGGATCCAGCATCTTTGCTTTGAAATTGTTGCGCGCGCAGAAATCTTCTAGGAAGTATTCCGCCAAGGCGCGGATGTCTTGCGGGCGTTCGCGGAGGGCGGGGACGCGGATCGGCACCACGCTCAAACGGTAGTAGAGATCCTCGCGGAACTTTTCCTGGGCCACCATGCCGGTCAGGTCGCGGTTGGTGGCGGAGACCACGCGCACTGAAACCTTGATGATCTGCTCGCCGCCCACGCGGTGGAATTCGCCTTCCTGGAGGACTCGCAGCAGCTTGGCCTGCGATGCCGCGTGCAGGTCGCCCACTTCGTCGAGGAAGATGGTGCCGCCGTCCGCCAGTTCGAACTTTCCGCGGCGTGATGAGGTGGCGCCGGTGAACGATCCCTTCTCGTGTCCGAAAAGTTCCGTCTCAATCAATTCGGTAGGGATGGCCGCGCAGTTTACTTTGACGAAAGGGCCGGAAGAAAACGGGCTCACGTGGTGAATGTGAGCAGCCAGTAATTCTTTGCCGCTTCCGGATTCTCCGATCAGCAGCACGCGCGCATCGGAGCGAGCCGCTAGAGAGGCCTGCTCCACCGCGCGCATCCAGGCCGGGCTCGCACCGATCATCTTGCCGGTGGACCCGCCGACGAGTTCTCGCAGGCGTTCGTTTTCCTTACGCAGGGTGGAGTGCTCAAGGGCGTTCTTCAGCGCTAGGAGCACACGGTCACGGCTCAGCGGCTTCTCGAGAAAGTCGAAGGCTCCGGCGCGGGTGGCTTCCACGGCATCGGCGATCGTTCCGTGACCGGAGATCATGATGGCCGGGACGGCCGCGCCGTTCTGGCGTACTACGCGGAGCAGATCGATTCCGCTGCCATCGGGAAGCTTCATGTCGAGCAGGTACGCGTCCGCGCGCTGCGCGTCGGGGTGCGTCTGGAATTCCGACACCGACCGGCACACGTTCACCGCGTACCCCTCGCGCTCCAGAATCATCCGCAGGGAGCGGCCAATATTCTCTTCGTCATCCACGATCAGAACGCGCCGGGAAGGCATTGGCGGTGACGGGCAGCAGCACGCGGAATCCGGCGCCGCCCAGTTCTCCTTTCACAGGAAGGATGTCGCCGCCAGAGAGAAGAGCGCTCTTGCGGGCGATCGAGAGGCCCAGGCCCATACCGCGTTTCTTGAAGGAAATGGTGGGCTGGAAGAGCGAGGCGCGCGCCTGATCGCTGAGTCCCGGCCCGGAGTCATGAATTTCGATGGCGATGTGGCCATTCACGGACGAAGTGAGGCCCAGAATGCGGCCGCCTTGCCCGGCGGCTTCCGCCGCGTTCTCCAGCAGGTTGGTGAGGATGCCCTTCACCAAGTCCTGGTCTGCGGTCGCTGGGGGGATGGTGTCCGCCAGCCGGGAATCGTAGGCAACTTCCGGGTGCGCGGTCTTGAGAAACGCCATGCGCTCCTGCAGGAGGGAATTCACGTCCACCGCAGCCAGACTGACGGGCGGCTCAGCGGCGAACTGCGAAAATGCGCGCACGCGGCGTTCCAGCGTTTCGATTTCGTCCACCACGATCTGCGCGGCTTGCTCGATGAAGGCAGGGTCGGCGCCGCCCGCGCGGGCCACCATTTCCTCTACGGTCAGGCGAATGGGCGTGAGCGAATTCTTGACCTCGTGCGCCGTCTTGCGCGCGAGTGCCTGCCAGCTGGCGAGCTGCCGCAAGTACACGAGACGCTCTGTGCTTTCCTGGAGCTTGCCGGCCATTCCGTTGAAGGCTTCCACCGCGCGTCCGATCTCGTCCTTGCGTCCGGCGGGCACGCGCGCGCTCAAATCACCCGCCGCGAGCCGTGTGAGTCCGTCCGTCAGTTGGTGAATGGGCCGGCTAATGCGGTGGGCGAGATAGACCATGGCCATGAGAGAGACGATCCAGATGGAAGCGGCCAGCAGCACGTAGACCAGCTTGAATCCGCGCCGGAGGTCAAGGCTGCGAGCGTGTTCCACGGTGTCGCTCGCCTGGCGGATCTCCTTTTGCAGGCGCTCCAGCGCGACATCGCCGAGAGGAGCCGAGTATAACCAGACATCGTCACCGTGGCGGACCAGGTAGTCGAGGCGATTGCCCTCTTTGCCCCCGGGAATCATCAGCTCGTTATCTGACCCGGCCGCGAAGGCTTTGACGGGTTCAGGCCAGGTTGCGCGACTAGCCGCGGAAAACTTCTGCGGCTCCAAATCGCCCGAGCGAGCGCTCTTCCGCAGGTCGTCTCGCACATGCTGATAAAACTGCCGCCCCGTCAGCCGGAGAGCGTCCGCCATGGAATCGAGTTGCGCGGTGGAAGAGTAGTCCAGACTGTAATCGAGGAGCGAATTCGTCATCCAGACGGTCGCCGCCAGGGGTGCGAGCGTGGCCGCGAGAAAGATCAGGATCAGTCGATTGCGCAGCCGGTTCACAAACGGTCTGACCTCTGGGCAATGCGGCGGGGCAGGTCCGCCAGCCGCAGAGGGCCCTGCTCGTAAACCCAAGGGTGCTCATCGGCCCCTGGCTTGCGGCCAAACAACTCGATCCAATTCCGGATACTGATGCCCCGGTCTCCCACGAGCCCGGCAAGGTCCTTCGGGTCGGCCGCGCGCAGCTCGAAGCGGAACCAGAAAGACCGGTCCGGCTCCAGGCCGAGAGTGCTGATGGCCAGGTTCTCCAGGCACCATGCTTCCGCGGCGGGACCGGAAAGCCGCGCCGCCGAACGGTCCCTCATGGTTACCTTAAATGTCTCTTCCCACAGGTCGTAGCTGAAGACCAATTGCTCCTGCGCGCTTCGAAACACGGTCGTGTGGTCATTGCGAAGGATCTCGAGCTGGGACAGGAACACCACGGTGGACCCATCCTTGAGCCTGTCCAACGGCTTTCCGCTGAGAAAGTGAAGTTGGGGAGCCGCGACGCGGATGTTATCGCCGTCAAAAAAAACGGAGAAGGCGGGGGCTGCCCGGACGCGAGACACAGCAAGACTGAGGCCGGCCAGAAGCCAGCTCCTTCGGCTCAGAGTGTCGCGCGCGGGCTGCGCCATTAATAATTCATGCCCACCATGAAAATCGGATCTACTCGCCCTTCCCGGAGCGGAAACGCTACCGCCACGAAAAGAGGACCCTGCCGCAACCCCGCTCCCACCGAATGGCGGGTCACCACGGGTTGGCCGCTATCCCAGACAGCGCCGGAATCGTAGAAGGCCTGGAAAACGCCGTATCGATAATCGACGGAGTTGTGGACCATCCGGTTTCCACCAACCGGGTCGATGTCGTACTTGTTCCAGCCCCGAAGAGTCGTCGTGTTGCCAAGGACATAACGTTCAAATAAAGGCGCTTGTCCGGAGATCGTGCCGGCGGTCCATTGATCCGTCAGGCTATGCTTGCCATGACTCACTGCATACCGGAAACTCCAGCGGTGGCGTGCGTAAGCGAAATCGCTGGCGAGAAGGTGCGTGGCAGCCCGCAGGTTGTATTCGGCATTCACGTCTTGCTGGTAATCCGAGTCGTCGAAGCGGCGGTAGTAGCGGATACTCGTCAGCGCCGCATTGGCGGACTCGGTTTGTGCGGCCGGCGTCATATCCTGCATCCGCTCGAAACTTGCTCCGAAGCTGAACGTGAGCGGCTTCGCGATCGCGACCGTGATGACCGGCTCAAAATTCTGGCGAGTGCGATACAGGCCGATGGGATCGGAACCTAACAGATCCTGCTCCGTCGCGCCGTTCCACTGCTCGTGATAGCTCTCGAACTGGAGCGCAGGTGGAGGCGGTCAGACCCAAGGCGCGTGTTTTCGTAGCGCGCCACCAGCCCTGTGTAGCGCTCGGCCAACTCGTCGTTATCGCTTACCAGACCGAACGTGAAGCCGTTGTGATTGATACTGGCGGTGCCTTCGACCGCGCCGCTCCATCCCTGCTTGCCGTCATAGAGGAATTTCGGAACCGCGACATCGAACCGGGTAGGACGGCTTTCTACCTCAAACAGTACCTGCACGTACTCGGGCATGGCCCCGCGCATCACGCGATGAGTGACGGTGCGGGCTTGAAATTCGCGGCGAAGCTTGCCGCCCAGTTCATCGAGCATGGCCGGATCGAGCTTGGTGCCTATCAGGGCTCTGATTTGGCGGCGCAGTCCGAGACTGATTTTCTGGTCATGATCCGAAGCAAGGTTCGTCTTCCAGCCGTCTCCTGAGATGATGACGGTTTCGACCGTGTAGCGGGTGTTGACGTTGACTTCGGAGTCCTGCGTTCCGGCCACCAGAAAACCGGCGGAGAGGAAGCAGGCGAGCCAGGCGAATTTCATGCGCACGACGATTGCACGCACAATGCCAGCGATATGTGATTGAAACTACGGCAGATCGGTCGGTTGTGAATGTGACTGCCGTTCACAGGTGTGGAGGTACATTTAGGCCCGGGCGGCCGGAGAGCCTGGGGGCGAACCGTCTAGAGAACTTTGGCCAGTTCGGTCGCGAAGGCACTCCGAGGGGCTCTCTCGCGGTCCTTACCGCCGCGCTTGCGCCGCGGAGGACGTTGGGCCATGCCGTTAGCCGGTGCGCCGGTAGCGGTGGCCGGGGCAGCGCCGGGTACGGTGCGCCCGTCTTTTCCTTTGGGAGGTTGTGCCGGGTTGGCTCTGAGAAGGCGATCTTCCAGGGGGGCCCGGTCAAAACGCCGGATGATGGCTTGCATCTCATCGGCCGTAGGTGCTTCCACAAAGGCGAAGCCCTTCGACTCTTGTGTTTCGTGGTTGCGGATTACTTTGATGGCATCCGCCACGAGGTCTTCAGCGGCCAGCCATTGCTTAATATCGTCAGCGGTGACCCACGTGGGTAGATTGCCAAGAAATACGGTAAAGCTCATTCAGTTGTTCAATTGCTCCGTGCTTGGATTTTGGCGGGACGTCAAGGGAGGATTCCGTTGCCAGTCTGATGGTAACAGACTGGGAATCAAGATTGCAAACCGGAAAATGCAGGCGTTTCGGGGAAATCGCCGCACATGTGCGCGCGAACGCAGTTCGGGGATCAGGCCCAATTTCTAGGGGAAGAGAGCGGCTCCGGTATTGCTGGAGCGGGAGACGTACAGGACGGTCCCGCCGGTACGGGCGATTTCGCGGTAGCCGCTGAGCCACTCCCGCAATTCCGGATATTGGCTCATTGCCAGGCGCGGGTTGTAGAGTCCGAGGCCATCGACCAGGAATACTGGATGAGACAGCGCGACTTCGTGGCGCCTGGCCGCCGCTGCTGTGGTTTCGAGAGGCGTCGAGTCGACCAGGTGGCGGTCAGCGGGGACGCCTGTGAGCGGTTGCGAATCCAGGAACTGAGTGGCGGGTGTCAACCGGCTGTACACGTAGATCTCGGGACGGAAACCCCAAACAAATATCGTGTCACCGGGGCGTGCCAGGGCACGCAGGCGCGCGCCGGCATCCCGGCTCTCCCGGTCCATGGCGGTGTCCGACCAGTCCGTGTGTCCGGTGGCCAGGAGTACGTAGCGCGGGCCGAAGCGAGCGGCTGGAATTAGTAACAATGCGGCTACAAAGATCGCGCGGCGCCGAAGGAGAGTGAGTCCTCGGGCAGCCATTAGGATTATGGGCGGCAAGAGCAGAAAATAGTAGCGCGGGAAGAAGCGGCCTCCCACTAAGGCGCCCGCGATGCAGAGAAGGCTCCAACCCGCCCACTGTAACTTCTGTTTTTGGGAACGCGCGAAAAACCAAGCCGCTGCCATCACGAGAGCTGCATGGAAGCCGGCCCAATCCAGGGTGCGCATCAGCCCATTCCGCCACGGTGATGCCGTGAGGGGGGCCGACGCGTAGAGGCTGCCCCATCGCCAGACCTGCTCCCAGTATCCGGGGAGGGATCCCGCGGCAAACAGGATGACGAGGGCGATGCCGCTGGTTGCCGCGAATCCCGCGGCCATCAGCGGAATGCCGGCGGGATACCACAGAGCGCAGGCCGCTCCGACGAAAACGGCTTTTGGGTTGACGAGGAAAGCGACGCCCAGTAGCACTCCACACCAAAGCGCGCGCCGTCTCCAGGCGAGCCAGACGGCCGCCAGATGGGGGGCGAGCATGAGCAGATCGGCGGCGAGCGGCATCACGCCCGATGCAATATCGAACGTCAGGAAAAAACCCAGGAGACCCGCTGCCCAGAGGCCCTCGCGATCGGACCAGACTTCGCGTGCGAATCGCCAGGCGATCCAGCAGGCCAGGAGGACATAGACGGCGCCGGCGAGCCGCAGCGGCCAACCATCCTGCGCGGCCCACAGAAGGTAAGTCGCCGGCAGCAGTGGAGGTTTGTCGAACCAGACGTCGCGGTACAGCGGTTTTCCGGCAAGCATCTGGCGAGCGGCAGCCAGGGGGAGAGATTCTTCTGCCCACAAGATGCCTGCGTGGCACAGCCGCGCCGCGAGGAGGGCGAGGAATAGCGCCGCGAAAAAGTACCGAGGCTTGAAACGCACCGTGAACACCAATTATATTAGGCAAAGAAAAGGCGAAGCGTGGAGGATATCCGGGACCAACTTGCCGAATTGAGGCGCCGCATCGCGGGGATCGATCAGAAGTATGCCGCGGTGCCGTCGCCGGTAGTTCGCACGCCTCCGCCCGTGCCGGGGCGCTTCCTGGAGGAACTGATCTCGGGGGAAGTAGTGCGCACGTCTTGCGGCGAACACTTCGAAACCGAAAAGGTGTGGGAGTGTCACCGTCGGCACGGCAGCGTCGGGGTTGGTGATTTGCTGGAGTTGCCGGAAGATTTGCTCGCGTCGCTCTCGGACGGTACGATCCCCAGTAGTCATCCGACGCGGTGGGCGTTTCTCGATACCGAGACGACGGGCCTGGCGGGCGGTACGGGCACGTATGCGTTTCTGGTAGGTGTGGGCAGCATCGACCAAAGCGGATTTCGGTTGCGGCAGTTCTTCATGCGGGACTACGGCGAAGAGCCGTCGCTGCTGGCGCGGTTGGGCGAGCACCTGTCGCAATTCGACGTGGTGATTACGTACAACGGCAAGGCTTACGATCAGCCTCTGCTGGAGACGCGCTTTCGGATGGCGCGGGCGCGGCACCCGTTTGGCCGTCTGGAACATTTGGATCTTCTCTTCGGCGCACGGCGTTTGTGGAAGTTGCGCCTGGATAGCTGCCGGCTAGTCGACTTAGAGAATCAGGTACTCGGTGTGGAGCGCCAGGGTGATTTGCCGGGCGCGATGATCCCTTACTACTACTTCGATTTTCTGCGGTCGCAACAGGCGTTCCGATTGGTGCCGATTTTCCATCACAACGCGATGGACATCCTCTCGCTGGCATGTCTCACGGCGATTGTGCCGCTGGCGTTTCGTTCGCCGGAAGAGGCGTCGTTCCGGCACGGGGCGGACGTGATCGGGGTGGCGCGGTGGGTGTTGCGGGCCGGCCGCCCGGATGAGGCGGCGCGGCTGTTGCGGCGCGCAGTGGATCTGGGGCTGCCGGATCATCTGCTCTTCCGTACGTTGTGGGACCTGGCGGCGATCGAGAAGAAGTTGGACCGGCGCGAGGCCGCGCTCGCGGTTTTCGAGGATTTGGCAGGCTCGCGGAATCCGTATCGCGCGCGGGCACTCGAAGAACTCGCCAAGCATTACGAGCATCGCGAGCGGAATTACGCGACGGCGCTGGAGATGACGCGCGCGGCGCGTGCCTTGGCAGACACTCCGCAGATGCGGCGACGCGAAGAGCGGTTGACCCGGCGGCTGGAAATCCAGTAAGGTCCGGTAAGGAACCTTGTCCACACCTGTCGAACGCGAACTGGCGTATTACGAAGATCTCTACGGCGGCTTCGCGCAACAGCACTTCGCCAAGCCCGCGGTAGTGGCCTTTCGGCGCTACCTGGCCTCGCGCATTGTGGAGCAGACGGGCGTGGATGCGAATTCGCGCGTGTTGAGCCTGGGGTGTGGGATTGGCGATACGGAGTTGCTGCTGGCGCCTCGCGTGGGCGAGATCGTGGGAGTGGACCTTTCTCCGAAAGCGGTGGCGCAAGCGCGTGTGGATGCGAGCCGCGCGGGAATTAGAAATGTGCGGTTCCTGGATGGCAACTGGCAGGATGCGATTCGCGGTATGGATCGGTTCGACCTGGTGCTGGGGGTGTTCTTCTTCCATCACCTCACGGATACGGAACTGGCGCAGGTGCCCGTCGATTTGAACCAGGTGCTGCGGCCGGGCGGTAAGGTGTACGCACTGGAGCCGAGCGCGCGCCGACTCGCGGGGATGATCGGGAAGATTGTGGTCCCGCACCTGATGAAGAAGTATCAGACTGACGACGAGAGGCAATTGCTCGGCGGTGTGATGGGCGATCTGTTCCGGGCTCGCGGCTACACCGTGCGGGTGAACTGGTTCGATTTCCTCTCCACTCCGCTTGCCGGGTTGCTGCCCTCTTGGGGCGCGGGATACAGGGTATCGCGCGCGGTCGATCACGCGCTGGTGAAGGTGCCCGGCCTTCGGGAACTAAGCGCGAATTTCGATCTGGTGGCCACTACACCAGCTTGAGGAACTCCCCGGCGGTTGGCGTCAGGCGGTCGGATTGCCAGCAGGCACTCACCGACGTAAGCAGGCCTTCCAGCGGTCGATAGACAACGCCCGGCCAGCGGAATCGCTCAATGCATCCTGGTCCTAGAGAGACACCCATGCCGGCTTCGACCAGAGAGACAACGCTCGACCATTGCGTCGCCTCCTGAACCACGTTGGGGACGAAGCCGGCCCGCGTACAAAACGAAACCAGCTTGTCGAAGAAGGCGCTGCCCAACTGCCGGGGGAAGAAGACGAACGGCTCGCGGCGGAGGGCTTCGAGAGCCAGTTTGCGGCGGCCGGCCAGCAGGTGCTTGCGCGGCAACACGGCGATAACGGGTTCCTGCAGAACAACTCGGGATTCGAGAGATTCCTGCGGCGAGGCCTCGCGGAGAAAGCCCACGTCGATTTCGGAACGATGGAGGGCGTCTTCGATGGCCGTGGTCGATAATTCGCGCAGGGTGAATTGCACCGCGGGATACAGGCGGCGATAGCGCCGGATGCTCGCCGGTAATGACGACAGCATCACCGAAGGTGGCGCGCCGATGGCGAGGCGGCCACGCTCGCCGCGCGCGGCGCGGCGTGTATCGTCGGCCGCGCGGTCTGCTTGGGCGAGAATTGCGCGCGCCTGCTCGAGGAGTACCCGCCCCGCTTCCGTAAGCGTGGTGCGGCGTCCGCGGATGAGAAGGCGGCAGTCGAGATCGGCCTCTAACTTTTGAATCTGCTGCGTGAGAGGCGGCTGGGCGATGCCGACGCGCTCCGCGGCGCGTCCGAAATGCAACTCTTCTGCGACAGCGACGAAGTAGCGGAGCCGCCGGAGATCCATATGAAAATCATATCAATCCATCCAGCATTGAATATTGGACATATCGAACCGATAGGCCTACTCTGGGGTGCATGAGGGAGAAATACCTGCTCAATAATTACGACCGATACGGTCTCATGGTGGAATCCGGCGAAGGGTGCTATCTGCGAGGCACGGACGGGAAACGATATCTCGACTTGATCTCGGGGATCGGGGTGAATGCGTTTGGATATGGGCATCCGCGGATTACGGCGGCGATTGTGAATCAGGCGGCGCGATGCGTTCACACGTCGAACCTGGTATTTCATCGGTATCAGGGCATGCTGGCCGAGCGCCTCTGCCACATCAGCGGTCTCGACCGGGCGTTCTTCAGCAACAGCGGTACCGAAGCGATGGAGGCGGCTCTCAAAGCGGTACGTGCGCGCAGCTATCCACGGCCTCTTCGACTGGTAGCGCTACAGGGATCTTTTCACGGGCGGACGTTGGGGGCTCTGTCGGTGACCGGACAGTGCGAATTGCGGCGGCGATTTGATCCTTTCGGTTGCGAGGTGGCGTTCGTGGAACCGAACGATGCGGCATCGCTGGCCTCGGCTGTCCATGAGGACACTGCCGCGGTCATTCTCGAGCCGGTTCTGGGGGAGGGCGGGATCAATCCGCTCGACGTTGAATTTGTGAAGCAGGCGCGCGAACTGACCGAGAGGCATGGCGCGTATCTGATTGTGGACGAGACGCAATGCGGACTCGGGCGAACCGGAAAGTACTTCGCTTATCAATGGGCCGCCATCCGGCCGGACATTGTGGTGACGGCGAAACCATTGGCGGCCGGGTTGCCGTTGGGCGCCACGCTCTTCACCGAAGACGCGGCGCAGTGGCTACCGCCACACTCGCATGGCACGACTTTCGGGGGTGGTCCGCTGGCGTGCCGGGTGGCGCTTGAGTTTCTGACGCTGCTCGAGGAGCAACTGCCGCAGATACGGGAGACGGCCGTGGAGTTCCGTGACCTCTTGGATGCTCTCGCGAGCCGGCACCCGGTAATTACGGAGATTCGCTCGCAGGGGCTGATGTTTGGGGTTCAACTCTCGCGGCCCGGGCGGCCTTTTGTGGATGCGGCGCTCGAACGGGGGCTGTTACTCAATTGCACGCAGGGGAATGTGCTGCGGTTGCTGCCGCCGTATATTATTCAGAAGGAACAGATGGAAGAGGCCGTGCGGATTCTGGATGAGGTGCTGCAGTGACCGGTCGGCTGTTTCCGGGGGCCGCCCCACAGAACGGCTGAGCTGCAACTGAACAGGGATGACAGTTTCCTGGCAAAGTCCTCCGTCGTTGTTGCAGATTGTGCGGGAGCGCGTGCATCCGGAGGGCGAAGAGGCTTACGGACGGGTGGAAAAGGCCCTTGCGCGACTGTGCCGCGGACGAGCTCCGAATCGGTATCTGGCACTCGCATCCATTCGTCCGCCGCGGGACGTCTGGTGGCTGAACATGCATGAATCTCGGGCGGATGTGGAACGCGTCACGAAGGGATACGCATCCGATCCGGAATTGCTCGAATCAATGCGCAAACTCGCTGAGGGCAAGAAAGGGCTCACGGATGATCCCGTGGAAGTGATGGCCACTTTCCGCCGCGACTTAAGCGACGGATCACCTTGGCAAGTCGGAGAACTGCGCTTTACCGTGGTTCGAGAAATCGCCCGACCGGTGAGGAGTTCCGGTGCTGTTTTCGAACTCCCGGACGGACGAGCGTATGTTTTCGCGGCCGCTGACAGCATGAAGGAGGCAATTCAAGCTGGGGATGCTCAGATATTGGAAGTGCGTCCCAAGTGGAGCTACCCCCAGGACTCCTGGGTCGCCAAGAATCCCGAACTCTGGAAGCGTTGAGACTTACCGCGGAACCTTGGGATCGGCGACTTCGGTGCCGAGGCCTGCGTAGGCCTCCTTCACCTTAATTACCTTGTCGCCGGTAAACGTAACAAATGTGATTTTTCCGGGAGGCGTTCCGAACACCCAGTCCTCGACTTCAACGCCGTCGGAATCGGTCTCGCGCGATTTGTGTTCCGGACGGCCCATGGCCAGTTGCACCTGTTCGTGGTTCATCCCCACTGTCACGTGCTTATCCTGGATAGCCTTCTTCATTTCGGGGGTGAGGGTATCCACGTATAGCTCAGTGGCGCTGTGGCGTTCGAAGTCGAATAGCGGCGCGAGCAACTTCTTCACGTCCGCGGCCTTGATCGGCTCCAATTGCTTATGGAACATGAGGGCGATGATGGTGCCGCTAGTCGCGTTCGAGTTTCCTTGGGAAACCGGCGCCGTGGTGTTGCCCATGCCAATCTGAATCCCGTCGTACCATTTCCGGCCGCTCTTCAGTCCGCCATTGATTTCGAACACGATACGGTCGTCGTTGATATCGACCTTTGTAATCTGGATCTGGTCACCGTGCCGCGCGGCAGGACCGAACTGCTTGGCAGCCGCATCCCACTTTTCCTTATCCCAAGTGCCGGAAACATCGAACTCGAGGGGTTTCTTGGAGCGGGGAAGCAGCACCTTCGCAGTGGCAAACTCCGCCATCAGGCCGCGCATGAGTTCCACGCGGTCTTCCATTGTCAATTTGTCGGCCGCGGGCGCAAACGAAGGCAGGAAACTTAAGACGGCAAGGGTGGCGATGGCTCGCATACGACTTTGTCCACTGGCGGATCGCTGAAGGGAGAAACCTGCCGGCGGAGAGGCGCTTTCCAAAGGTAGGCGAACAACACCAACAAAACCGCGGAGGTCAAAACGCTGGCCTCCGGACCGTAATCGCCGCCACTCCATAACGTACCGGCGGTCCACACCATCTCGTGGCCCGTCACATTCATTCTAAGCCCGCTCAGGTTTACGCCAAAGAGGGGCAAGGTTACATTCCAGCCGAAATGGAGGCCGATTGGTAACCATAGGTCCCGGCTTCGAAGAAAAGCGTATCCAAACAGTATTCCGAACCCGGCTGTGTTGGCGAGCCCGAGCTTGGAAACGTTGGGGTTTCCGGCGTGCAGCAGGGCGAAGATGACGCCCACCGGCACAATGGTCGTGTAGGCGCCGAACTTGGCCAGCAGGATTTGAAAGCCGTATCCCCGGAACAGCATTTCTTCTCCGGCGGCGCCGGCAGCCAGAACCAGGAGGATGTAAATGATAGTGCCGCCGCCGACGGTTTCGGGGATTGCCTGAAAATGGGCCGCGCCAGTCATTAGTGGGGGCGCCAAAACGACGCACGCGGACCCGAAACCGCCCAGTACACCGAACCCAAGATTCTCTAGAGACGCGCGGTTCCACCACAGGCCGATCGAGATCAGGCTGCGGTTCTCATAAATTCGCAGCGAAAGCCAGTTGGCCAGAGCCGCGGACGCCAGGATGGAAAACGTCGCGGCTGCCAGGAATCCTCTGCCGCTGCCCAGCCAGAAGAGCGCCGGAACCACCACGAACTGGGAGAGCACGAAATAGAACAGGACGAAAGTGGCGGCCGCCAGGGCGACACGCAGCGGATCTTTCCGGCCAGTCATGAGACAGCCGTGCGCACTTCGACGCCGCGTGGCGCGACACGCACTGGTAGCACGGTGGCGCCTTCGCGTTCCAGCACCGAGCCAACGCGTTCGCGGGCGCCTCGTTCCGTCAGAAAGAAGACGCAGCCGCCACCGCCCGCGCCACAGACCTTGGCCGCGATCGCGCCGGCTGGCCGGGCGCACGCGATGAGCCGGTCGATCATTTCCGTGGAAATGCCTGGCGCATTCCGGCGGCGGTGGGCCCACTCCTCCCGCAGGACCCGGGCCGTTTCTTTCCAGTCGGCCTGCTCCAGGGCGGACTGCATGGCCGCAGCCAGGGCGGCGATGCGGTCGAAGTTGCGCTGCACCGCGCGGTTCCCGTCGAGGTGGGCCTTCATTACCTCCCAATTATTAATCCCGGAGTTGCGGGGGGCTCCGGTATAAGCCAACACCGCTCGCTCGTTGAGTTCCTCGGGGTTCACTGCGATCGGCTGGCGGCAGATTCCGCCGGCCGTGAGCCGGATGCTGCTCACCCCGCCGTATAGAGCCGGGTAGTAATCCTGGCAGCCCGTGGGGACGCGGATCACTTGGCACTCGATATTCTGTGCTAGTTCCCGGACTTTCTCGGGCGACCATCGAGGACCGCCATTGAGCCGGGAAAGCACGCTCGTCAGCGCAATCATGAGTGCCGAGGAACCGGATATCCCTGCACCCGCGGGTGCCTCCGAATGGGTAGTGATCGTGAGCCCTGTGGCGGGCTGGAAATGACGCACGGCTAGGGCGAGCATCGGCAGCCGATAGGATCGCGCGGAGCAGAGGGCACTTAGGGACGGGAAGGTCTCTTCGCGCGCTAAGTCCTGGGAACAAAGGACGAATTTCGTATCTCGCCGGACCTCGACCGCGCACTTGGCATACCGATTGATGGCGAAGTTCACGGTCACTGCGCCGGGATGATATAGGTACAGGGGCCAGATATCCAGCGTGCCGCCGGCCATGTCTACCCGGCATGGAGCTTTGGCGGAAATCGTTTGGCCTGATATCTTCATGATTGGTATGCCCGGATTCGGACGCGGTGGCAGCGCAGCGCAGAAAGGCGAGCCGAAACGACAACTATACCAACAATATATCGATGCCAACATCACGCGGCATTTGGTAAGGAGCCTTCGATCCTGACCATGCCCGGAACCCTATACGTCGTTGCGACTCCCATCGGCAACCTGGAAGACATCACCTACCGGGCGGTGCGCGTCCTCCAGGAGGCGGGCCGGATCGCTTGCGAAGATACCCGGCAGACCCGCAAAGTGCTGGAGCATTATGGGATCCGGACCCCTACCATCAGCTATCACGAGCATAATGAAGCCGAGCGGAGCGGGGAGTTAGTCGCGCGACTCGAGGCTGGCGAGGTGATCGCCTTGGTGTCCGATGCCGGCATGCCGCTGGTTTCCGACCCTGGTTACCGCCTGGTGCATGCCGCGGTGGAAGCGGGAATCCCGGTCGTGCCGATCCCGGGGCCGTCGGCGACGCTGGCGGCACTGGCCGCGTCCGGGCTGCCAACCGATTCGTTTCATTTCGCGGGGTTTCTGCCGCCAAAGGCGGGTGCCCGGGCCCGGGTTCTCGAGGATCTGGCGGATGAGCGCGCCACCCTGATCTTCTATGAGGCCCCCCACCGAATTGTGGAGACATTGGAAGCGATCGAGAAAGTCATGGGTCCCAGGCCTGTGGTAGTCGCGCGGGAGCTAACCAAAATCCACGAGGAGTTTCTGCGGGGGACGGCCGGAGAGGTTCGGGAGCAACTCGCCGCCCGCGATGCCGTCAAAGGCGAGATCACACTACTCATCGGTCGCGCTCGGGGGCCGGTTCCCGATGACACTCCCCTCGAGGAAGCTGTGGAAGCGCTGGAGCGGCGCGGGATCTCCCGGATGGACGCAATTAAGCAGGTCGCGCGCAAAAGGGGGCTCTCCAAGCGCGCGGTATACGACCAATTGCTGAAACGCTAAGTCCTGCGATAACTACACGAGAAAACATAAAAGCGGAGTTAGATAACTAAGGTGTAACTTCTAGCCGCCGTGTGGCTATTGTATAGTCCAAAGCGCACCGGCTGCTGTCTTCCTTTGGCGAGCCGGTTGATTTATGACGGCAAGCCCCGGCATCTCCCCATCCCCCGCCCGAAGCGCTACCAGGCCGAGCATTCCCGATCGAGTCGAGGACCTGGGCATTTCGCGGTCCATGATCGGCGATCTGATTTTGCGCTATGTTTGGCTGCACGGTTCGGCCACGCTTGCCGCCCTGAATCAGACTCTCAAGATGTCCTTTCCCGTGCTGGAGACCATGTTTCACCAGTTCCGGCAACAGCAGTTGCTGGAAGTAAAGGGCATGATCGGCAATGACTACTCCTTCATGCTGAGCGGCGCCGGACGGGCTCTGGCTGCGACCCGCAACGAAATCTGCCAGTACGTGGGGCCCGCGCCGGTCTCGATGCAGGAATATCACCGCGTGGTGCAGGCCCAGTCCGCCAAGGTGCGGCTGAGCCGCGAAAGCCTTCGCCAAGCCTTTAGTGACCTGGTCCTGCCGGATACCCTGCTGGATCAGCTTGGTCCGTCACTCATCGGTCATCAGTCGCTGTTCTTGTATGGCGGCACGGGAAACGGTAAGACCAGCATCGCCGAACGAATCCTGCGGATCTACCAGGACACGGTGATTGTGCCGTACGCGGTGGAAGTGGACGGGCACATCATCTCGCTGTTCGACCCCGTAGTTCACCGCGCAGTTCCCGGTGCGGACGAGCAACTGGATCCGCGCTGGGTAGTGTGTGAAAGGCCGTGCATTACAGTAGGCGGCGAACTTTCCGCCTCGATGCTGGAATTGCGCATGGACGATGACACTCGCGTGTTCATTTCGCCGTTCCAGATGAAGGCGAACAACGGAATTTTGATCATCGACGACTTTGGCCGGCAGGTGCTTTCTCCGCGGGAGCTTTTGAACCGCTGGATCGTGCCTCTGGATCGCCGGGTCGATTACCTGACGCTGGCGTCGGGCATGAAGTTCCAGGTCCCGTTCGAACTGATGGTCGTGTTCTCCACCAACCTGGATCCGCACGATCTCGCCGACGAAGCCTTCCTCCGACGCATCCAGACCAAGGTGCTGGTGGAGAGCGTCAGCGCCGAAGTGTTCGATCAGATTTTTCAGAGAGTCATGCAGGCCTCTCAGGCACCGTTCGAACCGGGAAGCGCGGAGTACTTGCGCGAGCGCTGCGCAGCGGCGGGAGCCAAGCACTTGCGTGCCTGCTACCCGATGGACGTGTTCAAACTCGTCCGGGCCATCAGCGAATACGAAGGCCGGCCGGTTCGCATGACGAAAGCGAATATCGACCGCGCGGTAGGGTTGTATTTCGCCAAAGAAGGCAAGCGGTCGGACTAGGAATTGTCGAACTGCGCGCTCGCCAGTGAGAATATGGCGGCGTCGTAATGATTGAAACTCTCACGGGCGCAGAAAACGCCCAAAAAATCGCGTCCGTGCCCAGGAATTGACGCGATTTTTGCCGCCAGCACCGACCTCGGAATTTTCTCCAGAAACCGCCAGAGTGATCCGCAGTATCAGGCTTAGAACGCAGGCACGAGGTGGCGCTGGGTGGCCAGGTCATTGACCCACCGAGCGTCCGGCAGGACGGGGGCGGGGTCGGTTGCGGTCGAGGATGCTGAGCCACGCTGATAATTGCCGGATATTAACCCGAATAAGCATCGCCGCCGACATATTTCGGTTGCGGAATTATTCCAGATTTCCCCGCTCGGATTTACCGGAATTCAAGGGTACAATTATCCTTACGTCAGGTTCCGTGGGAGGCCATTTGCGACGCTACACCCAGCATTGGATTGTTGGCTGTGCGATCTTTGCAGCCGTTTCGACCGCGCCGCTGTATGCGCAGGTATCGTGCACGCCGAATATTGCCATCAACATAAATCCAGCGTCCCCGGCAATAGGGCAGAGCCTTTCGCTCACCGTGAATGTCACCGGTTCCGGTGGTTGCGGCACCCCCACCGGTGTCATCAAACTGGTCGTCGACAACGTCGCGTTCGGGAACAATATCCCGCTCGTGAACGGCTCTGCCACCTTCGGAATTCCGGATGCCGCGAACGGCATTCTCGGTCCCATATCGGTTGGCCTCACGCTGGGTTTCCACTCCGTGGGAGTGAATTACAGCGGAGATGCGAACTACCCGGCTCAAGCGGCCTCATCTAATTTGCGGTTTATAGACATCGTTCCGGGCCTGACGGCTTCCGCGAACCCCGTAGTATACGGTCAGCCGCTCACTTATACGGCTACTGTCGGCCCCGGCCCAACCGGTACGGTCACGTTCTACGAAGACACGGCACCACCCTTCATTGGAGGGATTCGCTTAGGGAACGGTCCGTTGAGCGCAAACCTGGGGCAGCCGTTACTGCGCCTCAAACCACGACTGACTTCTCCGCCCATTCCGATTAGCAACGGCCAAGCCGTGTTCAACCATCCCCTTCCGCTCGCGGTGGGCAGCCACACGGTGGTGGCCCAGTACAACGGGGACAGCAGTTTTTCGCCCGACAACAGCAATCCGCTCACGGTCATCGTGAACAAGGCGAGCACCGCCACGGTCCTCGGGTCATCTCCCAGCGGTACGGGCGTCGCGCTCACCGCAACGGTAAACGTTAACGCTCCAGGGTCCGGAACTCCGACCGGATCAGTGCAATTTTTCCAGGGCAGCACATCTATCGGTTCCGTATCTCTCTCCCCATCCCGCACCGCCACTCTGGTGATTCCGAACGGTTCTGGGAACTTTTCGGCTACTTATGCCGGAGATACCAATTTCAACGGAAGCAGTGGATCCACCTCTTTCACGCCGATCGCTCATGACGCAACGATGGGGATATCCAGCAGCGTCAATCCTTCTTCCCTGGGACAATCCGTTACGTTTACGGCCACTGTGTCCGATGTCGCTGCGACCTTCACCCCGACCGGAACGGTGACGTTCTCCGACGGCACAAAGTCTCTCGGTTCGGCCCCGCTCTCCGGCGGAACCGCGAGTATCTCAGTCTCGACCTTGACGGTAGGTTCCCACGCGATCATCGCGAGTTACGGAGGCGACTCGATATTCGGTCCGACCTCCGCGAGTACCGGGCAGGTCGTGAACCGGATCAGTAGCCAACTCAAAGTGTCGGCCTCACCGAGCGCCCCTGCGTCGAACCAGTCGGTAACTCTGACGGGAACGATCACTCCGGCTCCGCCGACGGGCGTCACGGCCCCCACCGGCACGATTACCTTCAGCGAAGGCGGCAATCCCCTGGGGACGGCGACAGTGGCCGCCGGCACCGGCAGCGTGACGGTTTCCAGTTTTACCGCGGGCACGCACACCATCGATGCCCTGTACAACGGTGATGGGAACTGGGCCGCAACCAGAGCGTCTTTCACGCTCACGGTGACACAGGGCGGCCTTTCCGTAACTGGTTCGCTTCCGGATGGGACCGTCGGAACGCCCTACTCGGGTTCCACCATCGGTGCGACGGGAGGCAAAACTCCCTATCAGTTTGTGATCACCGGACTACCCAGCGGACTGTCTGGCGATCCCACTGGTGCAACGGGCAATGTTACCGGTACGCCAACCGCGGCTGGCACTTCAACCGTCACGGTGAAGGTGACCGACAGTACCGGTGCTTCCGCTACCACTACCCTGACTCTGAAGATCGTGGTGGGGCCGTTGACCGTTACAACGGCGACATTGCCGGATGGCGCGGTCGGCCAGACCTATAGCGCAACCTTGGCGGCCTCCGGAGGTGTGCCGGGTGCACAGGGCTACCAATGGAGCGCCTCGGGAAATTTGCCAGACGGAATCAGCCTCGCTGCTAATGGCACGCTCTCCGGCCAGCCAGGAACGACCGGGGACTTCTCATTCACTGCTACGGTGACGGACTCCTTGGGAACAAAGGCGAGTAAGTCGCTGTCGATTCACGTCGGCCTGGCGCCACTTACGATAACCGGCACGCCGGGGAATGGAATCACCGGCACCGCGTACTCCGCAACGGTTGGCGCTACTGGTGGTAAACCGCCTTACACTTTCAGTGGCACCCTGCCCGGCGGCTTATCCATTTCGAGCGCAGGCGCAATTTCCGGTACTCCCACCGTGACGGGGGCATCGAGCATCTCGGTGACTCTGAAAGACAGCGCGGGGACCACGGTCACAAAATCCTTCCCTGTTTCGTTCGCCCTGCCGGCCCTGCCGCCCGTAGGTTTCGGATCTCTCGGGGATACGGCGAATCCGCAATCCCAGCCCGGATTGCAACTCACACTCGGGACGACTTTCCCGGTCGCGGTCAGCGGCACCCTCGTCTTGACCTTCCAGGCCGATAACAATGGTGGGGACGATCCAGCCGTTCAGTTCTCTTCCGGCGGCCGCACGGTTTCCTTCACGATTCCGGCGAATTCCAGTACCGCGGTATTTACGAATGCGAATCTGCTACTTCAAACCGGCACCGTGTCGGGGCTAATTACTCTTACTGCGCACCTGACATCGGGCAGCACGGACATCACCCCGAATCCGGCACCCACCAAGCAGATCCGGATCAACCCCGCCGTCCCGACTATTTCCAGCGCGACGGCGACCCGTAACTCGACCGGTTTCACGGTTACGATTACCGGCTTCAGCACAACGCGGGAGATCACTCAGGCGATCTTCCACTTCAATGGGGCGCCGGGTGCGAATCTGCAGACGACGGATATAACCGTGCCGGTTACGTCCCTGTTCAGTGGCTGGTTCGGGAGCAATGCTTCCCAGTCGTTTGGAGGCCAGTTCCTCTTTACTCAGCCGTTCACGGTTTCAGGAGATACCCAGGCAATTGTTTCGGTAACCATAACCCTGGTTAATGCGCGTGGCAACTCGCAGCAGTTGACTGTGCCAATCCAATAACCGCGATCGAATAACTAGCGAGTGGCGGCTCGCGTCCTGCGAGTCGCCAATTAGCTTTCGTTAGCAGCGCCAGCGCTATTCCTCGGAGTCTTGTCCCCCCGGGATTTCCCAGGTAAGTTAGACACCGAACCCGGGTGGCCGGCGCCCTGGGCCCCTGCGACCCGCCGAGCAGTAGGGTGGCGAAGACGAATGCGCGGAGTTGCCCGACTGTGTTCCCCGGTTGAGAAGCAGGACTGATGATTCCACGCAACACGCCGGGCCGTAGTGACGACGACGGTCTTCTATCCGCCCGCGATGTTCTGGCACGCGTTCTGTCTCTGGGATCCTCGGAACTGATCCGGCAAACTCTGCGGCAACTTTGCGAAGCCTCCGGTTTTGACGCGGCCGATCTTTGGCTTCAGGATCCCGCCGGCGAATATCTCTGGCGGCAGACTTCGTGGCACAGGGCCGGTCTGGACCATCTCCATGCACCGCCCGGAGACTCACGCGTATCGGTGGATTGGCGGCGCAGCGCTCTGGCCCGGGTCTTGACGGAAGGTGAGCCTCACTGGATTGAGGACATAGCCGAAGAACCCGGATACCACGGCCGGGCCACCGCATTGGGCCGCGCAGAAATTACCGAGGCGTCCGTCTTTGCCGTGGGAAACGGAGATGGAGTGCGCGGGGTGGTTGTGGTCCTAGGGAAGGAAAAGGGCGCGCCCAACCAGGAAATCCGGCAACTCTTCGCCGAGACCGGCTCCCAACTTGCCGAACACCTGGAACACAGCCAGGCGGAACAGGATCTCCGAGAGAGGGAAGAGGCGCTGCGCGCTTTCTTCAGTTCCGCCCCCGTCCCCTGGCACGAGACTGACCGCGCTGGAATTGTGCTGGCCGCCAATAATGCGTTTTGTGATCTGCTGGGTCGGCCTCTCTCCGGGATCCTGGGGAAAGCGGTTTGGGAGTTCGTCGTACCATCGGAGCGAGAGACATGCCGGTCCGAATGGATGAGGGCGGCAATCCACCGCGGTGCGCGCCCGCCAGTTCTGCGAACCTATCTCACCGAAACGGGCGGGGAACTGACTGTTCGCGTTCACACTTGCCGGCTCGGACAGAATATCAGCGAGGTATTGGACCATGCGGCCTCGCATGGCGGCAAAGCCGCGAGCGACGTCCGGCATAGGACCGAGTTGCAGACAAGCCTCCTCGACCAAGTGAACGATGCGGTTGTCATGGTCGACACCGAATTTCGGGTCACTTACTGGAACCGGGCTGCCGAGCGTCTGTTCGGTTGGACGGCGGCGGATGTGATGGGTGAACCCTACCGGACGGTCGCCGGGACGATGGTGACTCCATCCGAACGGCAAACGATTCATGCCGAGATCTTAAATAAGGGTTCCTGGAACGGCGAAATCATCTGTACCAGTCGAAACGGGACGAAATTCGTAGTTCACCTCTCCTGGTCAGTGCTCCGCGATGAAGCGGGACAGGTGAAGCATGCCGTCGGACTCCATCGCGACATCACTACGCCCAAACAAATGGAGCAGGCTCTGCGGGCCTCGCAGGACCGATTAAAGCTGGCGCAGACCGCGTTATCGATGGGGACGTGGGAGGTTGACCTACGCTCGCGCACAGTCCAGTGTTCCGAGCAGTGTCTGCGCCTTTATGGCATTACCGCGCAGGGTGAAAAGATCACTCTCGACGAATGGCACAGTCGCGTTCATCCCGATGATCGGGATCGCAAAATTGCCGCGGCCCGCTCGCGGCTGAACAGCCACGAGCCATTCGAGCGGCAATTTCGCGTCTTGTGGTCCGACGGGGCTGTGCGCTGGCTGCACAGCCAGGCCTTGGTAGTCTTCGACGAGGACGGGTCCGCCGCTCGCGTGATCGGCGTTGATTTCGATATCAGCGAACACAAGCGAATTCAGGAGGAACTGGCGCGAGCAAAAGAGGCCGCGGAGGCCGCGAGCCGGGCCAAGAGCGAATTCCTCGCAAACATGAGCCACGAGATCCGGACCCCGATGAATGGCGTCGTCGGCATGACCGAACTCGCATTGGAGACGGAACTCACGCCAATACAGCGCGAGTATCTCAACACCGTAAAGCTGTCGGCGGACTCACTGCTGACCGTAATTAATGACATCCTGGACTTCTCGAAAATTGAAGCCGGAAAGCTGGAGCTCGATCCCGTAGAATTCCGCCTGCGGGACTTTCTCGATGAAACGTGCAAGCTCATTGCCCTGCGGGCGCATCAAAAGGGGCTGGAACTGGCTTGCGATGTTTCCCCGTCGGTGCCTTACTGTGTAATCGCCGATCCCGTGCGGATCCGGCAGGTGTTACTCAACTTGATCGGCAATGCTATTAAGTTCACCGACCGCGGCGAAGTTGTGGTGACTGTGGAGAGTGAACTGGCGGGTGGCAATGGCTTGGATTTGCGATTTGCCGTGCGGGACACGGGAATCGGCATCGTGCCGGAGAAGCAAAAGGCGATCTTCCAACCATTCGCGCAGGCGGACGGGTCTACCACGCGCCGGTTCGGCGGCACCGGCCTGGGACTCACGATTTGTGAACGTCTGGTGACTATGATGGGTGGGCGCATCTGGGTTGAGAGCGCGGCCGGCCAGGGAAGCACGTTTCATTTCTCAGTTGCTGCAGGCTGCGGCAAGGAACTTTCGCCGCAATCGGCATCCGACGTGCGCGCCCTTGCCGGAGTGCGGGTACTCGTTGTGGACGATAACGCGACGAACCGCAGTATCCTCGCCGAAGTTTTGTCGCTATGGGGCATGCAACCGCTGGTTGCGGAAAACGCTGCCGAAGCGATCAGGCTCTATCACTCATCATCTGTTTCGATTCCCCTCATCCTGACGGACGTTCACATGCCGGACATGGATGGATTCGAGATGGCCGCTAACATCAAGAACAGTGCCGCCGCGGCCACGATCGTGATGTTGACCTCCGGCAGCCATGCCGGCGACGTGGCGCGCTGCAAGGACCTCGGTATTGAAGCCTACCTGAGCAAGCCTGTATCGCAGAAGGAGCTACAAGCAGCAATCCTGCGGGTACTGCAGCCCCACTTACTGCGCGCACAGACCCCTGCGCCCGAAGAGGCGAAGAAAGCTTCCGGGTCTATCGGAACCCGGGCGCCCCTGCGGATCCTCCTGGCGGAAGACAACGTCGTGAATCAAAAGGTCGCGGTTCGGATGTTGCAAAACGAGGGGCATAGCGTGGCGGTTGCCAATAACGGCCGAGAGGCCCTCGCCGCACTGGAGCGGGAGCCGTTCCAATTGATTCTGATGGATGTCCAAATGCCCGAGATGGACGGGTTTGAGGCCACTGCGGCCATTCGCGCGCGGGAGCGGTTCACCGGAATCCATCTGCCCATCATCGCCATGACTGCTCACGCGATGGCGGGTGACCAGGAACGCTGCCTCGGCGCTGGCATGGACGGGTATATCTCCAAGCCTGTCCATAAGAGCGAGTTGGTGGAGGCGATCAATGCCCTCCGGAACCTCGCGGACGCTATTCCCCACGGCTTGGCATAGCTAGAACCCCACCGCCAGCTGCATTACAGACCTGACCTCTCCTTTTTCGCTACCGACCGTAAGAGCGGCTAAACTACTGGTACCGCCGTACTGTAAGAACTAAATCTCACAACCAATGTGCCGGCCTTCACACTGAAATGTCAGGCTATAGCTGACTGCCGACTACAATGCGTATTGATTCGTCAGATGACTGTCATACGACGGAGAGCGGTATCTCCGGGAAATCGGATGGATGCTGATCTGCGTTTGCTGATACCGGCGCCGATAAGTCGGCGGTAAGTTCTGCGTTGAACTTTGGTATGTGCGGCGATAAGAATCGCTTGGTGCAGAAGTTAAGTACGCGGTCCCGTTTCTTTACCGTGGAGGCGCGGGGGCTACGCGGCGAAAGCGATGCTCGATCAATTCGCGGATACTGTTTTCAGAGATGAGTATCTGGTTGGTCAGAGTGTCGCGAATTACAGTGAGCCGGCGGCCGTCGGAAGTCTGCCCTTCCCGCGCCCATTTGTAGAGTGTCGTATGGCTCAAACCGGCCAGACGTGCTGCAACCCGAATCGAAATGAACTTCTGGTGCTCGTACTCCACTTCCCGGGAGGCCCGGTTCGGTGTTCCCTTTTTCGTCCCAACTTCGTTCTTCATTTGCGCCATCCGGTCCTTAGAGATCAGTACCAAGGATGTTAGTGCTGTCCATCTTGTCCAAAGTGTCCACTTTGTCTTGTCTTACTTAGTGGGCGTATAGATTGTCCAATGAGTACAAGGTATCTGGTTTGTCAGGCCGACGCAAAAATTTGTTGTATTAGTCGCGCAGACTATTCCCTTGTGGTTAGTTCGATGGTATTATGCCGAGCGGAGGTTTCACCATGCAACGTAGCAGAATCCTGATGATCGCCCTTGCGACCATCGCTTTTTCCGCCGTCGGTCTTGCTTCTGACGACGGTAACTTCGCGGTCCGGTATCTTCTGCCAGCCGGCACCGTGAACATCAGCAACACTGGATTGAGCTGGGGCGCGGTCCTGGCCGGCGTTACGGCTCCGACCGTGAACATCAACGGATGCCCGTATGTCCAAAACGGAGTATTGGTCCAGTGCCCAGCAGGTACGGCGACCACTTCTCCGGGCGTTGCCCTTGGCAACGGAACTCTTTGCATCAACGTGTACGTCGTATCTCCTGACGAGCAACTGCAGGCCTGCTGTTCTTTCCCGGCTTCGCCGAACTCGCTCTGGTCGTACAAGTATGAAGAGTTAGTCAGCAACACGCTGACCGGCCGTGCGTTTGCCGGCAGCAATTCGGCCATCATCAAGCTCGTGGCCTCTGGCATTCCGCAGGGTTCGAGCACGACTGGCTGCTCCGGCACCTCGACTGTTCCGGGCGCGCAGACTACCCCGAACGCAGCGACCGTCGGCCAGACCGACAGCCATGGCAACCTGTTGAACCCGACGCTGGGTCAATTGGCGCCTGGAGTGGTTGCTTGGGCGCGTAACGACGCTCAGACGGGCGAGACCTCGTTCGTAAATTCCAACGTGACGAAGGCGGAACTGGCGCGTCTCACCAGAGACTGCAACGGAATCGTTCTCAACGGCACGAACTCTGGAATCTGCCCTCAACCCAAGCTGGGCGGGCGGTAAGCAAACTTCACGGCCGCCGACCGGTTTCGGGTTCGGCGGCCGTTTTCTTTTAAAGCAAACCCACAAGCGCGTTCATTTGGAGTTAACTCAACGATGCAGCGTTTCACTATCTTGATGGGTGTAATTACTCTTTCCCTCTGCGGCGTCGCCATGGCGTCCGACGATGGGAATTTTGCAGTTCACTATGCCACTCTCACGAATGGCAATGACGTCGTGGTCAGTTTAAGCAATACGGGCAACGTAACGCAGCCTCTACAGATCGGTACGGATCCGACACCGCCCGCAATTACACAGGTCGGTGGTTTACAGGGAGCTGCCATATCGATGCACCGGAGTCCGTTGGCTCTCGGTTCCCCCGGCGGTAACGAGTTGAATCTTTGCGCCAACGTATATGTGTTTTCCCCGGACGAACAGGAAGTAGCTTGTTGCTCCTGCGAGGTGTCGGCTAACTCCCTACACTCGTACTTCACGAAACTGGATCTGGTCAGCAATACCCTGACGCCCGCGCCGGTAACGACCGCCGTCATCAAGATTGTCGCGACGGTTGAGACCAGGGCCTTCCCAACCTGTGATCCGACTACCGCCGGCCAACTCGACTCTAAGGGCAACGCGATCGGGCAGCCCTTGACCGGTGGCCTGGTAGCCTGGGCGCGGAATACCGTGTTAACGGGTGAGAGTGCTTTTGTCACCTCGAATGTAACCAAATCGGAACTCGCCCGAGTGACCGGCCTATGCAAGAACATTCACGATAACGGAAGTGGCGCAGGTATCTGCTTCCAATGCCATCTTGGTGGAATCTTCTGATGAACTGAGATGCGTACCTCCGATTCGCCGGCCCGGTTCTCGCCGGGCCGGCCATTTTTCACATTAGGAAAGCGAGCCCATCGGTTTATGACATTCACCTCCCTATTCACCTTGACAATCACCTTAGGCGCCTCGACGGTTTACCTCTTCGCGGCGGACGCCATCAGCGGCGCTCCGGCTCCCTCCGGAGCTTCTGTCGTGATGGAAATCAACGGGAAGCCAATTTCTGCTGATCAGTTCGAGCGGCAGCAGGCCTCTCTTTCCAGCACATTGGGATCCTAAGCTTAGAATTCCACGTGGACAAGTTGTCGCGGCCGCTTCTATAGTGTCACCTAAATACTAGTGACTCCAGCGTAACTGGACTGGCCACAGTTAGGCCGCAAATGTAATCACACTGGCTCACCTTCGGGTG